>ENA-OPBG01000118-OPBG01000118.1-human-gut-metagenome-genome-assembly--contig:-NODE-118-length-64100-cov-11.786135_pt1 | contig 64100 bp, 60 predicted proteins | sample MGYA00241065_ERZ501446 | MGnify/ENA primary metagenome ERZ501446 (study PRJEB25962, sample SAMEA2042632) | human gut metagenome | biome: human gut; feature: human-associated habitat; material: faeces...
ACTGTTCACTCCGTTCACAGTAACACGCTTCGCGATGCACAGAAATCATGCATTCGCATGATTTCGCGCCACACTTCTCGGGTTTTCTGTGAACTACGTTCACGAAAAACACCTCGCAGAATGTCACCAGTGAATAGTAACCTATTTCACACATCCGATCAGCTCATTAATATCTTCCACTTTCTGTCTCTCAAGGAATGCAGCCATACCATCCACAACCTCCTGAGTAGTATATGGATTGATGAAATTTGCAGTTCCTACAGATACTGCAGTGGCGCCCGCCATAATGAATTCCAGAGCATCTTCAGCACTTGCAATTCCACCCATTCCGATGATTGGGATCTTCACTGCATTTGCCACCTGATAAACCATACGCACTGCCACAGGCTTCACAGCCGGACCGGACATACCGCCTGTTTTATTTGCCAGTGCAAACGTTCTGCGGTTAATATCAATCTTCATTCCGGTAATGGTGTTAATAAGGGAAACCACATCTGCACCGCCTGCTTCTGCTGCCCTTGCCATCTCTGTAATATCTGTTACATTAGGACTCAGTTTCATAATCACCGGCTGTCTGGCATATTTTTTTACTTCTCTTGTAATGGCCTCCAGAGCCTTGGGATTCTGTCCAAAGGCAATGCCACCTTCCTTTACATTCGGGCAGGATACATTGATTTCCAGCATATCTACAGGCTCATTTCCAAGACGTTCCACAACCTCACAGTAGTCCTCTGTGGTCTTTCCGCATACATTTACAATGATCTTCGTATCGAATTTCTTCAGAAATGGAATATCTCTCTCACAGAAAACATCGATTCCGGGATTCTGAAGACCGATAGCATTCAGCATTCCTCCTGTGGTCTCTGCTACACGGGGTGTAGGATTTCCAGGCCACGGCACATTTGCCACGCCTTTTGTCACGACTGCGCCAAGATTATTCAGGTCTACAAATTCACTGTATTCCGCACCGGAACCAAATGTTCCAGATGCAGTCATTACTGGATTTTTCAGAGTCACACCTGCAAGATTTACGCTCATTTTGCTCATAACTCCACCTCCGTACTTCTGAACACCGGGCCGTCTTTACATACGCGCTTATTGTGTACATGAGAATGGGCATCCGTTTCTGTGGACTGGCATACACAGCCAAGGCAGGCACCGATTCCACAAGCCATGCGCTCTTCCATGGAAACCCAGCAGGGGATTCCCTTCTCCAGTGCATAGGCCTTGATGGCGCGAAGCATAGGCTTAGGACCGCAGGCAAAAATCACGTCTGCTTCCAGGTCATTCTCCCGGATCGCATCCATTACATTTCCTTTGGTTCCGGCAGAGCCGTCTTCTGTTGCAATGTATACCTCACCATTTTTTTCAAATTCCTCATTTAAAAACAGCTCATCACGATAGCCAAGAACTGCAATCTTCTTAGCATCCAGCTGCTTCATGGTCTCCAGCATAGGCGGAACACCGATTCCTCCGCCCATAAGGAATACCTTCCTGCCAGCAGCCTCTTCCAGTGGAAATCCATTTCCAAGAGGTCCAAGAAGTTCAAGCTGTGCACCTGCATGCAGTCTGGAAAAGCTTTCTGTACCTGTTTTCGGACCTGTTACACGATAGACAAGGCGAAGTGCACCTTTTTCTTTATCAATTTCACAAAGACTGATAGGGCGTGGCAGCAGTTTGCTTCCATCTTGTGTATAAACGGAAACGAACTGTCCCGGCTTCGCATTCCCTGCAATGGTCTTTGTCTGAATCCACATGCTGTAAATGTCTTTTCCAATACATTCCTGGCTGAGGACTGTACAGGTTTCTTTTACCTTTGTACCCATTTTCTTCCTCCTAGCGGTTCTCAAGTGCAGTGCTGATGTCAAGAATCATGTCTTTCACTGCCTGACGGGAAGCATCTGCATAGTTCGCTTCACCAAACTTAGCGTATTTCTCCTGCTTGTAAGCTGCAATAATTCCTCTGGAGGAGTTTACGATAGCGCCAAGACCATCTTTGTTAAAGAAATGTACAAGATCTGCACCCTTACCACCCTGTGCGCCATATCCTGGTACCAGAATAAAGGTTTTTGGCATAAGTTTTCTTAATACTTTGCCCATTTCCGGATAGGTAGCACCTACAACTGCGCCTACATAGCTGTAACTGTCTCCCATAAGCTCATCTCCCCATTTGGCAACTTTCTCACCAACCCACTCATAGAGAGGACGTTTTTCAATTATTCTGTCCTGGAACTCACCGCTGGACGGATTGGAGGTCTTAACCAGAACAAAAATTCCTTTTTTCTCTTCTTTACAAACATCCATGAAAGGCTTCACTCCGTCTGTTCCAAGATATGGGTTTACAGTTGCAAAATCCTCATTAAATGGAACATAAGTCTTGCTTCCTACCTGAACCTTTCCAAGATGTCCGACGGCATAAGCTGCAGATGTGGAACCGATATCACCACGTTTAATATCTCCAATTACTACAAGGTCTTTTTCCTTGCAATAATCTACAGTACGCTTGTAAGCCATAAGTCCCGGAATTCCAAACTGTTCATACATAGCGATCTGCGGCTTCACAGCAGGAATCAGATCATGTGTGGCATCCACAATTCCTTTATTATACTGCCAGATTGCTTCTGCAGCACCTTCCAGCGTCTCTCCGAATTCCTTGAATGCAGCTTCCTGGATCTGCTTCGGAATATAATTCAGCATTGGGTCAAGGCCTACTACAATAGGGGCTCCTGTTTTCTTGATATTGGCAATAAGTTTGTTGATCATGGGTGTTTCCTCCTTAATATGTTTTCCTGGAAATTTCATTTTTTCTTATTTAGCAGCAGAATCCTTGTACACAATCTTACCGTCGCAAATAGTGTATAGGATCTTTCCTTTCACCTCTTTGCCCTCAAATGGTGTATTTTTGCCTTTGGAAACAAAGTCCGCTTTGTGAATGGTATATGGATTCTTAATGTCCGCGATTATCACATCTGCCGGATGTCCTTTCTGTAAGGTTCCACATGGCAGGTTCAGAATCTGAGCCGGATTGTAGCTCATCTTCTCTACAAGCTGGGAAAGAGTGAGGATTCCAGTCTCTACAAGAGCAGTATAACTAAGTGCAAAGCTGGTCTCGATTCCCACAATTCCGAAAGCTGCGGTTCTCATGGAACCGGTTTTGTCTTTCTGGGTGTGTGGGGCATGATCCGTGCTGATTACCTGAATGTAGCCCTCCTTCAGACCTTCAATCAGCGCATCCACATCTTTCCTGGTACGGAGAGGCGGATTCATTTTATAGTTTGGATCATCTCTTTCAATATCATCAGATGTGAGTATAAAATGATGGGGGCAAACTTCTGCTGTTACATTCTCAATGCCTTCTGCCTTTAACATTTTCATCATAATTGCAACACCTTTTGTAGAACAGTGGCAAAGGTGCAGCTTAGCGCCTGTCTCAATGGCAAGCAAAGAATCTCTTGCTGCAATAGTATCTTCTGTGGAATTGCAGATTCCTGGAAGCCCAAGGCGTTTGGCGTTCTCATCCTCATTCATGCAGCCGTTTCCACGAAGAGACATATCCTCACAGTGATCAAAAATAGGAAGTCCGGCTTTCACGGCTTCTTCCATCGCCTGCTTGCAAAGGCTTGCTTTCATAACAGATTTGCCATCTTCGGAAAGAACAGGTACTCCCGCTGCTGCCATGCCTGCAATATCAGAAAGCTCTTCCCCAAGTTCTCCCTTTGTCATGGCTCCTGCCTGGAGCACATGAATAGAGGAAACCTGCGCAGCTTTATTTTTCACATAGTTTGCACGGTCAGGGCTGTCAATAACCGGTGTGGTGTTCGGCATCGCCACTACAGTAGTCACACCGCCTCTTGCAGCTGCATGGGAACCGGTTTCAATGTCTTCTTTCTCCGTCTGTCCAGGATCACGAAAATGTACGTGAAGATCCACAAGACCTGGCATTACCACCAGTCCTTTAGCGTCTATAATCTTGTCATCTTTATCCTTTGCTTCCAGCTTCTCTCCCACTTTTTGGATTACACCGTCGTCCAGATAAACATCCGCAATTTTATCAATCTGAGCAGCCGCATCCACAACACGTCCGCCTCGAATCAGAATACCCATTTGGTTCTCTCCCTTCTGGTATAACGTAAACTTTATCACAACCTATCATACACGAATTTTTTCATTTAATAAAGAGTTTTTTTCCCTTCCGGCATTTTTCCTTATATCTTCCACCCAATTATATTTTTTGTTGCACAATTTTAATTATCCTTGACTTTTTTTAGTTCAGGTTATATAATCAATCCATGTCGAAGATTATTTAATGTAAAATCACTAGTTTTTAGAGATTATATATTTACATGATATAGTCTGTAAAATCTGGTGATTTTTTTCGCCAGAACATCTTTTTAATTTTTTATTTTTTATGGAGGTAACTCAAAATGAACAAGGGCACTGTAAAATGGTTCAACGCTGAAAAAGGTTATGGTTTCATCACAGGAGAAGACGGAGCTGATGTATTCGTACATTTTTCTGCAATCAATGGTGAAGGCTTCAAATCTCTTGAAGAAGGCCAGGCTGTAACATATGACTTAACAGAAGGCGCTCGCGGAATGCAGGCTGCTAACGTTACTAAGTTATAATTGAAGCAACTGAAGCAGAAATTTCCCCTCGGAATCATATCCGAGGGGGATTTTTTATGTAATAAGAAATCCCCTCAGAATTTCCTATTATTAAAAAATCCCTACCTGGCAGGATTGCACTGCAGCGGAAGGGTAAATATCGCCCAAGACGCCCCACCGCAGGCGGAGAGTCCTGTAGACAGAATTCTTTTTATTGTTATTATTGTATAAATATAATGGGGACAGATCCGAAATCCATCCCCATCGTTTTAAGCTGCCTCAGGCAGTTTTTTCTTATATTTTCTTATATCTCAGACTTATTCCGCCTCTGAATCTGCACTAAGTCCATTCAGATAAGAATCCAGTGCAGAAGTATCCATAACAGTCTCTGTCGTCACAGTCTCCTGACCTTCTGTAACCTTTCCGTAAACAGAATAACCAATCCAGCATACAGCAACCATACACGCAATAAGCGCTGCCAGCTTCTCAATAGTAAGGATCAGCTTCTCCTTTTTCATAATTTTCTCACGGTTTGCTTTTTCTGCTTTATAGGCATCTACTTTCTTCTGACTCATAGCCGCACGTCTCCTTTGGGATAAAATATCAACTTAGATAAGTATATCATATTTCCCAACAAAATGGAAGTATGTTCACTTACAGTTCACAAAAAACGCCTCGCGAAATGTTATCAGTGAACAGAATCTAGTACATCGAAAATTAAGTTTCTGCTATATTGACGCAGGATGATTTCTTCATATGCAAGGCTGAGGAAGAAGGCGTAGCGGTGGCTACGGCGACTGACGTAGGCGCAGCAGATGAAAATCAGACAAGTCAATATGGCAGTTACTTAATATTCGATGTACTAGCATCAGACAGCTACAATAATTCCACCATCATTTGCATACATACTGCTGACACCAGCTGTGTCAAGAACCACAATGTCAGACAGCTTCATTTTCTCCTGGATGGCTTCTTTAAGCATATTTGCTTTCTTCGGGCTGTTGCAGTGGGAAATGGCAAGAATTTTGTTCTCACTGTTTTCTGTCACTTCCACAATTTTATCCACCATTTTCACAAGCGCCTTATTCATGCCTCGTGCCTGATCCAGCTGGCAGATCGTCCCCTCCGGAGTAGACCCCATGATCGGTTTAATCTTAAGGGCTGTTGCCACAAGTGCCTTCACACGGCTGAGGCGGCCATTTTTACGTAAGGTTTCCAGATTCTCCAGCACAAAAAAAGTGTGCTGTTCTTCAATATATTTATTCACAACGCTGACAACATCCTCAAACGGAAGGCCGGCATCTTCGCACTGTGCAATTTTCATTGCAATCAAAGTCTGCCCGATAGAAGCAGAACAGGAATTGAAAACATGAATCTGAACACCTTTCTTCTCCTCATGAAGAAGATTTGCTCCGAGCACTGCACTGTTATAGGAACCACTGAGTTCAGCGGAAAGAGTAACGCAATATATATGTTCAGCTTCGCAGTCAAATACCTTTCTGTAGCTCTCAGGCGACGGGCATGCTGATTTCGGACATTCCGGGCAGGCAGCAACTTTCTGTAAAAAATCCGCCTGGTTAAATGTCTCGTCATCTATTATATTCTCACTTCCGACAGTCAGTGTAAGCGGTACGGAAGCAAATCTTTCATCCTGTTTCCACTGCTCCAGAAGTTCTCCACAGCTATCTATCACAATTTTATAACTCAATTATATCGTCCTCTTTTCCGTAATATGTAGTTTTAAATACCACATCTATATTAACACATTACCATGTGTTTGAAAAGAGTTTTTTCTTCCATTTTCCCCAAAATTGTTTTATAATGGTTATTGTTCACTGGCAACTGATTTTCATATATTGATGTCGTCGACAGGCGACATGCCCTTTAGAAAGGAGGTCCTTATGCTCGCTTTAAAAATCACTGACCAGAAGAATTTTACCAATAAGCTTTTTCTTGGAGATACCTTCGATCTCTTCTGGCTGAACCAGGCAGAGATCATTACCAGCAATGTTTTTTCCATTGACGGCAAACTCCAAACTGATTTTTTCGATAATGACGAGCAGGAATTTTTAGCTTCCAGCCACCGTACGTTCTCTCTCTGGAAAGAAGTAAAACCATTTTGTTATTCTGTTATCCGTGGAAAAAAAGCGCCTCTTTCTTTCAAAATCGTGCTTCAGTTTTCTCCGAATAAGACTGCTGCATTATTGCAGAGTTCTGCATTTTCAATTTCTCCCGAAATGATAACAGGTCTGTATCTGAATCTCCAATATAAGAATAAGACCTTGCTTTGTATTACCGGAACATCTACGAAAACCTTTCTCCCCGGTAAAGAACTGGACCACCTTTGGGAGCAATATGTGATGGATTTTTTTCATCGCAGCGGATTATCCGTAGAAGAAGTTTAATCCTGTCAGAATAGGTTCTCCATTAATTTTCCAATAGAGTTATTCTGGCATTCCACATCTGGAACCTTGCTTTCTTTTTCATCTCCCAGATAAAAGGCGATCATATCTACAAATTCACTGTTGGTAGGTCTGTATTCCAGAGGATATCCGGCAATCTCTTCCAGTCTTTCCCGATGATTTTCCCAACATACATTTACAATTGTACGAATATCATGCTCAATATTAGATGGCTTGGATTTAAATTTCTTTGCAAGCCTTGGATAAATATCTTTTGTGATCTTCATTGGTCTTTCCTGAAATTCCATTGTCATGCGTATGGCTTCCGCCACAAAATAATATCCTTTATATTTCGATGTCGCACCAAGTTTGCGTATCGTGCCGTATACCTCTCTCATTTTTGTCCCTCCCACAATAAGTTATACTTCTGATTCTGCATCTGCAGTCAGCCCTTGATTTGCCTCTACATATAATACGAGTTAAATTTGCCTTTTTTAGCATTTTGAGACGAAAATTAAGAAAATTGTAATATTTTTTAGAGATTTCGAGATAAAATTCTATAGAAAAACAGAATAACAGGATAAACTTTTCCAATTTTTCATATAAAAAGGACAGGCGTCCTAAATGCAATACTCATTTAAGCGTCTGTCCCTTTTTGTCATAACTTATTTTGTCAGCATAAGCAGAATTTCATTGCTTCTCTGAACAAATCTGGTCATCTCTTCCGGTGAAAGCTGTTTATGGCTCAGCATGGCAAGATCATACAGTTCCTCGCAAATAACCGGGGTCTTGTCAGAATCCTTGTTGTCTGCTACAAACTGAACCAACGGATGTTTCGCATTCAGAACCAGAGTTTCCTGACCACCAAACATAGATGGATCCATGCCGTACATATTATACATCTTCATCATATCCTGCATACGACGGCTCTCTTCAGAAAGGGTCATCATAGCAGCAACTTTTTCATTTTTCAGATTCTCAACCTTCACTTCCAGTTTGTCATTCTTCAATGCATCTCTGAATACTTCTGTAAGAGTCTTGGAAGTCTCCTCGTCAGTAGCTTCCTCCCCACGCAGTTCTTCTGTAAGATCTGCATCAATTCTCTTAAACTGGATAGTCTGATCCTTCTGCTCCAGATGGGAAATAAAAGCGCTGTCAATATTGTGTTTCAGAATAACAGCATCCTTCTTTGCCTCACGGAACATGTTAATATACTGACTCTGCTGAACCTCATCTGTTACATAGAAGATAGTAGTCTTCTCAGGCTCTTTCTCGTCTTTCGCGCCGTCCTCTTTCTTCTCTTCTGTGGATTCAACAGTCTCTTCTGTCTTAGTCTCATCTTCTGGTTTCCTGTTCTCTTCGATGCAATCTTTCAGAGTCAGATATTTGCCATCAATGTTCTTGAAGAGGATATAATCATTCATCTTATCTGAAAACTTGCTGTCTTTAATGCAGCCATATTTGATAAATGGACTGATATCATCCCAGTATTTCTCGTAGGACTCACGGTCTGTTTTACACATTCCGGTAAGCTTGTCCGCTACTTTCTTTGTAATATACTCGGAAATCTTCTTCACGAAGCCATCGTTCTGCAGTGCGGATCTGGATACATTCAGTGGAAGATCCGGACAATCAATTACACCTTTCAGAAGAAGCAGAAATTCTGGAATTACTTCCTTGATGTTATCTGCGATAAATACCTGGTTATTGTACAGTTTGATCGTACCTTCAATGGAATCATATTCTGTATTGATCTTCGGGAAGTACAGAATACCTTTCAGGTTAAACGGATAGTCCATGTTCAAATGAATCCAGAACAAAGGCTCCTTATAATCCATAAAGACTTTACGGTAGAACTCTTTATATTCCTCATCTGTACAACTGTTTGGATGTTTCATCCACAATGGCTCCGGATCACTTAAAGATACCGGACGTTTATTGATTTTCACTTTATCTTTTGCAGGAGATACTTCTACGACTTCTTTCTCACCTTTGTCATTCTCTTTCTCCTCAGTCTTAGCATCCTCGTGGATACGCTCTACAATTACATCATCATCACGAAGCTCAGCCTCATCAATGGTCTCATACTCCTGCGGTGCATTCTCCTTAGACAGATAGATATTTACCGGCATGAAAGAACAATATTTCTCAATAATCTCTCTCATACGATATTCGTTGGAAAACTCTGTACTCTCATCATTTAAAAACAGAGTAATTTCAGTACCAACTGTAGTCTTATTGCCTTCCTGCATATCATACTCTGTACCACCATCACAGGTCCAATGTACTGGAGCAGCGCCCTCTTTATAAGAAAGAGTATCAATATGAACTTCATCTGCTACCATAAATGCCGAATAAAAGCCAAGTCCAAAATGACCGATGATCTGATCATCCGTGGTCTTATCTTTATATTTGGAAAGAAACTCAGTAGCTCCTGAAAAAGCAATCTGTGTAATATACTCTTCAACTTCATCGGCCGTCATACCAAGACCTGTATCAATAAACTTCAAAGTCTTCTCTTCCGGATTCACAATAACTTGTACTTCAGCTTTGTAATCATCCGGAAGTGTGTATTCACCCATAACATCAAGTTTCTTAAGCTTCGTAATTGCATCACAACCATTGGAGATTAACTCTCTTGCAAAAATGTCGTGATCAGAATATAACCATTTCTTTATAATTGGAAAAATATTTTCACTGTTAATTGATAAACTACCATGCTTCTCAGCCATGCAGCTCACTCTCCTTTGTCTTCTTAATTATACAAACTATAGTAATACCAAACTGACTAAAAGTCAAGGAAAATTTAGCACTCATTTTGATTGAGTGCTAGTAATTATTATTAAAAGAAGGGAGACCATTTCTGATCTCCCTCATTCGTTCTGCTCTCATTCACAATTAGTGTTTATTTGAGAATCCACTATTATTTTTTCTTATTGCGGTAAACAAGAATTCCTGCAATTAAGACAATCGCAACGATCAGAATAATTACAAATGGGAGGATTGGAGTATTATCCCCGGTCTTTACTGCATTCTTCTGATTTGCATCTGTTTTGTCTGCAGCCGGTGTCAGAGTCTGATTCGGTGCAGCATTTACAGTGAAATTAACCTGCTTGGTATCCTGTGTTCCAGTGTTTACCCAGTTGCTTCCATCAAACTGCTGCTGATTATATGTGACAGTCAAAGTATAATTTCCATTCTTGCCCATGCGGAAAGTTGCAGAATATGGTGCGCCGTCCCAGCTTCTTGCCTCAAGGACCTCCCAGTTCAGCGGCTGATATCTTACATCTCCCTTAATCGGATTTTCAATATCCATACCTGCGCCAACTGCAGTGAAAGTAATCTTGGTCTCTGTAGTATAGTTTCCATCGGAGCTGATTCCTGTGATACTGTTATTCCCTGCATCAGATACAATCGATCCACGGCTTACAGTGACATTAACAGATACTACAAGGCTCAGGTTATCCGGATTTGTAACACCGTCTGGAAGAGCAACAGTACCTTTCACAGAGAACTTCTGTGCTTCTGCACTGTTCTGATTATATGCACTGCCCTTTACATCCCATTTTACAGAGGCATTCATATCGCCCTTGTTTGTAGTAATCTTAACAGTAGATGGAAGCTGCAGTCCAGCTGCTGACTTCTCAACCCCGTTTGCCAGACTGATATCAGATACTTTGCCTACAGCTGTAAGCTTGGCAGCAGCTTCTGTTACTGTAAAGCTTACTGGAATATTCAGGTAATCTGTCTGATCTGTCTTAATGGAAACAGTCTGTGTATAGGTTCCTGCTGCCAATCCAACTGCCGGTGCAACAGTAAAGGATACAGACTGGTTTGCATTTGCCTCTAATTCTGAAGCAGACGGAGCACTTACTGTAAATTCGTTTCCGCTTACACTTACAGCAATACCGGTTAATTTCACATTTCCAGTATTGGATACATTGATTGTAACTGCAGCTGGTGCTTCTTTGTAACCAGCTTCTTTACTGTCGAATTTCACTTCGGAAATGTCGGTAGTAAATGAAGGAGCTGGAGTAATCTCCGGAGTCACTTCCGGGGTGACTTCTGGTGTTACTTCCGGAGTTACCTCTGGGGTGACTTCTGGTGTCACTTCTGGAGTTACCTCTGGGGTGACTTCTGGTGTCACTTCTGGGGTGACTTCTGGAGTTACCTCTGGTGTCACTTCCGGGGTGGTTTCCGGTGTAGCTGGTTTCTCTGCTGGCTGCTGATCTGTATTCGTATCATCCTGCTTCTGCTCAGCTACTGTAAGCTTTGCAATAAAGGAAACCGTTACACCTTCCTCTGTTTCATAAGTGATCGTATCACTGTATTCTCCAACAGCTGTACCTTCTCTTGGCATAACCCATGCATCAACTGATTCTCCAGCCGCAAGAGAACCCAGATCCTTTACCATAAAATGTTCCGGACTGATTTCTTTGAAATTAAGAGTGCTGTTGCCAGTATTCTTAACAGTTACATTCTTAGTCATGGAAGAGTTTGCATTTTCCTGTGTGAAGCCTGCATTTACGGTTCCAAAATCAAGTACTGCAGTACCATCTTCTGCAGTATTTTCTGCAACAATTTCTGCTGTATACGCAGGTTCCTGCTGGGCAGGGGATTCAGCTGAAGTTCCCTGATTTGCATCCTCAGTCTGTCCATTCTCAGGAACTTCCAGATAGCCTTCTGTTCCAATGTTAATCACACTGTCATCTGTAGTGATCTCAGACTGGGAATTGTCAGCAGAATTCTCTGTGTCCTGTCCATCTGCCGGCTGCATAACATCAGCGGAAGAATCAGTTGGTTCATCAGCACCAATGTCAATTACTTCCTCGGTTTGTGTATCTTCTGCTACATCCTGAGCCGGCTGTGTGTTCTCATCTGTCTGAGAACCTTCCGCAGGTGTATCCTCTGCTGCAATTTCCTGAACAGGGGCTTCCTCTGCCGGTACAGCCTCCTGCTCTTCCTCTGGAAGCTCGGTTGTCTCTTCCGGAGCTTCTTCCGGTGTAGCCACGATTTCAACTGTATTTACTTTCAGTTCTCCGGTTATGCCCATTTCGGTCTTTCCGGTAATTTTCAGCTCGATCTTATTTCCAAGATCTTCATCAACAAGCTTATAGGTCTTCTCAGTGCCTACTTCAGTGAGCTGATCTCCAACTTTTCTTGACCAGCTGAACGTTACATAATCGTCTGTAAGTCCTTCCGGTGTAACCTTTTCATAATCGGCGCTAAGCTCAGAGCCTACAGCTGCAGTTCCCTTAATCTTAAGCTGACCTCCAAGTTCTCCCTCTGGTGCTGCTGCCGCAAATACCAGAGACGGAAGCAATGAAAGCATCATAAGAAAAGTCATGACCATTGCTATAATTTTCCTAGGTCTCATATGCCATCCTCCTTTACATTCCCCTTTTAGGCTGACCTGTAACATTATTGTAACATATTTTAAACATTTTCACAAGCACTTTTATTTTATTGTAATTCTTACAGTGCATGTGACAGTGCTACTGTTCGCTCCGCGCACCGCAACCACTTCGCGCTGCACAGGAATCATGCATCCGCATGATTCCGCGCCCAGATTCTCGGGTTTTCTGTGAAATTTGTTTACAAAAAACACCTCGCGGAACATTGCCAGTGAACCATAACGCGATAGTTGCTGGTCACTTCTTTCTCCGGAAAACATCTTATGGGATGTATCTTCTCTTCTGAACAGTAACACATTATGTTCTCTTGTTTAGTGTCATTATAGCAACCTGATTTTATACTTATGTAATATGAATTTATCCGATAACTGTTCGGAATTCCAACCGGACATACTGCCTTTTCGCCAGTTTCATCACCTTATGTGAAAGTCAGTTACTCTGCAGCTGCAAACCTCTGCTTCAAAAGATCATCCCTCCACAATCAGATATTTTCCATCTGGAAGGGCAAATACTTCACTTGCTTCTTCTAATTCTTCATTACTCATGCCATCCACATCTGCACCCATTCCAGACAGATATTTTCGCACTTCGTCAATAGAATCTGCAACTACAGCCATGCAATCCTCCAGGAATTCCTCTGCTTCTTCGTAAGTTTCTGCAACCGGTTCATCAAAAAGCTGCTCCTGTTTTTCCAAAAATGTCTGAATACACTCCTCTGTATACATTTTTCCGACCTCCTGTTTTATAATAAAAGTTATAACTGTTTAGAGCATGCTAAATAATTATCAAAATTTTACTCTTCGCATTTTTCCTCATATAAATCAAGAATATCCTCTGGAGAATCCACAAGATAGTCCGCTCCATTTTTCAGCAGTTCTTCTTTTTCCCTGTATCCCCACAGAACACCTACCGTGTACATCCCGGCTGCTTTTCCAGTTTGCATGTCTGTTCCGGAGTCTCCCAGATACATACACTCTTCTGGCTTAATTCCAAACTGCTCCGCGATTTTAAGCGGACCATCCGGTGCTGGTTTCTTTCTTACAGAATCACTCTGTCCCATAACTGCATCAAAAATCTGAGACCCAAACATTCTTTCTACCACTTTCGCGGCTGCTTCATGTGGTTTATTTGAGCACACCCCCAGCTTCACGCCTCTTTTTTTCAACTCTTTTAAGGTTTCCGGCATTCCCGGATAATGCTGTATTTTGTAAAATGGGTCTTTATCAAATTCTTTTCTATATAACGCTCTTGCTTCCTCATAGTGCAGCAATTCCGGATCTCCTGCATCGACCAGAAGTCTTTTTACCAGCATGTCAGCACCGTTTCCGCAATAATATCTGTAATTTTCTATAGGCATTGGTTTCAAACCGTATTTTCTTACAACTTCATTTCCTACAACAGCCATGGAATCCAATGTGTAGGCTAAAGTTCCGTCCAGATCAAAAATACATGCTTTTATCATTTTCTCATTCCCCTTATATTGATTTTCATTTTCTTAAGTTCATAAACCAGTCTTCCTACAGGAAGCCCAACCACATTATTGTAGTCTCCGCAGATTCCTTTTACGTAAATTCCAAATTTCCCCTGGATTCCATAGCTTCCTGCTTTATCCATAGGCTCCCCTGTTTTTATATATTCCAGAAGCTCTTCCCTGGAAACAGGATAAAATTCAACATCGGTCCTTTCACTGAAAGTATAAGGCTTCCAGATACCCTGTTCTTTTACAAGAAGGGTTACACCGGTATAGACCTGATGGGATTTCCCCTGAAGTTTTAACAATGTATCTAATGCATCTTCTTCATCTGACGGCTTTCCAAGAATCTTTCCTTCAAATGCAACTACGGTATCCGCACCAATGATCAGACAAGGTTCACTTTCATTTTCAAGTCTGTCTGCAACCGATATTGCTTTATCCTGCGAAAGCTTTTCCACCGTTTCCGCTGGATCTGTCAGGTTGGTTTTCTCTTCCCCATTGCTTACAACCACAGAAAAAACCACACCGGTTCTTGCAAGCAGTTCCTTTCTTCGTGGGGACCCCGAAGCCAAAACAATTTTCTCCATAATCTCTCCTTTTCTGTCTTAACAGTATAACCCTCCATTTATATGGGTGCAACGATTTTTTTCTTTTCTTTTTGCGTAAAAAGTATTACAATATAGACAACTCCATTAAGCTTTGTTTAGACAGATGGAAAATACCGAAAGGAGCAGACAATATGGCTAAGATTAACAAATATTGGGGAATGGTTGCACTCGGAGCAGCAACAGCAGCAGTAGCCGGTGCCGTAGCAGCAGCTTTTGCAAAAAGACGTGCTTTGGAAGAGGCAGCTGACCTTGAAGATGATTTTGAAGATGAGCAGGAAGATGACGAGCAGCCTGAAGCAAAGGATGTCCACGAAGATTTCGTAACCTGGGAAGCTACTTCCGAAGATGAAAAAGATGATGAAACCGAAGGCTCTGAGGAGCCTGATTCACAAGAAAGTTCAGAGGATACAGAAGAGGATTCTGCTGAAAATGCAGAAGAGCAGGATAATGCTATAGCCGATGCTCTTGAAAAAGCAGCGAAAGATGAAGATAAATTCGAGGAAGAACTTGCTGAAGCTGAGAAAGAGCAGGACGAAGAAGAAGCTTCTATCCACATTGATTAATTGCAGGTAAATTCATAATTATTCCACATTTTACAAATAGTGACAATCAGGCTTGCCACTTTCGTTGACAGTATTTAGATTTCACTTTGCAAGAAGAAGTTCCAACAGAATTTTCTATTGCAAAAACCCCCACGGCAATTTGAATATAATTTTCCGTGGGGGCTTCTTTTACGCTTTTGGAAGTTTAAATGAACTCTTAAGAGAAACAATACGGTTAAATACCGGTGCCCCTTCTTTGGAATCATGAATGTCTGCACAATAAAAGCCATTTCTTACAAACTGGTAACTATCCAGTCCTTTGGCTTTCAGAAGCTCTGGTTCAACATAAGCAGACATCTCTATAAGAGAATTCGGGTTCAGATTCAGTTCTCCTGTCTCTTTATCATAAACACCCTTTTCCTCATCTACGATATTCTCATAAAGACGTACCGGAACCTTACCTGCATTTGACGCTTCAACCCAGTGAATGGTTCCTTTTACTTTACGTCCGTCAGGTGCATTTCCGCCCTTTGTTTCCGGATCATAAGTACAATGTACAGCAGTAACTGTTCCATCATCCAATGCCTCGAAACCTGTGCATGTAACAAAATATGCATTCATAAGACGAACTTCCGTACCAAGGAAAAGTCGTTTGTATTTCTTTGGAGGATCGATCATAAAGTCTTCTCTTTCAATATAAAGTTCCTTTCCAAATGGAACCTTTCTGCTACCAAGGGCTTCATTTTCCATATTGTTCGGAGCATCCAGATATTCCACCTGTCCTTCCGGATAATTGTCAATGATCAGTTTGATCGGATCAAGGACTGCCATATAGCGAGGAGCCTTTAATTTCAGATCCTCACGGATACAGTACTCGAGCATTGCATAGTCTACTGAACTGTCAGCTTTGGATACACCACAAAGTTCCACAAACTTCTGAATAGATTCAGGTGTGTAACCACGGCGACGTAAACCGGAAATAGATACCAGTCTTGGATCATCCCATCCGTCAACAATTCCATTCTCTACCAGCTTCTTAATATAACGCTTACCTGTTACTACATTCGTCAGATACAGCTTTGCAAACTCAATCTGCTTCGGAGGATGTGGATATTCCAGTTCTCTTACAACCCAGTCATATAATGATCTGTGATCTTCAAATTCCAGAGTACAAATGGAATGTGTAATTCCCTCAATTGCATCCTCAATAGGATGAGCAAAATCATACATCGGGTAAATACACCAGGTATCTCCTGTTCTGTGATGGCTTACATGAGCCACACGATAGATAACCGGATCTCGCATGTTCATGTTTGGAGAAGCCATGTCAATCTTTGCTCTCAGAACTTTCTCACCATCAGCATATTTGCCTTCTTTCATCTCTTCAAAAAGCTGAAGATTCTCTTCTACAGTTCTGTTGCGATACGGACTCTCTTTGCCAGGCTCCTTTAAAGTTCCACGATATTCTCTGATCTGGTCCGCAGTTAAATCGCAGACATATGCCTTACCTTTTTTAATCAGTTTTACTGCGGCTTCATACATCTGTCCGAAATAATCGGAAGCAAAGAACAGTCTGTCCTCCCAGTCAGCTCCCAGCCATTTTATATCGGCTTTAATGGACTCAACAAACTCAGATTTCTCCTTAGTCGGATTGGTATCATCAAAACGCATGTTGAATTTACCATTGTACTCTTTCGCCAGTCCGGCATTTAAAAGAATGGATTTGGCATGTCCTATATGAAGATAACCGTTTGGCTCTGGCGGAAAACGTGTATGAACGGTGTCATAAACTCCTTCTGCCAGGTCTTTATCAATGATATTCTCAATAAAATTTTTGGAAACCTTTTCGTTCTCCATGGTTCTTCCTCCTGATATCAACTCTTTTATAGCATAAATTCCAATATCTGTCAGAGCATGTTAAAAAATTTTCTTCAATATGTGTATCGGGAATAATTTCTCAAACATGTTCTGTTCTTTGATGATTTATCTTATCATAAATAGGTGCATTTTAAAAGTTTTTCTTAAAAAATTGTTGATTTTTATCCCTATCTATGAGAGTATATTAATTTATGCTACAAAAAAATCCCTGATATATAATCAGGGATTAAAAAGAGCTGATGACGGGAATCGAACCCGTGACCTCCGCCTTACCAAGGCGACGCTCTACCGACTGAGCCACATCAGCACTCTCATGTTCGGCATTTCTGCCGCTCACAGTTGATTATATTACCAGAAGGTTATCTTGTTGTCAACACTTATTTTCAAATTTTTTCAAAAAATATAAAATAATTAAAATTTTTTGCTGCAGCACCTGCCGCTGCAACCTGGCAGGTACTGCTATACTGCATTTTTCATTTTTCAGGAATAACAATATTCCGCACATAATCTGTATCTGTCAGTAAGCCATCTCCGCTTTTCTTGTTTGTAAAGGAAGCGGTCCCATTCTGATTTCCGGACAGATCAAACTGAACAGTATTTCCCTGTACAGTTCCATTTACTACCTGGTCAATTTTCTCCAGTTTATACCGCATAACTTTACTCTCCTGAACCTGGTATTTCCCTGCCGGAAGTGCGAATACAGCCCTTTTGCTTACATCTGCCCGGGTGTCTGTGTTTTCTTTTGTAAATTCCACAGTTTTAGAGTAAATACGTTCTTCTCCATCCAGATCTGTTCCTTTCACCGTGAATGTAAAGGCCGGATTTCCCTGTCCCCAGACAATTTCATCTCCATGAAGAATTTTGTTTATTGTAAGAGTCACCATCTTCACATCTGTCATCTGGAACTTCTGACCTCCAGATGTACTTTTTACCGTACAAATCACCGGTTTTCCTTTTTTGTAACCGGAAGGAGCTGTTATTTCTGTAAGTACATATTCTCCGGCTGGCAGTTTATTAATCCTATGAGCAGTTTTCCCGGACGTCCAGGTGTCGATCACTTTTCCGCTTTTATCCGTCAACTGCATAACAGCTCCTGCAACAGCTTCACCTGTCACCTTATCCGTCTTTAAAAATTCCGCTTTTATATAACGGTTTTCAATTACCATTGTATAACCTTGCTCATTCTTTACCAATCCATTTGCATCCACAGTAAATTTATAAACTGTGTTATCTAAAACATATCCGGCAGGTACTGCTGTCTCCTGTATACAATATGTTGCAGGTGACAGCCCTTCCAATTTTATTAATCCGTTTTTGTTTGTTGTGTATGTTGTTCCCGCCGAATCTGCATTTGCACTGCTTTCCCATAAACGGAATTTTACGCCTTCAATAGGAGGACGATTTCCTCCTGCTTCTTCCGTTTCTGTTACTTTTTTGATGTACAGATGCATTTTCTGATTTCTGACAAGGATCGCTTTTTCAGGCTCTGTTTTGCTTAAATTCGCCTCAAATACCTGCCGGCTGATTGCATATCCCTCCGGTGGTCTTACCTCACTTACCTTATATTTTCCAAGATAAATATCTTTTGAAATGGCTGTTCCATTTCTATCCGTTACTATAGTATCTGCTACAGTCCCAGCTCTCAGCAAAATATTTCCAGAAGCAGAACGGATGTCCTCCAAAGCTGTGATCTGAAATTTTCCATTCTGCAGTGCCTTTCCTGTCTCATCCACTTTTCTTATAGTAATATGACCTTTTGGAACTTTTTCCTTTACAATCACCCTGGTCTTTTCTGTATTTTTTGATGTGGAAGAAGGTTCTCCTCCGATCCAGTTAAAAGTACTTGTAGCAATATTGTATATATGGGCTTCCAGTACATCCGGATTTTGATTTGCTACATAGTACTGCTGTAAGTTACTGTTACTCTTCAATCCAACAGTAAGTAAAAGACGCACGGATTTTCCATAACAGCGCTCTGGCAATTCTGCCACAGAAGACAAGGTAATCGAATTTCCAGCAACATTCAGACTCCAATCTCCGCGTACACTGTCAGAAGCGCCAAATGAAGCTTCTACTGTCTGATCAAGATATATCTGAACCCCTTTCAGTTCAAAACAGTCTGCCAAAGTATCCTGGATTTTAAATTTGGAAATTTTCCATTCTCTTTTATTGGAAGGAATTTCCTGAACAATTTCAAACACACTTTCAAAATCTCTGCCATTATACTCTGCAGTAACTATTCTCTGATTTTCCCTTAGAATCCATTTTTGAGGATTCTTTGGTTCGGTTCTGTTTACGCTTGCCCTATCTGCAACATTGTTCGAGGTAATTGTTACAGCCTGCGAGTCTCCTTTATGCTGTGTCGTAACAGTAAAATGATTGCTGGTCACATAAGAAGCTACAGTTCCGTTATAAGTACAGGAAATCTCTCCTGGTACCATTCTGGCGTTAAAAATCACATCATAGGATTTCCCATAAAATCCTCTGTCACCAAGAGCAGCTTCTGTTGCCTTTAAGGTAATGTTCTTTCCATTTACAGATATCTGGAACCGTCCATCCACTCTGTTCTGCCCGTTTTCATAAACCTCCGCTGTTGCAGCTGTCAATTCTGCTCCCGCAGGCAATGTATCTGCAATTTCCATTCTGGTCATATACCCGCCAAATTCATTATCCGGCACATTTATATTCAGTTTATATTTATACTCACTGTCCGGACCTGGAAGAAGAAGGTCTTCTCTCCATACCCCATCCTGCAAATTGGCAGTATACTTCTTTACAGAGGCATTCACTACTTTGTTTTTATATCTTGTACAATCTGTAGTCACTTCATCTGACCAGGAAGTTCCTGCGAGCCCATTTATATGCTGACAGGTAATCGAAGCCTTATTTTTTACCTCATAACGGTAACTGTCACCACTGTAAACCGGTGTTATTTCAGTAGGATCCATTCTCACTTTTATCTGAAACTCATATGTTTTTCCATAAAAGTCCGCCTGTGACAATGCTGCCTGTGTAGCCTGAAAATTTATCACATCCCCATCTGTAGAAATACTAAACCATGAGGTTACATCATTCTCTGAAGGCAGCATCTTTACAGCTGCGTAACCAGCGAAATCGACTCCTGCCGGCAGGGTATCACTGACTTCGCAAGAGCTGTAATAATACGCTGAATGCTCTTCCGGGATATCTGTCTGCAAGGTATAATAAAATTCCGAGGTACTGTCAGACAAGGTGTTTGACGTTCCCTGGGAAGCCAGTGTATTTCCAGTCTTTTTTACAAGGCCAGGATACTCTACCGGACCATAGCCTTTCGCATCCCAGTTAAGTCCGGCAGACGTTTTACAGGTTCCAGTCTGTACATCAGCAAATACACTTTTGATCCTGCTTGCTGTTTCAATAGAATAAGCTCCGCAACCAGGCCGCAGAATTGCCAGATAGAAGCCGGATGAATTGTCCAGCTCATAGACAACTGTATTTTGCGGAATCTCTCCGTCAACGGCAGGTGCCGGTGCGGTAAGAACTTCAAAGTTTTTGGAAAATAAAGTTTTCTTCACTACATTTACTACAGAATCAGTTGTCGCATACCGGTGTCCTATAGAACCATTCTGAAGATTGATTCCAAATCTCTGGTACAAATCAATATCCAGCCATCGAAAACGATAGTTGCCTGCAACCGGAATATCTGTACCGCTTTTTACAATATCAATTTTGATTTCCTGTGCAGAGAGCTCATCCTTAAAGCTGATCCACAATTCATTTGAATTGCTGACACCAAACATAGGATAAATTCCCGTTATTTTATTTCCCTTGTAATCGTAGGTATAATCCTGATAATTATTACAGGTAAGAAGAAGGTCTACCTTCGTATTTGCTTCTTTATTGTATCCTACATGTGTAACACGAAAACCAAATTTTCCTTTTGCATTGTTATTAAGTGGAACAAAATACGGTCCCTCTACCATTGCTCCCTGCTTCATTCCTGAAATAACGTCATTTCCTGCATTGTTCCATGAATAAACCTGGGTATCCGCATTCCAGCCAAGTCTTGTATATTTGCTGCTGAAAAGCGTACTTCCATTTGCAACAGCGGTAAAACCGCCCTTTCCTTCTCTTACAGGAGTTCCTTCCTGTGCATAATTTTCCGGAGCAACATATGCATCAATCAAGTCATCTGTGCTGCCATCTTCAAGCACTTCCAGACCATCTTGAAAAAACATGGAATCCTCTCCTGAAGTTTCCATTTCCTCCAAAGAAGACAAAAATTCTCCATCCTCATTTGCAATCAGTCCACTCTGAAAAAATTTCTCCTCTTCTGAAACATTCCTGTCGGCTTCTGTACTGTCTGTTTCTGTACTATCTGTTTCTGCCCCATCCATTTCATCATGAGCAGGATTTTCTTCACATTCAGCTTCTTCAGGCGCTGTATTGTCTTGCATTACTTCCTGCGCTTCCGTTTCAGTTGACACCTTCTCATCTTCCTGTGCCCTTACTGCCCAGCCAGGATAGGAGAACGCTACAGGCACAGCCAGAGCCGCGGCCAATATAGTTTTTTTCAGATTTCTTTTTCTCATCCCCTCGCCTCCTTCTGGTCAATATCAGCCTGTTTCAAATATTCCTGATAGATTTCTTTCATGGTTTTGCTTCCATCCTGTTCCTGAATAACGCTGGCAATCACAGGTACATCATAGCTTACACTTGCATCCAATTCCCCCTCTAAATAGGAAACAGCAGCAAGTTTTCGAAATAGCGGTGTAGTGGATTCTCCTGGGTTCAAAACACTTTTATAGCCGTAAATATATTTTTTGTTTCCTGAGGTTTTCTCCTGATAAAGAAGAGTCCACTTCGTCTCGTCTGCCTGAAATGTAAACAATTCTCTGTTTTCTCTTATTGTTTTTCTGCCTGTACTGCCATCCAGAACAGCTATACTTCTCATAGGAACATTTACCTCCAGAAAAACATTTGCACTGTTTTCCCCTATATTTTTTACAACCGGATCTTTTTCCAGGATCTGACCGGGATAAACCTTTGACGCTTTTTGCGTATCCCAGTGGGCTTCTGTAAGCTGCGCCTTTACAGATCCTGCCGTAAAAACATTCTTTACTTCGCCGGCGGATTTGCTTAAATACGCAGCTGTTCCCCCGGCAAAAGACATAGTTCCGACAAGCAGCCCCATAACTGCCAAAAAGCTTCTTTTTTTCCTCAACTTATTTCACTCTCCTTTTTGTCTGCCCTTCAAAAATTTCTGTTGCCAGATAAATTACAAACAGGAAAAAGACTGCCGCAATTTTACCCGTTCTGCTTCCTGTAAAGTTCAGCACATATCCGGCAAAAGGGATGCAAAATACAACCGTGCCCTGCAGATTTTCCCACTTTACCGGTTTTGTATCCTGATATTGATTGGAATCCCCTTTTGTTACAAAAAAATGCTTTTCCTTATTGTTTTCAGCTACCCGGTGTGTAATCATTGTTCTCCCTTGTTCTGTGGTAAATGTAATGATCTCCCCTTTTTCTACTTTTTCCGGCTCCTTTTCCTTCACATATATGGCACTTCCAACTGGCAAATCAGGGCTCATGCTTCCAGACATTACGCTGTAACATTTCATGCCATATATCTGGGGAAACGAAAGTCCGACTAACAAAATGACAAAAATCACCCATATGATTTTCAACAGACCTTTTCCCCAGATTTTTAATCTCATCTGTCTTTTTCCTTTCTGTACAGTTTTCTTGCAGTTACTGCAAGAACCACCGCAGCTGCAAATAGCGCAAACCATCTTGCCAGCAGATTTGTGTTATCTCCGGTTTTAGGGCTTGCAGACGCAGTTGCATACACTTTTTCTCCTGCTGCTCCATTTAAGCTTTCCCCTCCACCGTTGTATCCACTTCCACCACTGTTTCCGTTTTCGCCATACTTTCCATTTCCGCTTTTATTTCCACTTCCGCCGTTATTTCCGTTATTTCCGTTATTTCCGTCATCTCCATTGTTCTCATCGTCATTGTGCCCCCGGTCACCATTTCCATTTTGACCGGAAGATGAATCCGAAGAGGCCTGACTCGCAGAAAATACCCATTTCACTTTTCCCAACAGTTCCTGATATTCATTATCCATCTCTTCACTTAAAGACAATTTTACAATCAGATTTTTTCCTGCTCCTGGTTTAAACTCACCAAGGGAAATGTCTTTTTTCATGCTCCAGCCTTTTTTCGTCAGATTTCCATCTACAGTTCCATGATAAAGAACTTTATTGTTCTCCAGAATTTCAATCTTTGCATAACTGGTAAGAAGCTTCCGTATCAGCTCCAGATTCTTTTTGCTGTACTTGTTCTGTTTGGCAGCTTCCGCCCGAAGGCTCATCTTAATGTTTAAATCCGAGTTATTAGCAAGCCTTATTGTCTGGCTTCTTGTACATCCAGGCTGCAGGTTCTTAAAATTTGCAAACAGATCTGTTTTCTCGCCGCCAATGATCAGCTTATGATTTTTGTCAAAAATCACACTGGTAACAACTTCGCAAGTACATGGCTGATAGGTAATTCCAAGATCCTTCTCATTTTTTCCCCATATTGCTTTCATTTCGCCGCTCTCTGCCTGTATACTCTCCAGATTTACAATAATTCTTGCCTCTTTGTTCTTATAACGGTTGTCTGCTTTTTCAGAGAGATAGTAGCTGTCCATTAGGGGCTTTTTCGTGGTTTTTCCTGCCGGCAATACATCCTTATAGTACCAGTAGCCGTCCTCACACAGCTTCCAGAGATCGGTGTTGTAATGAATTTCGATCATCTCAGGATCCAGTTCCGGATTTTCCAGAAACTGACCGTTTTCGCTGATATTCCCAAATACTCTTCCAATTTTTATCCGGACAAAGGAATCCACAGTTCCTTCATTTTTTATATTTACCTCTTTCACCACTTTCTGTCCCGGATCCACATGATCCGGCCTTACATAATTTTCCTGTATGGAATTTTTGTAAGAGGACATGGACAGCAGATTTACTGCATATTCAGATACATTCCAGGCAGCCAGCGCAGTACCGCATGCAAGCAGCAGTACTGCCACCACAGTTATGCAGATACTTGTGCACTTATGCTTCTTCATGGTATCTCTTCCTTTCTGATCAGTTCTCACTGCCGCGGTTTATTTCCTGCAAGGTTCCTCCTTTAATTTCTTCATCCAACATGCGGTAAGCTTCTGACTGGGTAGCAAATCCTTTGCTCTGAATTGCCTGTGCTGTTACTTTCAGCTGATAATTTCCAACTTTCTGCATCTGTGTCTGATTCCAGTCTGTAGGAATCGCAATATTGGTAAACAGGGTAGACTCTTCTCCAATATTTAAAATTCCATCCCCTTTTGCTCCCATATAATTGAAAACAAGTTTTGATGCAGTGGAGCGTGCCGTGTCCTTTGTCCACAATGGATTTACCATTGGATAGGCTGCCAGCTGTGCAAGGTTATAGCCGGGAATCCGATCCTGGATCAGTCCGGTAGCCTTACCTTCTTTTTTGTCATATCCACCGGTAAAAGTCTTATCAAAATAAATGGTTTTATAAATCAGATTCAACGCCTGATCGTCTGTGATCGGTGTCCCCTGACTATTCAGAATGTCCACACTCATTCTCACATAACAGGGCTCGTCCCCGTTTTTGTCGGAGGTAATGTTCTTTACAGTTGGATTTTTGTATACCGTGTATCCCGGATACATATTCTTTCCATCGTTTTCATTTGGATCCCAGTCCGGTTCTTTCAGACCAATATCAAGGTCCCCTGTGGTAAAAACATTGGTCTGCACAGAATTTTCCGTGAAATAAGCCATTGTGTTTCCAATTCCAAATAACATGGCACATGAAAGTGCTCCCGCAAATAATGCATTTCTTTTTCCTCTGCTCATTTTCATATTATCTCTTCCTTTCTCTCATTAAAAATGAAACAATCCTGCTTCATACGCACTTTTTGGATTGTTAAGACCAAAATATTCTTCTCCTGTCATCTGCTGAAGAATCTGTCCGGAAATCTTAATTTCCACCCCGCCCATTTCCTGGATCCAGGTCTGCCTGCGGTTATTTACCTTTTTATCCACCCAGACCTTTGTAAATAGAGGAACAGTTGTTTCTCCTGTACCATTCAGGTTCCTTTTCAAAACTTTCGAGTAGTAAAAATACTGTACAGGGTCTGTCTTTTTCTGATCAGCAAATCGCACCCATTCTCCTTTAGCAGCATCGTCACTGTTATAATCAATGGTATAAACCTGGACTACTTTTTCCATATCCTGAACGCTTAAGACTTTTCCTCTTTTGCTCTTATCCGGGCACTTCTGACTGTAAACGAACTCACATTTCAATGCTGCAAGCTCATTCATATTCAGTTCTGATGTATTGGTTATCTGAGGATCTTTTGCAACAGAAGAACCCGGAACAGTAAGTAATCCTTTCTGTGGATTCCATGACGGCTCTGTAAGAACTGCATCCAGGCCTTTTTCCCCGGCAAATGTCAGCTTGTTTGCAACTTGTCCTGTATCCCCAAGATAAGCAAGTGTGCCGCCAGTTCCCACAGCCAGACATAACCCGGTTCCAAAGATCAGCGCTGCCTTTTTCATTTTTTTCATGTGCACCTCCTTACAGTCTTGCAAAGGCTTCTTCCGGAGAAGAAAATCCTTCGCTCTGAACCGACTCTTCATACACAAGAATATCAAATGGAACTAAATCTTCTTTTTTTACTGTGTTTTTTATAACAATATTATCAAAAACCGTATCTGTTCGCTGTCCTGGCTGAAGCTGTTTCTGATAATAATAGTATCCGTCTTCTCCTGTTTTCCAACTGTCTTTTATCTTAAGAGGCTCACACTGCGCCTGTGCATCCAGATTGCTGAATACTACCCTGACCCGGACATATACCGGAATCACAGAATCATTTACAATACATGGCTTTTTCTTTATGACCGATCCTGGTCCAGGATCGGCCGGAGGATCAAACTCTTCTTCAATGTGTGTCTTATTCTCCACTATCTTTATCCTGTTAACAGTTTCCTGGCGGTCAATTAAATAGGCATACACCATAGAACCTGCTGCTCCCGCCAAAAGGCAGAACGCTAGTACAAACAGCATCCATTTCTTTCTCATGGATCAATCACGGCAGGAACCGTTCCTGCTTACTCCTTTCCTCCTGGAATTTCTGTTATTTTGCAGACCTGCTGCAAAACAGCTACTGCTCAAAAAGACCAGTAACCATAAAATCAGCACATGGGTACCACCTCCTTTACAAAGAACCAGAACGGTCATATCTGTCATTAGGGATTTTTTCGAAAATTAAATAGTAAAAAGAATAAAAGATTTGATTTATAAATACATCTGAGATCAGTGAAATAAATAGAAACTATAATTATTAATATTTTAACAATTTCTAAGATACAATAATTAATTAAATGGATTTTAATAACTGAATTAACAAATTTGAATTAAAGATTAAATTGACGCGTCTTCTGTGACGCATTGATTAATTGATATGATAACATGTTTTTTGAAAAAGTCAATACAGGAAATAGAATTTTTCTATTTCCTGTACCAGCTCCTGGACTAGAAAAGGCTCTAGCTTATTACCTCGCGGATTTTGGAGCGGATTCTCTGCAGAGCATTATCAACAGATTTTGGAGATTTATTCAGGATTCCTCCAATTTCCACATATCCTTTTCCCTTCAGATACAAATCCAGCACTTTATTTTCCATAGGACTTAAATAATCTGAAATTCTTTTCCGAAGATCCTCTGTAGTCTCCTGATCAATAATGATAGATTCCGGATTCTCCACGCTCAGTTCCCAGATTGGACTGCTTTCATCCTCCTGATTCAACGATACATAGGAATTCAGAGGCTGGTGCTTCTGGCGGTTAGAATTCTGAATGGCACTGTATATCTGCCTGTCAATACACACTCTGGCAAAAGTTGCAAAAGATGCCTCCTTATCTGTCTGAAAATCCCGGACTGCTTTAAACAAACCGATCATTCCTTCCTGAATCAGGTCATCTGTATCTCCTCCGATGAGGAACATGGCCCGGGCTTTCTGACGCACCAGCCCCTTATATTTCTCCATCAGATAATCTTCTATGGCTGTCTCTCCAGCCCGCAGACGGGCAATCAGTTCTTCATCACTTACACCATCGAACTTTCCCATATTTCCTCCGGATTTTATTTCATTCTCTGGCGAACCACCTCATAGGCAAGGATTCCTGCTGCAACAGACGCATTCAGAGAATCAATATCTCCCTTCATAGGAATAGCTGCCACAAAGTCACATTTTTCCTTTACAAGACGGCTCACGCCCTCTCCCTCATTTCCGATTACCACACCCATAGGACCGGTAAGATTCAGATTGTACATCAGATCTCCGCCCATATCTGCGCATACGAACCACATACCCTCTTTTTTCAGCTCTTCGATGGTCTGTCCAAGATTAGATACCTTGGCAACTGGTGTGTAGTTCAAAGCCCCTGCAGAAGTTTTTGCAACTGTTGATGTAAGCCCTGCCGCATGTCTTTTCGGAATGATAACACCATGTGCGCCTGCAAGGTTGGCAGTACGGATAATAGCTCCCAGATTATGGGGATCTTCGATATCATCAAGAAGAAAAATGAAAGGTGCTTCTCCTTTTTCCTTTGCTTTATTTAAAATATCCTCAACTGTGGAATATTCATATGCAGCCACCTGCGCGATCACGCCCTGATGGGCGCCTGTCTCACTTAACTGATCCAGACGCTCTTTCTGTACAAAATTAATGATCGTATCTTTTTTTCTTGCCTCACGGATAATGGTGCGTACTGGTCCATCCTGGCATCTGTCCAGAACAAAAAGCTTGTCCACGCATTTTCCTGAGCGAAATGCCTCTAATACCGCATTTCTTCCTTCAATCTGCTCGCTCATTTGCAGCCTCCTGTCTCTTATTGCCTTTGTAAAATCATTGCTGTTGTTCTTTATAAATTCTCTTCCGGAATTCCTTTTCTCACCAGTTCCACAATTCTGGAATAATCTTCTTTCAGGTACAAATATCCCATCAGTGCCTCAAAGCCTGTAGCCCTGCGGTAATCTGCCATTGTAGCATGCTTGGCCATTGTAGGGGAATGTGCATTTCTGCCTCTTTTATAGACAGCCAGTTCTTCTTCTGTAAGATCAGGTTCCAGAAGCTCCATCATCTTTGACTGCGCTCCTGCCTTTACCAGGCTGCTGGCCTTTTTATGAAGCTGATTCACCGGACAGTTGCCTTTTTTAACAAGGATTGTCCGGATCACCAGTTCATAAACACCATCTCCAATATAAGCCAGTGTCAGCGGGGAATAGGTTCGCAGATCCCTGTCTTTCAGTTCAAACAGTTCTTTTAATTCACTTAAGCCCGTTTCCATTTTACTCCTTCACGTGTATCTTTAAGAATGATTCCCTTTGCAAGGAGTTCATCACGAATCTCATCTGCTCTTGCAAAATTCTTTGCCTTTCTTGCCTCCTGGCGCTCTGCAATCAGATCTTCGATTTCTTTATCCAGAATTTCTTCTTTCTTCACAGCAGCAAGTCCAAGCACATCACAAAGCTTCACAAGAATTTCAAGAATTCCTTCTGCAAAAGCGGCGCTGCTTTCTTCTGTTACATTTGTATTGGCAAATTTGACCAGTTCAAATACAGCTGCAAGCGCATCAGCTGTGTTGAAATCGTCTTCCATTGCTTCTTCAAATTTCTTTACATATCCTTCTGCCTCTGCAAGAAGTTTCTTCTCAGCCTCAGTAAGTTCAACAGCAGATGCCTTCTCCTTACGGTCTTTCAGGCGTCCTGCTGCCTCTGTAATTCTCTCAAGGGCATTCTTGGAAGACTCCATAAGATCAGCACTAAAGTTCAGCGGACTTCTGTAGTGTGCATTCAGCATGAAGAAACGAAGCACCTGCAGGTCATACTGCTCGCTGATCTCACGCACAGTACGGAAGTTTCCAAGGGACTTGGACATTTTACGGTTATCAATATTCAAGAATGCATTGTGCATCCAGTATCTTGCAAAAATTTTGTCATTGCAGCATTCGCTCTGTGCGATTTCATTCTCGTGATGCGGGAAAATAAGATCCTCACCACCGGCATGGATATCAATCTCGTCTCCAAGATATTTCTTAGACATAACAGAGCACTCAATGTGCCAGCCCGGACGGCCATCGCACCACGGAGAAGTCCAGTATGGTTCCCCTTCTTTCTTCGGTTTCCAGAGTACGAAATCCAGCGGATCTTCTTTCTGGTCCTCTCCTGATACCTGAAGTGCACGGAATCCAGACTGCAGGTCATCCAGGTTTTTGTGGGAAAGCTTTCCATATTCTTTAAATTTCTTTACACGGAAATATACAGTTCCGTCTGCCACTGCATAAGCATATCCTTTATCCATAAGAGTCTGGATCATGCTGATCATGCCGTCAATTTCCTGAGTTGCCTGAGGATGTGTAGTAGCAGGCTTCACGTTCATTCCTGCCATATCCTTTTTGCACTCTTCAATATATCTCTGGGAAATTTCTTCTGCGGAAACTCCCTCTTCGATTGCTTTCTTGATAATTTTGTCATCTACATCTGTAAAGTTGGATACATAGTTTACTTCGTATCCTTTATATTCCAGATAACGGCGGACTGTATCAAAAATGATCATTGGACGTGCATTACCAATATGGATCAGGTTGTATACAGTAGGTCCGCAGACATACATTTTTACCTTTCCCTCTTCAAGGGGTACAAATTCCTCTTTCTGACGGGTCAGCGTATTAAAAATCTTCATTTTATTTCTCCCTCCGGTCAATTTCTCTAAATGTTATTTCGCAGCTACCAATTCCAGACTTCTGCAGCATTTTGTACTTGTGCGCACAACAACATTATTTCTTGTATAAAAGGCAGACTGCCTGGGAAGCAATTCCCTCTTCTCTTCCGGTAAAACCCAGCTTCTCCTCTGTGGTAGCCTTGATATTCAGACAGTCAGGCTCCATATGCAGCGCTTTCGCAATGTTTTCCTTCATCTGTGGAATATGAGGTGCCATCTTCGGCTTCTGGGCAATGATCACAGCGTCAATATTTCCTACACCATATCCTTTTTTTTCCAGAAGAGAGGCTACATGTTCCAACAGCTTTACGCTGGAAATCCCCTCGTATGCCGGATCTGTATCTGGAAAATGCTGTCCAATATCTCCAAGAGCTGCAGCTCCCAAAAGAGCATCCATAATCGCATGAATCAGTACATCTGCATCTGAATGTCCCAGCAGGCCTTTCTCCCACGGTATCTTCACACCGCCAAGGATCAGATTCCGGTTCTCTGTCAGTCTGTGTACATCATATCCCATTCCCACTTTCATAAGATTATCCACATTTCGTCCCTGCCTTTCTTCTTGAAAGGGATTTTCCTGCATAGCAAAAAATCCCCATGCTATCGTTCGCTATTATACATGATTTCCAACTAAAAAGCAATCCGTCAACAGTTTAATATGCCAGGGATTTCTGTCTGACATTCCAGACTGCGTTGCAACAGAATTCTGCACAATTTTTATTTATGACAAAGGCCTCCCGGGTGAACCCCAGAAGGCCTGACAATATATATTCTAAATATTTGCATATCTTTAAATACAAAAACATTTGACACATTTTCCTGTGGACAGTACTATTAAACTTCTGCGATTACCTCAACTTCGCAAAGAACATTCTTCGGAAGAGTTTTCACAGCGACACAGGAACGTGCTGGTTTGTTTACAAAGTATTTCGCATACACTTCATTAAACTTGGCAAAATCTCCCATATCAGCAAGGAAGCATGTTGTCTTAACTGCCTTCTCAAAGCTACTTCCTGCTTCTTTCAGTACTTCGCCAAGATTCTTCATAACCTGCTCTGCCTGAGTCTCAATGGTATTTCCGTTGATCTCGCCTGTTGCAGGATTTACCGGAATCTGTCCAGATGTGAATAATACTCCATTTAAGATCATTGCCTGGGAGTATGGTCCGATTGCTGCTGGTGCCTTCTCTGTATAAACTACTTTCATGGTGTAAATCTCCTTTCAATTTTTCTTTTATTGTCTTCATGCTATCGCAAAATTTTATTAGTGTCAAGCAATTTTTTTGTACGAATCTGGAAAGTAATTTTTTTGTACAAGTCTGGAACGGATTCTGCCTTGCAGGATTTTCCTATTACATAAATAATGTTTGCTGCACAGTCTTAGGGCGTGTTTAAAAAATCATTCCCGCAATCTGCACGCCCCACTTTGTGGGAGATTTCACCCGAATTCGGTTGCCGTAGCCCGCTACGGCGCCCTCATCCGGGCGAAATCTCCCACAAATTGTGACGCACATCTTGCAGAAAGCCTTTTTCAAACATGCGCTAGGATTGCAGAATTCCGGCAGCGCGAAGATTTGCCAGAAGTGTATTTAGCTGTGTCACAGCATCCTCTGTACCAGTAGCATCTGCCACTGCCGCTGCCGGAGTTGGCGCTGGGCCGGTTGGACCAATCGGGCCGTCTGCTCCGACAGGACCGGTTGGGCCTGTCGCTCCGGCTGGACCGGTTGGGCCTGTTGCTCCGGCTGGACCGGTTGGGCCTGTCGCTCCGGCTGGGCCGGTTGGGCCGGTTGAGCCTGTCGCTCCGGCTGGGCCGGCTTCTCCGGCAGGCCCCATAACGCCTGGCATACCAGGCTCTCCCTGCGGGCCCATAGGACCTGCAGGGCCTACTGCTCCCTGGCATCCTCTTGGTCCCATAGGACCAGTCACACCGGGACACCCTCTTGGACCAATAGGTCCCATAGGACCGGTTGCACCACGAGGCCCTGTGGCTCCCTGTCCCGAACAACTGCAATCGCAGCCGCAGCGATTATTGTTTCCAAAACAGGATGTACAGGTGATATCACCAGAAGCTTCCTTTTCAGAAGAATTTTTCTGATTATGACGATCAAAAAACATACACATTCTCCCATAACAGCTTAGATATTCACTATCAATATATGAAATACTAACAATACAGGTGAATTTTCCCTCTCACTCCATACCCCAAACATCCCTGAAATACTTCTCATTTCCAATAACTGCCTGATGCAGAGGCTTCAATACTCTTGCCTTTTTATGAAATTCAAACGCCTCCCTGTGCCTTCCCGCTTTATCCAGACATACACACATCTGTATCGCAGGTATAAAATCATGACTGTCTGCAATATAAAAACCGCCGTTTTTCTTTTTCCGTGGCGCAAGAAGAGCCTGCTGATACCAATATGCTGCCGTCACATACTCCCTTTTTTCCATAAACAATCTTCCTATCTCACAACAGATCTCCGCTCTCGGAACATCCATCGTAAAGCTGTAAAAAAGTATATCAAAAGCAGCTGCATTCTCTCCCATTGCCTGATAACAGCAGGAAAGAACCAGACAGCTGTTCAGTTTATCCTCTATCCAGCCATCTGGTTCTTCCAGAAATTTTTTTAAAATTAAAATTGCATACTCATATTGCTTATGATAAAAAAGCTCCCGCCCATAATAAAAGAAATGTCTCGGTTCCATTTTTTCACCGGAATCAATCATCTGCTCATATATATGCAGATTGCGAAAAGACTCTCCAGCCTTTATTTTCCGATGCTCAATCACCACATCCGAATATAAAATATTCCCCGCCGGAACAACCGATTCGTGGACGCGCCCCTGCCATCTGAAATTCCGGGAAGTCTTCATAATACGCTCTCTATAATAAGAAAAAGTAACATGATCCCATTCATCAAATCCCACTGCATAATCCATCATAACCACATCCGTGTCTGAATCCATGCTCTCTTTCAGCCTGAGCAGCTTCTCCTGATTTTCCGGCGTAATGATATCATCTGCATCCAGCCACATCCAATAATCTGTATCTGCTTTTTCCATAATAAAATTGCGGGCAGCTGAGAAATCATCTTTCCACAAAAAATCATAAACCTCATCGGTAAACTCCCTGGCAATCTCCTTCGTTTTATCCACCGATCCGGTATCGCAAATATAGATTTTGTCCACAAGCTTGCTCATCGGCGTGAGGATTCTGCGAAGTACCGCCTCCTCATTTTTTACGATCATACACAGGCCAATTGATATCATTCCAAATATCCTTTTTTCAATAGCCTATGCAAGACAAATTACTTTTATTCCCATTTGCCGCTTCCGGATATCCGCATTTTTTCCAGCAATAACGCTTTCCTTACGGATTACCTGTCATTTGTGTCAGTGACAAAGTCTCCAAAATCTGGGAAAATAAAAATACAAAACATTCCACATAGAAAAGAGGTGCTGAATATGAGAAAAAAAATATGGAAAATACTACCTCTTGTGACCGGACTTGTGCTTCTGACTGCCGGTAGCGCTCTCACCGTTCACGGAGAAAGTGACAACACCATTGACGTAACCCTGTTCAAGCTTAACCTTCCAGATGACTGGAGCTATGATCCGAATGATATCAGCGATTATGAATACACCTGCTCCGTCAGCGTATTCGAAGGTGCTGACAAGGACAACTCACAAAATGATTTCACCATTAAAGCAAATGAAGAATCAAGCTACTCTTTCCGCAAATATCTTCAGACCTCCGATATCGATCTTCATGACTATGCAGACGGCACTATTGAAAAAACAACCATTGGTGATGTGGATTATATACGAACCACAGACAATTTTGACAGAATTTACTACATTTATCGTCACGAGCCATCCGGTGTGACCTACAAAGTTATCATTTCCGGAGAAGAAAATGATTCTGTCAGAAACGTTTTTAACAATCTGGAACTGAAATTAGAGGACACCGGCAATGTAGAAGCACCTTACCCATGGGATGGAACTCCATTCACACCGGCTCCGCAGAGTATAGCTGTTGGAGATTATACCGTCACTCCGGAGTATATTCCATTTAGTGTTTCCCAGAACGGATTTGAAATCATGCGTCACCAGTTTGCAATATCTGGAGACCGGATGTATCATCAGCTGAATAATACTCTGGAAACTTACGAATATACTGGAAGCACCCTGAATCTTCTTTCTTCTGATACAATGGACGAGCAGGGAATGGATCTTTTTACAGACACGGACGGAAAACTTTATATTTCCCATAACGGTGGAAAAGGAATCGTTATGAAAGACGGGCAGACCATATTGGAGACCGGCACAAGCGGTTACCTGTCTGTACACCCATCCGGTGCCTGGGGCATTACCAGCTACCTTGGCTATGATACGGAAAAAGTAACCTTCCAGGACGGCAGCGTGCTTACAGAGCCCTGGATCTTAACCTCCATGAATGATGACGAGGCACGAACCGGTATTTTTAAATTTGTCAGCCTGGTTGAGATCAGCAATGATCATATTATGGTATACGGACGTCTTGCAGGAGATGACACCCCATCGAAAATAGCAGTTTATGATCTGGATGGCAACCAGCAGCTGCTTCTTGGCGGTGACCAGCACGAGGATCCTGCTTATTTCGGAAGTCTCACGGGAATAGCTGAGACAGCGAATGGCTATATTGCAGCAGATGGAAATATGCGAGAATTCTACTTCTGGTCAAAGGACGGAACTCTCCTCGCCGAAGTAGACTGCTACGATATGTTTGGAACCAGATACCCCTGGATTGAAGATATGAAAGTTGCAGAGGATGGTTCTGTGATGGTTCTTATGACACAGGACCGTGACGACGACTCTGCAAGCGAATTAATGGTATTCCGACTTACAGGTTTCTGATACATTCCCCTCACGAAAGGGCAGGTTGTGGAGAACATCCACACCTGCCCTTTTAAGTTATTTTCATTCGGCACTGTTCTGGCAAAATCAATCTTTTTCGTACTTCTCAATCAGGCACTGGTGTTCCTTACTTTTTTTATCATAATTGATTCCAACAAGAAGAATATCACCTGTGTAATTCAGGATCGAAGAAGGATACTTTTTTGTCTTAATTTGTGTTAATGCAGTCTGCGCATTCTGGTTCCACTTCAATTCCACAAGCAATGCCGGATAATCATTTTTGTACTCTGGCTTTGGGATAAATACAAAGTCAGCAAATCCCCGTCCTGTAGGAAATTCACGGATTGGCTTAAAATAGTATTGCATTGCGCTTAAGTAGGCAATTGTAAGCACACTGCTCAAGGAATTCTCATTATTATACTGAATTACTGACACATGCTCGTTATGGATTTTTTCAATCTCTTCTGCAACCGCCACACCATCCATATCCAATGTAGCATCCAGCAGATTTTCCGAATTCAGCTGCAATATCAGCATTTCATTCCACTTTTTACTCTCAACAGCAGTCGTCAACTCCTGCCGTATCTCCTCATTTGGTACAAAAGCAGTCTTCCTGATCTCATTATAACCAAGGTATCCTAAATGGATCATATAAGTCAATACATCATCTTTACTTTTAATATCTTCCGTATCATTTTGAAAAGCTGCCACATTCACCTTGACTTCGGCTCCGGAAAGCATCTCAATAACAGCTGTTTTCAGCCCATCATAGTTCATGTTAATCAACGGCACAATCACATCATAGGATGCTGTTTCTGACCAGTAACTCCTGTATTCCCCCCTTAGCATTACGCTGACAACTGCTCTGGGATTATAAACCTGGTAATCCTTCAGAAGATAGCCATCGTACCATCGCTTCACTTCAGCAAAGTCCTGCTGATATTTTTCTGACAGCTTTTTCACTTCAGCTTCTGTAAAACCAATATACGGAGCCAGATTACTTGCGCTCAGCATTGTAAACTCATCAAAATTATTTAATGCCGACTGAGTTTTTTCCTTTTTAATTGGAAGAATACCAGTAAGATATGCAAGTTGAATATATTTTGTTGGTTCTGTTCCTTTGAACATTGCCCTGAGAAAATTAATATACTCTTCCTGTACCCTTTTATTAACGTCCTTGTCACGAATAAGGACATCCCATTCATCAATGATGACAATAAATTTTTTTCCAGTTGCACCATTAATACGAGACAACACTTCTGGCAAAGATTCCGTCTTCTCTTTCAATACACCTGGATAGTATTCCGCAAGCTCCGCAATCGTCTTTTCCGAAATATAAGAAACCACCCTTTCAGGTCCACCAGCTGGCTCTATGCACCATTGGATATCAAGATGTATTACATCATATTGGTTCAAGTGCTTCTTAAAATCTGCACTTTTACTAATTTCCAATCCGGCGAACATTTCTTCTGAATTACAGCCTCTGCTGTAATAAGCTGTAAGCATATTCGCTGTAATAGATTTTCCAAACCTTCTCGGACGGCTATTGCAAATATAGGCCTGCAATGTATTCAAAACTTTATTCGTATACTTAATAAGTCCGCTTTTATCAACATATATCTCGGAATTCAATGCTACCTGAAAAGCCAAATTATCTGGATTCACTAATATTCCCATCACTCACACACTCCCTATATAAAAAAGCTTCCACAGTATCACTATTTTCTACCAATAATGATATCATGAAAACTTTTGGTGCTCAATAATTTTATTGGGATGTTTTCTGAAAGCTCACAGAGAGTTACTGTTTGATTCTACTTTGATATACACCACTGTTTATATTCTTCCAGTCTTTGTATATATCCTGAAAATTCTGGAACCGTAAAATCAAGTTCTTTATATCTTACAGGATATATAATTCCTTTGCTAATTAACTGTGCTCTTGTTGTTGAAATAGATCCAACTGTTTTATTAAGATTGTGTGCAACATTTGATATCGTACATGGTAATTCACCACATTCTACCATTGCAAAAATAAATTTTTTATCACTTTCTGCACATCTTTCATATCTTGATTTAAAGAATCTTTCGTCCAGAGATGATAAAAATTCATCTATACAATTTTCTACATCAGACAATTCTATGACATCTTTATTTGTTTTATCGTACACAATTTTGCATAACTGTTGAATAAAAAAAGGATACCCTTTTGTAATTTCTACTATTTTGTTTGTGGCTTCATGTGCATATATTATATTGAATTTTTTTGCTGGCTCTTCAATTGCTTTTTCTGATTGCTCATCCGTCAATGAATCGATTTTTTTATACATAAGAACCTCATCGCGGTTCTGTATATTTACCGTATCATTTTTAAAAGTTGCCGTATTCACTTTCACTTCATCGCCTGATAACATTTCGATAACAGCAGACTTCAAGCCATCAAAACCCATATTGATCAACGGCACGATTGTCTCGTAAAGAACCGTCTTACCTTATGTCTCGGTTCATACAAATTCATCTCAGAAATCAAAGGCGGTCTCGTCCCCACAATGGACATATCCCCTCCTGATGTAAAGATAGAAACAACTTTTTTTTCAGAGAAAATTTTTCAGCACCATACCATGCAATTACCCTCAAAAACAGCACAAAAAAAGAACCTCTGATCTCTCAGAAGTCCCTATTTACGCTGTTTTCTTAAAATTCTTCCACTGTCAGCACCGTTGCCTGCTTCATATCAAATTCCACCAGATTGTACTCTGAATGGCATATTCCTGTCAAACGATACGTCTTTTCTGTATCCCATTCGCACGTTTTCCATATCATTCGCAGCATTGGCACACTGCTGATCTTAAATTCCCAATTCTCCGGGTTATATTTAGGCACACGAAAACACTCTGCCTCTTTTCTGGCACATGCCTGTACCACCAATCCTCGCTTTTCAGGGTTAAACAAAAATCGTATGTACTTTGGCTCTCCCAACGCCACTATCGTTGAATGAAAAATCCGTATCTTCCCCCATTTTTGACATAGAGAAATCCCCGGTATCACAATATTATGTTCCTGCACACTGATACCTCCCATCTTTAGGGCAGACTTTCCCCTTTAGCTATTTTCCTGTTGTAAATTCTGCATAACCGTCCAACATATTTACTTCCAACGCTTTCCTATGTTCTTCCACTGGCAAACCAAAAGAATCTTTCCATTCCTTTGGATAAAATGGTATACGGTTCTTTCTCTTTATTTCTTCTGCTGAACGTTGAATATCTGTATCACTTGATGCTGTTTCTTCTATATTATTAGCGTTTTCAGTAGTAGCCTGACTTTCTGTGTCCTTTTTCACTCTTTTTCCTTTAATATCCAGAAATATCTCCGTTTCCATCAAGTCAAACACATATATTGTTTCATCTTCAAAAGTAATCTTGTGTCCCAAAATCTTATATCGGCAATCCAGATTCCATCCCATCATTTCATACATCATTGCAGAAAAGATTCTATTTGTCATTTTCCTGCTTTTACGTTTATCTGGCTTTGCCACACACCAACGAAGTGCATCTTTATCATTTTCCTCACATTTTCTGACAACCATTCTCTTATTATCCTGATTTACAAGTATCTGTATGTAAACTGCATCCTCTAAACCAGCAATGCAGGCTGTATTAAATGTCACACTATCTCTCCGGATCACGACAGCCGGTTCCCTTAAATGAGCAAACAGTTCTCGTCTGACAACCTGATACCCCTCATAGCTAAAATCCTCTGCCAACTCGATTGCTTTCTGATCAACAATTTCTTTTTCGTCCGTATACTCCGCTGTATCATACATAATTAGCACACCTCATTTTATCTATCAATTTCTCCGCTGACTCCAACAGATCATCAAGAACTTCTCTGGTTATAATCTCCATCCCTTCAACAGTTCTTGCAGGGCGCAGTATGTCCCAGTTTCCTCTATATGCCACTCTCTGTAAAAATACTGTTCTGTTTGTAGACTCTCCGAAATTATATGCCCAGGCTTCCGGATAAAGTATTTTCTTTATTGGCTTCTGAGCATCTTCTGGCTTTTTCTCCGTTTCTTCCGCAAATTGTTCTTCTGCCTTTTCCCGTACAAGCACTTCTGGTTCTTCTAATTCAAAAATCATTACCTGTTCATCTGCAGTACCACAAAACTGCCCTCGCAATTTATACTTGCAGTCTTTATTCCATCCCATAAGCTCATATAATGGCTCTGAAAATCCTTTACAGCTTTTTGGAAGCACCGCCCAACGTCCATCTCGTATAGTTCCCCATTTTATAGCATTTATGCTGCTTCTTTCGCATGGACGAACTGCAATGCACTTTTCTACAGAATTAAAGAGCAGCTCTACATACTCTACATCTTCAAATTTCTTCAAACAAGCTGTATTAAATACAATTTTCCCAGAAGAAATCGTTACTGCCGGATCGAATCTTGTTGAAAAGAACTGCGCCCTCACAATTTCGTAACCACTTAAATCAAATCCTCGGTTTTCCGTTTTCTCTGCACAAATTTCATTATTGTTTTCAGAATAAGCACTTAATGATGCCTTTTCATAATCTGCTGACGAAAATCCATTCCATGCACGATTTACAGGCACAAAGCCTTTTAAAGCTCCCTGATCCACTACCTGTAAAGTTGGCAATGGATACCCTTTTTTCATATATTTGCTTGCATCCAGCATTTTTTGCGCTGCATTATAAATCTCCCGGCTCACAATAGCTTCATGGTGGTCGGTCTGCCTATATTGATTCCGATCATGATTATTTTTCTTTGATTTGTGATCCAGATAATTAGGTGTAAAAGTTTTTCTTGATAAAACATCCCCACAATGCCTTTCATTGCGTAGAACATTTACAACTGTACTTCCTGTCCACTTTGTATTTCCTAATTTAGTTTTACGTCCTAAATCCATCAAAATTTCAGCAATTTCAGAAGTAGGAAAGCTACTCAGGAACAGATAATAACACAAGCGAACCGTATCTGCTTCTGACTCATTAATAACTAAATTCCCGTCCTCATCCTTATCATAACCTAAGAGTTTGGGCGTCAGAAATATTCCTCTTGAAAACCGTTGTTCAATAGAAATATTCATAATTTCACTTTTCGTATGTGATTCTTCCTGCGCTGCTGCCGATAACACTGCAAGCATCATTTCGCTCGTATTATCAAGTGTATAAATATGCTCTGTTTCAAAAAATACTCCTACCTGTGGTTTCATATTTGCTAATTCACGAACTTTAGCAATACAGTCCACGATATTTCTGGCAAATCGTGATACACTTTTGGTAACTATTAAGTCTATTTTCCCTGCTTTGCAGTCCTCGATCATACGATTAAATTCATCCCTATGCTGTAAAGAGGTGCCAGAAATTCCCTCATCCGCATATATGCCAACAAGTGTCCACCCTGCATGTTCCTTTATCATATCCTCATAATGATTTTTCTGCAGTTCATATGAAGATGTCTGATTGGCGTCATCTGTAGACACACGACAATAAGCACACACCCTTTTGGTGCCTGCATCTTCAAATAATTTTTCTTTCTGTTTCGCAGGAATGAACTCTAATTCGCTGCGATCCACGCCCTTATACCTTGCACGAATCTTTTCTTTCCGTTCTTCCTGGCTTGCAGCATGTTTTTCCTGTTCGTTCATATGCTGTCCCCCACTTCCATATGCCAGTACCAGTTTTTACCTTTTTTATACGCTTTTATTTCAGCAATTTTCTTTGCTTCCTGTACCGTTCTTTTTGCAATACCATACTCTTTCATTTTTTCATAAATATAGGTACTTGGTAAATCTTCTGCTGATAATAGTTTTTGCAGATATTCTACAGCTATATCTTTTTTTCCTGTACTTTTCTCAACATTCAACAACTCTTCCACATTTATCTGGCATTTTCCAATCCATCGGAAACCTTTTTCTTTATCCAGTTCAAACCCTATCGGTTCTCCTTCTGGTGCAAGGCTTGATTTTACCGGAAACATATACCTCTTCCAAGGTTCTTCTTTATCCCTTGATACCATAAGAATGCTTCTCGCTGCTGCCGCAATGTCAATGCTGCCTAATCCTCTGTATAATTGGTTTCCACCACCACTTTTATTCATATGTCCAACTAATACTATTGCACAATTAGTTTCTGCAGCCACCTTGGATAACTTCGATAAGATCTCTCGCATTTTTACTGCATTTGTCATATTTCCATTATGACCGATGAATGCCTGTATCGGATCAAGCACGACCATTTTCGCACTAATCTGTATAATAGCATTTCTTATACGTTCATCTTCCAGTGTCAATTTATCATTATCTTCCTTTATAAATGCAACTCTATTACAATCAGCTCCAGCCTGTTCCAGTCTTGGTTTTATCGTATCTCCCTTTCCATCTTCTGAACACTGATATATTACCATCTCTGGCTTTTTGATCTTCTGTCCATCTGGTAAATATCCGCCTTTTGTCAGTATCGCTGCAACATGAATAATCAGTGTTGATTTACCCTCTCCCGGATCTCCCTGCAACATTGTAATCTTCCCACAGGGAATATATGGGTACCATACCCATTCCACCTCCGAGGCTTTCACATTTGAATAAAATTCAACACCCGTATTTATACTTTCCAAATTTGATGCCCCCGGTGTCTTTTGCTCTTTCTTCTACTACATGTGAATAATTACATTAAACTTCTACTTATGTTTCATTATAATATATCTCTTTTGGGAATACAATAAGGAATATCAAATGTGTGTGGAGTTTCACAATAAATCTTAACTAATAGTCAAAGTCTAGGAGGTGACAGGTTTGGAAGTAAAAATTGATTATCTTGCTATCGGTAAAAGAATCCGCACTGCACGTCTGTCAAAAGAAATGACTCAGGAAACACTTTCAAATATGATTGACGTTGCCCCTACTTATGTCAGCAGTATCGAAAACGGGCATACCAAATTAAGCCTTGCAACATTACTTGGCATCGCTCAAAGCCTTGATACTACTGTAGATCAGCTTTTATATGACAATACACCTGTACTGATTTCCAAATTCGATGCTGATATAAAAGAACTCACTTCTGATTGTAGCAATCAGGAAAAAGAATTTTTGCTGGAAATTATAAAATCAACCAAAACTGCATTACGCAACTACAAGCCAGGCAAATAATTTAAGGATGCAGACTCTACCCAATTTCTGCATCCTTCTTTTATACTTTTGCGGTCTTGCTTTCTTGCGAACTTATTCATTCACAAAGGAGGTTCCCATGTATATTGATACCCATTCAAAAGATTCTATGCAAACTTCTATATGCGCTTATTTAAACACCTCACTTGAAGAATTGCAGAAACTTTTCGATTACGTTTCCCATGAAGCACAACAAGATCTGTATTTTGATGCTGGTAAAGCAAACGCTCTTTTCACAGATTTTGTTCAAGAGAAAATTCCTGAAACTCCTATTAATGAAATTTTATTTTTTCATCTGTCAAGACGTTTAAATTCCTCCTCCGAACCTATCGGAAATAATTTATACGATTTATTATCATCTTCTAACGCCACTACATGTTTTTTAAAAGAACATGATGTAGAACTTGTATTAGAAGATAATCATTTTGTAATAATACATAAAGGTAAAAAAGTTTCCCTTGAAAATAGTTATGAAACTAATGCCCCTTACCTTCGTTGGCGTTTAGGATATACTAAACGAATCGACTACTGTATAAATGGTTTTATGTTAAAAGATCTACTCTATAAAAACAGCTATGCAAGAGATTTATATTATGCGCCTGAACTTATCGGTTGCTTAGCTACCTTTCTTGATCGTCCGGATATTTGTATAGATTACCGTAATAACGGTACATACTATTGTTTTGAATATTGTGTTCCTTTGGAAGATGTACTCTTTGATGATTCTGAATTGCTCTCACCGCAAGATAAAGAGTTATATATTCTAACCAAAGTGCTTAACCGCCTACACGATTATCATACTACTGATCCCGATTATATATTCGACCACGATAATCCTGTTATCAGATTAGCAGATACCGCTACAATGCCAAGCTCATATTGCATTGGTAAAGAGATAATAACTGAATCTATGCTTAGATAACAACAAAGACCATTGAATGCAGATTAGTTCCACATTCAATGGTCTTTCAATTATCCTTTCCTACATTTCCGAATCAAACATTGACAGTCCTGCAAGCATCATATCTTCATCCATATCCAGATTATCACTATCTTCTGGCTCTGTTTTTTCAACTTCTCGACAACTTGTTCCACCCATTGATTTCTCTATTTCTGCTAAAAACTCCTTGTCTTGAAGTAACTGTTTTTTGATAACGTCTATGTTCATTGCACCTGTGGATATTCCTGCTCCTGTTTCTCCGTTCTTCATCCATGCCTGAACCAATTCTGTCACAAGTGCTGTCTTGCATCTTTTCTTGGTTTTTAAGTATTCTCCTGCTTCTCTCTGACGCTCATCATCTTCATTAAATATCAATACAACCTTGATCTGTCCCATGACCAGCACCTCCTACCCTCTCCGCAGACGTGCTGTTGTCAGTTTTTCATATCCAATCGCATTCGCCCGGACGTCATCAATAAATTCCACATATTTAAATTCCGGGGAATTTTCAATCTGTTTTCTGAGTAAAAGACTTCCTCCACCAAGAAAGACCGCCGGATTTGTTCTAAAGTCTGTTACATGGGTATGCAGTTTATTGATAATTCTCTGTAACCAGTTTTCTGCCATTCGCTGAATTTCCAGTATAATTTCTTCATCTAATATGGTTTCTTCCTGCATTAAAACCTGTTCTACATCTGACGAATCCAAATGAATGCCATAGTTCTGTTGAATCGCATTGGATATTTCAGACCGGAGGACAGCCATACCAGAACGATCACTGACACGAACCGATAAATCCGGTTTTCCATTTCTGATTACTAAAAGGTCAACAGTTCCATCCCCAATGTCAATACAGTTTACAGTTCTATATTTCTTCAAAAGACTTGCCTTAAAACACATGACTGCAGCAAAATTCTGTGGACTAACAAACACATCTTTCAAATAGAAATTAACGGATTTTCCATTCATCTTAAAACTGATTCCATGTTTGGCATGATCTAAGAAATATTTCTTAAATGAAGTTGCCTGCTGACCGTAATCTGCCGGTGGCAATCCCACGCCAAGCACTACATCTTTTCCCGTTAATGTAATTCCTTTATTACGAGCTTCCATTGCAAGGGCATATAATGTGAGAATAAAGTAATCATCATCTACTGTCTTATCAGCTTTAAACGGCATTTTTGTATCTGACAGTGTATAATATGTTCCCTGATACTCCAGAATATCTTCATTCATAAAACGTCCCGGTTCAGACACATATCTGACAAGTCCACATGGGAAGCATACATTCTCTCCCTTCATATTTCCATTTCCATGATCAATTCCAAAAATGATTTCTGCCATCGCTTTTTCCTCCTGTTTTTTAACTGTACTTTAAGTTGCACTAATATATATTTTGTTCCAAAATTGCTTCTATTTAAGTATCACTTAACTTATTCTTACTATCACTTTTGTATGTCTTGTTCTACTTAAATATTACTTTTGTATGTGTTTTTAATATATACCATACATTTGTATGTGTCAATACATTTTTATATATTTTTGTGTATTTAGCAGTAAAAAATATGTTATAATCCCTTTATGGAGGTAGCGATAATGACCGTTGGCGAAAAAATCAAATACTTTAGAACTATGCATGGGTTCACTCAGGAACAACTTGTACAGGCTACTGGTTTAAGCATAAGCACTTTGCAAAAATACGAGTCTGATGAACGCAAGCCCAAGCCGGAGCAACTCTTGAAAATATCACAGGCCCTGGGCATTAGTATCAATATTTTTATGGATTTTGATATTCATACAGTTTCCGATCTGCTCTCACTTATATTTAAAATGAACGAGCAACTGGATTTAAACTTTGATTCTCAGAAAGATACAAGCGGAAATATCATTCCTGACACCCTTACTCTTTCATTCAAAAATCCAATAATCAATCAGAAGCTCAGCACTTACGTTTCTTTCTTAAACAAAATGACCGGCTCTGAAAGGGAACAATATACTCAAACGCTCCAGGAATTAGAGAATCAGCTTCTTGATGACAATACAGAAATTCACAAGACTGCTCCTGCGAGTAATTCCGCTAATAACGTACCGGATTCCACTTTTTCAAATCCGTCTTATCAGAAAATACAAAACCTGTTATCTGATTGCACACCACAGGAAATGGAATGGATCTTAAAATCTGTTCAACTCATAAAAGATTGTCTGCGTGACACTAAATAATTTTCGGGAGGATTCCTTATGACTATTACTGAAAATGATTTTATAGAAAAAATGATTGAAATAGCTAAAACAGGTTATGAAAATATGACACAGCTTCAATGCGTATTCTTTACCTGGAATGAATTTTTCAATACGGAAGAAGATGCTTGCAGAGCTTTCGAGGTCGCTTCTCAGATTTTCTCTGCTGCCTATCCAGATGAAGCACCTTTGGACGAAACTAACGATTTCTGGGGAGAACTCGCCTGCTATTTATAAAAAAATTTGAGGGAAGCGTCACAAAACGTTTCCCTCACTTATTATGCGTAATCTATTTTTTCAGATCTTCCAGTATCTTTTCTACATTAATTCCGACTCCATTTAATTGTGGTTGCAATATCAGATACTTCTTCAATGGACTTAACTTATTGAGCAATCGCATAATTTTACCACTTTTCTTTTCTAACTCTAATTCTAACTCTTTCAAGCCAAACTTATAATATGGAACTTCTATATTTATTTCCTTGAGATAACGTTTTATCAGTTCTATACTATCGTTATCATTAAGCTGTATAGCTGCATTACCTACAATTATAAGAAAGTCTATGCTGTCAACACCCATATCTTCAAATTCTACACTTTCCAGATACTCTTTCAGGTTTTTGATTTTCTTTTGTTCTACCAAACAATCCAACAAATATATCTGTGCAAATGCTGTTTTTGCATACTCAAGACTTGTGCAAAAATTCTGTTCTGCAACTTCATAATTTCCCATTTTCCAGTATGTATAGGCAATATCAGAATAATATTTTACCTTTCCTGCTTCAGTAAACTTTTTGATGTCCATTTTTTCACGCACATACAAGGCTTTTTCCAACCACTTTGTGTCTGGATCAAAATTATAATACATTTCATACATCATCGCAGTAACATCCTGTGAATACACTTCATCTTCTGTATATAAATCTCCTTTTTCCAGTTCTCCTATTACTTCATCTGCAATCTTTTTCGCACTTATATTATCAGAAACCAATTCAAGCTGTATTGCCTTATCAAATTTATATTTTAATTTCATTAAGGAACTATCCGTCTTTTCAATCAAAATATCATCCAATTTAAGCAACTCCATTAATTGTCCTGTCGGTAAAATGACAGATCGTAACAGTTCCAACATTCTCTGATCCGTATGTACATCCACTTTTATATTTTTTACAATAGCCTCAATCTGCTCTGAGAACTTTCCCTTATCATTATTCAAATCATAATATAAAAGCTGATAATATTCGCATTCATTCTTCCAGTCCTCTGCATCTACTAATTCTTTTATAGATTCAAATCGTTCTCCCCAGTTATCTGTATTTCCTTTCGGTATACTGCGAAAAATACGATCTGCCAACTCTGACAGAGCATTCACATCATTATGCAACATAAATCTTCCAATTACAGGGTTATCCTTCAATATTCTATTCGTGTGCTTTCTTACATCTTCCAAATAATCAGAAAGCATCGCCACAGCTATATAATACGCTTTAATATAATTTTTGCTGTCGATTTCTTTTTTATAATTCTCTATTCCCTGTCCACTAAACGGTTTACAACACATGGAATACAAGCGTCCTGAACCACACAGGCATTTTTCATCATCTAACATATCTCATTTCTCCCATTGATTTATTGATTGATATTTTATCACATCTTCCGCATCATATAAATGGCAAAATAAAACCACAGGCAGATCACTTTACACCTGTGGTTATATTTCATACTATTATTTTTAACAAACCCTTTTATGTATTGTTAATGCTCTCCTGGAATGTCATGATCTCGCTCTGTCATGCTGACACGAAATTGCCAGGATAACTGTCATGGGATGTTTCCTTTGATGGGGCGGATATATCCGCCCCATCACGGAAGGAATTAGTTCATACATCCATGCTCTGCCAGCACTTTAAGCGCTGATACGATGGTACAGGCATCTGCCTTTTTCATTCGGCTGTAATGCCGGAGGCGTTCCTCGTTCCAGAAGATATCTGTCAGTGATGAGAGTTCTGTACCAACATCCCAGTTGGGGATACACAGATAATTCCCGTAGGAATGCCTTCCTACGATCAGGTGGAAACGGCTTCCCCTGGCACTGAGCTCTGCCTCACACGGGTTCCCTCTCCGTAGGATCTCAAGGCTGCCTTCCCATTGACGAGGAGAGCATCCTTTCCCTTTACACGTAAATGTGATCATTGGCGTGTGTCACCTCCCAGCATCTCATGTTCAATGATATAGCGGACAAGGTGTTCATCGATCAGGCGTTTCCCCTGCTGGCTGGCATACATCAGGCTTTTTTCACAGATCCGGTTGATCCGGCGTGGGATCCCAGTGGACTCCTTATAGATATCATCCAGTGCTTTATCCGTGAAGATGTCCTGCCTGCCGCCGGCATAAGCCAGATGGGACTGGATGTATCGTTCGGTTTCGGCACGGTCCAGATGGGGAAGGACACAGTTGATATCGATTCTCTGCCGGACGGCAGCATACCGCTGCATCCGGAGTTTATCCCACAGTTCCGTCTGCCCGACAAGGACAAGCGCCATCGGGCTGATGGAATCAAAGCGGTAGTTTAAGAGAAAGCGAAATTCCTCAATCGTTTCCTTCTCCAGAAGGTGGGCTTCATCCAGGATACAGACCACTTTCTTTTTCTGGACGCCACGGATGATCTCCACTTCCTTCTGGAGCTGACGCTTTGCGTCACCGCGGTAAAACTTTGACTCGATCCCCAGCTGGTCCAGCATCCCTTTATAGAACCACCGCGGGGTCAGTTTGGAATCCGACAGATACAGGAACAGGTATTCCTCTTTGGGCAGGCTGGTCACAAAACGGCGGATCAATGTAGACTTTCCACATCCGGCATCCGCAGTGACTACCGCAAAGAGCTGGCGGTCTGCCGCATAGGCGAGTCTTCCCAGGGTATCCGCCATGGCAGGCGACTCATAAAGTCCGGCAACCGGCGTGTTCCTTGAAAAGGGCGTATGCTCCATCTGGAAAAATGTTTCATACATTGCTGCCACCATCCTTCCTGTACTGGCCGAAGGAGATCGCGTCAGCTGCCTGCTGTCTGCTCTTTGCATGTTTCTTCTCCAACGCGGAAAGGAACCGGGAAGCTTCCGTTTCCTGTTCCTGCATGGAGACCGGCAGCGCCGGAGTTTTGGAGCAGAATTCCCCGATCTTTACCGGCCCGGCATCAAAAGGCGGGATCCCCGGATAGGACACCCGGATTACTTCCGGAGACATCGGGTCGTAAGAAATCTCCACTTTACAGCCGATCAGGGAAGGCTTCGTCTCATATTTCCTGCCCTGGAAACTGATACATGCCCCCTTGTCTACCAACCGGGTCTCGTGGTGGAGAAATGCCTCCGCCACTACGCCGGTATCCAGAAACGTCAGGGGACGGCTGTCCCTCCCCCATTCCTGCAGTGGTGAGATCCCCTGGGAGGGAACGGGGCTGCCCAGACTTTCGTAGTACTCACGGATCCCTTCATGGGGCTTCTTGTGGTAGTACTCTTCGAGGAAGATCCCCCAGTACTGGTTCAGCTGTTCCAGTGTCCGGAGCTGATGTGCTTTTGCTTCCCTTAAGTACGAATCCACAACCTGATGGAACTTTTCACACTTGCCCTTGGATTTCCCACTCCCCCTGGGAGCATGGCGGATCGTGATTCCGAGTTTCCCCAGGGAGAGTTTCAGCTGTCTTGCGATGTACTGTGACCCGTTATCAAAGTAACAGGCATCAAATTTTCCGGCTTTGAGGACCGCTTTCCGGAAAGTATCCTCCACAATGGATTCTTCCTGGCTGGCATAGAATTCAGACTGGATCACATACCGGGAATGGTCGTCGATCGCGGAAGAGAGATAAGTCTGGACCATAGCTCCATTCCTGCCGATGGGAAGTTTTATGCCATATTTAATATCCCCCTGGATCAGCATCATCCGGTGCGGTTTGCAGAACCGCTTTGAAGAACTCTTCCGGGCATCGTTGTACATCTGCATCTGACGGACACCGAATCCGGCTTTGTAGAGATACCGCTCCATCGTGGAACGTTTCAGGACTCCCGGGGCCACACGGCCCTCCAGTTCCAGGATATAGATGATCTGACGGACCGAGCGTTTTGGGACTTCCCTCTTTAGCTGGATCGCCTGTTCCAGAAGTTCATCAAAGTTTTCCGGAAGCTTCGGGGAACGTTTTGATTCCCGGTCCTGCGGCTTCAGACCGGGGAACCCGCCTTTTCTGTAAGCCGCTTCATAGCGGTACAGGGTTCGCGGGGACAGCCCGTGCTGTTCTGCCACCGCCTCCCGCATCTGGATCCGCTTTGCATTGTCCAGCGATTCATCCAACAGTGGCGCGATCAGCTGGTACCGCTGCAGCGCCTGTTCTTCCTGCCACTTTATGGTTTCGTTTGTTTTCATTGGTATAACCTCCTTTGCAGGGAGGGTACCACAGGGCAGTGGTGACAGCAAAACAAAGTCGGTGCAGAGCCGGAATGTTAAACGGGAACAAGAAAACCTCCGGAATTATAAAGGAACCGGAGCAGCGTTTCCAGCCATTCCGGACGTGAACTTCGCAGCTTATCGAGCAGCGACACCCGGGATTCCAGAAGTTCTGTGGAGAGTCCCAGCAGACGGTATCCTGTTGATTTCAGGTATCCGTCTATCCTGAGCTGGTTGGCTTCCAGCCAGCAGTGCCAGCGGTGCATTGTGGTTTCACAGGGATAATCTGTGGAATCCTCATCGTCTGGTGAGACAATCCCATCCAGTACACCTGAGATCACCTCGGAGGCGTAGTGCTTGTACGGAGCCAGGCAGTCCGGAAGTTCACGGTGGAGCCTTCCACAGCTGCTGCATTTCAGCCGGCGGATCAGGAACTTCCGCCTCACGCCGCCCTCAAGCCGCATGGTTCTCTCGCAGGAATCCCGGTAGGAAAGCGGCTCCCCGCAGACCGGACAGTAGGATATGGCGCTGCTCTCAACAAAAAATATCATTTTCGTGATTGTAAATGAGCGTGTAATCTGATACAATAACCATGGTTTTAATGCCAGGGTTTCAGAGTACACGACTTGTCACGGAGGGTGCTCTGGAACCCTTTTTCTTTCTGTATACTGATGACAGTATACAGGGCAATCCAGAGACATGCAAGTAGAGCAGTATAATGTTAAACTATGAGGTCAAAAACAATGTATCGCCACAATCTTGCTGATTGGGAATCCCACCATATACCATACCGCCCGGATTCCGAGCCATGCTGCAATTACACAACCAAATACACCGCCTACTATCACGCACAGAGCAGCCATTCCAAGGATACCGGATAAATCCCAATGCCAGGGAATTATAATAAACATATGTGGGATTCCCACTGGCACTCCGTATACCAGCATAAATCTGAACCAGTCAATTTTCCCATCCACCATATAAATATATTTTCCGAGCCATCCAAGCAGAAGTAGCCCTGCAAATACTAAGATTCCTTTACATACAAAATTTTTTAATGTCATGCTTCCTTTACCCCTTTCTGGTATTTTTCTATTGCTTTCATCAGAACATCATCAAAACTGAATACTACCTCTATTCTCTTTTTATCATATACATACACCGTATCAATCGTGGCATTTATAAGTTCTTTTGTAATCTTCTCATGCTGCATTTCCCCTTCCAGTAGTTCAACAGCCGATGCAACTTTACTTTTATATGCTTCTTCCTCTGCCGATAAACGTGTGAGTGTTTCTATCTCTGCCTGTATGCCATTCATTCGATCCGTAATCTGCATCTTTTTCAGCATATACTTTTCTTTCGTTATAATGCCTTCTGCATACGATTCATACTGACGTATTCTCTCACTTTTTAATACATTACTTTCAGCCTCTAACTGTTTTATCTTTTTTCTTCTGACACTATCCAAATTAATTGTCTTTTTCTCAAAATCCACCTGTATAGCATCCAATACATAAAGAACACGTTTTAAGGCATACCAGACATGACCTTCTATAATTGAAACAGAAACCATTTCATCTGAACACTTGGCAAATTTCCCTGTCATCTTTTTATGCGGGCAATATACTCTGTCATTAGCACCGGATTCCATCAATACCATTGATCGTCTGCAATTCCCACATCTGACTTTTCCTTTCAATGCAAACTTTCTTGCACCTCGGTAATCTGGTTTTTTCATAAATGCGATAGTTGCCTTTGCTATTTCATATTCTTCTTCTGACACGATTGCCGGATGAACATTTTTTGTAATGACCACATCTTTATCTCTTGATTTTCTGGTTACTTTACTGCCAACCGCAATACTCTGTCGTTTCCCCTGCACCAAAGCTCCTGTATATTCATATCTTCCAAGAATGGCTCGAACCATACCGCAATCCCACAAAATTTCCGACTCTGGCATTTTTTGATTATATCCATAATGCGTAAGACCATTTTCTTTATTATATCTTCCCGGTGTAGGTATCTTCTGTTCATTCATATAATAAGAAATCTGAGAAGTACTGCATCCCTCGATTGCCTTATCAAAAATTGTTCGCACATACTTCCCTGCTACCGGATCTATCAGCCATTCCCCTGTTTTACTATCTCGCAAATAACCAAAAGGCGGTTTTCCCCCAGTCCATTGACCATTTTTCCATTTCACTCTCAATGCACTTTTCAGCTTTTTGGAAATATCTTTGCTATAAAGGTTATTGACCAAGTTATGAATTGCCATATCTATTCCCATAGTTTTTCCTAAATAATCATTGCTGTCATAATTATTGTTTAATGAGATAAATCGGATTCCCAGTATTGGAAGTACCTGCTCCAGATAATCTCCCACACCAATATAATCTCTGCCAAATCGTGAAAAATCTTTTACAATAATCGTATCTATCTTTCCGGTTTTTGCATCCTCTATCATACGCTTAAACGCCGGACGTTCAAAATTTGTTCCCGAATAACCATCGTCCACATACTCTATATATTCATCCGACAGATCATCCCTGTCCTGAACAAAATTTACAAGAAGCGTTCTCTGGTTATCAATGCTGTTACTTTCGTCCTTATTGTCTTTTCCCAAATCTCCATCTGCAATAGATAACCTAAGATACAATCCATTCTTACGCACTTTTAACACCCTCTATCAATTCTGTTATCTGTTTAAATTTATCATCACACTTGAAGCACACATGAATGCTTCCGTCTTTATATATCTCCACATATTCTACAAGTTCCTGCACCAGTTCTTCATTGAAGCTCCGATCAGAAAGATACTTTTCCAAGTTGCTGACCATATCCATATATCTGTCAGTTTTCTTCTCCAACATTCTTTGATCCTGTTTTGCGATTTGCAAATCATCCCTCAGATTTTGTAACTCTCGGATATAACGCTCTTTCATCATATCGAAGTCCTCTTTTTCTACAATCCCACCCACATAGTCCTCATACAATACAGTGTTCTTTTCTTCTGCCTGTGCTATTTTTCTTTCCAACATTCGCACTTTTGCGCCTGCTTCATAAAAAGCATTTTTCTCACTGGAATCACTTTTCAATCTCTGTAGCAGTTTTTTTCTGTCACACATACTTTTTATAAGAATCTGAATCTGATCCATTACAAGTATCTTCAACAGATTTTCTTCTATCTTCTGACCGCAATAATTATTCACATAATTTTGAGCAGAACAGGTATAATAAATCCCTACCTTCTCCATTGTCTTGTAATTATGGGTATAACGTACACAATACATTGGACGTCCACAATCTCCGCATCGAACCATACCCGGAAAACAGTCTTTGTATTTTTCTCTGTCCTCCATATATTTTAAATGCCAGTTTCTTGTGACCTTTCTTATTTTATTTGACCTTTCCTGCAGTTCTTCATAATCATCCCTTGCAATCATTGGCGTATGCATATCTCTCTGAACATTCCAGTCCTCCGGCGAAGTTCTATACTGCTTTATCCCTTTATATAATGACTGCTTCAACTTTCCGGTTACAATATCTCCAACATATGTAGGGTTGTTCAGAATCTTATCTACTGTATCTGTTCTCCACTTTGTCTGTTCTAACGGAACTTTCAATACACCAGTTTTTTCTCTTTGCCCAGGTGTTGCAATTCCCATGAGATTTAATCTGTCTGCAATCTTCTTTTTGCTGACGCCCATCATATACCACTGAAATATCATTCTGACAAATGGTGCAACCTCTTCATCAACGATCTGTTTATGCCTGTCCTCTGAACGGACATAGCCAAATGCTACTTTGGATAAAGTGATATTTCCTTTTTTTCGCTGTGCATCTTTTGCAGCCAAAATCTTTTTTGACATATCTTTTGCATACATGGCATTAACCATATTTTTTAATGGAACACTGATATTTTCCCTGTCCTCTTTTCTGGAACTGTCATAATCATCAGTGATTGCAATAAACCTTACATTTAATCTTGGTAAAATCGTTTCCAGATAATATCCTGTTTCCAGATAATCCCTGCCAAAACGTGATAAGTCTTTTACAACAATGCACTGAATCTTTCCTGACCGGACATCTTCCATAAGTTTCAAAAAACCTGGTCGTTCAAAATTAGTTCCGCTAAATCCATTGTCTATATATGTACCTGCTAATTTTAAATCTGGATGCTCCTCTATGAACTTTTCAACTAGCATTTGTTGTACAACTAAAGTTTCGTCCGTTTCATTTCCACCATTTTCAACAGATAATCGAATATACGCTCCGGTATCTATCAGATTCTCACAGTTTTCTATAATCTTATTACTGACAGCCTCAACATTTTTATTTCTTCTGCTTTTCCTTGCCATTGCTATTCCTCCATCCATTCTTCCGGGAAATAATTCTTCCAGTTCTGCATTGTCAGATATACATGCACATCTCTTAAATCTGAAACAATTATTTTATCTACCCACTTTTTAACATGTTGACTTTCCAGCTTCTCCGGTAACTCTTCCCTTTGAAATGTTTTTATCCATTCATTTTCCTCGCTGTAAGCCTTTTTCATATCTGCAAGCCTGTCCATCAGTCCTTCAAAATCGTTTTCATACATTTGCAACTGCGCCTGTATTTCTTCTTTTTTCTCCTGATATTCTGTCTGACCAATCTCATAGTCCCGGAATTTTTCATATAAAGGAATACGGTCTTTCTCTACCTGCTCCATTTCCTGAAATATCATCCACGCCTTTTCTGAATATTGCTGAATCTCTTTCTGTAATAGCTGTTGCATTTTTTCTGTCTGCAAATATGCTTTCATTTTTTCAGCCATATCCATTTCCAAAGAAATTGCATTTTTTACTGCCTCTGTAACCTTAGCTTCTTCTATATAAATTTTTCTTTTCTTTGGTAATTCACCCATCTGCGGATTGAACACAAAAGCAACATCACCACTTCTAAAGTTTCTCAGGTACAACGGCTTTCCAGTTGCTTCATCATAGATTTTTCTTACATATGGTCCCGGCTTCCCACCTATGATATTATCCGTAGTCGTTCGATTCTTTATAATTTCCCTTGCTTTATCAAATACGCCCGGATCTAATATTGGTGTTATAGAAAGTGTGCAGACCTTTCCATTGATTGTTTTCTTCCAATAGCCATCATACGCCGTACATTCTAAAATCCTACGCAAAGCACCTTCGCTCCACTTATTTTCATAATGCGGCCAGTGCTTATGCCCTACTCTCGCATTATGTACCATTGGCGATTCTTCTCCTCGCTCATTCAGAATGGCTACTATCTTTTTTATAGACATTTCTTCCAATGTCATTTGAAATATCTCCCGTACAATCTTTGCAGCCTCTTCCTCGACAATTAATTCTTTTCTATCTTCTGAAAGTATGTATCCGTATTTTTCATCGTGAACTGTGTAATATCCCTCTATCTGCTCACGAATCGTATATTCACGCATACTTTTTACCTGTACCGCAATTTTCTCTTTTCTGAAATACTCATCTATTTCTTCCCTGCTTTTTCCAATACTACAAAAATCGCTCTGCACTATCGCAAAGTGAAGTCCCGCCGGGAAGAATGTTTTAACCAGTACATCTTCCGCACAGGAAATATATTTTCCACAACGGTCAACACTATCTACTACCACCATATCAAATTTACGGTTAATTCCATCCGCTGTCATTTCTTCAAAAGCTGTATTTTCGTTTGCATCTTTTTTCCGATCACTGTATTTTGCTACCAGCTTCCAACCATGTGATTGTATATAGTTCTGAATATGCTCATTCTGCTGTTGGATAATATCTGATGGAATATTCTTTGTATTTTTGCACGATGTAGTCCTTGTATAACTTACGCACCGCATTTAAATCTACCTTCCCTTTCTTCCATTTCCCGAATATTCTGAGCTGCTTCTGTCATTTCCTGTATTTCGTCTGCATACTTGAAGCAAATTTCCAGACGATCTTTCCCATACACAATGACTTTATCAATCAGAGTAACTACCGCTTTACGATCAAGCTGTGTAATATTCTGATAGCACTTGAAATCCTCAATCCAAGGGTGTTCCCGTTTTCCCTCCGCAGTGGCCTTTTCTTTCCTCTGCTCTAATTCACGTTCTGCCTTTTCCGCATTATGCAGCTTGTCTGTAAATCTCCGGTTATACTCATGGTATTCCTCTCTCGTCACAATGTTATCTAACATATCCTGATACAACCGGGTTTTCAAATCTTTATACTTCTCTACTTCCTCATGCAGAACCAACAACTGCTTTTCCAGTGAATCCAGTTCTGTCTTTTTATAATTTTTCATTCCACTGTTCTGAATGATATTCTCCGCATTTACCAATAAGGCAATCTGCCTTTGTATGGCATCCAAAACAACTTTATGAACCGTCTTTTCACTAATCAGATGAGAACTGCAGCCATCTCCATTTTTATATGTAGAACAATGATAGTAATAATACCGTTTTCCATTTTTTGTTGTACTTCTCTTTACCATGTTCTGCCCACAATCTCCACATCGCAAAAATCCCGAAAAAATATATACAGATTCTTCCTCTGGTGCTGTGCGGGTATCCAGTTCCATCAATGACTGTACATACTGAAATACTTCCTCTGCAATAATCGCTTCATGCGTTTTCTCTACACGAATCCAATTTTCTTCAGCTACTGGTCTGCACTCTTTTACTTTATAGTTGATTTTACGATTCTTGCCCTGAACCATCGTTCCTGTATATAACTCATTTGTCAAAATGCGATTTACAGTTGTGACCGCCCATTTAGGCTTGGCTCCTGAACGAAATCCACTATTATAGTTCATACCACAGCTTCGTTTATATTCCATTGGTGGAAGCACTCCCATTTCATTCAGCTTCTCAGCAATCCTTTGAGAACTGTACCCGTCCATTTTCAGATTGAAAATATATCGAACTATATCTGCTGCATATGCATCTATGATGAGATGATTTTTATTCTCTGGATCTTTCTGATAGCCATATCCTGCAAAGCTGCCAATAAACTGTCCATTTTTTCTTTTTACATCTAACTGACTTCGGATTTTAATTGAGATGTCCCTGCAATAAGCATCATTTATCAGATTCTTAAAAGGAACAATGATCTGGTCTGCATCATCCGATTCTGCTGCACTGTCATAATGGTCTGTAACTGCAATAAACCTTACTCCAAGAAACGGGAATATCTTTTCCAGGTATCTTCCTGTTTCAATATAGTTTCTTCCCAGTCTGGATAAGTCCTTGACGATAATACAGTTGATTTTCTTTTTTTTCACATCCTCAAGCAATCGCTTAAATGCAGGACGTTCAAAATTTGTTCCACTGTAACCATCGTCAACATATTCATCGACCAATGTGATCTCCGGGTGCTGTTTTACAAAATCGTTAATCAGACTTCTTTGATTGCGGATACTATCACTTTCCAATTTATCTCCGTCTTCTCTGGAGAGTCTTAGATAGTCCGCTGCTAATATAGACTTTTGATTGAAATACATAAAGCCATCAACCTCCTAATTTACTATGCCGTCCGGCAGTGTAAACCAAGAAATTCATGGCTTCTTGAATGCTTTTAAATTTTGACCCAACACCATATTAACATAACTTCTGGCTCACTGCTATACCTTTTTTCATTCTTTTTTAAATTTCTTTCCATCCTGTTTTTCTTCATTTTCATAACGAAATACACCTGCTCAGGCTTTCTTCCAGTGTACATTTTCCATTAAAACTTATTTTTACCACTACTCCATGAGAGATATAGCAATACGGATTTTTAATCTGCCTGATATAATCTGCAATCCGTTCCTCCTGTGGCAGTTCTGTTTGTATCTGCACCTGCTCTATATCTACTAGACTGCTTGTGTCCACCGTTCTAATATCTATCTCTGCCATCTCCTGCATTTCTTCTGGTGTTGGTAATTCTTTCTCTGCCATTTTTACACCTCCCGGAAAAAATTACTTCTACCTATAAAGCTCGGCAGAGGATATTTACCAACCTGCATTTCCTGTTTTTTTATTTTTTTCATTTTGAGGGTTGGTAAACAGGCTTTCCAAAGCCTTATTAGTAGAGGGATTTCTTTCTTAGAGCAAGTTTCGCTTTGTAGCACAATAACCCGCTTTGCGGTTATTGGCTATCAGCAACTTGATGGGGATTTCGTTTCCCCATACCCTCGACGCATATAACAAATATGTTTTTCTGGCTCCTACTACCGTATCGCAACGTGATATTTCCTATCACTTCCCCTATGTACTGCCAGAGCAGTTTGTATGGATTCTCTTTAAACAAATATAGAAATATGAAAGGATTTTGATAAACATGGCTAGACCAAAGAAAGATAAATGTATTACCTATACCAAAGACGTACACTTCCGTTTAACCGAAACAGAATATGAGATTTTACAGAAAACCGCCCAGGACGCAAACCTTTCCATTTCAGAATATGTCAGAAAGGTATTGAATAACCAAAAGGTAATTGTAAATTACAATCTGGTTGCTGATGTTCCAGAAATAAAGAAACTGCTCGCAGAGTTTGGAAAGATAGGTAGCAACCTCAATCAGATTGCAAAATATTTTAACCAGGGCGGCATTCTTTCTCAAGAAATGCGTGGAGAAATAAATAAGCGACTTCGAGATTTATACGAAATGAAATATAAGGTAATGGAAATGGCAGGTGACTTTCATGGCAATACTGAAACATATCGCAAGTAAAAATACAGATTATGGAGAAGCTGAACGTTATCTGATCTTTCAACATGACGAATATACACAGAAACCTATCCTTGATGAAAACGGTCATATGCTTATTCGTGAGGAATATTACCTTGACGGTATAAACTGCGATTCATTTACCTTTGCAGCGGAATGTCAGGAAACAAATGCTTATTTTCATAAGAACCAATCTTACAATGAAATCAAGTCACACCACTATATCATCAGCTTCGATCCTAAAGACCGGGACGAACATGGATTAACTGGAGAACTGGCACAGCAGCTTGGCGTGGAATATGCCAAAGAGAATTTTCCCGGACACCAGGCACTTGTCTGTACTCACACTGACGGTCATAATGGCAGTGGCAATATTCATGTACATATCGTAATCAACAGTATCCGCAAATATGACACTGAGCCTCAGCCCTATATGGAATTTGATCGGGATTCCAAAGCTGGCTATAAACATCATCTTTCCGATAGATACCGAATCTATTTGAAGCAAAAAGTCATGGATATGTGTACCGCCAATGGGTTGAACCAGGTAGACCTACTAACACCTGCGGAAAGGAAAATTTCTGAAAAAGAGTACTGGGCAAAACGCAGAGGACAGAAAAATCTCGATAAACACAATACAGAACTTGAAAAAAAAGGACTGACTCCAAGGCAGACTACTTTTCAAACCGAGAAGCAATATCTTCGTGATGCGATTGATACAGTTGCTTCACAGGCAATATCACAAGAAGATTTTTCCAGATTGCTGTCTGAAAAATATAATATTACATTCAAAGTCAGTCGTGGCAGATACAGCTACCTGCATCCCAACCGCAGTAAATACATTACTGGAAGAAGCCTTGGTACGCTTTATGAGGAAAAACATCTTCTGCAAATATTTCAAGAAAATTCTACCTCACAGATTACTGAAAATCCGGTTCCTGATATTTCTCAAGTTGTTAATTCTTCAACTCCAACAGTTTCTGCCTACACTGCTACAACTACAGAAACTACAGAAGCTCCACATACTTTCCTCTTTATAAAATCTGATTTACGATTGGTAACAGATTTGCAGCATTGTATTAAAGCACAGCAAAGTCAGGCGTATGCTCAAAAAGTAAAACTGTCTAACCTGAAAATGATGGCTCAGACAGTTGCCTATGTACAGGAACATGGCTTTCAATCCAAGGCAGATTTAGATGCAGCTCTTTCCGATGCCTCTGCTCAAAGCACTGATGCAAGAAATACACTAAAATCCACAGAGGATACTTTGAAGAATGTCAATGAACAGATTCATTATACCGGACAGTATCTTGCCAATAAATCTATATATTCTGATTACCGCAAAAGTCGGAATAAAAACAAATTTTATGATGATCACCGGGCAGAACTTACACTCTATGAATCTGCCCTCCGAATACTCAAAGAAAAATCACAGGGCAATAAACTTCCTACATTAAAAATGCTGCGTGAGGAAAAGAATCGCTTAACAGAATTACAGACGATGCAACGTGAGGACTTTAATGCCCGACGGGAACATGAACGGGAACTCCGTACAGTGTGTTCCAATGTAGATATTATTCTTGGAACCTCACAAGTTCAAAATCGCCAGCGTGAACATACACAAGAAAAATCATAACCGACGACTTTTTTTCATAAAAATAGAGGTTCTTCCTTAAATCCAGGGAAGCAAACCTCTATTTCTCTATTCTACTTTTTCTCCATCTACATGCAATATAAATTTTTCAGGATTGTGGATAATATCATATTCTTCATTTTCTTCCTCTGACAAATATTCTATCTCACAGAATTGCTTATTATCGTTAAGGTCTTTTTCTGTCTTATATACATTAATCTGTAATTCTGTCGGGCATACCATATCATAAGAAAACTTTATAGACTGAAAAGAATTTTCCCTGCACATTTTTATAATCTGTTTTGCCAGTTCCTTTTTATCAGCAATTTCCTCTTGATTTGCTACAACCGTTAAATGTTCCGTAGTGTTAAATCTCGTACTATTAACTGCATCTGGAATCTCCGAAAGTTTCTCCGACTGTGCTTTATGAAATCCACTACATATACACATCACGCATATAAAGCAAACGACTACCAGTACAATTCCTTTTATTCTCTGCTTTTTCAATCCATCTCCTCCTAGATATGGGTTCCGAAAACAGAACCTTTGTTACTTTCTATCTTAACCCTATAATGAGGGAAAGACAAGAAAAAGGTGGAGATAGCCGTTGATTAAATATGATAAATTGTGGCTTACCATGCAGGAAAGAGGTATTACAAAGTACACACTTCATAAAGAATACCATTTCAGTAAGTCCCTGATACACCGCTTGCAGAATAATGAGGGTGTCAGTATGAACACCATCAATACACTCTGTAACATTCTGGATTGTAAAATTGAAGATATTGCAACGCACTACAAAGACTAGCCTTAACCGAAGCATTCGTCACTGGCCAGTCTTTTTATATGCGAAAAAAGAAGCCAGTCACAACAAAGTGACCAGCTTCTCATTTTTATTTTTTTGTACGTTCCATATCTTGTCCCATTACCTGCTGCATAGCTTTCTGTCCACTGCGCCTTGCGACTTCTTCCTTTTTCTCGTTCAATTTTGCAAGGATAGATTCTTTGGGACGATTCTTTTTCTCTTTCGGTGCTGCATTATTTTTAAGTCCGTCAATCATATTGTAATTTGCTTCCTCTGTGATCTCCGCACTTCGCAGATATTCCCCATTCTCCATATACTTCTGCCAGTTATCCAGTTTCGGTTTACTATTTCCTGTCTGCTCCTGCACTGGCGGATGCAAATAGTCACGAATCTGCTGTTTTACCATATCGTCAAATCCATTATATACGCTGTCTACAATCACTTTGCCATTCTGATCTAAAATCACATACGCAACATTCGTTCCATACTGCTCATGCTCCATAAGGAAATAATTTTTCCCCTCTACCAACAGATAATCTACTACTTCCCAGGTTCCGTCTTTTCCCTCTATTTCATATCCAACTGTATCTTTTGTTAGTCCACCACTTTCTGAAGATGTGACTTTCATAAAATCAGGAATCTCTATAAAAGTGTCTTTGTTTACATAGTAAGTGGTCGTGACACCATTATCATTAAGAATCAGCACATCACTGGTACTGACCGCATGACCTTTATAATTATGGGGCTGTTTCTGCTCCAGATCCTTTTTTATCTGCTCTGGCGTTTCTCCCGGCTTCATTGTTCCAAGATACACCTGTTCATAATTTGCCACCTGCACCGGAATCTGATCCTGCGCAAGTTCTTCATATGTCCGGAAAAGAAGATTTCTCAATTCCGGTTTCTTTTTTAACTGGTAAACTGCAAACTGACTTGTACTCATTCTCCATCCACCTCCAGATCTGCTTTATAAATTTCTACCGTTTTCTGCAATTCCTCATATCCCTCATCGCTAAGATAATAGAGCTTATGAATCGTTGTGAAAATCAGCAGCTTCATATCTTCGTCCAGATAGGAAAAAATCTCATCCATTGCTTCCATTGTCTGTACCCGGTTTCCTGCATCAAAAATTGCCAAAGCAGTATATTCATCTTCCTCAAATCTTACCATCATAATGACACCTCTCCCTTCTTATGTGTTCTGGATTTTTCTTTCGCTGCATTCTGTTCCTGCTCTTTTATTTTTACCTGACGTTCCCGGAGTGCCTGAAGAACTGATTCTTTTCTGCTCTTTGGCTGTGAATCATTTTCTTTTTGTACAGATTTATCTCCAACTGTCTGCTCTGTGCTTTTGGTAAGCTCCTGCTTCTGAGCAAAATATTTTTCCACATCGTCCATTGCTTTCTGAACTAATGGACTCTCCTTATAATGTCGGATCATCTCCACACCTTCCCGGTCAACTTTTCCCAGTCGCATAAGATCATACGGTCCGTCATAATCACTTCCATCATGCAATTCAAATCCAACACCCTTTATTCCATTCATACGCTCTGCCGGGATAGTTTCATAGATTTGTAAGGCTTCCTCTAAAGTAAGATTTTCGTGATACTCGCCCATAACTGGAAATTCCATGCACTCTGCAACATAAAAAATGATTGTGGCTTCTGTCTGTTCCTGCTCTGACTGTCTGGTAAAAACAGAGTATGTTTCTGCATTTTCCAGACGTGAAAGTAATGACCGGGCAGTGATTACATCACTGTCTACATTCGATTCTTTTGCCACCTCAGTCAGCCAGTCTTTTAAACCTGCTGTCTCCCTGTGCAAAATATCCTCTGTGATTTTCTCGACCTGTTCGTCCCTATTTTCAACGGTATCCTTATATTCATAAATATCATATTCGTAACTAAAATTATCCAAGTCCACTGCTAGTTTCTTGATTTCCTGCTGAGCAAGATAAGCTTCTGATTCCTTTATGTACTCTGCCAGAGTAATCCTTTCTTCTGAAATTGGGTTAATATCTACTTTAATGCCTGCTATTGCCATACCATAGGAATTCAATTTGTCAAAAAAACTATCTTCTCGAAGATTTCCTCGATAAGAAAGCACCACATCAAGATCAGAATCTTCACAATACAGATCATCCCTGCTTCTGGAACCATACACTCTCGCCCCGATCAGTGTAACTTCATTTTCCAGTCCCATTTCTTCCAGAACTGCCCTTGTATGAGCCAGTACGTCATATTCCACTTCTGCCCGATTCATTCCATTCAGTGCTGCTTCGCATCTGCCAAGCTCAGATGTCTTTCTTGTAATGCCATTCTCCAATAATGCTTTTGCATTGCTGATTAATTTTTCCCGGAACTCTGCATCATCTACTTTGACACATACCTCTTTCTCCATTCCTTCTTTTTTCAGGATTTCATAAGTTGCTTCCTGAATAGAATCATCCAGATGGTCATGTTCTCCACTGACAACCTCATGCAGATCAGCATCATAAAAAATATAGGCATATCCTTCTTCTGTCGGCTGTACTGTCAGATACGTTTTTGCTTCTGCAAACTGTACAGTAATTCCTTCATAGTTTTTCATAGCTACTTCCCTGTCATAGCCATCGAAAATAGATTCCGGGCAATTTTGTTCCAACAGTACCTGTACGATATGTTCCTTTTCCGCATGTTCTGTCTGAACTTCCAGGGATTCATAGTTCATTACCCTTGCATCTTCTACCGAAAGTCCTTCCTCTTCAAAAATATTCTCCATTGCTTCCGAAATAGAGATAGTCGGATCATCATAAACACCGCCATCCAATTCCAGATAATCCTTATCATAAAATGTATAATCGTAACCATCTTCTGCAGTCTGAATAGTAAAATACTTTTCTCCCACCTGATATGCAATCTGCACATCATACATATCCAGTCGATCTTCCATTTTTTTCACTGCTTCGTATACTTCCGGGTTCAGCCAGCCACCAATCTTTTCATACTCATGTGTCAGTTTGTCTATTCCATTTTCACATACAATAAAATCAATGCTCTCCTGCATGTTTTCTGTATTCTGAATGCCAAGCACTTTTTTCTGATGATTTGGAATTTCCAGATATTTATACATGGCATCATCCAACGATTCAAACCGTTCAACCTTAACCACACCTTTTGCATTCATATCTTCCATCAGATAATAATTGTCAATATAATGGAATTCCGGCATTCTTAACGTAATACCATCTGGCAATACAACCGAACTCACTGCACAGAAATTAAACCATACCTCTTTTCCAGTTTCGTTTTTTCCAACCAACGTTTCTGCCCAGTTATCTTCCTGTACAACCTGTGTTTTTTCTGTTCTTAATATCTGACCACTATTCAGCGAAATAATTGCATTTTGAGGTAATTCCGTCAGGTCATATACTGTTGCACCATTTCCTTCCAGATATTCTGAAATAGCTTCCCTGGCTCCTTCATCAAATCCATGCCAGATGTCCTCTGCCACCAGTGTTCCATTTTCCGATACGATAATATCTGCCACG
>ENA-OPBG01000141-OPBG01000141.1-human-gut-metagenome-genome-assembly--contig:-NODE-141-length-59183-cov-7.362062_pt1 | contig 59183 bp, 93 predicted proteins | sample MGYA00241065_ERZ501446 | MGnify/ENA primary metagenome ERZ501446 (study PRJEB25962, sample SAMEA2042632) | human gut metagenome | biome: human gut; feature: human-associated habitat; material: faeces...
CTTACAATTGGAAACGCAACATATAAAGCCCGGTGAAGGCGAAAGAGTGAGAAAACCTTCACCGGTGAAAGGAGGAATATGCTTGTTGACACGCACGCGAGTAAAAATGACAAAACCCCGCGTGTAAGCTATTCCTTTAAGGGAAGCTGCAAAACTTCCTGTGTACATTATAAGCCTTGTCAAGTGGTGAAATCAAATAAATAGACCCAGCGAACACAATATATTGTGTTTTTAATCAAAAAGGCCTCTTGACAGGCTCAATTTTACTGATTCCGTTGTACAGTTCATCGGCAAGCTGTGCCAGACTGTCCGGTGCATCATCGTGCGGAACTTTGCCAAGCTGTGTGAACATCGTCACCTGTTCCATGAACGCCTTGTACTCTTTCGACTGGTGCTTTTCGTCAAGGAAATAAAACCGCTTAATGTCCGGCGCATACTGGATGATTCTTGACAGTTTGCTTTGGCCACTTGGCGCACGCTGGCTACGAACAGAGCAGTGGTATCCTTGCTGCCGGAGCTGGCTGTCAACCACGTCACAGTATTCATCGCCGCCGTTGTTTGCTTCGCCACGCACCACGTTGATTTTGTGCTGGATAATTTTTCCCACGACTTCCGGTCTGGTCACGGTCTTATCGCCATTATTGAACACAAGGTCAGGGATGAACACAGCATCACCATACACATAGGCGATAGGACAAGCGGTGAAGTCACCGCCGCCCCATGCAATGTCCATGACCATAAGCTTGCGATCAGGCTCACCATCAGGCAGAACACCGTTAAAAAACCGCAGTTCATCGGCAGGGAACAGCAGACCTTCACGCACATAGGGCTTGCCCATGTACTTTGCCCACCATGTTGCATCGTCAATGCTTGCTTTCATATCGGCATAGTAGGCATCGTCAAAGCCAACGCCATAGTCATAATTGAAGTTACTGTGTCCGTTTTCGTCCACCGCAGGAATCACCCGAAATCGGTACTTTGGGTTGTCTGCATACTGGTTCTGGATGCGTCCCAGAGGGTCAAGCACGTTCCAGCGTGTACCGACCATCAGCTCTAATGCACCCTGCTTTTTACGGTCTTTCAGCTGGTTCAAGTAGGCATCATACTTGTTGTTCAGGCGTTCAACGTTCAGACTTTCCTCCAAGTCCTCGATCAAGTCATCGCTGTACAGAACGCCGCCCTCACCGATTTCAACAGCACCAGTCAGCGTACCGCCAATAGAGCGACAAGTCAGGGTTGGGAAACGTTTCTTTCGGTTCAGATCAACGCTTTCGTCCTTTGCACTTTTGTCCACGAGCTGAACGTCAGGGAAGATTTTGCTCCAGTTGTAGGTAACAGGGTCAGTGATGATGGACAGCACTTCGCCGTAGAATCCGTTTGTCAACTTGTCTGAATGCCCGCTCATAACCGATGCAACGTCAGGGCGGTTGCCCATCAGCCATGTGATGAAAAAGATGCACAAGGTGCTGTTATGGGTGGGAATCAGGCGCTTTCCAGCGCAATATACGCCACCTTCAACCTGAATACAGTTGCCCTGCTTCGGCTCGATGCGTTCAAACCCGCAAAACGCCACACGGCGAGGTTTAGAGAACGATTTCATCTGTTTACGAGGAACAACGCAAGGAATAGGGCAAGTTGGGTTAAAATCAATCCGATAAACAGTTTTTCTCCCATGAACACCACTAGAAGAAACGCGAGGAGCATAACTGGTTACAGAGCAACGCCAACCGAAAGTAGACACGAGCGTTTCAAAATCATTACGTAGCTGCGGTTCTGTTGTAGAAAAAGAATACCGATTTTCATTCGATTTTAACGTACCATCGGTATCAATAAGACCAGCGAGCAGTTCCATGCGCTGTGCAATGCTAGCGGTAAAGTATTCTTCAGGGATATGCTTCACACAACGAGTAGAACGATAGCACATATCAATCTTTTTTAGGTCGGCACGAAGCCCATCAAAATGAAAATATTCTACTCCTGTTGTCTTATGGACGTAATAATTCCCGATAGCATATCCGTCGTTAACAATTCTTTCGATAATGCATCTGTCCTGTTTTGATTCGCAAATCAAGGGTTTTTGATTTGTTCCATCGCCAAGCCATGCGCCCAGTGTGTATGGCTCAACGGGTAGCTTTTTATATTCTCCCTCAACAAAATTGCAAACAGGGGAATAATAGAAATATCTATGACCGCGATGTCCCGGTTTCCCCGATTCAAAGTCATTCATCATCTGCTTTGTTTCAAGCACTTTGAACCCATTGGAATGTTTGCTGTAAACAGGCCACTCGTGGTTTTCATGGCAGTCAATGTATGTGCCGTCAGAGAAATGGCAGCGGATATTTGCATAATTCTTCGGAGATACTGCAAGTACCTTCACAAACTGACCTTTTGGGCTGATAACTTCATCACCGACTTGTAAATCGCCGTGATTCTTCCAGCCGTTTCGTGTAAGAATCGGCGTATCATCGCTCAAAAGCTTACCAACACGCGCGGGTAGACTAACTCCCAAGAAGTCAATCCGCTTATAAAACAAGTCCTCAAGGTCATCTGCCAGCACTTTCAAAACCCTGCGTCTAGGCTGATAGAACTTCTTCTCCGGCGCACGGTTCCATTCAAGGTATATGCAATAGCTATCAAACACATCTTTTGCTTCAAACAGGTACGTCCGACCGATAATGTCATAGACCTTCGCAACGTCCTCGCCTGTTTTCATCTTGCCCATCACGGCTGCACAGACAGAGCGTAGCTCACCAGAGTATTTGTAGGCATCGAACCGCTTGTCCTGTGGCAGGGCATCTCTCAGGTTCACCACCGCCTGAAACCAGTCTTCATAGACCTGCGCTTCGGTCGGATTTTGCTTTGCATACGCTTTGATGCTGTCGATAATGGCGATACACTGCTTTGGCTGCATAAAAAATAGGCACCCCCTACCTGAAAATGTAAAGAGTGCCTACAACTGCACAAAAAGTATTTTATTCTGTTTGGTTGAAATCTGTTAAAAAACAAATATCTCAAGCATTTTTGCCAAGAACATCCCGCAGATCAATGCGAAATCAATCATTATCATTGGCATATTATCGTTTAGAAAATCGAGGAATCGAAGCTCAATCCGATCCAATCTGTTTCTCATTTTCATACTACAATCCTATAAGTTTTATTTTTAATTGGTTCAAGGCAATTTGAATATCTTGTAAAAGGTTTTATATAGACAACCTTTCCGTTTTTATAGTGTCTAACAAATCCACGAACATTTACAGCTTTATTCGGTTTTGTATAGGAGCGCTTGGATGGTTGATTATTTATATTTTTTCTTATCGGAGATGAGTTTTTGACGACAATGCTTTCACTGTTTTGACTTCTCGCTTTTTTGGCGTATTTTTCCTTTGAAAGAATCCCCTTGTTAAACGATACATATTCAACTGGTCTTTTTTCGTTCATGTAAGCCATTATGGAAGCGTAAACAGAAACAGTGCTCTGAATATTTTCTTCTTTCTCTCGATCTGGTAGCTTACTAAGAAATACATCAACTTTTTGCGAGATTCGATGCCACAAGAATTTAAGCAGCAGATCGCCGCCAACGGAAACTCTAAACAAGACGGTAAATAGCCGATCGTTTTCTTCCGCCCTGATTATTATATGCAGTTTTTCTTCATCGTTGCTTACAACGATAACTGAAGAATCAAAAGCAGGAACATAGCTTCTGACTTGCTCTTTATGGCTATCTCTCCATCCTAAAAGACGTTTGCAATCTTCTCTTGATATTTCAATTCTAGCCATTATCAACTTCCCTCTTTCATTCCCAGCTCATTTTATGCTTTTTAATCGCACAAGTATCTCCAATTCCGTCTATGCGAACGATTTCTTCTTCAAAATCAACGGCATTTTTACTCACCACACGCATAATTAAGCCTACTTTTAGTGGAGATTCAGGTTCATATCCATCACCGCATTTGCTTGTAGTAAGCCATCTGACATACTCATCATCGCAGCGCTGCCTTGCATATACTTTTCCGTTTTCTTTACAACGATAAAGGTCGTTGCAAAATTCTTCACCAATAAAACAAACCGTTCTTACGTTTTCCATATTAAACCTCCGGTTTTAGTGGGAGCGGCATCCAATGAGTGACAGGCCACTCGTAATCATCAGCGTCTATATAAACTTCGCCGCTTCTGTTAACGAGATTTCCCATTGCTTGCCACCCATAATATCTCGAAGAGACATCCATGTTTATTGCAATCACTTCATCATCTGGCAAATCATAATACTTTGCTTCTTCCCACGCAGTCCGAATGATTTGTTCTTTTGTGAACTTTTTGAATCCATAAAGGGCAGTCATTATGCGAGCCATTATTTCATCTTCATTTTCATCGCCCCACTTGAACTTAAAGCATATTTTAAGAAAATCAACCAATTCTTCAAGTTTGACATATTGCTCCATAAGCTACTCCTTTCACCTATTCTGTTCAGCAATCCGATACCATGTCTGGCGGGTCACACCAAGCTGGCGGGCAGCATCGGTAACGGTCAGCAGACGCTTTTCCACCTGTTCATGCAGAACATCAAAGAGGTTTCGGTCGTACTCGGTGGGCTTGCGGCCTTCCCTGTAATCAGGACGCTGGCTGGCAATCTTCTTGCCCTCTTTGGTGCGCTCAACAATCATGTCACGCTCAAACTGAGCGAACACAAGGAACATACCTCTCATAGCCCTACTAGCGGGAGTATTGTCCATTACGCCAAGATTCAACACGTTCACACGAATCCCTTTTTCAATCCACGAATCAATCAATTCGTACCCGCCGACAAGGCTTCTGGCGACACGATCTAGCTTCGTTACAACGATTGTGTCTCCGCTCTGAACCTCCGCTTCTAGCTTATCCAGTTCTTTGCGTTCCATTTTTGTCCCGGTATAGACTTCTTTGAAAATCTTAGTTGCTCCAGCAGCTTTAAGAGCTTCCTCTTGTGATTCAAGGCTGTTGCCATCAATCGCCTGCCCAGCGGAGCTGACACGAGCGTAACCGTAAATCATTCAGGTTCACCGTCTCTTTCCAGAACTTTGAGAACAAATTCATCCGACGCAACATCAGCTCCAATAGGCTGAATCACAATCTGGTACTTCATTTCTTCTAAAAGCATTGCCATTGTGGACAGTTTCAAATCGTCTGCATTAACGCGGTTCGTTACATAAGAAGAAACATCATACTCCATCTGTCTTGCAAGTGATGCGGAGGTATATCCTCTGATTTTCATAACGGAGCGAAGAATATCCCCAGAATTGACTTTATTTTTGGTTGCGCCACCCTTTTTCTTTTCTGCCATTTTTACCGAGCCTCTCTTTCGGCTTAATAATAACACATTCTTATGTTTATGTCAACATCTTCTTGTGTTTTTTGCAAAATTTTTACTATCAATAGGGTGGTCAAACGGCTGTAAACTTTTTTGTTGCTTTACAAACTGTATACCTGAATAGTAGCCTTACGAATTATCGAAAAATATACTTTCGAGCGCCACCATTAAAGTAAACTAATCCGTTTACAAAATCGCTATCAAATAACGTAAATTTACGTTAGAATGCGTAAAAATCAGAAATATCTGATGTAAATTATACAAATTGGGCTGTTGACAACTATATACCAAGCGTCTATAATCTAAGACAGCAGAACACATGATGAATCGACCAGCAACGGTAGGTTTATCCTTTGTGGCATAAAAAATAGGCCGCCAGCATACCGACCAAAGTAGCACTGACGACCTATTCCACCACAAAACAGAAGCTGCGCAACCAAGGGCGCAGTCTCGGTTTCTGTCAATTATTATAGCAGAAGCAGACCACTTCTGCAATAGAAAGGAGCAAAAAAACATGAACTTTCCCACGAAAACCGAAGAATTTCTGAAAACCCTCGCACACGGCAAAGAGCCGACCAGCGAGGACAGGGAGTACGCAGAAGCGCTTGGTAAGCTGTCCGAACTGAACTACCGGGCAGGGTACGAAGCGGGAGCAGCCAATCAGAATGAAAAAATCTGATGCCAGCACTAGTGAACACAATATATGGGGTGTATTTTCTTGACATCCTAATATTTTGCGGTTACACTTATTGCACAGCAAAACGAAAGGGGGTGAATGTGTATGAGCAGTCCTTACGCAGAGCGTTACGGTCACACCGTTACCATCAGCGTTACGGAGCGGCAGTTTGCAAGCTTGCAGGAATACTGCATCAAGAACCGGGTATCCATCTCTGCTGCTTTCCGTGAAGCGTTCTTCACGCTGCATCCGATGGATTCTACCAATGAAAACGAAAAATGATACGCTCGCTAAAGTTTGGCGACAGAAGCGAACGTATCATGTAAACCCTGAGAGAAGCATTCTCTCGCCGTTATTATAGCAGAAAATCGCTTCTCTCACAAGTGAAAAGGAGCTTTTTAATGCAACTTTCTTTGTCTGAGAACATCAAAATCTTCAACAACGCCGAGTTTGGCGAAATTCGTGCCGCACTTATTGACAACGAACCGTGGTTTGTGCTGAAAGATGTATGTGTAGCATTTGGAGAATCCAATTATCGACGCGTTGCCGCCAGATTAGATGATGAAGAAAAGGGTGTGTCACAAATCAACACCCCCGGCGGCACACAAAGCATGACTGTTGTGAATGAAGCTGGGCTTTATTCTGCGTTGTTTGCAATGCAGCCAGAGAAAGCTCGTGGTGTCAATGAGGAATATATTTCCAATAGACAAGAGCAATTAAAGAAATTCAAGCACTGGGTCACTCACGAGGTCTTGCCGTCCATTCGCAAGCATGGAATGTACATGACCGACAACCTGTTGGAGACGGCTATTGCCAACCCGGACTTCGTGATCGGGCTGATTCAGAACATGAAGGCCGAAAAGGAAAAGAGCGCAGCATTACAAATGCAGAACAAGCAGCTCTGTGAGAAGAACGAGGAGATGCAGCCAAAGGCAGACTACTTTGACGACCTCGTGGCGTGGAACGTATCTACCAACTTCCGTTCTACCGCAAAGGAACTGCGTATTCCTGAACGGCTGTTCATCAAAATGCTTATTTCTGACGGTTACATCTACCGTGACAAGAGCAAGGGCATCCTGCCGAAAGCGGGCAAGGGTGACGGCCTGTTTGCAGTTAAGGAGTACTGCAACCAGAAGAACAAGCACGGTGGCGTACAGACCAGAGTAACGCCGAAAGGCCGTGAGACCTTCCGTCTGCTCTATGCAAGCATCCGTAGAAGCGTATAACAGGACATAAGAAAAGCCAGTGGTTAGAGAACATCTAGCCGCTGGCTTTTTGTGTTACTTATCAGGAGTCAAAACAACCTGTGTGTACATGGATAGCTCAATATGATAACCGCTCTTAACGGTCAGACTGCCTTTTTCGCCAGCACTCGTTAATTGAAGCGTTGCGTTTACATCGTCGGAGTTGGAATCAGACACAACAAAAATCATAGACTGTTTTGCCTTATTCTCGACTGTATAGTTTCCGGCAGGGACTGTGTATCGAATGTACTTATAGCCACTCTTTGTGGTCGCTTCTTTTCCGTAGTCGCCAAGTTCACCATCGGTCAAAAGTATAGACCCATCCGATACATTGCCAGCGTCCGGCTTCAAACTTTCGTTTTTATAAATAAAATCATCAATTTCGTTGTTTTGTGTATTCTTGATAGAGTAGATTTCATCGCCAATCGTGGCAATCTGAATATAATCCTTCATATTGACTTGTGCATTGTATCGTTTACCGGCAGCCCAGTCATCCGTTTGCTCAAGCCAATTTATATCATCCAGAGTATAGCCAAGACCGGTCGAATCCAGCGCATCTGCAAGATTCTTAGCAAAGGCTTCATTCACTTCCTTATTCCGCTTTAAGAAAGACTTCATTGCTTCGCTTTCATCGACTGTTGACGAATCAGATGCAGCAGCAGAGGACGAAACGGATTCAGACGCTGCTTTGCTAGACGATGCCGTAGCGTCCTTGTAGCCTTCTTCAAAGCCTTCCTTTACGCTGCCGGAACTGCTTGTTGAACTTCCAAGATAAGAAAGAAACACAAAAATGACCATCAAAACAAACCACCAGCGTTTGTAGACAGGCGGTTTGTTCTTGCCGCCACAGTGAGGGCAGACCTTTGCACTTGCGGCAATCTCTGCGCCGCAGTGCTTGCACGTTGTCATTTTACTTTTAGCCATTGTAGATTCCTCCCTTTCAAGGCTTGTAAGGCAAGTATAGCACAGAACACAGGCCCTTTGTAGGGGTCTTTTTGTTTTTGCGCGGAATTTTTGAGATTGACAATGGGGGTGGGGTGTTTTTCGCAGAAAAGAGGGGGTGGGTAGAAAGAAGAAACGCCTTTTTTGAATTTTTTCTACGCGAGGCATTCACCCACCCCACCCCTGGCGCTGCCTGTATACCCCCCAGGTCAACCCCTGCCAGACCCAGCGCACCCGGACGGGTTGCACATCACAGGCGGCAGGGCAGACCATGCAAGACACGGCGCACCGGTCTGCATTCGATACCAGACAGGACACGCGGGGCAGATCAGGACGGTGGTGCAGTGCTGGAGTGTGTCCGAAACTGTGCAGATTTGTACACACTCAAACATGAACGATTTTCAACACAAGAATGTGTGCAAAGCCATTGACATCAACACAAGAACGTGTTACTATATAGACAACACAAGAACGTGTTACACCACCACCAAAACAGGAGGCCAAAACCATGAAAGCAAAAAGAACCATGCGGGATATTAAATCCCAATACCCGACCATTATACAAGTGAGCTATTGCGATGCACAGAATATGCTATGCATGGACGACCCCGCCGCCTACACTGCTGGCGTGTACGGCTGGAACGCGGATATTTACCCGCTCACCTCAGGCGTTGCAATCTGCACCGGGTACCGCCCCTTTGGAAACGTCAAGCCCGACCGCGAAACGGTCAGCCGGTACGAAAAGCGGGCGCGGGAAATGCGCCGGGATTTGTGGAACGCTGAAGAGCTGGCGGAGCACCTGCACAGCTTGCAGATGGAATTTGTTCGGGAGGTGTGCAATGCATGATCACGCTTGACTTTACCCAGTGGGCCGCCCTCTGGTACGTGGGCGGCATGATCAGCGGGGCATTGGTTATGATTGCATTTCTTAACAGCTAAGGAGGGATAATAATGGAAATCAATGGGTGGTATTCCGGTTGTCTTGTCCAGGCGTTTCCCTGGATTGACGGCGAATGCATTTATGTGAATGTCAGGTGCTTTTTGCCTGGTCAATCAATCAGCCAGGCACCCGCCTGGGATCGGTCAGTTTTCGTCTTGGATGATGAACCAGGGCGAACCATTGTATATAAGTATACAGATAGCCTGGTTAACGCAATATCGTCTGGGAAAATCCCGGACAAGGCACGCATAACTTTTGAAAATTCAAGGTTTTTCGTTTGATGGAGAACTAAAAAATGACATACACGGCAAATAAAAAGGCATACGGCCTATTGGAATCCCTTGCATATTGGATGGCTGAAATTTCCTATTGCAGAGAAAAAGATCCGGACGACATCGGATTTTTGGATAAGGCAGACAAAACAATTCATTTTTTGTTTGGCCAGCTTGACCGGGCGGGCGTCCCATTTTGGGCGCAAAACTCAGCGCTTGCGATCGGTGAAAATTGGAGAGAATACGAGCGGCGAAACCTCAGCGTATTATTTAAGAATAAAGGAATTTTGGAGAACTGAAAAATGTCTGATTTTGAAAAAAGAGTAAACGAGTATAGGGAAAACAAGCGGCTCATTGAAGAGCTCGAAGCAATGAACGACGCAATTAGGGCAGATATAATTACAATGATGCACGGCGCGCCGGAGATGGTGCAGGGCACGGCAAAGGCCATTTATAAGGATGTGCAGAGCGTCCGACTTGATAGCAAGCTTTTGCAGGCCGCACACCCGGATATTTATGCCGAGTGCAGCAAAAAGACCGTTTACAAGCGGTTCAGCGTGGTTTGATAGGAGGTATTTAATATGTGTTTGGTTGTTATTAATGGCCGCGTTGCTGCTGAGTGTAGCGCAACCACAAAAGGCGCTTTTTGTCACTTTGGCGTTTGGTATACTTACGACTGGGAGGCAATCACAAAATGATATTATCTTGTGTCCTGTTCATTTTTTGGTTTTTCTCTGCGCTGTTCAAAGCATCTAAATGATACCGTCCGGATACTTTAGCGGGGCTGCACCGTAAAGCAACCCCGCCCCAGCCCAAAAGGGCAAAAAAACTTTCTGCAAGTCCTGTTTTTAGGGCTTGCAGTATGATATACTGAAAAAAAAAGGCAAAAGCCCAGAAAGAAAGGTATTACCATGAAAACTTACACGGAGCACGAAGTAAACGGCCTGAGTATTTATGTGGACGACGAAACCGGAAAAGTACATCACGCAGTGAATTGGGATAGCGCAAATCAGACAACGCTTTATCCATACGCCTATAACACCCGCTCCCGTGTGTGGGATAATGTCAGCGGAGATTATACGCTGGCAGGATTGAAGCGCACAAAGCGTTTAATTGAATGGCACTAATAAAATCTTCACCCGGTCAGAAATGACCGGGCTTTTCTTTTGCCTTGCATCTGCTGAGGGTGCAGGGCTTTTATTTTGCCCTGCTGCAATACAGCTATATACAATCGTTTACAGGGCGTTTTGTGCCGTCTATGCAGTTATATCACCAACTCCGCAAAACAGCGCACAGGGCTTTACATGGGTGTTTCCGTTGATTTGGCCCATTCCAGCGTACACAATACAGTAACTACACAAGCCAACTATGCACCGACTGCGCCACACTGGAGGGCATACCATCAAGCGCAGCACCTCCAGCATATACCAGATACCAACGCCGCGCCCGGACGCTGTACAGGTCAGCACAGACCGCCTATTATAATAATGTATATAAGAGGGTGCAACATATCGCAGACCATGCCAGACCGGAGGGATCAGCTCCTGCCGTCTGCGGATCGCTGGCAAGTGCTGACACGCTGTCAGCAGTCCAGCAGCAGGAGGGCGGCGGGCGGAGCGGAACCATTGACGTCTACCGCCGTATCTCTTTTCGGGCTTTCGCCCGATAGCTAATAGAGGCCAGCAATAGTCGCAGCGTTCCGACTGGAATAGTCGTAGCCAATAGTCGCAGTCTCTCCAATAAAATAGTCGTAAAGTCGTCAGATGACTAGCTTTTGAAAGTCCTATATATTGTATAGTAACGAGTAGCTCGCTGATAGTCGTAGAGTAATAGTCGTAGCATTTTCTTGCGAGCTATCGTCAAATAGTCGTGTATTTTTTGTGTGAAATAGTCGTTCTCCTTTTAGAGAAAGAGAGGTGCGATAGTCGCTAAGTCATCCGACTACCCCAAAAATCAATATGTGTCAAGACACCTATCAATTTTAATCCCAATCGCATTACCTCAAAATATTTAACAATCGTACTTATTATAATAGTCGCAGATAATTACTCAATCTTTTTAACTATTATTTCGCTGGAATAGTCGTATCATCCGATTCGGTCTGTTCCTGCTCGATTTAATTCCCAGTAACGCACTATAGTATTCAGCTCAATTCATAGCGTTCTGCTAGGAATAGTATATGCAACATTTATACATATCCAACCGACTACAAAATGAAGTCAATTCTCCATGTGAAATAGTCGTAGACTATCCACCAGTCCGAACCTCACGCTAGTTCTTGCCTACGGTCTGCTCTGCTGGCTAACGGTATAGCTTTTGGAGATAGAGGGTTGTAGGGAGAAAGAACCTTTACAGGCGATTGAACTCTAATTCACTGTACTGTTGCTTCTCTTGCTCTCTGTCAATCCACATATCAGCAAAAGCCTTCCAGTTTGTTATAGGCTTTCCGGTCCTGGTCATCCAACCTGTTTCATCATAGTAGTTCATGAACCTGCTGGCAAGCCTATTCTCACATCCGGCATCCAAAAAATACTCGCTCACATCCTCGAAGTCCGGCGTTCTGGCGTTCCCATCGGGCGGGTCGCCCGCTTTCTTAATAACTTTTTTTCTTTTCTTTTCTTCTATATTAAGGAGGTGAACGATTGTTCCCCTCACAGGTGAAGCATCGTTCCCCTCAGAGGTGAATGATTGTTCACCTCCCTTTTCGCTCCTTGACGATTCTTTCGGCACTTTGACGTATATCTTATCGGGCTTGTTCTTGCCTTCACGCTTGCGCTCGATCAACCCGGCTTCTTCCAGCTCTTTCAGAGACTTCTTGACCCATCGTTCTGTGAATCCAGTATCGGCAGCAAGGTCTTTGATGGGATACACGATGTATACTCGCCCTAGTTGGTCAGCAAACTTTCCGCTTCTGCTTGCCCTCTGTGACGACCTTGCACGATTGAACAGGTAAATGTAAACAATTTTCTCTGTTGGGCTAACGCCAATAGTCGAGAGGAATCGAGGGTAGACCATGTACCCATTGACCTTTGTATCGGCTGTCATGTACTGCATTTTTTCCTCCTACAATAGTCGTAGACCTCTACAATGCGCTCACAGCCCCGTAGAGCCGTGCCAGAGCCGTTTTCCGTGTTCAGTCGATAAGTTTGCCGTCTGACCGCTAAAAGCGTTTGTAGGGCTTCTGTGCGCGTATATGCAAAAGGCTGCCATTGCTGACAGCCCATGTGCTCAATCCATCCAAGTGTACTCTTGGAATCGTTGAATCTGCTTGTTAAACGTAATGGGAAGGTCGCCTATCTCGCCTTCCTTGTTCTTGCTTAGTCGGAACAGGTACTTGTCGGGGTTATCGCCGGACAGAAGGATAATTGCATCTGCGTCCTGTTCAATCTGTCCGCTCTCTCGCAAGTCGGAGTTAGTAGGCGTTGCTCCGGGCTTGGATGGGTTTCGATTAAGCTGTGCCAGTGCCACCACAACAATGCCTGTGGTCTGTGCCAGTTCGTGCAGGGCAATGGATATAGCTGTAATGGCGGCATATCTGTCTTTTGCGCTTGTTTCGTGGATGAGTTGAAGATAGTCTACGAAGATGACCTGAGCCTTTTTACGAAGAGCCTGAGCCTTCATCCACGCCACGTTCTTTCCGGCAGCGGAGCGGATATATAGGGGCATCTTCATGTTCTTTGCCTGTCCGTCAATCTCATTCAAGCTGACCGCCTTATTTTTCACCGTGTCCAGAGGGCAGTATATTTGATTGGCCATCAGACGTGCGCCCAGCTTACGTTTGCTGGTTTCTAAGCTGAAATAGTACACGGTATAGTCCTGCTTTGCCATGCTTGCTGCTATTTGCAGAGACAGGGCTGTCTTGCCCGCAGACGGTCTGCCACCGATGATGATGAAATCACCCGGTGAGATGTGCAGCGCTTCATCCAGACGCTCTAGGCCTGTCTTGATATACACAGGCTTCTCGTCCATGTGAAGTACATAGTCGTTCAGCACATCCTCGTATGTCCACGCATCTTCTTCCTCAGCTTTCAGGCTCATTGCTTCGCCCATCTTCTGGTAAATGTCTGATAGATCAGAATAATCGGTAAGCTCGCTGGTCATCTGAAATGCCAGGCCTTGCACACGAGTGAGTGCAGCCTGTTCTCTGATAAGCTGTGCCCAACGCTGCATCTGCTCCCTGTCAATTCGTACACACTCTGATTCACAGGTTTGTACACACGCCAAGAGCGTCTGCGCTACGTCTGGATGCTGCGTGTTTATCTCAACTATATCTATCTTACCCCTAGCCGTCCAATAGCCCTTAACAGCCGCAAAAGCGTCTCTCAGCTCAGGTCTGAACAAGTCAAGTTCAAGGTCTGGTATGATTTCATCCACAACGCCCGGCTTGCAGAGCATCAGCGCACCGATAAACACCGTTTGAACGTCCATTGTCATAGTCTATGAAACTCCATCTCCGTACTTTGCTCGTACTGGTCATCCTGTTTCAATGCGTAAATGTCCTGCCATCCAGCATAGATGCTCTGGTCAAGGATAGCTTTCCAGTCATGCCGATCAAACTTTTCCAGCTTGTTGCAGAGCATCTGCTTTGCCCGGTCTGTCATAGGCTTTTTGATTCTTGTACGCATCTGTGCGAACTCTCGCAAGGATTCCAGCAGGGCTTTATCGCCATGAGCAAAGTCTGAGAAGATGTCAGGTTTCTTTTTGACTGCACTCTCCGGCAGGGTCTTGACGTTCATTTGACCGTCAATTGATACAATTGGCTCATTGTCATCTGACTTTGAACTCATAGATGAGCTGACTTTCATCTCATTTATGACATGAGGATGAGATGACTTTCGTGTAGACCATCCTTTTGACGCAATATCGTTTCTTTTTGATTCTTCATCGAGCAGATGTTTAATCAAAATGAAACAAGATTCTGCTTTTTTTGAGTTCAAAGTTGCGTCTTTTTCTTCAAAAACGTATGCACAGATTGCATCGTAGAGTTCCAACTTCTCTTTACTTTTGAGTGTGGAGATGGCTTCAAAATAATATTTTTGGAATGTAAAGCTGTCTCGTTTTTTGTCCATACTCAATCATCTTTGTAGCGTTTGTTCCATGCTTCGATGGCTTTTTCCTTGCCAAATGTTGCAGAAGTGCTCACCCCGCATTTTCCGCAGACTACCCAACTAGCCATGTCAACATTGAGTGGATGAATCACTTTTACAGTCGGCGGTTCCGCACCGCAGAACGGGCATCTCTTAAGTTCTGTCATTTTCTGAACCCCTCTCTCGTTCTCGTGATTCGCTTATGCGCCTTTACAGGTCTTGTGCCTTTGCCGTACGCTGGTCGGATATGTTTTGCTTTAATGTATCCACAAGGTGGCTTCGGCCCAAAGTCGAAAAGGCTCAAGTCCATAATGATGATGCCAAACTTTTTGTTTGTCATATTTGTTCCTCCACAGGCGGTTCTGGCATATACGCCCAATATTCAATTTTTGAGTGATGCAAACAACACCCGTTATCGTTCATCCAATCAAATTCTGGCATTCCATGCCGAAGGTCTTTTACAAGTCCTCCGCATGACACAGTCCTGTCTATCTTCCCTTTGAAAAAATCAAAATACAGCCCAGACAGCAAAATCCTTCCAGATGAAAAGTAGCCATTTCCATTGTCAAACAGTGGCGGGTATCCTTCTTTTTTAAGAGAATGCCAAACAATTTTGCTCTCCACACATACCACCTCATACCATCGGAAACGCCATCCAATGCGTCACCGTCACATCTTCCGGCAGTCTCTCGCCTATCTCGTCCCAGAACTGACCGTCTGCGTAACAGCCTAAAAAGTACGCTGTCGGCTTTCCAGTCTTTGATTTTGCACGGAATATCCGTGCCGGGTACGGTCTTTTTCAGCCCATCCATCTGCCAAACATTCCATGAGATGATGTCTGCGATGCAATCAAGAAACATAGGCATACAGCCGATTTCAAGCCGTTTTGCATCAAACCGATACCTAAAATTTTCAACCAGCGTCAGGAACAGGTTGCACCTTGCCAGCAAGAGATTGTCTCCCTGCCACTCATAGCCGTATGTCGATGCGTAGGCGCTAATTGCCCAGCACATCCACATATCGTAGTCAGAGAACTGCTCTGCCAGAACATTTAGCTTCCTATCCAGCAGACCGATTCTGTCCGGCACGGCAATCATATGCCCTGTTGTGGTATCATATCGGCTTGTCAGGAACGGTGCTTCGCCACAGGTTACTTCAAGGCAGGTCTTATTTATGTATTCCTTCCAATCCTCGCCCTTCAGGTCGTTTTCAGCAACGTCTGCCATTTTCTCGCAGACCCATGTTGGCGTGAACACCTCTGCTTTCTTGCTGGTGCGCTTCTTTTGGTCTGCAAGTCGTTTCTGCACACGAGGAACAAGCTGAACCTTGTCCAGTTGTTCCAACGTGATTTCATCTGCAAAGCCAACACCAAGCTCAGGCGGCGGGTCTGTCGCCCAGATGATGTTCTTTCCTGTCGTGTGGTCTTGCAAGAGGACAGGCAGGAACGTGCGTAGGCATGGGTCGGAGAAGTCAATCAGTTTTCCCATTGGTCAGCCCTCACCATGATTGTGTTTTTCTCTTTCAGCCAGTCCTTGACACAATGAAAGCAATGCTCGCGGTTCTGGCAACGCTCCGGGTCACGATGTTTGATAAGCTCACAGATGCCCGGTGTCAGGTTCTCCGTGATGTCATCGTCCGTCATAGAGCGAATGAAATCGCCGTTAGTCATGTTCTTTGCCTTTCTATGCTCACTGTTAGTCTGCTTTTGTTACAACGGTATCTGCTCCATTGACAGTGACCCATCCGTGCTTCAGTCTGGCTTCAGCTTCTTTCATCTGAATCAGTTCAGGTGTAATGGATTCAGACACAATACGGTTTGATTCGGCTTCTGCTTGTGCTTCGATCACTTTCACATCGGCTTCCGTCTGAGCCTTCACCTTGTCCGTCTCAGCCTGTGCAAGAGCAGTCTGCTTGTTCAGTTCAGCGATTTCAGCGTCTTGCTTTGCTTGTTCTTTTGCTCTAATCTTTTCGGTCAAAGTGTCATCCAGCTCCACGTCAATCACGAGGGCACTTGAAACGTTGATTCCGTATTCATTTGTAAGCTTTTCGTTCAAATAATTTGTGATTGCGTTGTTTACTTCCGTTTTCTTTTCAGAATAAATATCCATTACAGAAAACTGGGGCGTTACCTCCTTGACGTAGGCGATAATGCTGTTCTGAATACGGCTTTCGACAAGCGTTTCGCCATCCATTCCATTAAAACGGCTGTAAAGTTCAACAACACGGTCTGGAATGAAGTTATAATTTACGGTAAGGTTTACTCCAACCATTCCACCGCTTGCGGGGGCATCAATGTGCCAATCTGCGTGTTCTTTTGCGTTATAATCTGCTGGGTCGTCTGAAAAAATAAGCTGCTGCTGACTGATAGGGAACTTGCTAACGTGCTTCATGGGAGAAAGAAAGTGCCAACCCTGTGACAAGGTGTTCTGCTCAACGCCTCGTGCAGAATAAACAACGCCTACATAACCAACAGGCACTCTCTCCAAACACAGCAAAAGAACCACTGCAACAAAAAACGCTGCTACCACAGAAGAAATAATAGTTGCTACCTTTTTCATGTTTTACTCCTTATCGTTAAAATTGTTGATAATCAAAAAAGCAACCGCCCAAGATAACAAGAAGAACGCAACAAGCTCTTTCATTTTTCCGTCACCTCTCTGTACTCCACGTCAATCCCTTTCGGCAAAGCCGTCTGGTACTTCTGGGCAAGCTGCTCTGCGCTTTGGGCATCGCCCAACGGTTGTTCAGGCGGTGCAACGGTAACTTCCACGTTGTCACGCATACCGAAGTAGTTCTTGGCTCGGAAAATCCACTCTGCCGGGTTCTCCTGACCGTACATACCGTTGTATGCCCACATGGACTGCATTTGCAGAATCAGCTTCAGAATGTACTTCTGCTGTAAGCTGTCGTCACGGCGCTTGCCTGTCATAATCTGTCTCAAGCTAGGCCATTCGATGCCTAGCACCAACGCAATCCATTCCACCACAGGGGAGATTCTGGCTTCGATGCAAGCGTCAAAGAAGAAATCAAGACGTTGCTGCACTTCAATGGGGTTGTTCATATCCACGCTCGGAAGGTCACCAAAATACTTTGCGGCAATCATGCCGACAACTTTCTTGTCCTCTTCATCGCCGATTCTTGACTGCAAATCCCCTGTGTTCATCATCTTCAGCTTCTCGATAGCCAACGCCTGTTGCTCCTTTACCTTTTTACTGACCTGTGAACGGATGCTCTTGTTCTTGTTGAGGTTCTGTATCCGCTTCTTCTCACGCTCTTTCTCGCGCTTTGCGGCGGCTTCTTCTTTTGCCTTTTGCGCTCGCTTCTCACGCTTTTTCTTTTCAGCTTCGGTCAGCGGCGGTCTGCCACGACCACGCTTCGGGGGTGTTGCCAAGAGTTATCACCTCTTCATTTTCGTTTCGATTTTATCCAGCTCGGTTGCAATCCACCAGACGGAGCAGCAGTTGTCCAACTGTCGCCACCAAGCGCACTTTTCTTTCTCGCATACGCACCGCCCAAGCGGATTGCTGGTCATCTTCATTGGGCAGTAAAGCTGACACCGCCAGACAATTTACTTAACGAAAGGTTCACGTTAGCTTTCACGAGAATTTCGCCGTTAATCTCAAACACATCTCCATACTCCAGACACCCAAAATTGATTTCTTTTCTCTCAATGTCGCAAATTTCCATTATTTCCACCCCATCACAACTGCCGTACAAACGACCAGACACGCGTTGATAAAAAGCCAGACAAGAATTGCCTGTTGTTTTTCAAACAGGCTGTTCGCCATGTTCTTGATTGTCCGTTCAGACTGAACTACTACCGCCAGCAGGACTAAGCAGACCAGCCAGCGGGTTACAAATTCAAACATTGTTACCTCCATCTAACATCCTCTATGATGTTTGGATTTTCGTGCGATTGAAACTCATATAGACTACATATAGTTTTCTTTCCGCAAATCGGGCAATTAGGAGTTTTTCTGCTATCCGCTAGAGCAGTTGCAATACGTTCATCGCACACATCGACGCTAGTGGTGCAGAAGTCGCAAGTGAACGTGGCTCTTTTAATGCGACAAAACTTCGGATTTCTTGAAGTAATCTCTGAAATGTCCTCTACCGAAAACATTGCCATTAGCTCCACCTTTCTCTCAGCTCTTTTTCGACTTGTTCTGACTTTGCGGTGATATAATCCGCAAACTCGTCAGGTGTCATGTCCTCGTTCTTGAACCGCCCAACCATCTCCCAGTACCTGTCACCAATGCGGATGATTTTCTGCACCTGTTCATCGGACAGGTCTGCATCGCACCGAAGGTTTTGAATCAGTGCGCCCCATGTGGCGGCGATGCCATCCAGAGCCATGCGAAAGCCGTACAACTGGTTCTGCCGTGCGATTTTGCGGAGGTTGGTCGGCTTGACCTGTTTGTTGCACAAAGGGCAGTTTCCGAATTTATTCATCTGGCTGCTCCTTGTTTTTAATAGTGACTTTCAAGATCACAGTCTTCCCGTCTTTGGTATCCCAAGCATAACCATAAAAGCCTTGTTTTTCTTCTTCTGCTTTGGAAACAAACCAGTCTCGAACTGCTTCTACTGCTTCATCCGTAACACAAGTTTTATCTTTCCACTCTTTTCCATTTGCTTTTACGGTTCCTGCGTAAATGCCAAACATCCCACATCCAACATGATATTCAGCCATTTTTATTCTCCTTTGCTTCAAGACGAGAGAGCCAGCGAGTGCGCTTTGCTCCAATAATTGCTGTGGCATCCTCATACCATTCAGGTGAGCAGTTCAGTGCAGAGATACAAACAATCACATCCGCATACTCCTCGATCAGAGCGTTTTCGCACTCATTTACGCTCTTCGGTGTCGGGTTCGTGCCATCCAGCGCACGGCGCAGCTTCAACGCAGCCTGTGCCGGTTCAGACGCTTCTTCTGCCAACTGCGCCAAGATTTCGGTCTTGGGCAGAATGTCTGAAACTTTCTTACTCACTTCTGCTCTCCTTTCAGCCAGTCGTTGAGCGCAGCCATGCAAGAGGGGCAAAGAACGAACGACCTATCTGGCGAACATTCATAGCCGCGTTCTTTGATTTTTACTTTTCGGATTCCGTTTGTTTCGCCGTGCCACGAAAAGCACTCGCCGCATCGGTCGCAAATTGCGACTTCAATTTCCATGTTTTCAACCTCCCATTAGCGGGTCTGCGCATTCCCAACGGTAATCATCAAATCGAATTTCACGGTTGATGGTTGTTTTACCTTCAATGACTTCTATCTCCTGATTTACGCATCCACTGCTTTCAAATCCATAGAATCTGAAATCCAACCTATACTTTTTAGACATTTCTTCGTATGGCTCAGGCTCCATCGACCATGCAGCCATTACAGGAAGAACAAGAATTGCGTTGTCGCCATCAGCAATCTGTTCAGTGCAGAACTTTTCGACAAAGTTCTTCATAGTACCCTCGATGTAAGCGGTGTCTTTCACGTTGATGTAGAATGTCTCATCATCGTAAGAGAGCAATGCTCCATCATGGATTTTGTTGTAGACCCACTCTCCATTCGGAAACTTGTTTTTGTCGAAATAGGGGCGGTCATAAACAGTCACGCAATCCGTAAACCAGCGCACGATGTTTTCGGGATTCCCACGGACTTTGAGCTTTCCTTCACACCAATTTGGCATTCTCTTTCTCCAATCTTTTCAGCAGCGCATCCACGTCATACCGCCAATGAACACGAAGCCTTTTTGCTTTGACCTCTATCCCCTCTTGTTCCGCCCACTGCCAAGGGATGCTTTTGCGGCTCTCATTGTATCGGAACGCCAGAACCTTGTTGGCAGGGATTGCAAAGGTGCGGTTGACCGCCCTGTAATTGACTATCACATGGGAGGTCTGGCCGTTGTACTCCATTGCATCCACCATGTCCGTGATGTGCTTTTCCTTGCGGTATTTGCACTTTGCCTTGTCGTACTTACCGAACACTTTTTCCAGAGGGATAGAGGGCGTTTCAATGGTTTTCAGCTCAAATAGGTGGTTCATCGGATAACGGTACACAAGAAAGTCGCAGATGTTGTCGATTGAAAAGGACAGGTTCTCATTTCCGCCGTAGTAGGTTGCAGCGCTGTCCTTCAGCCGATAGCACCACGCATCGGGTGGAACAGATGCCTTGAAGTCTGCTTCAAACTGCTTGCCAGTGTTCATAAATCAACCCGTCCATCGTTTTCTTCTCCATGTGTATGGATAAACATAAAGCATTCCTCTCTTAATCATTCTTTCTGTTATTTGTTTTGCCAGCTCAAGGGATGATGCTCTGGGCGCGAAAATCTGTTCCGGGTATTTGATTTCCACCATCAATCCGTTTCGGATAATAGATTTTTCGCACGGATACTTGTAACCGTCTTTCAGGATATAGCCAACCATCTTCTTACCGCTATGTGGTTTGAATCCATACCAAATGCAAGAAAGCGGGCTACTTTCAAACGGAACCAAAATCTGTTTATTTAAATCAAATCTGCAATGGCTGTTCAAAACAGAAGCGATGTGTTTCATCGTTTTCTTAGACGGATTTCTCATCCTCGCTCACCTCTAAATTCACTTCCGAGAAACCGCTTCTTGCCACGTTCCCGGTGCTTGTCCTCGTAGTTGCGGTGGTACACACTCTGGCTGTGGTTCAGCTCATGCACGAACGCCTTGCGCTCCTCAAAGTCTTTCTTCTCTGCCTTGTACTTCTCGCAAGTGTCGTGACAAGCTGTGCAGCGTGATGTGCAGTTGAGACAGCAGGTAATCATTCTTCGCCAAATCTCCTTTTTGTTACAGCCATCGGGAACTCTTCGATTTCGCTTGCCCAGCGTGCAGTACCATCTCCATACGCTCTTTGCCAGACCAGAGGGAAACCGCCCAGACCATCGAACAGGCTGCCCAGCGTAGGCTTTTCTTTCAGGTAAGGGCGCATTTTCTGCACCAGCCAAAACCACTGCGGCAGAGCTATGGAGTTGCCTAAAGCCTTGTACCGTGGGCTGTCAGCGTACTTGTGTTTCTTGCCCTTACTGTCTGTCCAGTCACCAATGTCCGTCCATCCGTCCGGGTAGCCTTGCAGACGTTCGCATTCAACAGGGGTCAAGCGGCGGACAATCCAGCGGATGGTTTTCTCTGCAATCAGACACTCGCTGCCATTGCCGATGTTTCCGGCTTTTGCTTTCAAGGTTGAGCATTTGTCGCTTTCCTTGTAGTGACTGAAAGACTGTTCGTTGAAGGTCTTGCGTTCGATTGCAATGGCCGTGTAATCTGTGATTCTGTTTTCGTGGTCGCCTGTTATGGTCGGACAAGTTCTGCCATCGCCGTTTCCACGAGCATCATAAACAACAGGCTGAAACAATGTCTGGTCTTGGAGTGTTGAAAGCGTTGCGCTTTTTTCGGTTTGTACCAGCGCACCTTTACCACCACCGGCGCATCCGCTACGGATTTTTAGGGTGTAGGAATTGCCCCCCCTATCACGTCCATAAGGGCTTGCCTGAGAATGTCCGGGAGTAGCTTCCCACGCCTTGATGCTCTCGTCAGGATTCCCTGACAGGCTCGTGCGCTCAAATAGTATTTCTGCGGCACGTTGTCCTCCAAAATCCACGACAAGAGCGATTCTCTTTCGGCGTTGGGGAACTCCCCAATATTGAGCGTCAAGCTGTCGCCAAGCCAGAGACCATCCGTTTCCAGCGATTGCTCCGGCTTTGCTCCATCTGCCCCCCCTACCTGAAGGTCGAGGAATTGAAACGTCTGGTTGTTCCACGCGGGCAAGTTCTTCCAGCACGGCTCTGAAATCTTCTCCTCCGTTGGAACTGAATGCTCCTGGCACGTTTTCCCAAACAGCGAAAGTTGGATACATTCCATTGGTGGCTGTCCTCATTTTCTTAATGATTCTTGCGGCATCCAAAAACAACACGGAACGGTCGTCGTCAAATCCAAGCCTTTTTCCAGCCATAGACAAGCCCTGACAAGGGCTACCGAAAGTGATGCAGTCTACGGGCTCTATCTTATCGCCGTGAATCTTTGTGATGTCGCCCAAGTGTTTCATTTTTCAAACGCCCGTCCAGCCAGATAGCACAGCTCTTATATAAGGTAGGCGGTCAGGGGTTATGTCCTAAAATGGCAAATCCGATGAATCGTCAATCACAGAGAAGTCATCTGCGTTGCCCTGAGAGTAGTTCTGCGGTGCATCCTGCGCCCGATCAGCGGGTTTGCTGTCCGACCTGCCACCACAGAAGTCAACCTTGTTTGCCATGATTTCCGTTGCGGTGCGGTTGTTGCCCTGCTTGTCGGTATACTTCCGGGTCTGGATGCTGCCAGTCACCAGAATCAGGCTACCCTTCTGGAACCACTTGGAAACGAACAATGCCGTATTACCAAATGCGGTGCAGTTGAAGAAGTCGGTTTCCTTCTGACCGCCGCTCTGACGGTCACAAGCAATGCTGAACGTGCAAACATCCTTCCCAGACTTCGTGACCTTAGCTTCAGGCGTGTGAACCAGACGCCCTTGAATTGCGATAGAGTTGAGCATTGTTTAGCCCTCCTTCGGCTGTTTCTGGGCACAGTCCCAACACAGGACACGCCCAAAGCGTTTCTTCGTGCTTCTTGCGGTTTCCAGCGGCGATACGGTGCGGTTGTTGTACTGAATAGGCTGTAACTGCTTTCCGCAGCAAGCGCATGGGGGGATGGTTTCTACTTCCGTTTGCTTCTGCGCAGGCTCGTTTGCCCTGCTTGTGGTCTGCTTCTGGCACTCGTCCGTGTCAGCGTCCTTCGTATCGTCAATGCAGAACAGACCGTTCAGAGCGTACTTTCTGGCGTAGCTGCTAGACGTTCCAGTCACTTGCGCTGCGTCCATCTTGGTTTTTTGCTCCGGCTCTCTTGCGTAAGCGGTGACTGTTACGCATCCACCATCCAGAGTTTCCACCTTTGCGGTCGCTTCGATGTAATGCCACCCCTCTAACACTTTAGGTTCATCAGAAAGGGTAAGAAGTAAACCGTGTTCTTTCAAAATTGGTTTGACTGCTTCCAAAATGTCCTCACAAGAGCGATACTTGTAACCGCCAAATGCGTTCATTTGCCCTTTCGGGGCTTTCAACTCTGACTGAACAGCCATCAGAGCTTCATGAATTTTGCTGTTATCCATACGATTCCTTTCTTCGGCTTCATTAGGCGTCATTGTTATTACTTCGGCTTAACTTGGCTGTATAAAATCAACCAGCCATCAGGTCTGCCAACTGCGCACGGAGGTCTTTCAGTTCCGCTTCTCTGTCCTCGATTTCAGACCGCAAGTCCTTAATCTCAGCCATTCTGTCAGCTTCTTTGGCTTCCGCCATCTGCTCGTTGGTCATGAAATACACGCCGTCCTCCGGCTCTGTCACGCCACCGAATCTGTCAAGGTTAATCATCTTTTGGTCTCCCTCTCTTGCGCTCCTCTTTGATTTGCAGTGCACTGTACCACTGGTCTTTGTCAATTTCGATGGTAGACCACCGATGGTTACAGGCAATACACTTTTTCCTGCGAACGATGCTGTCATGGTCAGACCGGCTGTCGACTGTTGTGATGTTGTCACTGCCGCACATTGGGCATTTCATCGTGCATCCCTCCACCCGTTTGTGTGGTGGGCTACCCGCTTGATTTTGCGGCACTCACGCTCGCTGCGTTCGTCCTCTTCTGCACTGACAGACAGCGCACACAAGACAATAGCCGTTGTAAGAAGCCCACAGGACACGATTACCCAACCAAGCATCTGCGCTGTGGTCTGGCATCCTTGAATCGCATCACCGCAGCCAACTGCCGCAATTGCCGCGATCAGACCAAGCATGGAAAGCGCCATTCCTTTCAAAGTTTTCATTGATTCTCCTTTTTGCTTCCAAAACTTAAAATCCAGCCAGTTGCCATTACGGCAGCCACTACGATGATTCCCCATGTTCCTTTTGCGCCGACCAGTAGTTCAACAAGATGTACAAGCCACAGGTTCAAAAGGAACGCTGCCAACACCACTGCAAGAGCAGCGCTCCACATCAGAATAATTTCTATAAGTGCTTTCATTTCTATCCCCTTTCGTTTATTTTTCGCCATTGCCAGTCATATCAACCCCATGCGATGCCGTTGCTATGCTCTTCAGCGCCCTTCCCTGCTACTCCATTACTTCTCAATTCATTTCGGTTCCGTTCATTACCTTCGCTAGTCGATACTACGCCTTGCATACATAGCCATTGCTTCGCTCTTCCATTCAATGCCATTGCTCTTCCCTGCTCTTCCGTTGCTTCGCATTTACAATCATCGCTTGTCATTGCCATTGCTCGTCTGAGCCTTACTTCGCCATTCCGTTGCAGTACAAGTCGTATCCGCGCCTTGCCTTTGCACTTCTTGTCCAAGCCTGACCATGCCGTAGCCCCGCGCATCAACGCTGTGCCATAGCGGTTAATTGAGGATTTCGTAGTTAAAGCGCCCCTTGCCAGAGTTACGCCACTGGCCAATGCCGCGCAGAACTCCATAATCAAGCCATTCGCGAACAGCTTTTTCGTGGGAATCATCCATGCACAGCACCTCAAACTCGCAGGTCGAACCAGCGGGAATCTGCTCACTGTTGGCAAGGCTTACACGTTCGCCCTGTGCTGTCTGTGCGCGGAGAGGGCGCTGGCACTCGGTAATCTCACCGTTCACATGAATGGGAATCATGCGGGGCTGAACGAAAATAAGACCATCAATGACCTTCTTGTAGGCCGTCAGCTTGCCGCTTTCATTCACGGCTTTCTTCTTGCCGGTCTCGGTCTTCCCCCCGATACGTCCCAGCATACCGCAAGAATCCTTGAAGAAGCCCTTAATCTGGTAGTCATACAGTATGGGTTCGCCGTTCTCGTTGCGAGGAAACACGGTCATGCCCTTATCTGCCACAACATCAGCGCCCAGAGCGGCCACTTCGTCCTCAACGGTTGCTGCATCAGGGGACTTGCTGGCGATGAACTCTCGCGCGATGTTCTGGTTGCTAGGCCAAGTGCCAAGAACTGCTTCGATGAATGTGATTCTTACTTTGATTTTTTTCATTTTTGTTCACTCTTTCTTTCTCGATATGTTCCAGTCTTAAAGGTTCACGCTTTTGCCAGCGCTTCTGCCACGGACTGCTTTTGTTGAAGTTGCTTATTGCCCTCTTCATCGTTTGCCATCCTCCGCTTACGTTGGATGTGTTCCAGCCGGTCTTTCTCTCGGCTGTGCCAGCGGATTTCCTGCTTTCCGTAATACTTACCGTTCATAGGTCAGCTCCCCTGTTGCGAGCATCTGCGACACCTCGCCGTAATGCTTTCCCAGCTTGTCCGCAAGGGCTTGCACTTCTCCGATGGATGGAAACATCTTTTCCGGCTTCTTTTTTTCTTGCGCTGCCTTCTTGCGCTCCCTGTCACGTTCTTTGTCAACCTTGCGCTTGCATTCTGAGCAGTACTTTCTTGCCGATCTGACCGCGCCAAGATACAGGCCGCAACGCTCACAGTACTTTTCTTCCACGCTGTATCTTCTCTTTCAGTCTAGTTTCCCGATTGTGACGTTCAAAGCACTGGTTGATGGATTTCTCCATCCATAGCACCTTGTTGGCATCGTTTCTTGACACGCCAATAGCCATTGCCAGCTTCAGTCTGCGCTTGCGGCTTTGCGCCTTGCGAAAATTCGTCACCAGCACTCACCAGCCTTGTCTGTGATGAACTTCGGGACTTCCCGGCCTGTGGCAATGCACAGCGCAACCAGCTTTTCGACCCAGATATCATGCAGCCCTTCTTCGGTCATATAGCACTGACCAACGCCAAGGTCTCTGAAACCGTTCCAGATCGTCAACCCAACAGTGCCATCGGCGACCGTCCAGATCATGCTGCAACCATCGTTGCACAGGCCGTACAAAATATCTCGTGCTTTGCTTTTTGCTTCGTTGAGTTCAAAATCTTCCCAGTGCTTTTTGTTCTGCTCGTAGGCTTCCACAGCCTTGTCAATGGCGAACTTCGCATCGTCCGGGCGCTCTAGGTCTACCTTTAAGGTGATAATCTGTTCCATGTTCAGTCCTCCGCTTTCTGGATTTTCTTTGCTTTCAAGAAGAGGTTTACGAAGTAGACTTGGCCGCGACCGGAAATCTTAGGAGTGCGGTTAATGGAAATGTGGTCGCTGTGTTGAATCGTAGTCTCTTTGATTTCAAACAGCCCCATCTCCATACTACGCTGCGTAGGCAAGTTGTAGTCGCTTCGTTTCGGGTCCTTAATGAGGTAGCCGTTCTTTCGCATCCAGTCGGACAAACGGTTCTGTCCGATGTTAATGCCATTTTGCGAAAGCAGCTTTGCAAGCTCACCAACGAGAATGGATTTTTTGCTTGCTGAAACTGCGTCAGCGAAAAGCGCTTTCGGCTTCATGGTTTCAATCTGCTTGTCCTTCTCTTCCAACTCTTCGTGCGCTGCGATCAGTGCAGTTGCAAGAAGCTGCGACCGGGTAAGCTTCGGCTGTTCGGTCAGCTTCTTCTCCATCTCGTTGAACGCTGCAATGTACTTGAGCTTCCACTCAAGAGCAGCCTTGCCGGTAAAGCCCATAGCCAGCAGGGTAAAACCATCACGGTTCATCAGGTAAGCCCTCTGTTCCCTGCCGTAGCTGTCCGGCACGGTGGTTTCAAAGAACATCTCCCCAAAATTGGGGACATCTTTTTTGATTGCATCGATGTCACGCATCACATGATCGTGACGCTTTTCAAAGTTCTCGGCAATCTGGCGGCTAGATGCTACCGGTTCGCCGCTTTGCATGGATAGCACGATTTCTCTCATTTTTGCTCTCTTTCCTTTACAAGCTCATTCAGAGCTTCTTTCACCTTAGCTTCCGCATTTTTAGGCTCACGCTTACCGTTCAGGATTTTTCCCAAGTATTCCGGTGCGCATCCCATTTTTGCAGCAAGCTCTCTGATTTCGATATTGTGAACATGAAGCGTTCCTACAACATCGCCTGTCCACTTAGGAAGCAAATTTTTTCTCCTTTCTTGTTCTAATACTTGAACTTTTTGAAAGAATGTGATAATATTATGGTGTCAAGCAAAAACATTATCGAACGTTCTTCTATTTGTTCAAAGCTTTTAATTTGTTCTACCGATTGAACTCGGTATCTTTATTAAAGCACAAGTAGTAGAACTTTTCAAGTGTTTTTGTTCAAGTGGTAGAACTTTGTCATCTTGTACAAGCACTGGAGGTAAGTTTTGTGTTTTTTGACAATTTCGTAAAACTATGCGAAGAAAAGGGAGTAAAGCCGTCTCGTGCTTTAACCGATGCAGGCGTTCCAAGATCTGCTTATAGCTATTGGAGAAGGGAAGCTGGCATCGGGAACGATGCAAAGCCGACAAACCAAAACGCCGTAAAGCTTGCTCAGTACTTTGACGTTACTGTGGATTACCTTCTCACTGGCGACCGAAAAGAAAACCCGCCTCAGCAGCCGCAAAGTGAAGTCGATGCAGCAGTGGAGCGGATTAGAAGAAAACTTGAATCTATGCCGACAGCACAGCGTGAAGCGCTGATGAACCTGATCGAGAAGATGTGAGGTAAGATTTTGTATTACCTATTGTGTGGATGTGCCTTTTGCTTCTGGTTCATGCAAGCCTTGTTAAAAGGCAATGACCGTGCGCTATATGGCAACGGCAGAAAATATCGTTACCGTAAAAGAAAGAATCGCTGGTTTTAATCGAGGTGGAAGATGAAAAAGCACAGCAAAGAAGAGCTTCTTAACGATAAGAGCAGCCACATGGGTGCAAGGTTTATGTACTCGTTCGGAATGGCTTTCATCATATTGTCCTTTATTTTCCTGATGTATTCAACCACTGCCTTTATCATTTGTATGGCGGTTGGTCTGTTTTTGTTCTTTAAGGGCAAAAAGGAATACAATCTTTTTATGGAGAAAAATAAGCTAAAGCAGAAAATGTACGCAACGCCTGTAAAAACAAAGATTGTTGCTTCTGGAATCAGCAAAAAAGCCGGAAGCGCTGCCGTTCGCACAGCGATTGGCGGTGCTGTTGGTGGGCTTCCTGGTGCTATTTATGGCTCTTCTACTGCAAAATCCAAAGCCGATGTGACGTTCTATGTCACCTACGAGGACGGGCACAAGGCATCCGAAACCGTAAGCGCAAATTCTTCTAGGTTCAATGAGCTGATGAAAGTCTGTGAAGATTGACCCGGTAAAATAAAAACCCCTTGTGCCGGGCTGGTGTAGCTCTGCGCAAGGGGTTTTCTGTTATTCTAGGTCTAGGGCTTGCTCCGCTGCTGGAATCTTTTCAGGATGTTCTAGTAGCCATGCAATAAATCGGTCAATCTTAGCTCTTTCTTGTTCGCTCATTGTAGCATACCCTCCCGATCGGTAAGTGCAGATGTTCATTTGATACGATTATACATCTTTCAGTTGTATAGTCAATACGATTTAAACAACTTCGCAAAAATCGAACGTTTTCTTTGCATCCGTTACTTTGCATCGGGGAAGCCAAAAATTGCAATGACAATGATTAAGAGCCACATTAAGTTTAAGTTACCCTTTGCTTTGTAACATTCCGTTGAGCATGGAATGAAAGGGGTTTTCGGGTAACTTGTCCAGAACATTTGCTTTGACAAGCGCGTTTGTGCTAATGCTATGCGAAACATTGTTTAGCTGCACAATGGCATCGTCTAAGTCCTTCACGGTTGCTCCACGCCGTTCCATTGACTGGAGGAAAGTTTTTACTTCTTCAAGAACGACAGGGTTCTCGGCTTTATAGAATCCATTCGTAAAGTCCATCTTCTTCTCCTTTCACAGTTCCACAAGCTGTCCGTCAATGCGTTCGATGTTATCTGCCGGGTCGCGTCCATCGTCTAAGGCGGCTACGGCACGTTCCAGAATGCCTTTTGCTTCGAGGTAAGCATCTTTATCAGCTTCGTACCCAGAAAGGCTCAGGACAAGCTCCAGCGTCCGTCTACGAGCGTATGGAATAATCAGAGCATCTACAGTTCGGTTCATTAACTTTCCTCCCACGGTTCAGGTGTGTGTGGCTGCCCATCGGGAACGCTGGCAGGCATTCCGTCGATGATCGGCATACGTTCATGGTTCCAGATTACAGTTTCTTTCATTTTTTGTTTCCTTTCTATTTGGAATTTTTTGACAATACAGTTATACCACATCTCGCTGTTTCAATGGAACAGCGACTTTTTTCAATTATTGTTTCACATTTTGAACAATATATCAGTTGAATTTCTTTGCTTTTGTATCGTTTTGTCGAAAGAGGGGTATTTATGGATGATTATAGGGTACGAGTGGCAAAAGCGTTAGAGATGGCAAGAGCGGAATCTGGACTTAGCCAACAGAAGCTTGCGAACAAAATGGGTGTAGGCCGGACATCCATTTTTCGTTATGAGCAAGGAACAATGACCCCAGATGCTTCTACTATCATAAAATGGTTTGTGTGCTGCGGCGTTGCGGCCAAGCCGTATATAGACGCCTGTTTGCATCCCGGATTATTGGAAAGCCTGGCTGGCGATGACAGCACCGAGAGAAAGAGAGATGCGCTGGTAGAGCATATCAAAGAAGCCCATCCACAGGAAATCGATCTGCTGTGCTATCTGATCTATGGCAATCACGGCTCAGATTACCTTGCCGTTCTGTGCGAAATGGTAGCCAATCTTCACACGACTTTGCGTGATCGTGTATCCGTCTGCCGCACCGTCACAGGTCATTATGAAATGGCACAGGCCACCAAAACCGACCCAGACCCAGACGGAACACAGCCCAATATGCAGATTTTGTATCAGGCGCAGGACTGTGGGGAAGCTGCGGCCATGAAGCGAAACGATTCTTATACCATCAACGAAGAAAACATTTTGCGCTGATTGTCGAATTATCGCAGTTTTTGAAGAACATTTTGTCCACGTTTATCCACTTTTTGTACACCTATCGGGCAAATTCGCCTTGTCATTCCGTCCCCCATAGTCTGTAAATCGACAGCATTTGCGCGGAATAAATAACGAGCTGTCGTTAATTTATTGTCTGTGATTGGTCGGCTTGTCAATCTGTCCCCCATAACACCGGCTTAAAAGTTTTTCATCCACTTTTTGTACACGTTAGATAAGACTAATCATTGTTGGAAAGACTTTATTCAGCAAATGGAAAGTTAAGTTATCCACAAGCTGGAATGGAAAAACAAAGAAATTGTTGAAAATTATCGTCATCGCCTATTTAACGATGATATTTAACCTCTTGTTTATTTCTTGTTTAATATATAATATGTAGATGGGGGACGAAATGACAAAGCATGGGGGACGTTTTGACAAGTCATGGGGGACGTTTTGACGACCATATGGGGGACAAAAAGACAAGTCATGGGGGACAAAACGGTTGACTTGTCCCCCGACCTGTGATATACTGCTTTTAGGCTAGAAAAGGAGGCGAACAGATGCCAAAAATATCCGACAACAACCTTGTCGAAAAAAGCAAATCTCTTGTGTGGGCAAAGTTCAGGGACTACACGGCAGGCGAACTTCGGTTGCTAGAGGTTTACTTGTCAAGAATAAATCCGAGAGACCCAAGCAGCAGCCGTGTGGAGTTCTCGTTGGCAGAGTACAGAGACCTGCTGGGGTTAAAAAGCCTTGATGCACGAAGGATTGAGCCGCAGATCAAGCACTTTTTGGGCAACACTGTGTCGATTCCCATTGACAAAGAGAAGGGAACGTTTGAGAGCTTTGTTCTTTTCACAAGGGCAAAGCTGGACTATGTGCCGGAAACAAGGTCTTATGTTGTGGCAATCACTTGCAACCCTGACCTTAGACCTATCTTCTTTGACATCGCAGAAAGCGGCTATGTCCGGTATCGGCTGCGTTATACGTCACGGATGAAATCACAGTATAGCATTCTGCTTTATTCGATTCTTCGGGACTGGTTGAACATGGACAGCAAACCGCATGAAATCAGTCTGAAGAAGTTGAGAGAACAGCTTGGTGCGATGGAAGCGAGCTACGATGTTTACAAGAACCTTCGCAAACGAGTGCTTGATGTTGCAGTAGATGAGATCAATGCTGTGTCTGACATCGTGGTGACCTACGAACCGGTTCTTGTAGCACGAAAGGCTATGGCAGTCAAGTTCAAGCCCAAAATTAAAGCGTCTGAGACGCTGATTGAAGCTCAGGCAAGCGAAGTATCTACCGAACCTCAAAAAGCTGCCAGAAAGCCCCGCAGAAGCGGATACGAGGATTTTGACTGGTCTGTGTGTGACGAGCTGGAAAAGCAGGAATGCGTTGACGTGTCAAAAGTGGTTGAGAAGTGGATGAAGAAAGAGCATCCTGAAATCAAGCTGCCGAGACGCAGAGAAGCGGTTTACGATACAGTGAAGGCAGCGTATAAGGACATCCTATCTTTGAACAGAACGCCGTTTCCCGACAGACCTGTTGGCTATCTGATTAGAAGCGTAGACAAAGCGGGTATCGTAGACAAGTATATGCCAGCGTTTTATTCCATTGAAGCGCTTAACGGCAAATAAAGAAAGAGTGATAAAATGGCAAAAATTATAGCTGTCGCCAACCAGAAGGGCGGAACGGGGAAAACCACAACAAGCACCTGTCTGGCTGGTGCATTGCAGTTGCTTGGCAAGAAAGTGCTGCTGGTGGATTGTGATGCCCAGTGCAACGCAACGGACACCTACGGCGCACAGACAGAGGATGTATGTACCCTGTTCGATGTAATGACCCGGCAGGGCACGGTAGAAGAAGGAATCCAGCACTGTGAAGCTGGTGACATTCTTCCGTCCGACAGCGCATTGAAGGACATTGACGAACAACTTGTCCGGGACATGGGCAAGAACTTTCGGCTGCGTGAAGCACTGGAATCCATGTCTGCACAGTACGATTACATCGTTCTGGACACTCCTCCGCAGCTCGGTCTTGCACTTGTGAACGCTCTGATCGCAGCCAACAGCATCATCGTGCCCATCACGGCAGACCGATACGCACTGGCTGGTTTGAGCCAGCTTTCGCAGACCATCGGCGATGTGCGCAGATACTTCAACCCGACTTTGAAGATTGAAGGTCTGCTTCTGAACCAGTACAAGAGCCGTGAGAACCTGTCCAAAGAGGTTGTAGAGCAGCTCCCTGTGATTGCAGAAAGCATGGGAACAAGGCTGCTGGACGTAAAGATTAGACCGTCTATGGGCGTTCGTAAGGCGCAGGCAGAACGTCACAGCCTGTTTAGTGGCGATACGGCAAAAAGCACCAGTGCAGAGGATTTCAAGGCGTTGGCACAGTATCTCGTTGGAGGTGAGGGCTGATGAAGTCAACCAGCAAAAAATCGACGGGTTTGCTTGGAGGGTTTGATTTTCAGCCTATTTTTTCGGAACAGACATTAAGCCGAAGTGAGCCAAAGGAAGAAGAAGTAAGCCAAGCAAAGCCGAGCGAAGCCGAACAAGCACAGATTAAGCCCAGTGAAGCCACAGGCAGCCATGCACAGCCTAATGAAGCACGGTTAAGCAATATTAAGCCGAAGCAAGCCAAAGACAGCGGAACACAGCCAAACAATGCAGTAGTAAGCGAAAGTAAGCCAAAGAAGCTGAAACAGGCGAAGGAAGTTCAACGTCTTATCGAACAGGGCGATGTGCCCAGCGCACTAGCCGAAGCTGGCTTGACAAAGAAAAAAATCCCGATGCCGGAATCGCATCAGGGCGTTGCAAGCGGTGACGGCAAGCGTTCCAAGCGCATTACTATCCTTATGAGCGAGGAGGAACGCAAGTACATCAACCGTGAAGCCAGACGGCACGGAATGACCATCGGGCAGTTCGTGTACGCTCTGGCTGCTGCTGCGGCAGATGGGAAGATTGAGTTGGAGGATTTACTAGATGAATGATAGTGAGCGATGCCTTATTCGATTTGTTTGCGATGGCGATATGCGAAACGCGCAAAAAGCCGTTAAAATCATTTTGGATTCTATATCATCCAAAAAAGATGAGCAGTTCAAAGAAAATATGTTTCGCAAGTTGGAAAGCAAAAGAGAATTTATTGAATTGCCATATAACTTACAGCATCTTTTGATCGCAGAGGATACAGAAGAATTTCCAGAAGCAAGATTCCTTCTTAGGAACGAAGAAAAAAGTATAACGCAGAAAATCATTGCTATTTATCGAGCATCTGAAAAATTGAACGAAATGGGCATTCCTTATTTGCCAGCATTGATGCTTTATGGACAAAGCGGATGCGGAAAAACCATGCTGGCTAGGTATATCGCTCATAAAGCAAAACTTCCGTTTTTGAGGATTCAATTTTCAAGTCTAGTTGATTCGCACTTGGGGCAAACACAGTCTAACCTTGCAAGAATCTTTGATTATGTAAGAACTGCGCCTTGTGTACTTTGCTTTGATGAAATAGACGCGGTAGGCATGGCTCGTGGGCAAAAAGATGACGTTGGAGAAATGAACCGTGTGGTTATTGCGATTATGCAGGAAATGGATAGATTGCCGAACAATGTCATCATTATCGGAACGACAAACCGATTTGATAGGATTGACCCTGCGCTTACAAGAAGATTTCCGTTGCAATACGAATTAAAGCCGTTGTGCCGTGCGGATGCAGAAATACTTTCTAAAAGGTTCTTTGAATATGCAGGAGCACAATATGAAAACATAGCTTATGAAGATCACGTCCCCGCATCTACGGTTATAAAAGAATGTACAGAACGAATTGTAAATCAAGTTCTGAATCAAGAGGATTTCTTGGAGGATTAAGGGGGTTCTAAAACGGAACGCCCTGCTGTATCACATCTTGTGGTATTAGGTGTTGACTTTTGTACGGACATATAGTACAATGTTTGTACGGACAAAAAGTGAGGTGTTGGTATGTGTCCGCGTTTGGGTCGCCCTACTGATAGCAAAAAGACTGAACGGTTTGAAGTTCGATTGACCCCAGAGGAAATGAAAGAAGTGCAGGAATGCGCTGAAAAAATGGGGATAACGAAAACGGAAGTTGTTAAACGTGGGATTCAGCTTGTTGCTGAAAAGGCGAGTGAAGAATAAAAAAATAAGGCATTGACCGCTCCCTGCAAAAGAATAGTCAACGCCTTATTCAACACCAGAGATTGTTCTCGGATAAATCCATTATATCATCCGAAGCGACCTCTTACAAGCCGTTTTCGGGTAAAACCATGAACATTCCAGCAACGAAAGAAGAAATTCTTGAAAACTTCAAGAAAAACAGCAATGGTCGTCCGCTCAATAAGGATGATTACGAGATTGCGGAAGCGTTATCTCGAATCACTTACAAGGCGTATGAAGCCGGCATGGAAGATGCCAAACAGTTGAATATGGAGGATATGATGGATAACAAGAGATGTAACGCACTTCACGTTTTCAAGAACAAGACCTTTGGCCAGCTTCGCACGATTGAAGAAGATGGAAAGATTCTTTTCTGTGCTTCTGACGTGGCAAAGGCTCTTGGGTACGTTCGCCCCGCAGATGCTATTACGCAGCACTGCAAGGGGTCGGTGAAACGCCGAGTCCTTACAAAAGGTGGCGAACAGGAAGTGAAATTCATTCCAGAGGGCGATGTTTATAGACTTATCGTTGGTAGCAGACTCCCTAGTGCAGAAAAATTTGAAAGTTGGGTTTTTGATGACGTTCTTCCGTCTCTCCGAAAGGATGGCTATTACAGCCTTGCCCCGCAGGAAAACAAGCCCGACACGCAGGGCGATGCAATCTTGCAAGTGCTGATGAAGAACACGGAAGTCCTGCAAGCCATCGTTCAGCAGAACCAGCAGATTATGATTGCGCTTACCAACCTGTCCGTCAGTGATGCAAAGCGCACGATGGAGATTCAGCCTTACACTTCCCATCAGGGGCAAAAGGGTGACGGCAAACGTAGCAAGCGAATCACAATCCTTATGAGCGACAGCGAGCGGACGTTCGTTACGAGAGAAGCCCGCAAGCATGGATTCACGGCAGGTGAGTACATCTATAACCTGTCCGTTGCGGCATCGAAAGACCAGATTGACTTAGGCTGGATTGGCGGCTGAATTTTCAGCGCTGATAGTAAATAAAGAGGGGGTCTGTCCAATTTTGGACAAATCCCCTCTTCTGTTTTACTTATCAGCAATGCAATCCCAGTAGAGATACGCCTTGCCATCTGCGGCATCTGCGTCCTCAAGGAACGCCTTTGCCATATCAGCGTAGAAGCCCGGAGTGTCAACGGACTGACGCTTTGCGACCTGACAATAATCCGAGTACATCATGTTCATGACAGCCCAGAAATCGTTCGGGTCACAGGTGATATTGCGCTGTTTGGCAACGTCCTGCGTCTGTTCCAGCGTCCAGTGACAGCCCTTTGTGCCATCAGCGTTCACCATGCTGTCGCACCATTCCTCCGCTTCATCGTGGGTGAGGTGCTGGCGCGGCATCTTGATGGAGCGGCTGTCCGCACCGCCACGTTCGTACTGTCCAGACCGCTTGTCCCAGTCTCCGTTCTGCGAGAAGCCAATCTGCGGCATCTTGCGCCCATACTCTACGTCAGGGTAGCGGGGGATAGGGTAGGGGTCGATGTAGCGGTTCTCCTCCTGCGGATAGTAAGGATAGCGGTCGCTGCCATCTTCCAGCTTGCGCAGACGGCGTTCCAACTCACGCTCCCTGCGATCACGCTCTTCCTCAAGGCGGTCACGTTCCGGCTCACGGTCTTTATCGTGGTCGCGGAGCATCATCATGCGGCGAAAATTAGTCTTGCCCATAATCTATACCTCCTCAAGAAATGGACGCAGGCGCGCCAGCGTGGGAACGGCAGAAGCAGCCAAGATACTTGAACGTGCCGGTGCCGGTTGCAGACGTTGCCACACGGGTAGCGTAACGGGTGCGGGTGTGGATGCTCTCGGCGGTCGCCTGAGCGCAGTTGCAGTCGGTCAGAGGGTATGCGGTCGTGCCCGCACCTATGGTGATAACCACAGGGGCGTTGATGGTGGTCGTGTCCGGCAAGCTCTGGGCAACCACGATGCAATACTTCTCTCCGTTCTGGTATGCACCGGCAGGGATGTTGATGGTCAGCGTGTCGTTGGCGAACGTGACTGCCTGACTGATGACCAAGTGCGGGCAAAGTTTGCAGCTTGTTTTGCAAGCCATAGTGTTTTCCTCCTATAAAATCAGGGGCAGAGGTGTCTTACCCCTGCCCCGATGGTTCACCCGGTGTTATCGGGGAGTGTGTAGGTTAGCAGCAGCCGCAGCAGTTCACGCCAACGTTAGGGTTTGCCACCTGATAAGCGGGAATCGGACGAGGATTGACCCGGTTCAGGATCGTATCGGTCTGCTGGGACATCACGGTGGTCAGAAGCGCATTCTGACGATCCTGAGAAGCGGCGAACTTCAGGCTCTGGTTCTCAGCGGTCAGAGTGGCAATCTTATCCTGCGTGAAGTAGTCCATCATGCTGCGGAAGTTGGCGTTGCAGTTGTCCACGATGGCACGAGCGTTGTCTGCGATAGCCTGACGGGTAGCGCAGTCCTGCTGTGCAATGGTGTACTTCAGGTCGCCGATCAGCTGCTTGTTCTCGCAGCAGCAAGATGCAAGCTGCGTCTGGATAGCGGTCTGACCCGCCTGACGTGCGTTGCCCTCCTGCATGATGGCAAGGCTGATGGCGTTGTCGCCGTTGGAAACGCTGCGTTCCAGACCGTTCACGAGCTGTGCGTTCTGGTAGCCGAGCTGACAAATCGCCTGATTAGTACCAGCAAAGCCGCCCGCAATGGCAGCGTTGAGGGTGTTCATTTGTGCGAGCTGGTCATAGCCCAGAGAGCAGATGCCGCTCTGGATGCCCGCCAGAGAACGGGAAGTGTCCTGCTGGTAGAAGCCCTCAGACAGAGCCGCACGAGTATCTGCACCGCCCTGACCAGTTGCGCCAGTGCCGACCAGATAGGGGATATAGCTGTTCATGCCGTTGTCACCACCGTTCCGACCGTAGCCGTTTGTGCCCCAGCCGAAGATGATGGCGAGGATGATAACCGCCCACAGACCTTCGTTGCCGAAGAAGCCGCCGTTGTTATTACCGCCGTCCTGCCCAGCCAGATAGCCAGTTGCAAAATCGTCCATAACAAAACTCCTTTCAGTTTTGCGTTATGCTATCCCACCGCCGTGTGCGATGGGCGAAGCCAAATAAAAGCGGTTTTTATCAAGTCCGCAAAACTGAGAAGCGTTTCGCTTAGAGGGATGTGTTATCGGGGCAGCGTCAGGTTCAGGACGCTTGCCAGTTGGTTCAGGTCGATGCCACGCTCTTTTGCGAGGTTCTGCGCCATCGTCCTGAGCTGCGTTTCGTTCTTACCCTGAATCAGATTCAAGCCCTGCATGATGGGCGCGTTCTGCCCGCTCAACTGCTGGATAAGCCCCATCGGGTTGTGTCCGGCACGAGCCAGATTTGCAAGCTGCATGATAGGGCTGTGAGTAATCATGTCAAACGGAGATGGCATTGCTTATTCTCCTTTCTTTGCTGCGGCAGCGGGTTTAGAAAAGCTCTTCTGCCACTTTTCCAGTTCATCCAGCCGATGCACAAGGGCGTTATACTGCTCAATAGGCACATACTGCTGTGTCGGTGCAGCGGTCTGCTGTGCCTGTTGTGCCTGCATCTGCCGCCACGCTTCCGGGCTGTAAAACTCCTGCACATAGGATTCACAGGTGTCCGGGTTAAGCCGCTTGCAGTAGATCACGCCGCTGCGCAAGTCCGGGCAGTAGGTCGGTCTGCCGTACAGGTCTGACGGTATTGCCAGAAACTCCTCCCTGCTGGAAACAGGTCTGCCAAGCAGCCAGCCGCCGTCCTGTACCGACTGCTGAACAGGCTGCTGCCCATTCATAGGCTGCGGACGCTGCGGCTGCGCCTGTTGCATCTGCGTGTTGGGCAGGGGAGTGGAAAGCCCTACCGTGCCCATGCCGCCGTAAGGGTTGACAGGCTGCTGCGGAACGTAAGGCGCTCCGGGTGTTGGGTAATAGCTCATAATACATCCTCCTATTGCACCCAGTGTACCGCACCGGCAAAAAACGAGAGACAACGAAGGTACAACAAAGGGCAAAAAAGAAAAGCGCCCACACGGCACAAAGCCGCATGAGCGCTTGAAAAAATAAAAACCCCCGATGCTCCAAACGGAACACCGGGTGTTTTTCTATTTATAGATTCTTTTTAAAGCGCACATCAAAAGCTGAACCGATTTCCGGGAAATTTGCTTGGATTGTAAAGACGCTTTCTCCGGAGGAAGGATTAACGTTTTCGTACATCTTCTTCTGAGATTCCGCATCGGGGATTTGAACCACGCCGTAAGAAGTTCCAACCTTGATACTCACATTATAAACACCCATCCAAACACCTCCCATGTAAAAGCGTCTCCCGCATGGTACGCACTGTAAGTAGGCGGGTGGGAGACTGTTCAGCGCCGAATCTGGCGACTGCTTTTTTAATTCTCCGTTGAGCACGGAGTTGGCTCTTGAATGACCCGCCATGATACGCATTGTTAAGAGGCTCGGCGGGTTCTATTGGGTATATTATACCACAAATCGTGCAAAAAGAAAAGCCAGCGGGTAAACGTTCTTCCGCTGGCTCTCTGTACACATTTCTCCGAAGTGTGTGTACTCTACTTCGGACGGTACAAATATTATATCACACATTCAGCATTTTTTCAATGCCTTTCAGCCGGTAGCCTATCGCCGTCCGGCTGTAATGCGTTTGTGCTGCAATATCCGGCAGCGGGAGCCGCTCAACGTACCGCAGTAAGGCTATCTTTCGGTCTACCCTCCCAAGCGGTGCGCTTTTGATGGCGGCAATCATCTGCTGTCGGTCAAGTCCTTGCAGCGCAGGGGGCAGCACCACGCGAGCCGCCGCCATAGGCAGCACCGAGCCAGAAAGGCTGCGGCAGCTGTCCGGCGTTGCGCACCATATTGCCAATACTGGCAAAATGGTGACGTTTTGTCACCGTTTCGCCGTCAAGGCGGACTTCATTCGTAAAAACCGCCCATTTTAACGCATGTTGCAGATATGTAGTGCTTGCCATGATATCCTCCTTACAGTGTGATTTCCTCAGCGTCCGCCTTGTCCTCAGCGTCCAGCGCGTCGTAGTACGCCTGCGCCAGAGCCTCAACCTCTGCGATGTCATCTGCGGTCAGCAGTCCGTTGTCGTAGTGCATGTATGCTTTATCCAGCCAGAACGCAACATCGCGTCCTGCTGCGATTTCCCGCTTGATGCTGCGCAGCGTCAGGTCATGGCGAGATCTGCTTTTGATTGCCATAGTCAGTCCTCCTTATGTGTTGGTCATTGATGCCACAGCATCCTCAAGGTCAGTGATCCGCTTAATCGGGTCAGCTCTGCCGGTCACCGTCACGCTGTCTGCGTCGGTTATGACCGTGTTCACGCCGGGGAGGGCGGGGATAGGCTGTGCGCCGGTTGCGGTGAAGGGTGTTGGAGTTGCCAGCTTGTAGCATACGGTGAGAGGATGCTCTGATAAATACGAATTAACTCCGGCAACGTCGAAAGACGAAAGCCGCGTTTTTGAGATTTTGATATAAATCTGCGTCTGGTTGGTATAAAATGATTCTTTATCTATTGCATAAGATACCTCTTCTTCGAGCCAGTTGCTAATAGCTGAACCAGATTTTGCAGTGACAGACTTTTGCAATAACGTGGCTGTGCACCGCACTACAGAAGTAAGTTCGTCTATTGATACAATTCTACTTATAGTTTCCGTGCCCCACGTCTCCTGCCCCTCTCCCGTCACTGCGTCCACCGTGCCGCCGTAGATGGTGTGGGGCATAGTGAGGTCATATATGTCACCGTGAAACTGTGTCCACCCTGTATCTACTGCACCTTGTACAATGCATGGGCGAATGACTTCGTTGCTAAATGTTCCATCACAAGCGATAAAACACTCACAGATTTCATTTTTTGCTAATGTAAAGGCTTTGAATCCCCCAACCTGACTCGCCGCCAAAACAGCCCTATCGCTTTCACGCAGAACAGACATTCTTGTATTGGGTGTTGCACAAATCGTATAATTTCCAGCTGGCAGAAAAAAAGTATTAAGAGAATCAAAATAGCTAGTTCTGGTTGTAATCCCATCAACAGTTATAGTGCCATCCTTGTTATTCGTAAAAGTTACGCCATCATAAATTTTTATATCAGGAAAGATTCTCGCCGCATCCAGCAGATTCTCCCCGCACCGCTCAACCGTCACGCTGTCCCTGCCCTTAATCGGGCGGACATTGTCAGGGGATGGGTCACCACTGCCTTCCTGCGTCGGCTTCCAACTCACCTTACAGCCTAGCGGATATCCCGCCACCGGGTAGCACTGCACCGGGTTCCAGGTCTCCTCCAGCGGCGGACAGAGCACATCCACGATGTGCTTGCTGCTCCATGGGGCAGAGTCGGTCACGGCGGTGTCGTCGATTTGTGGGGCATCCAGTCCGTCCTTGCCATCTGCACCTGCCGGGCCGGTCTCTCCTTTAGGGCCTTGCGGGCCGGTATCACCTTTTTCGCCCTGTGGCCCCTGTGCACCCTGCGGGCCACGCTCGCCCTGAATGCCTTGCGGCCCCTGTTCACCACGAGAACCAGTCTCGCCCTGCGGGCCAGTGGCACCCGCAGCACCCGTGGGGCCTTGAGGGCCTGTCTCACCCTGCGGGCCGACCGGGCCGATGGGGCCGGTGTCGCCCTTGTCACCTTTCTCGCCTTTGAAGTCACCGCTTGCGATACCGTTCTTCAGCTCCTGCAAGCTGTCAGCGGCTTCCTGAGCGCTCTGGTCTGCATTGCCCGCACTGGTGGCAGCTTGCTGCGCGGCGGTCTGTGCATCGGTCTTGGCCTGCTCTGCGGCGGTGGCATCGGCGTGGACGGCATCCACCAGCTGCTGCCATGCAGGGGTGCCCGGTTCCGGCTCTGTGCCGTCTTCTGTGCCGGAGTTGGCGCTGACACGATACCGCAGGTCTGCGCTGGTCATCACCTTTGCGCCGTCGCTGCCCTCAAAGGTGATGCACCCGCTTCCGGGCTGTGCAGTCACGCTGGCGGGCACGGCCACAGAGCCGTCCACCACCAGCGAGGACGCCGGGTCTTTGCCGTCCGGCACGTGCCAGAAGCAGCGGATAGCCAGCCCTTCCCACTCACCGGCGGCAGTGACGGCAAGGCGGTACACGCCCCGGTTTTTGGTGTAGCCAAAGCGCACCAGCTGCTCATAGCCCGGCACTTTGACGACGCCATTGGATGCGAGAGATACGCTTAGCTCGATCATGCTTTACTCCTTGTTGATGGTAGGCTTCTTTTCTGCCAGTGCCTTCTTCATCAGGATTACGGCCTTTTCAATCACCGCGTCAAGCACTTCATCCGTGATGATAGGCTTCAGCCATGCAGGGCAGGCCGCACGCAGCGCGTCAAAGACCTGCTTCTTTTTCTTTGCGCCCTGGCCGCTGCCCATGATGCTGTCTTCGGCCTTGCACACGAGGTCATAGGCCAGATCTTTGACCAGCTGCTTATAGCCCATGCGGATAGCGCCGACAGCCAGAGCCACAAAGCCAACGATGATAAGAACGATTGCGACGGGGGCGGGGATGAAATTAAGAATTGCTGCCATGTTTCGTTACTCCTTCTGTCAAATAGTTGTCAATTTCGGCCTTGCTTTTCTGCATGGCCTGAACGTTATTTCCGGTGAGCTGCGCTTCTAGCAAGGCACGCACGGCCTGCAGGGTCAGGCGGTTCACTTCGTCGATGTCTCCAAAGCGGCTCAAATCGCGGGAAAGTGCCGCTGTGTGCTGGGTATAGCCGGTTTCCAGTGCGCCAACACGCCGGTCAAGGTCGTCAAGGCGCTTGTTCTGCGCATCGTCGGGGGCCTGTGCATTTTTGACGTACTTGTGGATGATGTCCAGCACCTTGTCGATGGTGATGACCGCAGCGCACAGGCTGCCAAGGATGCCAAGCACCCACAGGAGAGCTTCTTTTTCGGTCATTTGCCCTCCCGGAGACGGGTCAGGCCCTTCTTGCAGATGATCTTCGGGTAGTTGCGTGTGGTCACATTGAGATCAACGTGACCGGAAATACCAGGAACGCTGCCCTTGCTGGTGTGCTGGTGTGCGTTGTAGGCAAAGGTCACGGCAGGTGTCTTTCCTGTGTAGTCGGCCAGCCACACGTCGTAGGGGCTGAGGGCAGCACCGCCCATATACAGGCGTGTCTTAGCAAAGCTGGTGTAGGTATAGAGCTGGGCATAAAAGCCCATGTCTTCCACCTTTTTCAGGGCGTAGGCTGTCAGGTCGGTCAGCGTCTGCTTGCCAAGAACCCTGAATTTGTTGTCCTCCACGTCCACTGCCACAGGCATTTCCAGCGTCTTGCCACGCAGGGCGTCAGCCAGCAGGGAAAGCTCTGCATCGGCCATTGCCTCGCTGGTGGCGTAGGTGTAGTAATACACGCCCACAGCCAGACCTGCCGCCTTTGCATTGCGGTAGTTTGCTTCAAAGGTCGGGTCGATGTACAGGCCGTCCGCCCGCTTGGAGAGTCTGCGGTTTGTGCTGACGGTCTTGAGCATGACGCCCTGATAGCCAGCGGCCTTGACCTTCTTCCAGCCCTCCGGTGTAATGCTGCCCTGATACCGGCTTACGTCGATGTAGCGATAGGGCGGTGCTCCCGTCCACTCGGTCACAAATGCCATCGTGTCCTCCTGTTCTGCCTGTTCTTCCGCCAAAGCGGCAAAGAACCGGCTCAAAAAGTTAAAAAGTGCGGTCAAAAATGTGTTGTTTATTGCGATCAACCTCCCGGGCCCAAGAGTAGGCATTAAGCGCCATGGACGGCCTTCTGCTTGGCCAGCAGCTCGATCAGCTCCTTGTACTCGGCCTCGGTGATACGGCCGAGGGCGTAAAACACGTCCAGCTTGTCCGCAAGGCCAGCGGTCTGGCCGCGCTCGATCAGGCGTTTACAGATACGATACAACATAGTTTTTACCTCCTTATGTGGTGGTGTCAGTGGTGGTGTCGTCGGTCATCCCCAGTTCCAGCATGGCGACGCGGTATTCATGATCTACCGCCAGGGCATCCGTGTCCGCCTGCGCGGCCTGCGTCTCGGTCAGCAGGTCCGCGAGGGTGGGGTAGTGGTAGCCGGTGAATACAACCGGTACAGTATTCAGCGTATTGGTAAGGGTACACTCAAGCCTTTTTTTGTCGGCCGAAAATAATACTGTGACCGTGAGACTTCCCGCGCCAAAACTGCCAGTTTCATATGACATACCAGAGGTAAGATTAAAATCAAATTCGTCTGCGCCACCGGTTATGCGGAGGTTAACGTAATCTACACCGTCCTGAACGTTAATTGTCTCAGTTTTTCTCCTCCCAATCGTTGTTTTTCCGCTCCACACCAGCCGCGCCTCCGACTTTACCGCCACACTGGCCGCGATGGTGTCATACAGCGTCTTGCCGCTCAGGGTGCCGTCCGGGGCAATGTCCAGATAGTCGCCTACCTTCACGCCGCCCAGCAAGGTAGCAGTGGCGGGGCGAAGGGGCATGTACTGCTCAAGCAGCTGCCTGATCTGGTTTTGCGTCAGGTAGTCTGACAGATCCACCTCTTTGCGGGTATCGACCCACGCGCCGGTGTCACCGTCCCACGTCCAAATGGTGTCCGTAGTACCAACGACTGCCCACCAGCCATTTTCGCCTATAGGAACAGCGGCTTTCAGAGCTTCCGGCGTGGCGTACCACCCCTGTGCACCGATGGTGATGGTGCGGACCTGCTCAAAGTATTCTTTTGTGCCCTGCAAATAAGTAGCAGACTGAGATTCCGAACGCTTTGAATTGATTTCGCTTGTCTTGGCAGCAGCAGCAGACAAAGCTGCATTTTCGGAGTCTGCTTTTACAATTGCAGAAACGTCTTTTGCGGCATTTTTTGCAGCCTGTTCTGCTTTTGCACGTTCTTCCGCAGCGGAATTTGCCGCCGAAACGGCTTCCTCTTTTGCGTTGATGGCACCTGCAACTGTACTCAGCTCATTTAAAGTGGATGCGTTGATTGGTGTGCCGTCCTTTATGGGTTCGTCGTTTCGGACGAGCGTTACAATTTCAGACGACCCATCCTCACGGACTAACGTCCACCTGCCAGGATATTTTGATATGCGGTCTTCAAAAACCATATTGGTCCTCCCCAGCCATGTATTCGCCAGAAAAAGTAACGTAAGTTTTGGCGATTGATTCTATGTCTGACAAAATGCTTTCAAGTTGGTTCATTGTCTCGAATCCAAGCCTATCCATAGACGTAGGTGTCGGCGCAGTTTTGGCATCCCCCGAGTTTTTTGAGCGGATGGATTCAACATTTGACAGCCACCTAGTAGCATCTGACGTGGTAAGATACCCGTTTATGTCCCAGTCCGTCTTGACATCTACGTCCGCACCGAGAAGTGAAGCAAGCTCGGATATGCCGGTTTCTATTCTCGAAAAATCTCTGTAGTCAAGAGCCCCTTTCATACCGGAAAGCCACTCCGCTTTTTCCTCATCCGTCCAGGTCCCGTTCACGGCTTTGCCGTAAATGAACTTTAGGCGGTCAACATCGTCTTGGCTTCTGTCTGTAATCCAAATCGCCATAGTCCCTCCTTAAAGCAAAATCTTTTTGCCGTTGCCGACTTTAGTCGTGGACGGAAGCGTGAAAGCAGGGCTGAACTTGTTAGAGCTCCAAGCATTGTACTGCTCTGTGAGGAAAAAAATCCTACCTGCACTAGACGTTCCAAGACTGTAAGTCCCAACGAGTTGGCCCACGATATGGTTTCCATCAAAATCTCGCCATGCAGGGGAACGTGACCATCTGCGGATAAGACGATTGGCGGAATCATCATAAGACTGAACAAAAACATTTCGGGTTTGCTTTGGTAGTACAGAACCTTCTTTTTTGAAAAATGGGTTACTGCCATTTACATAAACATCTGCGTTTTTGTCTTCCGGGTCAAACATCTCATAAATAGACGGGAGAAAAACACTGCGAGAAAGCGTTCTGATTTCCGTAGTGCTACCACCTACCGTGTAATAGAAAGAGGTAAGCCCCATTGCGGACTTGACGGTATCGCTAAATCTGTTTGCGTAGTCTCCCTTCAACAGCCTGTCGATGGAGCTTCCGTCGTATGTATTGACGTGCGTCTGGTTCCACACTGTTTCAGCAAGAGGTTCTTTCCTGATAAGAAGTGTTCTCCCGGGACCATTTAAACCAGGCTCATACCCATGTTTTGCAACAACAAACTCTACATCCGCACCACTTTCTTGAATGTAAACAGACGAACCTTCCGGCATATCCGACAAAGACGGAGCCTGACTGATAACAGTACACTTTGCAGATACGGAAGATACGAAGGCTGTGACTACGGCATCTCCACTGGAAACAAAAGAAATGTCGCAAGCGGAAACGCCGCCTTTATTGGAAACCACGGAAATGGAAACAACGCCGGGAGGAGATGCTTCCCATCCGATTGCTGGGGAATCCTCTGAGGAAGGAACAAGCGTTGCGGTTAGCCGAACGGTCTCTCCAGGAGCCACAAAAACGGAACCCTTGTCAAGTCTAAGGGCACTCGCGCTTTCCACCATATATCCTTCCATCGTCCCTTTAAAACAGCCATTAAATGTATACTTGGCATCCGTAACGAGAACGTTCGATGCATATCCAAACTGATGGTTTGCTCTAACAAAAGACAACGCATCAATATGAGGGCTTGCACGAAATTCCAAGTTTACCTTTCTTCTGTTAGAAAGAAGTGCGTATGTTTCGGTCAACGCATTTTTTGCGCTAGAAGATACAGATTTCGATACAAGCGGATTATTGATGCTTTGGGTCGCTCCGTTCCCACTAGCTCCGGCTGGAAAAAAAACGGATTCGCCGCCAATCTTGCACGATACGTTTTTTATTTTTGTCGAAAACGTTATTTCTGGGTATTTAAAGCTATTCAAGAGCGATATTTCCTCAATATCAGACCTCGTGACTGGAACAAGAGGAACACGTTCAATGTGAATGACCCCATCTCTGGATTGGTAAAGAGCCATCCCGGCTGCGTTTGCAGCAAGCTGAAGAATGTCTGCGTTTTTGTAGGAAGAAGTATCGGATGAAATGTCGCAAGAATAGTCCTTTAATTCTTCCGAAATTTCGTAAGATATTCCGGAAACATCCAGAAGCTCTAACGCATCGAAACACATCTGATAAAGGGTTCCACTCGTGTGCCCGGTATAAATGGAATCTTGAAGGAAAGATAGGGCGTCCCTGGCATCAAACGATGCCGTTATGCCATTAGCTGGAATTGACCATCCAGAAAGAAAGAACTTTCCTCCGTCAATCCATTCGACCGCATCTCCAATGTCCATGCCGTACTGAACTGAAATCTCCTGACGTTCATAAAGATACCGATAAAGTCCATCTGGATTTACCGGGTTCCAGCGTTGTTCGGAGTTGTCAACAGAAAACGAAACGGAATCTTTGGAAAGCTGCCCAGAAATCGGGTCGCGCTTTGATTCGTGCGTATAAGAAAGCAAATCCGCTTTGTTGAATTGGACACGCAAGCCAAATTCAACTTGCTCCACTCTGGCTCTGCGGCCCTGGATGCACCACTCTAAAATTTCCAGACTGATTGAATCATATCCGGAAATCTCAAAATCTACAGAGGATTCAACAGACTTGTTGTCGTCAACTTGTTTTGTTGCAACAAGATCGCTGCCGTTATAGACCGTCAATTTAAAAGATTTTGCATATTCATTTAAAGCGGACGACCACACGATTATAATTCCGGGGATTCTTTCAGTGTGTGTTTTGCTGAAAGAGAAAGTAATAATCGGATGGTTTGTGTCAGAAACGCAATCCATACTTAAATACCCAGCGTTCTCGTAGGGCTCTGAACCTGGGACCAAAAGTTTGCTCCCGTCAAGGACCCACAAATTAGGTTCTCCGGTGGCATAATTGGCCAAAGAAGCAGAATCCAGGTCTGTGACAGACAACGTGTTGCTGAACAAAGCCTGGTTGGAAGAGCTGGCAATAGCGTCTGCTTGGGCCTTATCGTCAGAGACGTGGTAAGTGATGCGAACAAACATCTCCGGAACAAGTGTTTTGTCGTATTGCTCAAGCCACTTGTTGGAAGGCAGAAAGCCCATGAATAATCACCTCTCTTAAACTTCAACGAGGCTAAGGGCCGCTCCGACCCATCCCATAACGTTTCCGTTGGACGGGGAACGTCTCCACATCCCAGCGGTTCTATCGGAAACATACATTTGCCTTGTCGTGTAGCTTGCAGTCGCTTGGTTGTAAAACCGAACAGTGCAGTAAAAGTTTGTGGTGAACGGCCCGATGACGTCCGCCCACTGTCTTGCGGTAAGATAATTCCATTTTAGGGAAATCTTAGCAACATCGTGCCGCACCACAGACCCAACGACTTTGCCTTGTACGTTTCGTCCAGAATCGACTATAGTGCTTGTTGTAGCGTCGTAGGAGGAAGGCTCAGGCAGCTCTCTGCCATTTACTGTGACGAGAGATTGCATAAAACGTAAACCTCCTTAGTAGCTGTAAACTTCGTCTCCCATAATCTGAAACCCACGTTCAGACTGCCGTTTCTCAACGGACGCAGTGATTTGCTTACCATCAAGGTAAATCTTGAGCTCTTTCCCTCCGGTAAGCTCGTCTCCGTACCGCTGGAAAATGTCAAGGAATGCGTTATAGCAACCATCATGGACGGCACTGCGGAGCTCTGCGGGGCTCGCTCCGCTAGCGGAAGAACTTGGGTAATAGCTACCGGAAGATGTATTGGAGCCATTGGCGGAATCATAATCGCTCGTGCCAGGGTAGCTCGAGTAGTTATTGTCTACGGACGGGCTGGAGCTTGTTCCGTACTTTCCAACAAGCGTTCCGACAATTCCTGCAATGGCGGCTGCAATTGCAACGCCACCAGCAATCATGATGACGCCGGTTGGAATACCAAGAGAGGTCAAAACACTGCCGATCGTCTGCAAGATGCCCATAAATGCAGCTCCAATTTGACCGATAAGCCCGGCAATGCCAGCGATGATAGACGGGAACTGGCTCAAAACGCCAGAAGAAAGGCCAATACTGATTGCCCTGCCGGATGCCGAGATCGGCCCGATCAAAGCGGAAAAAGACGTTGCAATCTTGCTGCCGAGACCTACAACCTGCGTGGAAATTTCTCCAAATTTTGAAGTAATCCCAGCTAAGATATTGCTCCCGATGAGTTTTGCAGAAGAAAATACTTTGGAACCAACGGTCTTAAGAGCACTGGTAAGATTGGAAACCAAGTCGGAAGCATAAGACTTGACCTGTTTTCGGTTTTCTTCCCCCATCGCCTTCCAGATGATGGCTGCTGTGTTTTCGGCGACGGTTTGGATATCGCCTTTCTTGACCGCATCAATCATGCCCTTAATCGTGCCAATGAAGTCGCTCTTAAGACCGTTGTCGATTTCATTCCACTTTGCGTCAAACGTATTGACCATGTTATCAACAAAGCCATTTGCAACGTCTGCGCCATAGTCAATCATCTCGTTGCCCTTCTGCTGAACAACGTTTGCCAAATTGGTCATAGCTTGTTCAACATAGGGAGACGCAGCATTGATGCCGTTTGCAAGACCTTGAACGATGTAACCGCCAATCTCCGCAAATACAGTAGAAGGGGAGTGGATGCCGAGCACATTCTTGACCTTATCAATGACTGCATTGCCAACATTTGCAACAGCGTTTTTGGCCGTTTCAATCATGTTGTTCACGCCATCAATAAGACCCTGAATCAGATTTTTGCCAATATCAAAAAGACTAAAATTGTCGAATGCACTCTTGATTGCAGAAAGAATCTTCTTTGCGGTTTCAGCTACGCTAGAGATAGCATCGGTAATGCCTTTCTTTAATCCAGCGATAATATAGCCGCCTTGTTCGGCCATTACGGTAGATGGGGAATTGATTCCAAAGGCAGACTTAAAGCCATTGATGAATGGATTGAACACATTTTCGACAATCCAAGAAGCAACATTCGTGATTGCGTCTTGAATGCCATAATAAATACCGTAGACAATATTCAGGCCAACATTATTGAACGGCCCCTCTGCCACTTTCTTTTCAAAATAATCGGCAATTCGAGAAACTAGACCGCCCATGAAGTCGAGTGCTTCAATGAATGCTTCGCCAAAGAAACGACCGATGGCTTGAGCTAGACCGGCCCAATCTACAGAAGTAACGGCCCTAATAGCAAAGTCAACGAGGTCTTGACCGAGCTGGTAAGAGTCTGTGCCAGCCAAGAAATCAGAAACAGCGTTAATGCTATCAGTAATAAAGTTGAAAAAAACTCTTGCAAGCTTTTCAATCTCAACATTTTGAAGAGCATCAGAAAGCTTATCAGTTAGTTGCTTCCCAACACCAGTCCAATCTACTGTTGCTATCCAATCTGAAAGTTCGTGAAAAAATCCAGAAAAGCCATCAATAAAGGCGTTAAGCACAGATGTCCAGTCAAGCTGAGACAGGAAACCACCAAGAAGCTCAAACTCGATGATGAATCTGTCCGCAAGTAATCGGCCAAACAAATCCCAGTCTACAGAATCCACGAGCCCGTTAACGCCATCTGCAAAAAACGCTCCAAGCGAGGCCCAATCAATAGAATGGATGGCATTATAAATCATGCCCATAAGTTTATTTAGCTGTTCGCCGATTTGGGTTCCGATTTGGAAAGAATCGAGAGATTTTAATTTTGCCTTAATCTCGTCAACAGCGCTTCCAGCATAATCTTTGAACATATCATACTGGGAGAGGTCAACGTCGCCGAGCAGATTGCCAGCAGCACCGCCACTGCCAGAGCCAGAAGAGCCGGAATTTTGCGAAGGGTCGATAATGTTTAATTCATCAAAGCCCATCGTATAATCTTTGGCCGCTTTCGCCGCCGCTTTCGTAGCATCAGCAGTGTCATCCATAGCGCTGGTTACACCGCCAATATCTTTCTGTGTCTTGCTAAAATCGGTAAATTCAATTTTCTGCCCGAACACAGATGCAAGAGAGACCACAAATTCTTTGATAAGGTCAACTGCTGCAATCAGAACGGGGAGAATCGCCTTAAATGCGGGATAAAGAAGCTGGCCTACAGCCTTTGCAAGCTGCGAAATTTCAGACTTCAAAATGCGTACCATATTGGCGGGGCTACTAATGGTCTGCGCGAGGTTGCCTTGAATGTTGGTAGTCTGCTTCATAATGGCGATGTAGCGAAGAACTGCCTTATCTGCCTGAGACAGACTAGAAACCTGTTTATTAAAGCCCAAAGCAAGAAGTTCCTGCTGCAACCGTGCCTGAGACAAGTCAACGCCCAAGCGGCGAATAGGCTCAAGTTCTCCAGAGATAGCAGAAGCAATTGCGGTAAAGGTAGTAGCGGTATCTTTATTCCAATAGGACGATTCGTCATAGGCAAGTTGGGTCAGGTTCTTGGATAAGATATACGCTTTATCGCTTGCCAGGCCGAACGAAGTTGCAAGGCTTTGAATCGTAGCAATGTTTGTCATTGCTTCTGTCGGGTCGATGCCAAGCAGAGATTCCATCTTATTGATAAGCTCTGTTGCTTGACCGCTTAACTCGCCCATTGCGTTATTGAACAAGTCTGTTGCTTCATAAAAGTCATTGAACTTAGTAACGGCATTGGCAAGATAAGTGGCAATAGCTTTCAGAGAAACTAGCTGTGCTGCACGTTTCTTGATGGCTTCCAACTGGCTTGCCAAGCTTGAAAGGCTAGTACTTGCTTTCTGGTTTGCCGAAGAAAAGCGGGTTGTAGAATTGACAGCACTTTTAATTTTAGATGGAAGTGAAGAAAAAGAGCGCCCTACCTTGTCCAGTTTGGAAGCGAGTGGAGAAATAGCGGATGCCACTTTCTTACAAACTTCCGCAAAATCATCAAGCGTTTTAGAGTCCAGCTTCTTTGTAATGCTTGGGATTTTAGCAATGGAATTGATTGCACTGCTTACGCCACGCAAACTCTTAATGGAAGAATCGCTAATAGAAGAAATAGGGGAAAGGCCGTTCTTCAAGCTGTTCATCTTGCTGCCAAGTCCTGAAAAATCCATGTTTCCAAGATTGACGGACGAAATTTTGTTCAAAGCATTAGCAACAGAGCGGATGCCTTTTGCGCTTTGAGTAAGGTCTACATTAACAAGACCGTTCATAAAAGACGTGATTTTGCTAAGACCGTCCAGCCCAGTAGATGCGGATTTAAGAGCGGAAATAGAAGCAGATAACTTATCAAGACTACTGCAAACCTTTGCCACGTTGCCTTTCGTCCGCAAATTAGAAATGGCGGCAGCGAGCTTGTCGATATTAAGCTCTGCACCCTGCGATTCTGCAGAAATTTCTACGGATAAGCTCGTAATATCAACATCAGCCATCACTACCACCATCACTTTCCATCATAGAGAACATCATTCTCTTGATTCGCTCCTGCGCCTCAACTGCGCGTTGGTATTCATATTCGTCTTTCTCCTTTTGGGTAAGAGGAATCGGTCTATCCATGTACTTGATGGGCTTAGACCCTTTCTTTCGGAACATATTGCCAACCGTAGAAGAAAGCGCAGATGCCATGTAAAAGCCGTTTCTCCACGCTTCAGCATTGGCTCTGCGTTCCCGCAGCTCCTCTGCGTCACGGTAGGCCTTCGCCAGCCAGACATCGCCGTACCAGAACTGGTCATAGGTCATGCCGATGGAGATGTAATAGGCTTCTACATCGTGGAATAGCTTGGAAAAGGAGAACGGTTCTCCTTCTCTGTCTGTTTCCTGAGATTGTGCAGTTACACAACCTCCCACGTTGCGTTTTTTGCGGTCTTGTCCTCAGTGTCAGTTGCCAGCAGGGACTTGGAAGCGTCCATGAACATCTCAAGCAGAATGCCCATCAGGTCTTCCTTCTCCTCGATGTGCTGGAACATCTCGTCAGTGACCTTGCGCCTGATGCCCTTGTTTCGAGCAATGAAAGCGCCGTAAAACAGGGCACGAGAGTTAGACAGCAGATTGGTCATCTGAGTGTACTGGCCAATCTGAAAACCTGCACGCTCAGCAGCTTCCACGCTGTCACGGGTGAAGGTCAGCTCATAAGTGTTCTTACCATCGGGGGAATGAAAGTTGATAACCTTAGCAGCCATAATAAATGCTCTCCTTTATAAATAGGAGCAGAACTAAATCCGTTGTTCAGTTCTGCCCGGTTTGATTGATTCGATTTTTGCGGTTTAGCCGCCATTGACAGTCAGGGTCTCGCTGAACTCAGGCTTCTTGGTGAAGATGCAGTTGATAGTCATTTCCACAACCTCGTCCACGCCAAAGCCGGACAAGCCAACCTGATGCATACCCTGCCAAGTGAAGCCGGAGCCGTCCTGCATCTTCAGGGCGTAATACTTCACGGTGTTGCTCTCGGAAGTCTCATCATAGCCAGCGGCCTTGACCTTCGTATAGTCAGCCTTGTTGTAGTTAGCGGTGAAAGACTTGGTGTCGCTCTGGATGATGCCAAAGATGTTGACCTGCATAGGGTCAGACAAGGTAGTGGCATCCAGAAGGTTCGGCTCGGAGATCAGGTCGGGCACATCCTTGATGTCGCACAGCTTCGTCAGAGCGGTTGCGCTGTCGCCACAATACAGGGTGGTATTCAGACCGGAGATAGCAGTACTCATAGAATGTTTACCTCCTTAGTTTCGGTAAATCATTCCGTCCTCTCCGATTGTTGCCCCGTAGCTGCAATCAATCCGATAGACGGAATTGTTGTACAGCCCATTCAACGGGGCAAACGATTTGCGATAAAATTTAAGCGGTTCAAGAACAGAATCCACGATTCCAACGATGGAACGTGCTTCTGCAATGCGTCCGGTGTTCTTGTTGGAGTAGACACGCACACGCAGAGAAACAGCGGCATACTTGCTGTGCCCGGCAGAATCAATGTGCACAGGCAGATTGCTGTTTTCCTCTATCTGCACACACGGAAACTTTTTGACGTTGCTGTCATTGATTTCACCAGTGACGAAAATGCCGGGAACTTGCTTTCGCAGTTCCTTAGCAACAGCCGTGAAGATAGAATTGAAATGATCGATCAACTATTCCAAACCTCCCTCCACGTTGCTTCGACTTGAGAAGCCATTTCCTCAACAGCTCCCCACATAGCCATAGCTGGCTCGTTGCCATCGGTGTAATTCAACTGGCCTTTACCATCTACCTGTTTGACAGGCGTACCGGCATTGCCAGATTCTCCGTAGTAGTACCACCTGCGGTTTGCGCCTTGCCCTTTTCCATATGAGCCGTGTGCGCCAACACCGGGCGGTAGTTCACCGCCATACCCGTTGTGATGTGCGCCAGTGCCAAACTCGATAAAGGCAACTGACTTACCCTCTGCAACGATGGAACAGGCGGCTCCGTTCTGCTCAACATGGCAAGAAACATCGTTTCTACCAGCATACTGTGCGTTCGCAAAACGAACTTTTGCCACGTCAAGCCCTTTGTCAGCCAACGCCTTTGCAAACTCCTGCGCCTTTTTGTTCAGGGTGGTCTTGTACTCCTGTATCTGACGTTCCGCATCACGAAGTCCGGCATCGCTCAACCTCACTTTAATTTTCACTTGCAGCCACCTCTTTCAGCGCATACTTCGTGTCTGTAATATGCTCTGCGACTTTGACCACAATGTAATTGAAGGGCTTTGAAACGTCCGTCTGAAACCAGACGCGCGTACCTTCATAAAGCGGTGTGTTGTGCTTCTTGCTGGACGAACTGACAACGTAGCTATAATCCGTGAACGCGCCGAAAGGGTTTGCTTCCGCAGAACCAGTAGGAGGGCTGACATTCAGCATCAGCTTTGCGGGGGCACTCCACGATTCGTATGCGGATTCGCCAGTCTCGTTTCCCCACTCGTCCACAACAGGCGTTTTCTCACCAACCGGGTTTGAATACCACAGCGGGCGTTTATCCAGCGGGCTTCCATTGAACATCAGCCGATAACACCTACTCTCGGAACCACTTCATTCAACAGGGACTGTGCCACATCGGAGCTTTCCCACACACGAGTAATGCCATTGTTGGTGTAGCTCGTCTGTCCGTTTGCACCGATGTGGTTGTACAGTTCCGCTGCAATGCGTATCTGCAACGACTGATACTGCAAGGGCAACTCGTCCGGTCTGTTACCGAATGGGTAGCCCTGCGAAAATATCTTGTCTTTGGCGAAATCAAGCAGCAGGTCGAAGAGTGGGTAGTCCTCGTCCGTGATTTCACGGTCAAGTGCAGGGGCGATGTACTGTCCCAGCTTGACTGCCGCTTCGGAATACTGGTCTCCCATGCTGCTTTACTCCTTTCACCTTAGTAAGCCTTGATGCAGTACACAGCGTCCATGCGCTCAAAGGACGGCAGGACGATTTCAGAAGCATAGACGTTGGCGTTGACCGGGTGAACGGTCAGCTCAGTGGTGATGGCAACGCCAGTGTTCACGATGGACACGGATGCACCGGACTGACCAGACAGCAGGTCGGCTTCCTCAGGAGTAGTGCCGTACCAAGTGCTGCCCAGAGCGCCGGACGGAGCAACCACCACCATGCCGTCAGGCAGATACTTCTCACTTGAACTGTACTGGTCTGCCTTGAACATCTTGTCGTACAGATGGATGGTCAGACCGGTTGCAGATTCGATAATCTGCCGTGCTTCGGCATCCAGCAGAACGGCGTTTGCTTTTGCGGTGACGGTCATGAACCGATTCTTCACCTCGTCCGCAGCAATCATGTTGCGGAAGGTAGCAGTGTTCATGTACACCTCAGTCACGACCTCGCCAACGCTTGCCAGAACAGCGTCCTTTGCGGCGTTCAGGTCAGCAATAGGAGTGGCGGTGGTGACGTTCCACTTGGACTTTGCGACAGAGGCTTCCTTATAGTTGGTGGTTTTCCAAGTGCCGTCCGGGTCGTAGTTGTAGGTGTAGTTCACGCCGTTTGCCTTGATAGTGATGCCGGGAACGCCATTGGTGGGAGCCAGAAGCTGCCAGATCATGCGCTCAGGAACGATACGAGCGCCAGTGATAAGCTGTGCGGTGTCATCGTACAGACGGTTCATTACATCACGAGCATAGGGGTCGTTGCTGTCCAGAACACGCAGGATTTCCTGACGGTCTTTCTCGCCCAGATGGTAGCCCTCACGGAAGAACGGCATCTCGGTCTCATCGAACTTGAAACCCTCACGGGTGCGGAACGTAGCCTTTGCATCAAATGCACTGGGCATCAGAGAAACGCCAACGCCCTTGTGACCACGCAGCCACTTCAGGTCGAGACCAGCCTTCTTCTTTGCGGGGAACAGTGCGTCAGATGCAAAGGGCATCGCATTGGTGGGGTCGTTCGTCCAATAGGCGGCAATCGCAGCCGGGGCAAAGACTTCCTTAAGATTCAGTGCCATGTTGTTTTACCTCCTATTAAGCGTTCACGCTGATGTTGTCACGGCAGAAGATGCCAGGGATGGCGGTCTTAAGCGCAGTAATCGCATCAGAATCATAGGTGAAGCCAGAGCTTGCAGCAGCCTTCTTGGTGTCGATAACGCCACGAATCAGCAGGGAAGCATTGGGGTTCTCTGCCGGGTCAACGTCATACAACAGAATGCCGTCTGCTGTGGCAGAGGTTGCTTTCTTGCCAGCTTTGGTCATGGGGTAGCCAGCCTTAACCGCAGCAGTTTCGGTCACAGTAAAGGGGATGGCGGTGTAGTCATTGGAAGCAAGGATGGTATCGTTGATTCCGTTGACCGTGTTTCGGGTAAACTTCATGTTTTCCTCCTTGTTAATGGAAAGCACTCATTGCGTCACTCGATGCCTTAGAAGTATTTGCGTTCTGCTGTGCAAGGCTCTTAGCAAACGCCACGCCCTCGCTGTCAGACCCGCCCTTGCCATCCGCACCCGGAGGGGTGGGCATATCCTTCAGCAGAGAAGCCTTGTATGCGGTGTCATGGGCAGTCATAAACTCCGACTGGAACTTAAACACCTTGTCCATGTCACCGTCAGCCAGTGCAGATGCAGCTTTGTTGGCAAGTTCAGCATCATAACCCTGTGCAACGAACTTCTCACGGTAGGATGCAAGGGTCTTTTCTTTGACGAGGTTCTCCTTGTCGGCAGTCAGGGCTTCAATCTGCTTCTGCATCTCTGCCAGTTTGTCAGCCTGTTCCTGCGCGGCATTCTCGTCATCAGTGCGCTTTGCCTTGAGCTGCTTCTTGTACTCAGCAGCTTCGCCATTGGCTTTCGTTACGGCGTTGCGCAGCTTCTCAATCTCTGCGTTAGGGTCTGCAACCTTTTCAAGCGCAGAAATGATTTCATCGGCGGTCATGCCCTCTTTGTAGGCATCACCAAGTAACGCTTTGTAGTTCATATCGTTAATTTCCTCCTGCGTTTTTTTACCGTTGCTTCCCTGCAACGCTGCGAAATTTGTATCCCGGCTTCCCTGCCGTATTTATAGCAAAGGGTTATTCGCCCTCTGTTTCTTTATTGGTATCGGTAGACTGTTTGTCTGCCATGTTCCCGGCATTTGTGCCAGTAGCATTCTGTTTAGGCTGTTCCTGCGGCTTCGGCGCTTTCCCATCCTCGCCCAGCTTGCCAGCGGCAATCAGGAAAGGCTTGCTCATCTCATAAGCAGCCTGCGGGTCAGGGAACAAACCGGGCGTAGTGAAAGCCAACTGCGGGTCAATCGGCTGCTGAATCATCTGTGCGAAAATCTGAACCTTGCTCTGCTGGTTATCGTACTGACGGCGTGGCAGTTTGATGTTGATGTCGCTTGCCATCAGCTTAGAACCAGCCGTGTCACGCAAGATTTTCAGCATTACAGACAGGCTTTGGCGTTCAGCATACTTGAACATATTCTCGTACTGCTGCGCCCTTGCTTCGGTGTGATTCCAGCCGTTGCGGACAATAACTGCGCCCACGTTGTCGGACGTTGCGTTCTCACTGCCAGTGGCACTAGGCATGGCAGTCAGGCTGCGGTACACGTTCAACATGGAATCAAGCAAAGTCTGGCTCTGCTGCTGGTCAAGCTCGTTTGCAATCTGCGAAACAGAAGCAGGCAGACCAGCGGTGGATTTCAGGCACATCGCGCCCAATTCCTTCACCTTGTTCAACGCATCCTCGTCAACAAGGCAGTTAGTAAACACCATGATGGACTGGATGAACTGTGCCACGCCGTCCAAACGGTTGCTTTCAAGGTCGTTGATGGCATCCAGCACAGGGATAGCCGGTTCAAACAGACCCATCCGCTCCGGATTCAGCTTGTATTCGACCATTGGCAGCATTCCAAGAGAATGGTTCTCCGATTTCGTAACCTTGCCGTTGTCGATTTCAAAGTACTGGTTCGGCGTATACACGCAAATCAGGTCGTTCAAGTCATTCTGATAATTGCGTGGGATGTGCAGCACGTTGGCGATGGGCTTGTGACCGATGCCGGAGTTGTAAATCACATACGCCATGTCCGGGTCAGGAACGTCCACCAGCAGTGGCGTTTCGTCCGGGTAATTGCCGTTGTACCCCTTGTCAGGAAGAACAATGCGGTATCCCTGCCCGCACTCCAACATCCACTGCCAGAGCCGCCGATCAAGCGAATCCTTGCCCTCATACTGCAAGGCGTTGGACAGGCGGGCGATTTCCTCACCGTCACCAGTTGCCGTTTCAGACCGCACATAAGAACAGGGAGTTCCGCTCATGTAGCCTGTGTAGAAGCCCACGCACTCGTTGGCATGGTTTTCTACAATGCGGTTTGTGATTTCAGCGTGGTACTCTTTCGTGCGGTGGAGGACAGGCTGACTGCCCAAGTAGTAGTTGTGCAGAAAGCGAATCTCGTTCTTGTTCAGCAGATGAATAGATTCTGCTTTGCCCATAACCACTTTCAGCACGTTTGCCCGATTGATTTCCGTCTCCGGCGTTTCAATCGGTCTACGTCCGGTCAGCGGCTCATTCAAAAAGCCGCCAACGACCATTTGATACTCAGCCATGTTTTCCTCCTTTCCTGCAAAATAAAAGGCGCAGCAAGACAAACCTGTTAAGGTCTATCTCACTGCGCCAAAACTGCGCTTCAAAAGCTATTCACTTTTCTGGTGGATGAATGATTTTCACCCATCCTTCCCTTGTGTCTCCTTCGATAACGCCCTTGCATCTGTCGCACTTGAAATGGTATCGTCCGTCCACTTCGCCAAGATAGCGATTGCAGCGAACGTTCTTATAGATTGGGTTTTGCCTGATACAAGGGCAACAGATTCTAACTAACATGAGCGCTCCTTTCGTTGTATTTCTGGAAACAGGCTGTTGAGCACAGACCTGTTAGAAGCTACTGGGAAACTGTTCGCACTACCAGTCATGCTAGGCTCTGACTTGTCGGGTGTCGAGAGCCACGATTTGCTCCATCCAGGGCAAATCGCTGATGGATACAGAGGATGGATTTGAACCACCGACCTTCGGGTTATGAACCCGACGAGCTACCAGACTGCTCCACTCTGTGTCATGTACCCGGCTTGATTTACCGTTGCTCTTTGAAATGAGAAATAGCCTGAAACTCATTTCATCGAGAGCCGGGAATAACGGGGGAGGTTGTCATAAGGAGAATTTTTCCATGCAATCCTTGAGGCATCGTTGTGCTGCGTAACGGAATCGAACCGTTGCTTGCCAGCCGTGGGGGAGACAGGCTGACATTCCCAACCAGCAGGGACCGCAACATATAAATCCGGCGAATGGAAAGAGGGAAAAGCATTCGCCGG
>ENA-OPBG01000148-OPBG01000148.1-human-gut-metagenome-genome-assembly--contig:-NODE-148-length-58058-cov-12.301433_pt1 | contig 58058 bp, 48 predicted proteins | sample MGYA00241065_ERZ501446 | MGnify/ENA primary metagenome ERZ501446 (study PRJEB25962, sample SAMEA2042632) | human gut metagenome | biome: human gut; feature: human-associated habitat; material: faeces...
TCCCCTCAAGATTGAGGGGCAGGGGAGTTGAAGTGTCGAAGACACTTTTTTATATCCTCTTTATACCATAGGAAAATTCGTTCCCTGTGATATAAAAAAGCTCCGCGCGGCAGGCAGGGTTCGATTGTATCTTCCCTGCTATTCGACAATTTATGAGAAAAAAGTTTCCAAAAAGGCCATGCGACCTTTTAATAGAGAATCATGCCGTGTATAATCAGAGTAACAAAAAGAGATGTAGTCGACAACAACTCTGTAAAGTTTGAAAAGATAATCGTTTATGTATAGTCATAAGAACATATAGTCCGACTTGTGGTAATGAGAAACAGCTGCTTCTAATGACTATTGAAAGGAAGGTTACATGGAGAATGAAAGAAAAAGAATTCCCATTTTAATAGACACTGATCTGGGAGATGATGTGGATGATGCAGCCGCGCTTCTGGTAGTGCTAAACAGTCCGGAACTGGATTTAAGAGGCATTACGACAGTATATAAGGACACAGCCAAGCGGGCTGAGATGGTAAAAGACCTGCTTAAACAGAAGGGTGCGGAAGGTATACCGGTGATTGCCGGCAGCGAAAGAGCCCTGATTGAGCCCACACCTGTTGGGGAACCAATCCAGTATGCTATTGTACCTGACGAGCATCGTGATGAGAAGGAAAGCGACGTGGAAATAACGGGCATGGCTGCTGCACAGTTTATTCTTAAGGAAGTTCGGGAAACAGAGGGGTTAGTTATCGTGGCAATCGGCATGCTGACAAATCTGGCAATGGCCTTCCTAATAGATCCGGAGACGATGAAGCGGGCAAAGATCGTTGGTATGGGAGGAGAGTTTCGGGACAGCCAGCCGGAGTGGAATATCCTTTGTGATCCTGAGGCTGCCAGAATAGTGACCGACCGGGCAGAACATCTTACGCTTTTCGGACTGGAAGTAACAAAGTACTGTGGGATCAGTGATGAAGAGATGGAGAGGCTGGGAAGCAAAACATCAGTTATGTCTTATTATCTGGACGGAGCGCGGATTTTCCGCCGGAAGACAGGATATCCGTTTACATTGCACGATGTCCTCCCGATTGTCTGGCTGATCGATCCAAAGATTTCAATGTTGGAGAAATGTGATTACACTGTGGGTCTGGAGGGTAAACTCTCACGCGGAGCTGTGATCAAACAGAAGGATGCCTATCGATTACAGACAAAGTGCAGAAAAGATTTTTATTATGCCAGAAGCGTGGACTTTGCAGCCTTTTTCCGACTAATGGACGAACGTCTGTATTAAAAAGTACGAAGAGATGAACGGTATATCGGAGTGATATATCAGTAAATGAAAACTAAGCTATGCATTGGAGGTAAAAAACATGAAAAAGAGCATTACATTTGTATTGACATTAGCCGCGGCAGCTTCTCTTCTCGCAGGATGCGGGGCAAAGAAAGGAACAGAAGAAGCAACGCAGAACATAACCGGGCAGAAAGAAGAAACAGCACAGGATCAGACTGAAACGCAGGAAGCGGCAAATTACTCAGTCGCGTTGATGATTCCGGGTAATCTTGGAGACAAATCTTTCTTTGATGCAGCTTACAATTCCATTGATCTGCTGAAGAAAGAACTGGGAGTGTCGGTAGACTATGTAGAAGCAGGAACAGACTCTTCCAAATACTATGCAACCTATGTGGATCTTTGTGAACAGAGTTATGACCTTATTCTGACTGTATCCGGCGAGGGAAATGATGCTCTGGTAGAGGCTGCCGAGGAGTTTCCGGAACAGAAGTTTATTAATCTGGATGATACCATGGACGATCTGCCGGAGAATATATATGTGATGGCACCGCGTAACAATGAGATGAGTTTTCTGGCAGGTACAGTTGCAGCCCTGAAGGCAGAGGAACTGGGGGAATCGGTGATTGGTTTTATCGGAGGTATGGATATACCTGGCATTAACGAATTTCTGGTCGGATATATAGAGGGTGCACAGTATATTACACCAGAGATCAAGGTATCCTCCTCTTATGTAGGAAGTTTTACCGATACTGCCAAAGGCAAGGAAAACGCAATCTTGATGTACAATTCAGGCGTATCCGTGATCTTTACCGCAGCAGGGCAATCCGGACTGGGCGTAATTGACGCTGCAAAGGAGAAGGGCAAACTGGTCATTGGCGTGGACTCGGATCAGGCAGAAGCACTTAAAGACTCACAGCCCGAACTTGCCGAAACAATTATCACATCTGCAATTAAAAATATAGATGCTGATGCTCTATATATTGTCGATAAGGCGATGAAGGGCGAGGTAACGTATGGTGTACGTGAGTTGTACGGTATTGATAAGGGGGCAGTTGGCATTGCACAGAACGAATACTATGAAAAGCTGATGACAAAGGAAAACCGCGATAAAGTGGACGAGATTATTGAAAAGGTAAAAAAGGGTGAAGTGGAGATGTCCGATACATCTGGTATGACGACAGAGGAGCTGGAAAAGATCAGGGACACAGTGAGGCCATAATTCGTCGATCGGCGAGAAGGAAATAACAGGGGGTTAATACAGCTATGGATAATGGTTATATTCTTGAGATGAACCATATTGCCAAAATATACGGTAATGGCGTAGTGGCAAATGCGGATGTCAATTTTAACCTGAAGGAAGGCGAGATCCATGCACTGGTGGGTGAGAATGGTGCCGGGAAGTCAACTCTGATGAAAATGCTGTTTGGCATGGAACAGCCTTCCAGGGGCGAAATTATTCTGCGGGGCAGTGAGGTACACTTTGCTGGGTCAAAGGATGCCATTGCAAAAGGAATTGGTATGGTACATCAGCATTTCATGCTTGTGGAGTCTTTTACTGTTGCACAGAATATCATGCTGGGTATGGAGAAGGAAAAAGGACTGTTTGTGGATCGCCAGGGAGCAGAGCAGTTTACTCATGATCTGGGAGAAAAATACAATCTGAGCGTGGATGCAAAGGAAAAGGTAAGCAACCTGCCGGTAGGCATCAAACAGAAGGTTGAGATCCTCAAAGCATTGGCAAGAGGCGCAAAAATCCTTATTCTGGATGAACCTACAGCGGTGCTGGCTCCACAGGAGTGTGAGCAGTTGTTTGAAAATCTGAAAGAACTGAAGAAGCAAGGGCATACGATTGTATTTATCTCTCACAAGATACCGGAAATAAAGGAGATCAGTGACCGGGTGACCATTATGCGCAGTGGAAGGACCGTAGGGACGTATCCGACCGTAGAACTGACCGAACAGGAAATTTCTAATCTGATTATGGGTTCTGCACTGGATACCTCTATCATGAAACAGAAAGGGACATTCGGGGATCTGGCACTGCAGGTAGAAAACGTTTCCTATACGGATGATGCAGGTGTAGAAGTGGTCAGAAATGTAAGCTTTGGTGTGCGAAAAGGAATGATTTTCGGCATGGCAGGTGTGCAGGGTAACGGACAGGTGGAGCTGGTCCAGATGCTGACAAAGACATTGCCGGTACAGAAAGGCAAGATCACCTTTGAAGGGCAGGATATTCGTCCTCTTTCTATTCGTGAAATCCGTGATGGGCGTTTTGGATATATCCCGGAGGACCGTCTGGAGCAGGGCGTGGCAGGGAAAGAAGCGATCCGGGATAATATGATTGCCAATCGTGTTGGTACGGAAGAGTTCTGCCACCGGGGGTTTCTGAAACAAAAAGAGATTGACGCCTATGTGGAGGAAAATATCCGGCGCTATGAGATACGCTGTGAAGGAGGCAGTCAGCCTATTTCTATGCTTTCCGGCGGCAATATGCAAAAGGTAGTGGTTGCCAGAGAATGCGGGCACTCGCCCCAGATTCTGATCGCGGAGCAGCCAACCAGAGGTGTAGATGTAGGTGCCGCCCATATCATTCACAAACAGCTTATTAAGCTAAGGGATGAGGGATGCGCAATTCTCCTGCTGTCTGCTGATTTAAGTGAACTGATGAAACTGTCGGATGTTGTTGGTGTTATGTATGACGGTAGGATGGTCGCCTATTTTGACACTACCGCTGGGTTGAACGAGGAAGCACTGGGCCTGTATATGCTTGGAATTGAACAGCAGGGGCAGGAGCAGATCGAGAAGGCGAGGAATCTGGTATGAGTAGAGAAAAAACTTTTCAGATCATAAGAACAGCAGTTGCCATGGCGGCAGCAGTTTTGGTAGCTTTTATCATTATTCTGGCTGTCAGTGACAGCCCCTTGGAATCTATCAGGATTTTTTTAGTCAAGCCATTTTCATCGCTGCGATATATCGGAAATATCATTGAAACGGCAACTCCTCTCATTTTCTCAGGATTGGCAATGGCTGTACTCTTCCGCTCAAATTTGTTTAATCTTGGCGGGGAGGGCGTCTACTTTATCGCAGGTATTGCGGGATCCTTGGCGGCAATTTATTTACGGCTTCCGATTATTGTACTTCCGCTGATCAGCATCCTATGCGGAGTGCTGGCTGGTTCATGTGTGATGATGGTGCCGGGATTTCTGAAGGCAAAATACAATGCCAATGAAATGGTTGTCTCTCTGATGATGAATTCCATCATGCTTGGCGTAGGCTGCTTTGTACTGAATAACGTAATGCGTGATACTTCGACATCTGCTCTGGTTTCTTTTAAGTATCAGGAGAATGCTCTGCTGCCCAGGATCATACCTGGCACAAAAGTACATCTGGGATTCCTTATTGCTCTCGCGTGTGCGGCAGTGGTTCATGTCATTCTTTTCCGTACTAAGACAGGGTATTCGATCCGCGTGACAGGAACCAATGCGAAGTTTTCTTCTTATTCCGGAATTAATGTAAAAGGAGTCATCCTGAAAGTACATCTGATCGCCGGAATCTTGTGCGGACTTGGCGGGATCATTGAATGTCTGGGGCTGCACAGCCGTTTTGATTGGACGGCACTGCCTGGATATGGGTTTGACGGGTGTATGATTGCCATGCTGGCCGGGAACAGCCCGTTTGGAGTAATTGGTTCAGCGCTGTTTGTCGGCTATCTCAGGGTTGGGGCTGATCTGGTTAATCGTTTCTCGGATGTCCCTACCGAAATGATTGCTATTCTGCAGTCAATCATTATTCTTCTTATTTCTGCAGAGAGATTTCTTCACAAATATAAGCAGAAATGGATAGAAAAGGACGCACATCTTGATCCGGCCGGGAGAGGCAGCAGTGTGGAAGGAGGCAGTGAGGCATGAATAACGTATTCAGACTGATTTTTTCTACTGATTTTGTCTATGCCATTTTCAGAGGCATGACACCGCTTTTGTTCGCGGGTATGGGGGCTGTGCTCTCCGATGTAGCAGGCGTACCCAACATTGCTTTGGAAGGGCTGATGCTGATAGCTGCTTTTACCGGTATGTTTTTCAGCTATCTGACGCAGAGTGCTCTTATGGGACTTCTGGGAGCCATCTTTGCTGCGGTTTTTTTCGCCGGTGTGCTGGCTTTCTTTACACTCTACTATAAAACCAGCATCATTTTGGGAGGCATTGCCATTAATTCGCTTGCAAGTGGTGGCACGGTATTCTTCCTGTATCTGGCAGCAGGAGACAAAGGAACCAGCATTTCGCTGGCAAGCAAGAGTCTTCCTGTGGTTACCATTCCGCTCATCGACAGGATACCGGTGCTGGGTGCTATTCTTTCGGGACATAATATTCTGACGTATATTTCTATTCTTGCGGTAGTGTTTACTTTCTATCTGCTGCAGAGAACTGCCTTTGGCTACCATCTGCGTGCGGTAGGGGAAAAGAAAGAAGCTGCAGAGTCGGTCGGAATCAGTGTTGAAAAAACACAGGCAGCGGCATTGCTTCTTTCTGGTCTGATGTGTGGTTTTGGCGGCGCGTTTATGTCAATGGGTTATGTATCATGGTTCTCGCGAGATATGCTTGCCAGCAGAGGATGGATTGCATTGGCGGCCGAGGCTATGGGAATGCAGACACCGATTGGGACAGCTTTGACTTGCGGGTTGTTTGGCGTGGCAGATGCTTTTTCAAATGCAGTAGCCACACTCGGCTTTCCTTCAGATCTGGTCACAACAATCCCTTACGTGGTCACACTGATCGGATTGACCGTTTTCTCAATACGTATAATGAAGAAAAGATCACGGACATAATTAGAACGCAAGTGAAATATGCATGCTAAGACCGTAAGAACACAAGTTGAGCACGCTCATAATCTCATCAGCGAAGCTGATCGCCGACAGCAGGGAATATGTGACCTATAGGCTGGCTGAATGGCAAGAGGTGAAGATGTGTACCGGGTATGTACGTTGGGAGAGCTGTTCCTCTTAAGCTTCGGACCGGATAATTCTGGCAGCTAATAGAACAATAGAAAGAAGGTATAGGATGTGGAACAATATCATAGAATCTTTGTAATCGTGCTGGATTCCCTGGGAATTGGGGCAATGCCCGACGCCGCAAGGTTCGGAGATGTGGATGTGGATACCTTCGGTCATATTCTTGACCGGATGAGGACACTGGATATCCCGAATCTGCAGAAGTTGGGAATGCTGAATCTCCATCCGGCAGGGGATATAAAGCCTGTGGAGGCTCCGTTGGCCAGATATACGGCTCTTGCTGAGGCCAGCGACGGCAAGGATACCATGACCGGCCATTGGGAAATGATGGGCATTCTGACCGAAAAGCCATTCAACACATTTACGGAGACCGGCTTCCCGGAGGAATTGATCCGGGAACTGGAACAGCGCTGCGGGAAGCGGGTCATTGGCAACAAGAGCGCCAGCGGCACGGCCATTATCGAAGAACTGGGTGAGGAGGAGATCGAGACCGGAGCCATGATCGTGTACACCTCTGCAGACTCTGTCATGCAGATCTGCGGCAATGAGAAGACCTTCGACCTGGTGAATCTCTACCGCTGTTGTGAGATTGCCAGAGAACTGACTATGAAGGATGAGTGGCGTGTTGGGCGTGTGATCGCCAGACCTTATGTGGGGAGAAAAAAGGGTGAATTCGTCCGCACCAGCAATCGGCACGATTATGCAATACCGCCTACAGGGCAGACTGTCCTGGACGCCATGAAGGATGATGGACTGGACGTGATCAGCGTGGGTAAGATCAATGACATCTTCTGCGGCATGGGGATTACCGAATCCAACCGCTCCGCCAACTCCGTTCATGGTATGGAGCAGACCATTGATATCTGCAAGAAGGACTTTCATGGTCTCTGCTTTACAAACCTGGTAGATTTTGACGCTCTGTGGGGACACCGCAGGAATCCGGTGGGTTACGGAGAAGAGATCGAACGGTTCGACAAGAATCTGGGTATCCTCCTGGAGGAACTGCGGGATGATGACCTTCTTATCCTTACGGCGGATCATGGCAACGACCCTACCTATAGGGGCACGGATCACACCAGAGAATATGTGCCGCTCCTCGCCTATTCCAAATCCATGGACAAGGGAGGCGAGATCCCGAGACAGGAAACCTTCGCGGTCATCGGAGCAACGATTGCAGACAACTTCGGAATCGCCATGCCTGAAGGAACGATTGGGAAATCGATACTGAAGTTTCTTGATAATAATTGAATAAATAGTCCGGTCTCTGACATAAGCTGTCATTGGTATTCGCTCGAATGAACTGAGCATCAGGGCGCGCAAGGCAGTGATTCTGGCAACTGGCGATGCTTCCGGTAATGCCCGCATGAAGGCCAAGTATCAGCCTCAGTATGCCGATATCAGCGTCTGCGCAACGAACAATACTGGTGACGGCCTATTTACAGCCCGGAAACTATCACTGTCTTCTATGCGATAAGTATTTTTAATACAAATAGCTAATCTATAAACCGAAATATAAACCGAAATATAAACCGATCTGAATTTATGTAAAACGAATTTATGGTTTACAAATCAATATTTTGCGGCATAATGAGTATTAAATTGTACCCATTGTCAAGGACATTTTGAATTTGTGTAGTACCTGTTTTTTTGACACATATACACAACTTAAATCCTTGATTTTGGACAATGGTGTTAGGTAAGGTTCTATCGGGCTCTGCCCGAACCCGTCCTCGCCGGAAGGCAGGGAAAGCAGCTTTGCTCCTTTCTCTTTAAAACAGGATAAGCCGTGTTACTTCATCAAGGGCTGCCCGGGCGCGGGCGCCCGGGCAGCCCTTGATTGCGTTCCCGCTCCAGTAGGTGGTATCCTTTTATGAAATTTATTTACAGAAAGACGAACCTTCTTGTGACAAGCACAAGAAGTAGCGTTTGCTGCGCAAACTTAATTCTCGGGTTTTCTGTGAACTTTGTTCACAAAAAACACCTCGCGGAACGTTACCAGTGAACAGTAACCTGGTATTTTACAAAACAGATGATGAAACTGAAATAGTATATGTAGTGCGAATTATGTATGGTGGACGTGATGTTCATAAACAGTTAAGTCAAACAGAAGACGTTTCAGTAAATTAAAACAGAATATGGAACTAAAACACGAGCAGTTAGTCTATGAAAAATAGGTTAGCTGCTTTTTTCATGCAAAAAAAGGAGGTGCCGTGTATGGGGTATGCACGTAAAGATGTAGAGAAAACAAAGAAAATAGCAAAGAAATTCGTCCGTTATCAGGAAGGGGCAGAGCTTTACAGCATTGGGCTGACGAAATTCCAGGAGCTGGCGAAAGAAGCCAAAGCAGTGTATAAGATTGACAAGGTTGCTCTTGTAAACTGTGAGATATTTGAAAAGTATCTGGAGACATTTGGCTGCAACAATGGATGTATTTTAAGAATGGCTTATGAACCTTTCCATCTGACAACAGAAATAACCAAATGACATCAAATTGACAACAGATATGATTTGACAACCGAGAACGATTCCATGAACAGGCGCAGGAACTGATTTATGCATAGCTGATAAAAAGTAAGACCTATTGTGGAGCCATTATCCACGATAGGTCTTTCAACTTCAATCTATTAGAAAATCTTCCTACATTTTTTTATAGGCGTTACCCCATTCGACCATTGAGTCGAGAATAGGTTTCAGAGTAAGGCCCAATTCGCTGAGACTGTATTCAACTCTTGGTGGAACCTCTGGGTAAACTGTGCGAATAATGAGACCATCATTTTCCATGGAGCGCAAACTATCGGTAAGAACTTTTTGGCTGATCCCTTCAAGATTTTTCTTTAATTCATTGAATCGCCAAGGGCGTTCCAGCAGATTACGGATAATCAGCAATTTCCATTTACTGCCGATGAGCGAAACTGTGGTTGCAACCGGACATTCCGGTAATTCTTCTTTTGTTAACATATGATCGCCTCCTCATATAACATCCTTTTTTATTGTTATATTTAATTTTAATGTAATAGACCAAAAGAAGCAATAGGTTACAAAAAAGTAACTAGGGTGTTACCGGTGAACAGTAACACCATGGTCACCTTTTTATGCCTATGTAATAAAAAAGTGCGTACTTTTGCCGGTTAAGAACTCTTGATATTATAATCTTGCAACAAAGATAACAACAAACTAAATATTAGGAGGTAACAAAATGGCATTATCAAATCTTTTCGGATGGAAAAAGAAGGAAGAAACAGAAGTCAGTGCAGCATGCGGAACAGCGTGTGGAGCAGCAGACAAACCAGCGGAGAAACCGGCAGCATGCGGAACAGCGTGCGGAGCAGCAGACAAGCCGGAAGAGAAACCAGCAGCATGCGGAACAGCGTGTGGAGCAGCAGACAAGCCGGAAGAAAAACCGGCAGCATGCGGAACAGCATGTGGGGCATCTGACAAGTAAAATAAGTTAAGGAAGGAGTTGGATAGGATGAGTCAGTATTTTTCTTTTCAGTGGCATATTACAGATGAATGTGATCAGCGATGCAAGCATTGTTATATTTTTTCAGGCGAAGGCTGTAAGAAATTAAAGTCCATGACCTGGAACCAGATGACAGAGGTAGTGGCAAGCTGTGAGGATTTCTGCAAGGTATATGGCAGAGTACCATATTTTTATATTACTGGCGGAGATCCTATCCTTCATCCGGATTTTTGGAAATTAATGGTATTACTGAAATCAAAAAAGATACCTTTTACTTTAATGGGGAATCCATTTCATTTGAACGACGAAATTTGCAGAATGCTAAAGGTGTGTGGTTGCGATAAATACCAGATGTCTTTGGATGGAATGCGAGAAACACATGATTGGTTTAGAAAGCCGGGAAGCTTTGATCTGACGATTGAAAAAATCGGATGTCTGAACAGAGCAGGAATAAAAAGTGTAATTATGAGTACGGTATCCAAAACAAATATGGATGAGATACCGGATATTATTGATGAAGTTGTAAAAGCGAAAGTAAAGGTTTTTGCATTTTCCCGCTATGTGCCTACAGGTGGTGAAGTTGATACAAGCATGACACCGGAAGAATACAGAAAACTTCTTGAAGTCTGTGATGCAAAGTATAAGGCATATGAAAAGGCAGGATGTGAGACCTATTTTAATAAAAAGGATCATTTGTGGACGTTGTATGAATATGAAACGGGACAGTTTAAGCTTCCCAAGAGTACAGAGGCAGGAATGATCTATGGTGGCTGTAACTGTGGAAATTGTCATATTACCATATCTTCCAATGGAGATATTATGGCATGCAGAAGGGTGACAGACAGTAAAGTGGCTAACATTTTTGAAGACCGACTGGCAGACGTCTGGATCTGTCAGATGGAAAAATACAGAGATTACGATAAATTTGTAAAATGCAGCAAATGTGAACTTAAGGCATGGTGTCGTGGATGTCCGGCAGTTGCCAACGGAACAAGCGGTAACTTTTATGGGGCGGATCCGCAGTGCTGGAAGACTAGAAATGAGATTACCGGGGAGGTATTATCATGTATAGATGGCGAACAACCGAAAAGTAAACCAAGAAAACCGGGAAGAATTAAAATTGTAGAATAGGTGGAGAACAGATGGATTTACAAACATGTTTAAAGAAGATGCAGCTGGTGGGAGTGCTTGCATTTGCAACGGTGGACAGTGAAGGAGCACCACAGATACGGAATATCAGTGCGATTCATTATGAGCCGGATGAACTCTATTTTTTCACCGCCAGAGGTAAAAATTTTTGTAAAGAATTAATGGAAGATGGCAGGGTTCAGATTCTTGCTTATACCAAATACAAAGAAATGATTCGTTTGTCAGGAAAGGCTTACGTAGTAGCAGAGAATGAACAAAAAAAATGGGTGGATATTATTTTTGAAGAACAGCCATATCTTGCTAATGTATATCCAGGGGATACAAGAGAAATTGGTATTATTTTCTGTATTGATAAGGCGGAACTGGAGTATTTTAATCTTGGCGTAAATCCAATTTTCCGGGAGACATATATTCTGGGAGATATAAGTGTAAAAGAAAAGGGATATTACATAACGGAATCCTGTATCGGCTGCGGGAAATGTATGAGACATTGTCCACAGAAATGTATTGAGAAGGGAACACCTTTTGTTATCCAGCAGGAGCACTGTCTGCACTGTGGAAACTGTTATGAAAACTGTCCGGTGAAAGCGGTGATCAGGAAATGAATCAGGATGACAGAAGAGAATATTTAATTAAAGAATTATTGAAAGAGCGACCAGAGTATGAGAATATGCAGATACCATCAGATGCAGGCGAGCAGAAAATGCTGCTTAGATCGCTTATGAACATAAGAAGGCCGGGGAAAATAGATCATGCATTTTGGCGGGTTCAGGATGAATACCTTTCAGAAGAAAATGAGAAGAAAGGGATTGTCACATTGGCAGATATCAGGGAGGTACAACCTGATCTTTCTATCTGGAAGGGTGATATTACAAGACTTAGAGTGGGAGCAATTGTAAATGCGGCAAACAGCGGTATGACAGGATGCTATCATCCCTGTCATAATTGTATTGATAATTGTATACATACTTATGCAGGAATTCAGCTTCGGAATTATTGTAATGATATGATGATGAAACAGGGACACGAAGAACCGACAGGTCAGGCAAAAATTACTCCGGCATTCAATTTGCCCTGTGATCATGTGATCCATACAGTTGGTCCGATTGTACAGGGAAAGCTGACAAAGGAACATGAGCAGTTACTAATATCTTGCTATGAATCGTGTCTTAGAATAGCTGATGAGAATGAAGTAAAGAGTATTGCTTTTTGTTGTATCTCAACCGGGGTATTTATGTTTCCAAATAAAAGAGCTGCTGAGCTTGCAGTGCAGACAGTAAAGCAATATAAAGAAAAGACAAAATCAAAGATAAAGGTGATATTTAATGTTTTTAAAGAGGAAGATGAACGACTCTACAAACAGTTACTCGGATAAGATCTTGCAGATAAAAGAAAAAATTGGGGAAGCAGATGCTGTTGTAATAGGGGCTGGTGCGGGATTTTCCACATCAGCTGGTTTTGTGTATAACGGTGAAAGATTTGATAAATATTTTTCGGATTTTAGAAAGAAATATGGATTTTCTGATATGTATTCGGGCGGCTTCTATCCATATAAAACATTGGAAAAACACTGGGGATACTGGTGCAGATATATTTATATCAACCGTTATATGGATGCTCCCAGACCGGTATATCAGAACCTGTATGATCTGGTGAAAGAGAAGGATTATTTTGTTCTGACAACAAATGTGGATCATTGCTTTCAGAAGGCAGGATTCGCTAAAAACAGAATCTTTTATACACAGGGAGATTATGGTCTGTTTCAATGTAGTGAGCCTTGCCATAAGGAAACTTATGACAATGAAGACGCGATTAAAAAAATGGTACTGAGCCAGGGATTCCAGATTATAGACGGGGAACTGCAAAAACCGGAAGCCGGGGAAATAAAGCTTACGGTTCCCTTCAGCCTGATTCCATATTGCCCACGCTGCGGCAAGCCGATGAGTATGAATCTCAGATCGGATCAGACATTTGTTGAGGATGAAGGATGGCACCAGGCAGCAGAAAGATACGAGAAATTTATACAGAATCATAAAAAGCAGAAAATAGTGTTCCTTGAACTTGGAGTAGGATATAATACTCCTGGTATTATAAAATATCCGTTCTGGCAGATGACAAACACATTTCAACATGCATTTTATGTGTGTCTGAACCAGGGTGAAGCATATGCACCGGAAGAAATAATGAGAAAGTCTGTCTGCATGAATGAAGATATTGGAGAGATTCTGAAAGAACTGTAGACTTGTGGTTACCAGTGAACGGTAACAGTTAATGTTTTGCTAAAAAAATCTCATTGCCTATTTAGCGACAATATGCTTATAATGAGTCTATGATGAAAGACCTTAAAGCTGTCTGATACAACTGAAGTTTTACGGGCTGGATTTTTATTCAAAATGTGAACTGCGGAGGAAATCATGACGAAGAAAAAAATTATTAAGCTGTTCGCAATACTGGCGGCTGTTTTTCTGGGATCACTGGAGATGGGATGGCGCTTTTTTAACATGGTGGTCTGCTGCAAAAGGGGAGAGCAGAAAAAGGAAAGAAGGAAATGGTTTGAACTGTCTCATATCAGGGAAAATCATCCACAGAACGGTTATGCCAGAGAATATAATGAGAGTAAGGAATGGTGCTTTGAACAGAACATGCAGGACTGTTATATCAAAAGTATTGACGGATTAAAACTGCATGCATTATATCTGCCTGCAGAAGCTGCGAAACGGATCGTCATATTAAGTCATGGATATCGTGGCAGCCGGTTTGGCACGTTGTCGTTTATGGCGAAATATCTGCATGAGCATCAGTGTGATGTCCTGTTTATCGAGCATCGCTGCTGCGGTGACAGCGAGGGAAAATATATTACTTTTGGAGCAAAGGAACAATGGGATGTGCAGCAATGGGCAGTATATATGGCTGAACGAAACAAAGAGAAGCTTCCCATTTACCTGTACGGACAGTCCATGGGTGCAGCATCTGTGCTGATGGCATCAGGACATACTCTTCCACCGGAAGTAAAGGGCCTGATTGCGGACTGTGGTTTTCAGTCTATGGAAAGGCAGATGCGTGATATGGCAGCTAACTGGTTTCACCTGCATCATATTCCGTTGCTTCTGATGGAACTGGACTGGTTCTGTTCTCTTCTGGCTGGATTTCATATGAAAGATGCAGACACTACAGAAGCCATGAAAAAAAATAAAAGACCGGTTCTCTTTTTCCATGGAGAGAAGGACACCTATGTGTATCCCAATAACTCTTTTCAGAATTATATGTTCTGCAGGGCAGAGAAAGAACTGGTGATCATACCGGGCGCTCGGCATCTGTGCAGTGCCTATGCAGATCCGGAACTGTATCAGCATAAGATGATGGAATTTTTTGAAAAATACGATTAAACGGAAAAAATCCTGACCGGGATTTATCAGACATAGTACATAGCAGGAAATACACCTTTGAATTGTTATGTTAAATGTATGATAAGTCTCGGTCAATTTTTTATAAAGTGTTCATTAAGTCTTCTGGGTACTGGAATTTCCTGAGAAGGTATGATATTTTTTCACCTGAAGCATACATACAATGTTTTCTGTCCCGGATAAAGAGGAAACCCGGGACAATGGAGGTTATCTATTATATGAGAAATTATTATCCTTTGACGGCAGCTCAGAAAATGCATCACAACTGGATTCTGGATTATGGTACACAGCAGGTATCGGGTGTAAGCGTTGTGGCTTCTGTACAGGCAGAACTGGATTTTGGATTATTAAAAAAATGTATTCAGATGGAAACAGAGCGTTCCGGTTGTACCAGAGTCCGTTTTACAAAGCCGGATAAAGATGGAAATGTAAAACAGTATATTGAAAAACAGGACCCACGTGATATTGAGCTGAAGGATCTGTCAGGAATGGAAAGTCTGGCAAAGGCAGATGAGCTGATGCAGCAGTGGGCATATGAAACATTTGACGGAAATAATATTCCGATGTGTGAATTTACCATGCTGAAGCTTCCAGAAGGATACAATGGTTTCTTTTTACATATGGATCACAGACTGATCGATTCCTGTGGACTTGTAGTTATGATCGAAGATTTGTTCCAATTATATACGCATTACAGATATGGAACAGCCTGTCCTCAGGAACTGGCAGATTTTGAAACGGTTCTGAAAAAAGACCTGGCAAAGGCGGGCAATGAAAAGCGTTTTGCAAAAGATAAAAAATTCTGGGATGACCAGCTGGATGCACTGGGTGAGCCGTTATATTCTGATATTCAGGGACCATCCGTATTGGAGGAAGCAAGAAAGCGCCATGGAAATCCGAAGCTTCGTGCTTCTGACATTGAGATGAACGAGCTGTTTGTTGCAGTAAAGGATTATCATCTGGAACCGTATGCGACACAGAACCTGATGGATTTCTGTATGAATCATCAGCTCTCTATGACGAATCTGCTTCTGCTTGGTATTCGTACTTATCTGTCAAAAGTAAATAATGGACAGGAAGATATTACGATCCAGAATTTTATATCCAGACGTTCTACCCATGACGAATGGACTTCCGGAGGAAGCCGAACCATTATGTTTCCATGCAGAACAGTGATCTCACCAGAGACAGATTTTCTTTCGGCAGCTTATGAAATCCAGAATATGCAGAATCGAATTTATATGCACAGCAATTATGACCCGGCATTTATTGTGGATGAGATGAGAAAAAGATATCATATACCGGAGCATACCAGCTATGAAAGCTGCTATCTGACCTATCAGCCAATGCCGGTGAGGGTGGAGAATGAAATGCTTGGAACTATCCGCCAGCATGCCAAATGGTTTGCAAACGGCGCTGCAACCAAGAAAATGTATCTGACCGTATCTCATACCGAGGATGGGGGAATGAACTTTTCCTATCATTATCAGACTGCGCATCTGGAGGAGCATGACATGGAATTGTTGTATTATTATATGATGCGTATTCTTTTTAAAGGAATTGCAGAGCCGGATATGAGCATTGGAGAGATTATGGAACAGGTATAAAGCGTAACAGGTTCCAAAAAGCTTGAAGGAGTAAGAACGGTTAAAGAGAACTTGTCGGCATTGTTTTTATAGAAATCAAGTAACTATTCAGAAGGTAGTATCCCGCGAGGCGTTTTGGCATGTTTTTTGCCAAAATCCCGAGCCATACAAGGCAAAATGCCATCACCGAAGGTGATTTGGAATGCATTTTGACTCGTAACTGTGAGGGTACTGAACAGTTACGAAATCAAAAATCAGGAGGAAATGGAATGAGTCAGGAAATAGAATTTAAAAATATCGTAGCACAGTACAGTAAAGTGAAACCGGAAGAGATGACAGGTGAGATGAGATTCCGTGAAGATCTGGGATTTACTTCCCTGGATTTTATGTCTTTTCTGGGTGAGCTCGAGGATACCTTTGATATTGAACTGGATGAAAACGAAGTGACAAAAATTACAACTCTTGAGGAGGCGCTTAAGCTTCTTGAGGAGCTTCAGTAAGAATCAACAGAGTGTCAGTTCACAGAACAGTGAAGGAGAAAAAATATGCTGATCAGGAATATATTAGAAGAAAGTGTACAGAAATTTGGCGAAGTCAAAGCAGTAAAATGGCTTAACCGAAAAGAAGTTCTGGAGAAAAGTTACAGCGAAATAATGAAAAACGTGATTTCTACCAGAAAAGGACTTCTTGCAGAAGGGTTTGAGGGAAAACATATTGCATTAATCGGAACCAGTTCTGTAGAATGGATCGAAAGCTATCTGGGAATTATTACAGGATGCGCTACAGCGGTGCCGCTGGATGCTGCACTCCCGTGTGAAGAACTGATCGACCTGATAAATCGCTCCGATTCCGAAGCACTCTTCTTAAGTCCGAAACACAGACCATATCTGGAAGCATTTCTTGCAAACTGTCCGAAGCTTCAGAAGGTGTGGATGCTCCAGAAAGAGGTGGAGGATCTGCCTTCAGGAGTGTACAGTATCAATGAGCTGAGAGATATGGGAAAGAGTGCAGCAGAAGATGCTTCCTGTCCGGATGCAGAAGCTATTGCGACTATTATCTTTACTTCCGGAACCACAGGCAAGAGCAAAGGGGTTATGCTGACACAGAATAATCTGGCATCCAACGTTGAGGCAGTTAAGATTTCAGCAGAGCCTGGAACTGCCATGCTCAGTGTACTTCCAATCCATCATGCATTCTGCCTTATCATGGACTGGCTGAAGGGATTTTCTCAGGGGGCAACTATCTGTATCAATGACTCCCTGCTTCATATGGTCAGAAATATGAGCATTTTTAAACCAGATATCATGCTCATGGTTCCGATGATGATTGAGACAATTTATAAGAGACTGGCGGCTGCTGATCCGGAAATCCCGAAGGCGGTTCTTGCAGAAAAAGTATTCGGCGGAAAACTGCAGACGATTTTTACCGGCGGGGCACATCTGGATCCGTACTATATTGACCGTTTTGCAGAATATGGCGTTCAGATACTGGAAGGATATGGCATGTCGGAATGTTCTCCTGTTATCAGTAATAATACACCGGAAAATCATAAACCGGGTTCTATCGGAAAACCACTTGAGAATGTGGAGATAAAGTTTGAAAACGGGGAGATTCTGGTAAAGGGTACAAGTGTTATGAAAGGGTACTATCAGATGCCGGATGAAACAGCAGAAACGCTGAAGGATGGCTGGCTGCATACTGGAGACAAGGGGTATATGGATGAAGATGGATACCTTTTTATTAACGGTCGTGTGAAAAATCTGATCATTCTCTCCAATGGGGAAAATGTATCACCGGAAGAAATCGAGAATAAGCTTGCGCTGAATCCACTTGTTGCGGAAGTGATTGTAACAGGTGAAGAGAATGGTCTGACAGCACGTATCTATCCGGAACAGGCAGTTGTGGAGGCAAAAGCACTGGATACTGAGATGATTCGTTTACAGCTTCAGGCATTTCTGGATGTATACAATAAAAGTCAGCCGACCTATCGTCGTATTACAGGCCTGGTGATCCGGAAAAATCCGTTTATACGTAGTACAACAAAGAAAATCAGGAGACAGGATGTCCTGATTGATGAGCCACAGGCATAAAAAAATCCGTCTGAGTGAATTGCTTAGACGGGTTTTTCTTATGCTTGTTTGAAAGAGTGTTCCCGCAATCTGCACGCCTCATTTTGCGGGAATGCTTTTTCAAACACGTTAGGATAAAAGAGGCAGCATGCCAGTCAGGAAAACCTGAGTCAGAATCTCTGCAATGACTTCTGGTGCAAGATCGAAATGATCCCGGGTCCATTTGTGAAGAACACCGATTGTGCTGCCGATCGCACAGGTGATCACATAAGATATTTCCTCTTTTGTGTGTCTGCCGGGTCTGGCACTGGAGGTAGTAGCGGTGACATAGTGATGAAGCATAGTCAGCATTTTTTCAAAGAGATCATTCCCATGGGGGGTGCTCAGAAGACTGGAAAGGAAAGGATTTTCCATTGTATAGTGGCAAAGTGTCAGAAAATAGGACTGACAGATATCCCGGTCATTTTCAGGATGAAATTTTTCCATTATAGAAAAAACATCCTGGATCGTCTTTTCCTCAACAGCGGATACAAGAGAGGGAATGTCTTGATAATGATTATAAAAAGTGCTTCTCGCGATACCGGCTGTCTTAGTGATATCGGATACTGTGATCTGATCAGGAGTTTTTTTCTTTAGAAGTTTAAAAAAAGCACCCAGGATGGCTTCATCCGCCACAGAATATCTTTCGTCAGGAAATGAATTTTGCATAGTCGCTTCCCTCCCGATATTTTATCAATAAATATAAGAATATGAGTGGCAAAAGACCTTTTGACTCTCATATCATGTATATATGGAAATCTGGAAAATGTTTATTTCTCTATTTCATAGGCAGGAATCAATATACATGCGCAGAAGTTTTCCAATGGCTGGAAACATTTGATAATAAGTTCACGATGAATCCTGGCACTGTAAGTCTTGAGACGACAGCTTCCGCCATTCAAGGCAACATCTGTATATGCGGCAAGGAGCTTCTTATCTCCGTTGGGAAATGCCTGATAAAAAGACTGGTCAAGTATTTCCAGAGTATCCATGCCTTCCAGAAGAAGCATTTCTTTATTGCAATAGCGGAAAACGAAGTCAATTCCAGTTCCGTTTTTATTAAAAATCAGTTCGATTACACAAAAAGCAATGGGCATATCATCTAATACAGAAAAACGCGTACGAATATTTGGAGATAAAGTCTTGGCAGGATCCTGATGCAAAGATTTGTTCAGAAATTTGTGAGTGGCCGCGCCACGCTTACGTCCTTCCAGACGTACGCCATCCTTCATATGATAGGTGCAGTTCTCAATATGATCAATCTGTCCTCTGGAAACCACGGTGCCCTTATTTATGGAAATATAATCATAAGGTATAAGAATTTCATATAAATCTTTGACTGTGATAAAAGTTTTCACAACTCGTCCATCGGTCATATAAATACAGGTCTTATTCTCCTGCCTGAGCAGATATTTGATATTACTGATATGGATATTGTTTTTCCTTAAAAATTTCATGATTTTTTCATCCATATAAATATCCCTCCGGTTATTAGTGTAAGGTAGAAGATGTCAGGTTACTATATTTCTGACATTGCTATCTGCAGATAATGAAATAAGTATACCATAAACGTAAAGATTTTACCAGTGTAATTGGGTAAAATATAAGGCTGCATGATCTGTATGCATCGTGATTTGTTTTGGGCGAAAAGAGCGCAGAAAATCCGGTTTTTTCAGATGAAAAAATGCACGGATATTATAATTGAAAAGCAAATTTGTGATAATTTCACAATAAAAGACGGTATTTTCGAAAATAATTTCGAAGTGGATAAATATATCATAAATACAGTGAAAAAACAGGAATTTTAGTATCAAATATTTCTGCAATAAGTAATAAAAAAGGTATCACAACCGGAAATGAAAGGTTGCGATACCTTTTTTACGTCAAACTGAAAATCGTTTCACCAGATTTGCCGAAACTTCAATTTTACAGGTATGCTGCCGGGGTTCGTTTATTTGAGAGAGAAGCTCTCTGGCGGCAACCTGTCCCATATAATGACGAGGGATGCTGATACTGGTAAGGGAGGGGTCGATAATGCGTCCCTCAGAGATATTGTCGAAGCCTACAATTGCCACCTGCTCCGGCACCTTGTAGCCTCTGAGACGCAAGGCCTTGATGGTTCCGATTGCAATCAGGTCATTGTCCGCAAAATAACAGTCTGCCAGAGTATCTCCCCTGTCAATAATTGCAAGCATATCTGCCATTGCTCCATCAATGGTTGGAGAAAGCTGGTGGATAATACAGCGGGAACGGGACATTCCGTTATCATGGACAGCATGATAAAATCCCTCCAGGCGCTCTGAAAAGTTGCGGAGAGGATAAGCAGACTGCAGGTATCCAGGCTGCTTCATTCTCCGGCTGATCAGATAATCGGTAGCCAGATAAGCTCCCTGACGGTTATTGGGAACAACATAATTACAGTTAAGGTTTTCAAAATAGGCGTCTAGGATCACCACCGGAAAAGGAAGCTTCAGGAAAGGCCGGACCATTTCTTCCCGCATTTCAGTACCAAACAAAATAATTCCAACGCAGTCAGTAGTTCTTAAATCCCCCAGATAATGCTCCAGATTATCCCGCTTTTCATAAAATGTGATTACTTTCAGTTTATAATTATCTTTTTGCACTACGGATTCCATACCCTCCACCATAGCATCAAAAATAGGAGAATAGGACATGATGGCATTATGGGAACGATAGCTTACCGCGTAAATGCTTCCAGCTTTATTTTTCTTTAGAGAAAGTCTGGTAAAGTCATAGCCGTATTTTTCAGCAGCTTCTACCACCATCCGGCGGGTTTCCGTGCTGACTCCGGGCTTATTGTTCAGCGCCATGGAGACGGCAGTCTGTGAAAGATTCAGTTTTTCAGCCAGTTCTTTTGCGGTAATGGACATTTGCGGCACCTCCCAGAGTAATAATTGTAAAGCAAAAAGATAAAGCTTCACCTGTTTTTAGACGTAAAAGGATTTCCTGTGGAAACTGTTCATATTTCTTTGGCAGAAGTTTTTTCTGTTGTATATATTGTACTTCTTAATTGAAAAATAAACAATATATTTGTGGGAAATAAAGCAAAAATAAAGTCAAAAATACTTTATTTTTTATTGGAATAAAGCTGGAGGAGACCTATACTAAAGCTATAAAGAAAAGCAAACAGAATATCTGGGTAAGTAATAAAGAAAAAGATTTTACAGCTAAGAAAAACCAAAAGAAAATAATAAATATAAACAAGGAGGAATACCAGAATGGCAAAGATCAAAATCGGCTATGCGCCAACCAGACGAAGTATTTTCAGTGCACCGGATGCAGTTAAGTATCGTGGACTTACTGCAGACAGATTAAAAGAATTAGGAATCGATTTTGTAGACATCACAGACGTAAATGACGAGGGTCTTCTTTATGACGAGGAAGGCCGCATCAAGATTGCAGAGAAATTCAAAAAAGAGAAAATCGATGGACTTTTCCTTCCGCACTGCAACTTCGGAACTGAGTTTGAATGCGCAAGACTTGCAAAAGAGTTAAATGTACCGGTTCTTTTGTGGGGACCTCTTGATGAGAGACCAGACGAGAACGGTGTTCGTCTTCGTGATACACAGTGCGGACTTTTTGCAACAGGTAAAGTCCTCAGAAGATTTCGCGTTCCATTTACATACATGACAAACTGCAGACTGAATGATCCGGTATTCGAGCGTGGCCTTCGTGATTTCATGGCTGTCTGTAATGTAGTAAAAACCTTCCGCAACATGAGAATTCTTCAGATTTCCACAAGACCATACGAGTTCTGGTCCACCATGTGCAACGAGGGTGAACTTCTTGAGAAATTCAACATCCAGCTGACCCCAATCCCAATGCCAGAGCTGACAGATGAGATGAAGAAAGCAAAAGCAGAAGGAACAGAGGTTGCAAAGGTTGTTGAGTACTGCCGACAGAACATGGAAATCTGCATTAAAGATAATGAACTTGAGAATGTAGCAGCCCTGAAGGTTGCCATGAAGAACCTGATTAAGAAATACGGCTGCCAGGCAGCTGCAATCCAGTGCTGGAACCAGCTGCAGAGCGAGATCGGAATTATGCCATGTGCAGCAAACGCACTTCTCAATGAAGAGGGAATTCCGGTTGTATGTGAGACAGATATTCACGGTGCAATTACCGCTCTTCTTGTTGAGGCAGCAGCACTTGATGACACAAGAAGCTTCTTTGCAGACTGGACCATCCGCCATCCTGACATTGAAAACGGCGAGCTCCTTCAGCACTGCGGACCATGGCCGATCTCTGTTGCAAGAGAGACACCGAAGCTTACTTATCCGCTGGCCTTCAGCCATCCGGGAAGCATTACAGCAGAAGCAAAGCATGGCGAAGTGACATTGGCACGTTTCGACGGTGATAACGGAGAATATTCCATGCTCCTTGGAAAAGCAAAAGGCGTTGACGGACCGAAAGGTATGGGAACTTATCTCTGGGTTGAGGTTGAGAACATCAAACGTCTGGAAGCCAAGATTGTAGAAGGACCATACATCCATCACTGTGTAGGTATCCATAAAGATGTAGTTCCGGTACTTTACGAGGCATGCAAATACATGGGAATCACTCCTGATTTATATGATCCTATTGAAGAAGATGTGAAAGCATATTTAAGAGGTGAATGAGAATGGAAAATTTAAAGGCAAAATCTTTTGATTTAAGAAAAGATACTGTAGACATTATTGTTGCCGGAAAGGGCGGTCATATCGGCGGAGACATGAGTGTGATCGATACTCTGATGAGCCTGTATTTCTGCCAGATGAACATTTCACCGGAAAACATGGATGATCCGGATCGCGACCGTTTCGTACTTAGCAAAGGTCATTCTGTAGAGGCTTACTACGCTGTACTTGCAGCAAAGGGCTTCCTGGATCTGGAAGACATTAAGGCACACTTTTCAAAATTTGGCTCCAAATATATTGGACACCCGAACAATAAGCTTCCTGGAATCGAGATGAACTCCGGTTCTCTGGGACATGGACTTCCGGTATGTGTAGGTATGGCTCTTGCAGGCAAAAAAGACAACAGAGATTACCGTGTTTACACCGTAATGGGTGACGGTGAGCTGGCAGAGGGGTCTGTATGGGAAGGCTTCATGGCAGGACATCAGTACAAATTGGACAACCTTTGTGCAGTAATTGACCGTAACCGTCTTCAGATTTCCGGAAATACAGAGGACGTTATGGGACATGATGATCTCCATGAGCGTATCCGTTCTTTCGGATGGCATGTGATCGATGTAAAAGACGGAAACGATATTGACCAGTTAAATGCTGCTTTTGAAGAAGCAAAAACTGTAAAAGGCAAACCAACCGCTGTAATTGCCAACACTGTAAAAGGCTGTGGCTCTTCCGTAATGGAGAACAAGGCAAACTGGCATCACAAGGTTCCAACACAGGAAGAATATGATCAGATCATCGCGGATTTTGCAGCAAGAAAGGAGGCCGCTCTTCATGAATAAGATTCCAAATAGACAGGCCATCTGTGAAGTTTTGATGGATAAAGCAAAAGAAGACAAAGATATTATGGTGCTTTGCAGTGATTCCAGAGGATCTGCTTCCATGACACCATTTGCAGATAATTTCCCGGATCAGTTTGTTGAGACCGGTATTGCAGAGCAGAATCTGGTAAGTATTTCCGCAGGTCTTGCAAAATGTGGAAAGAAACCATTTGCATGCTCACCGGCCTGCTTCTTATCCACAAGAAGCTACGAGCAGGCCAAGGTTGATGTGGCATACTCTAATACAAATGTTACGCTGATCGGTATCAGCGGCGGCATCAGCTACGGTGCACTTGGAATGAGCCATCATTCTGCACAGGATATCGCAGCTATGTCCGCAATCCCGAATATGAGAGTTTACCTTCCAAGTGACCGTCATCAGACAAAGCATCTGATCGAGGCTCTGTTGAAGGATGAGAAACCATCTTACATCCGTGTTGGAAGAAATCCGGTTGAGGATATTTATACAGAAGACAACTGCCCATTTGAAATGGACAAGGCAACTGTTCTAAAAGAGGGAACAGATGTGGCAATCATTGCCTGCGGCGAGATGGTTCGTCCGGCATTTGCAGCTGCCAAATTACTGGAGGAGCAGGGCATTTCCGCAACTGTACTGGATATGTACTGCGTGAAACCGCTTGATGCAGAGGGTGTTATCAAAGCTGCCCAGAATGCAAAGGCAGTGATCACTGTAGAAGAGCACGCTCCATTTGGTGGACTGGGTTCTATGGTTGCACAGGTTGTTGGTGCTAACTGCCCGAAGAAAGTGCTGAACATGGCTCTTCCGGATGCTCCGGTTATCACAGGTAACTCCCAGGAAGTATTTGATTACTATGGATTAAATGCTGAGGGTATTGCGAAGAAGGCTGTGGAAGCTCTGAAATAGAAATTAAATAAGAAACAAATTTAAGCGTGACTGACAGACTGCAAAGTGCAGATCCGGTCAGGCACGCTTATTATTTAGGTACAATACAGACTTAAGGTACAGCGATGTTGATTTTAGAGAATAGAAAAGTTTAAGAGGATAGTAAACATGGCGAAATATATTATTAGTATTGATCAGAGTACCCAGGGTACCAAGGCGCTCCTTTTCGATGAGACAGGAAGCATTATGCGCCGTACCGACCGCCCTCACAGGCAGATCATCAATGAAAAGGGCTGGGTTTCCCATGATCCGGAGGAAATTTACAGCAATGTTCTCGCAGTAGTAAAGGAGCTTCTGGAGGGCGTTGAGAAGGAGTACGTAGTTGGTCTTGGTATCAGCAACCAGCGTGAGACCTCCCTTGCCTGGAACAAGGTGACTGGCAAGCCTTATGGAAATGCAGTTGTATGGCAGTGTGCCCGTGCCGTGGATATTTGTGCCCGTGTGGAAAAGGCTGGCGCAGCAGAGCTGATCCGCCAGAAAACCGGAATGAATCTTTCACCATATTTCCCGGCTTCCAAGATCGCATGGCTTCTGGAAAATGAAGAGGGCGCAAAAGAGGCGGCAGAACGTCACGAAATCTGCCATGGAACGATTGACAGCTGGCTGGTTTACAAGCTGACAGGGGGCAAAGAATACAGAACCGATTATTCCAATGCTTCCAGAACACAGCTTTTCAATATTTTTGACCTGAAATGGGATGAGGAAATCTGCGGATTATTTGGCATTGATCCGGCAAATATGGCAGAGGTTACAGATTCCGATGCCTGCTTCGGCGAGACGGATTTCGAGGGACTTCTTCCTCATAAAATCCCGATCCATGGCGTATTGGGAGACTCCCACGGCTCTCTTTTTGGTCAGGGATGCCTGCAGCCAGGCATGATCAAATCCACTTATGGAACCGGCTCTTCTATTATGATGAATATTGGGGAGAAGCCGATTCTCAGTACTCATGGGGTTGTTACTTCTCTTGCGTGGAAAATCGGTGGCAAGGTTAACTATGTGCTTGAAGGCAATCTGAACTATACAGGCGCTGTTATTACCTGGCTGAAGGACGATCTTCAGATCATTTCTTCTCCTGGAGAAACCGGTAAACTGGCGAAAGAAGCCATTCAGGAGGACAGCCTGTATCTGGTTCCTGCATTCAGCGGTCTTGGCGCTCCTTACTGGGACAGCGAGGCGAGAGCTTCTGTTGTAGGCATGAGCCGTACTACCCGCAAGGCTGAGTTTGTAAGAGCGGCACTTGAATGTATTGCCTATCAGATTACAGATGTTGTACAGGCTATGTCTGAGGACGCTGGTGTTCCGGTGAATGAGCTTCGCGTAGATGGCGGTCCGACCCGAAACGACTATCTGATGCAGTTCCAGAGCAATATTGCAGACGCCGGAGTTCTGGTTCCGGATTCCGAGGAACTTTCCGCTATTGGACCGGCCTATGCGGCAGGATTGCAGCTTGGTGTCTGGGATGAAAGTATTTTTGGAAAATTAAACCGGGTTTCCTATAAACCGGACATGGAAGTGGAAAAACGTGAGCAGAAGTATGCAGGATGGAAAAAGGCGGTTGCTTCTGTGATCACAAACAAATAATTCAGATTCATGGCAAAGTGTTTTTATAAGTTCTAAAATAGGCCCCATAATTAGTTGTTCCTGGCGAGCAAGGTTTATGGGGCTGAAATTTATGTGGAGGAAACAGTTATGTATGGCATTACACTTATGTCTAGACCATCAGATTGGGAAATTATACAGCAAAAAGAAGGCAAGGGGAGCGTCTTTCTAAATGGAAAATTTTCGGTACATCCGGCAGCTCTGGAGGTTGGAGTTGAACGTGTAATACCGCTGGTAAGAGTAATGAGTGAAGATGATAATATGGCGGTGATTCCGTGGACGAATGCAGATCATTTTACTTATAATGAAAATTTTCAGGGAGAATTTGATGTGACGTTAGACATTCCGGCGGGGGGACCATATAGAATTGACACTGGGCTTGAAACCAAAAGTTCTACCCCGGATCTGACATGGGTCTACCGGGGGGATTGTGTGCTTCACATCGGAGTTGGAAATCTGTTTATTATTGCAGGTCAGTCAAATTCAGCTGGATATAGCCGGGATTTTTGTCTGGATCCTCCAAGTATGGATGTACATTTATACAGAAACAGGAGTAAGTGGGATATAGCCAGTCATCCAATGAATGAGAATACATATGCGGAGACATGTGCGAATGAAGAAATGGGAGTATCAGGAGTTTCACCCTATCTTGCATTTGGAAAAAAATATGCGCAAATATCTAATATGCCGGTTGGATTGGTTCAGACGTCTCTTGGTGGCTCCCCTATGGCTCGCTGGAACCCGGAAAATGGAGATTTGTATCAAAATATGATAGATAAAATCCATGAAACAGGGGACCGCTGTGCAGGAATTTTGTGGTATCAGGGGTGTTCAGATACAGATCCGGAACCGGCAAAAAAATATTTTGAGCATTTTTACAGCTTTGTAATGGCAGTGCGCAAAGAACTGGGCTACCAGGTTCCATTTTTTACCATGCAGTTAAACCGGCAAATTAATGGAATGAATGATGACTGCTGGGGCATGGTTCGTGATGCACAGGCGAGAGCTGCAAGAGAGATTCCTGGCGTATCTGTTTTGACAACATCTAATTTAAGTTTATGTGATGATATTCATAATACGGCACATGCGAATGTGGCTTTAGGAGAAAAACTGGCAAAACAGTGTGCATTTGTATTAAATGGACTGGAAGAATACCAGCCGCCGGAAGTGATCAAAGTTGAAAGAGTAAATGAGGATGAAAAAGAAAAATTTCAGCTGGAGGGAAACAGAATCTGGCTGAAGCTTACGTGTGTACATGTGAAAAATTGTTTTTTACTGTATTCGACAGCAGGAAAGGACAGTGGATTTACGCTTACGGATAGTAAAGGAAATGTGGAAATTCTTCATATACGCGGTAATAGAGAAAATAAAAATCATTTGTATCTTGAATTAGCCCGTGAAGTGGAAGATGAGGCAGAACTTTCATTTGCCTGGCAGGCAGATCCAATAAAACACCCACCTGTTGATGAAGTGACGTTTTTACCACTTCTGTCATTTTATAAAAGCCATATAAATCTGACAATAAACAAAGAATTTAGACTTGACGTTAAATGAATATAATCGTATGATTTTAAAATATATCTGAGAAGCGGATTATGAATAACCGCTTGACTTGATAACGTGGAAGTTTAATTGTTAAATTATTTGAGTTATATAAATTTATAGAAGCGGTGAAGGGAGAAATATAGAATGAAATTAGGAATTGTTTATACCAGCACAACACCAGAACTTATTGAGTGCGTAAATGAAGAAATCAGAAAGAACCTTGGAGATACACCGGAGATCCTCAACTATCAGGATCCATCCATTCTTGCTGAAGTAAGAGAGCATGGTTATGTAACAGCAGGAGCTGCAGCACGCCTTGTCGGAATGTACATGCAGGCTGTTTCTGACGGAGCGGATGTAATTTTAAACTGCTGCTCTTCTGTTGGAGAAGTTGCAGATGCCGCACAGAATATCGGACGCTACACAGGTATCCCGATTGTTCGAATTGATGAGGAAATGTGCCGCGAAGCTGTTCGCCTTGGGAAGAGAGTTGGAGTTCTGGCCACTCTTCCTACCACACTGGAGCCTACTAAGAATACAGTTTCCCGCGTGGCAAGAGAAATGAACAGACATGCAGAGCTGGTTGATGGACTGGTAGATGCATTCGGCGCAGATCAAGATAAATTTAAAGCACTTCTCTGTGCAAAGGCAGCTGAGATCGCAGACCAGGTAGATGTGATTCTTCTTGCTCAGGGTTCTATGGCCTATGCAGAGGAAGCAATTCATGAGAAAATTGGCAAACCGGTACTTTCCAGCCCTCGCTTCGGAGCTCAGGCACTTGCGAAAGCATTGCAGGCAAAAGGGATGTAAATAAGGTTTATAATAAGATATCTTGGAGTCTGTATCAAAGAAATAAGGTCTTTGATACAGACTCTTTGAATTGTTTAAGTATAATAATTTAGTGGATATATTTTGTATGAGTATTGTGCAAAAATGACAAAAATATATGCAAAAAATCAGTTAGTATTCAGAGTTTACAAACTCTATTCAGGATGATAATATAATGACAACAAGTTAAACATCCTACGTTATACGTAATAGAAAGGGCAAAGGTGAAAAAATGAGAAAGAAAGTATCTCGTGTAGCAATTAGTATGTGTGCAGCAGTAAGCATGGTATTGAGTGTAGCTGCACCGGCAATGACAGTAGCAGCAGAGACAACAGATGAGCCAACAGAGATTACTGTGTGGGCATGGGATAAGAACATGAATGGTACAGCAATGGAGGTTGCAGACAGCCTGGATGACAACGTAAAAGTTAATTTCGTTGAAATGGCGAAAGCAGACTGCCTCCAGAAGATTCATACTGTACTGGCTTCTGGTGTAACAGATGATTTACCAGATATTGTTCTCATCAGTGATTTAAATGCGCAGGGTTATCTGATGTCTTATCCAGATGCATTTTTACCAATGGATGACTACATTTCTTATGATGATTTTGCCGCTTATAAAAAAGATATGCTCTCCTACGACGGTGCCGGATACGGAGTGCCTTTTGATACAGGCGTTGCCGGATTATTCTACCGTACAGACTACATGGAAGAAATCGGCGTAACAGACGAGGACATGCAGGACCTTACATGGGACGAGTACCTTGCGCTTGGTGAGAAACTGAAAGAGAAAGGTCATATGCTTCAGACCTACAATCCGAACGATATCGCCGAATTCCAGATCATGCTTCAGTCTACTGGAAAATGGTTCACAGACAATGACGGAAATGCTGATTTCACAAATAACGATTCATTAAAAGAATGCTATGATGTATTCAAAAAACTGAACGAATCTGATTTCTGCCAGGTAGTAAGTGACTGGACCGGATTTGCAGGAGCAATCAATAATGGTGATGTTGCCTGTGTTATGAGAGGAAGCTGGATCACATCTACTATTATGGGCGCTGATGATCAGAGCGGAAAATGGAAAATGGCTCCTATCCCGAAGATGAGCACAGATGGTGCTACACATTATTCCAACCAGGGTGGTTCAAGCTGGTTTGTACTGAAGAACTCCAAGAACGCAGATGCTGCAGCAAAATTCCTTGCTGATACATTTGGCGGAAGCACAGAGCTTTATGATTCTCTTATGAAGAGCAATAATATTATCGGAACCTACCTTCCGGCGGCTGATATTGAAGCAGTTAATACTGAATCTGAATTCTTCAGTGGACAGCAGATCAATAAAACACTGGTCGATTGGGAAGCTCAGATCCCATCTGTAAATACTGGCGCATTTAGCGCAGAAGCCCAGAGCGCATTACTTGCAGTGACTCCTAACATCCTTAATGGTAGCGATCTGGATACTGAATTAGCAGCAGCAGAAGAGCAATTCAATCAGACTATTCAGTAAATAATTGTAAATAAACTATAAGAAAGAAATTAAGGGGCGGAGTGATTCGCCCCTTTTCTAGAATAATCAGATAAAAGGTAAAGAACGGAAAGGAGATTCCATGAAAAATAGCTCACTGGAAAAAAAGAATTCCCGTATTGGCTGGACAATGGTAATTATTGCATCTGTGCTGATTCTGGCATTCAGTTATATTCCCATGATACAGGCATTTCTTTTATCCTTAAAAACAGGAAAAGGAAATAATCTGACCTTTGGCGGGGCAGCTAACTATATAAGAATGCTCAATGATGCCGGATTTAAGACAACAATCGGAAACACACTGTTTTATGCAGTAATCCAGATTCCAATTATGTTGCTTCTTGCACTGTTAGTTGCAGTTTTATTAAATTCTGAAACCTTAAAACTCAGAGGCTTTTACAGAACCTGTATTTTTCTTCCATGCGTAACTTCTCCAATTTCTTATGCGATCCTGTTTAAAAATATTTTCGCAACAGACGGAGTTGTAAACCATGTTCTGTTATCACTTGGCCTTATTGATTCACCAATCGCATTTATTCTGGATCCTGTCTGGGCAAAATTTGTTATCATAATCGCTCTGATCTGGCGCTATTCCGGATATTACATGATTTTCTTCTTATCTGCATTGCAGAATACGGACAAATCTGTATATGAGGCAGCTAAAATCGACGGAGCCAATTTCAGACAGTCCTTTTTTAAGATCACAATGCCAATCCTGAAGCCAATTGTATTCCTGACCAGTATTATGGCAGTAACCAATACTCTTCAGCTGTTTGACGAGGTTGTAAACCTGACGGGAGGCGGTCCTGGAAATGCTACCAGAACAATTTCAGAGTATATTTATGATCTTTCCTTTAATTATGTTCCAAACTATGGATATGCAGCCGCTGTTTCTTATGTGGTCCTTGTGATTATTGTACTTATTACTATTGTTCAGAAGAAAGTGACTGGTGATCATGATGAATAAAAAACATTTAATTGGTGAAGGATTTAAACATGTATTTTTAATGGCATTGTCATTACTTTGCGTATTTCCGTTTTACTGGATGATCGTTGGCATGACAAACAGCTCCGCAGATATTACCATGGGAAAACTGACCTTTGGAAATAAGCTGGTGGAAAATATTACGAATGCATTTAATTATTCCAACTTATGGAGGGCATTTGGAAATTCTCTTTTTCTGGCTGTAATCGTTACTGGCGTAGGTCTTCTGATCTGCTCCATCGCTGGCTATGCATTTGTTATATTTCCTAGTCGTGGAAAGGAGATTCTGTTCCTTGCATTGATTGCATCCATGATGGTTCCTTTTGCTGCGAAAATTATTCCAATGTTCCGTATGTTTTCCAAAATGGGACTTTTAAATAACTATCTGGCTATCATTCTTCCAGCGATTGGATCTCCATTTCTGATCTTTTTCTTTAAGCAGAATTCCTATTCCTTCCCGAAGGATACACTGGAAGCTGCCAGAATGGATGGACTGAATGAGTATCAGATTTTTTTCAAAATTTATATGCCAATGATGAAATCTACATATGCAGCCGCTGGAATCTTTATGTTCATGGCAAGCTGGAATAATTATATGTGGCCATTGATTGCACTGCAGAGTGATAAAAAATTTACACTGCCTCTGGTTGTAGCGAATCTTGGATCCGGATTTACCCCGGATTACGGCATGACAATGGTTGGTATTGTGCTTTCTACATTGCCGACTGTCATAGTATTTTTTACTTTACAGAAATCTTTTGTTGAAGGCATGACAGGATCTGTTAAATAAAAAGGTGAAGGAGATGCAGGCATGAAAGGTCAAAAAATAAAAGAACTCTATTTTGGTGGAGATTATAACCCGGACCAGTGGGATGAAGCTACAATCCGCCAGGACATGGAATATTTTAAGAAATGTCATATCAACTATGTAGCACTTCCAGTTTTTTCCTGGGCTAAGCTAGAGCCACAGGAAGGAGTTTATAACTTTGAATGGCTGGACAAGATTCTGGACATTCTATGGGAAAATAGAATTTATGTATGCCTTGCTACTTCTACTGCTGCACAGCCGGAATGGATGAGTAAGAAATATCCGGAAATCATGCCTGTAGACAACAACGGGCTGAAACGTACTCATGGAATGAGAAATTTTTACTGCGTAAACAGTGAAAAATACAGAGAAAGAGCAGCAGCTCTGGCAGAGCAGATGGCACTTCGTTACAAAGATTATCCGGGGCTTGTTGCATGGCATGTGGCAAATGAATACAGCACATTCTGTCACTGTGAGAACTGCGAAAAGAAGTTCCGTGTATGGCTGAAAAAGAAATACGGAACCACAGAAGAACTGAATAAGAGATGGAATACTTCTTTCTGGGGAAGAACGGTTTATGATTTTGACACGATCATGCTTCCTACAGAACGCAATGATGATGACAGGTTTTTCCCGGCAAAACAGCTGGATTACCAGCGCTTTGTTACAGATACAACAGAGGAGTGTTTTTTGAATGAGGCAAACGTGCTTCGCAGAATTACTCCTGATATTCCGGTGTTCAGCAATATTTCCGGATTTATTAAAAAACTGAATCAGTTCCAGCTGACCAGAAATATGGACATTGTAGGATGGGATAACTATCCGTCCCCAAAAGATGATGCAGCATTTCCGGCATTAAAGCATGATATTATGAGAGGACTGAAGGACGGTGCTTCTTACATGGTCGCGGAGCAGTCCCCGAACCAGCAAAATTGGCAGCCATATAACAAGCTGAAGCGACCGGGAGAGGTAAGACTTCTGGCATATCAGGGAATTGCCCATGGCGCTGACAGCTCCTTATATTTTCAAATGCGTCAGTCCGTTGGAGGACAGGAAAAGTTCCATGGCGCAGTTATTTCCCATGCAGGAACTGATGACACCAGGATTTTTAGGGAATTTGAGCAGTTAGGCTCAGAATTTCATCAGCTTGGCGGACAGTTTCTCGATGCAAGAACAAACGCAGATGTTGGAATTCTGTTTGACTGGGATAATTGGTGGGCACTGGAACTTTGCAGCGGTCCTACAAAGGATATGGACTATCTGCTTCAGGTGGCACATTATTACCGTGCATTTCACAAACAGAATATTGCGATGGACATTGTGAAATTCACTAGTGACCTGGATTCTTATAAGATTGTAGTTGCTCCTCTTGTATACATGATAAATTCAAGACTGGCAGAGCGTCTGACAAAGTTTGTGGAAAATGGAGGAATATTGATCGGAACATACATGACAGGCCTCGCAGACGAGACAGACAGATGTATTTTCGGGGCATATCCGGGACCGCTTCGTGATGTTTTCGGCCTTTGGGTGGAAGAGACAGATGCACTTTATCCAGAAGAAACCAACCAGATCATTATGGAAAATAAAGAGCGTCAATCTTATAGCTGCAGTTTCCTGTGCGACCGCCTCAGACTGGAAAATGCGAAGGCACTGGCAGTTTATGGAAGTGATTTCTATGCCGGAGAACCATGTGTCACAAAGAATGAATACGGAAAAGGAAAAGCCTATTATCTGGGGACTCAGCCAGATGAAACATTTTTAAAGATGTTTGTTCATAGTGTATGCGAGAAAGCAGATGTACATCCGGTACTCCAGGTAGAAGAGGGAATCGAAGTAACAAGCAGAGAAAATGAAAATGGTAAATTCTATTTTGTGCTGAATCACAATACTACAGAGAAACAGATTATACTCCCGGAAGGCCGCTGGAAAAATTTGATCGGTGCACAGCCTGAAAATGGAAAAATAATTTTGAATTCTAGAGATGTAGCTGTTTTAAAATGTCAGTAAAATAGTGTATAATTATACCAGAGTTAAAAGCTCTAAAAAGTCAGGGGGGAAAATACATATGCCCGAAAAGAAAAATTTACTGAAAAAACAGCTTCATAAAGACAGTGTTGTAAATCAGGTAGTGAAACAGATTACGGATTCGATTATTGCCGGAGACCTAAAACCGGGCGATAAACTCCCTACAGAGCCGGAACTGTGTGAAAATTTTGGAATTGGAAGAAATTCTGTCCGGGAAGCAATCAAGATTCTGGAAGCTTATGGAGTGGTTTACATAAAAAGAGCAGAAGGGACTTTTGTGAATGACAGCTACAACCATAAAATGCTCGATCCAATGTTATACGGAATTCTTTTGGATAAAAATTTAAGAATAAACATTATTCAGGTCCGAAAGGTTCTGGATACCGGAATGCTCTATCAGATCATAAGTATGATCACAGATGAAAAAATGGATAAAATTCAACAGGAATTTGAAAGTCTAAAGACAGTGGTTCTGGGAGAGGGCGTTGCGGCAAAACAGGTGCTTCAGGCAGATGTGGATTTCCATCGTGCACTTGTAGAAAGTACTGGAAATCCTATTTTATGCAATATGCATGAATACGTAGACAGAATTACAACTCCTTCCAGGGAAAAAACAGTAGAGCTTGTTCTGGAAAAAAACCAGGCAGAAAAGTTTATTTTGCTTCATCAAAAAATTATCAATCTTTTATTGGAAAAGAATTACCAGAATATTGAAAGTGTTCTGGCAGAACATTATCAGTTCTGGGTGGAAAGTTAAACTGGAGTAGAGTAAAGAAAACATGACATAAAATAAAGAATGTGGACTTGAGATTTAAGAAAAAGAACTGTAGAATTTTTTTATAATAGAGCTTGTAGCAGTACGTTTTAATTGTACAAATTAAAGGAGAATAACAATGCTGACAGATACAACCAGATCCCCATACGCAAAGGTTCATGCCCTGGACGGAATGAAAGTAAAATGGACAGGCGGTCTTTGGAAGGAACGCTTTGACACCTGTGCCAATAGCACGGTGCCTCAGCTGAAACATATGTTTGACAGTAAAGATATCAGCCATGTAGTAGAGAATTTTAAGATCTGTGCTGGCGATGCAGAAGGAGATTTTGACGGAACCGTTTTTGGAGATGGAGATTTCTATAAATGGATGGAGTCTGCCATCTATACTGCTTACCAGACAGACAATCAGCTGCTGAAGGAAGAAATTGAGAATTATATAGACCTGATCGGCAGAGCACAGCAGGCTGACGGTTATCTTTCCACAAAGCAGATTATCGGGGAGAGAACCGGGAACGGTGTCTCAAGAATGGGTGATATCAACGATTTTGAGGTTTATAACTTCGGTCACATGTTTACCGCAGCCTGTGTACATAAGAGAATTACCGGAAAGAATAATTTCCTTACAATAGCGGCAAAAACCGCAGATTATCTGGAGCATCTTTACGAAGAAGCAGAGCGCACCGGAGAAGTTCAGACTGCCGTCTGCCCGTCTCATTATATGGGACTTGTGGAAATGTACCGTACTACTGGTGATAAACGATATCTGAAGCTGGCGAAGCAGGCAATCGCTCTTCGCGACAGTGTAAAAAATGGTATGGATGATAACCAGGATAAGATTCCGCTGAAGCAGCATGAAAAGATTCTGGGACATGCTGTACGTGCAAACTATCTCTATGCAGGTGTGGCTGACCTTTGCCTGGAAGAGGAAGATCCGGATTATATGGAGGTTCTCCACAAGGTATGGAGAAGTCTTGTGGATAAAAAGCTTTATATCACAGGTGGATGTGGAGCATTGTATAACGGTGCCTCCCCCTATGGTTACTTTTTTGACCATCAGCTTGTGCATCAGGCTTATGGTTATGAATATCAGCTTCCGAATATCACGGCATATAATGAGACCTGTGCATCTCTGGGCGGTGTTTTTTGGGCGTACCGCATGTTCCAGCTGGAGCCAAAGGCAGAGTATTTTGACATTTTGGAACGAATGATGTTAAATACCAACCTGGCTGCACTGAGTCTGGATGGTAAGAGATTCTTCTATGAAAATATGTTAAGACGTGCCAAAGAGCTTGATTATAAGCTGATCTGGCCTCTTACCAGAAGCGAATATATTCTCAGCTACTGCTGTCCGCCAAACCTGGCGAGAACCATTGCACAGTCCAGTGAATATGCATATCTGACATCTGATAACAGCGTATGGACTGGTATGTACGGTGCAAGTGAGGCACAGGTGAAGCTGGAAAACGGTGGCGAATTTACACTTGTGCAGTCTACAGATTATCCGTTTGACGGAACAATCCGTTTCACAGCAAAAGATGTGAAAGTAAATGCTCCGGTTCATTTAAGACTTCGTGTTCCGGGATGGTCAGCAGGCGGTTCCATTAAGGGCGCTGGTGCAGACCGTGAACTGACGAAAGAGGATGCTGGAACTTACCTTGATATTCTGGTGGAAGATCCTCAGAATATGGATGTGCAGCTGAGTCTGGATATGAAGGTTCGCTATACTGTTGCAAACAATATGGTGGAAGAAACTGTGGGACAGGCTGCAATCGAGCGGGGACCATTGGTATACTGCTGCGAGAGTGTGGATACCCATGCGGCGGATCTGGATGATATTTACCTGGATCTGAATGCAGAGTTTACTCCTGTGGAGTTTGAAATCCAGGGAAGAAGAATGATGGCTCTTGAAACTGAGGAATATGCCATTGACCGCTCTGAATTTGACAGAAATGCGCTTTATCAGCCGTTGAAATATCATGGCATGAGCAGAAAGCATGTACGTCTGATTCCGTATTATGCATGGGATAACCGTGATTATGGAGAAATGAGGATCTGGTTCCCTGTCGCATATACCGTATAACAAATTGAGTGTTACTGTTCACTGGTAACATTCCGCGAGGTGTTTTTTGTGAACAAAGTTCACAGAAAACCCGAGAGTTAAGTTTGCGCAGCAAACGCTACTTCTTGTGCTTGTCACAAGAAGGTTCGTCCTTCTGTGCATCGCGAAGCGTGTTACTGTGAACGGAGTGAACAGTAACAATTGAGTTATCACAACCTGGGATATGAATGTAAAAAATCCTGCCGTGCAGAATCCGATGGCGGTGGAATAGCAAATGTCACTCAATTTCTTATTATACTTTGAACGAACAGAATGGAGAGCTATAGAAATTATGGAATGTAAAGTAATTCCTTTCCATACCGTCGAGGAGAGAAGCAAAACAGATGCTGACAAAGCAGAAGCCCTTCTTTCCCAGGCAATGGAAGGTTTTCATAAAAAACTGGTAGTGCTGGATGATGATCCTACTGGTGTGCAGACGGTTCATGATGTGTCTGTTTATACGGACTGGGAGGAAGAATCCATCCGCAAGGGCTTTGAGGAAAAAGAATCCATGTTTTTTATCCTCACCAATTCCCGCAGCTTTTCCGTGGAAGAGACCACAAAGGTACACCAGGATATTGCCGCACGTGTGGCAAAGGTGGCAGGGGAGCTGGGACAGGATTTCATGATTATTTCCCGTGGAGATTCCACTTTAAGAGGTCATTATCCGCTGGAAACACAGCTTCTGGCGGAAGGACTGGCTGACGGGAATACAGCCGGACCAGAGAAAACGGCAGCAGACAATGGAGTTTCTGCAGGGAGCACAGCTGTTGACGGTGAGATCATCTGCCCGTTTTTTCCAGAAGGCGGCCGCTACACAATGGACAATATCCATTATGTAAAAGAGCAGGACAACCTGGTTCCAGCCGGTATGACGGAATTTGCCAGGGACAAAACCTTCGGCTACAAATCCTCGGATCTTACGGAATACGTCGAGGAAAAAACAGAAGGAAAGTACCATAAAGAGGACTGTATCACCATTTCCCTGGACGAGCTGAATGCTCTGGATGTGCAGGGAATCAAGGAGAAGCTGATGTCCGCACAGAATATGGCGAAAATTATCGTCAATGCAGTATCTTATGCAGATTTGAAAGTTTTCTGCGCAGCACTGGTGCTTGCAATGAAAGAAGGAAAGCATTACATGGCAAGAACAGCAGCAGCTTTCACCAAAGTAATGGGAAGGATTTCTGACCAGCCTCTTCTTGGAAGAGAGCAGTTGGAGGGTGACACGAAGAACGGAGGAATCGTTCTGATCGGTTCCCATGTAAAGAAGACCACAGACCAGCTGAACTGTCTGAAAGAACTGGACGGACAGGCTGATTTTATGGAATTTCAGGTAAATACCGTATTCGAAGAAAATGGTCTGGAGAAAGAGGTAGAGAGAACGGTGAAAGCAGCAGAGGAGAAAATCCTGTCTGGAAGAACCGTTGTAATTTATACAAGCAGACAGCTTCTTGCGCCGGAGAATATGACTCCGGAGGAGAAACTGCAGATTTCTGTAAAGATTTCCAACGCAGTGACCAGTATTATCGGAAAGCTTTCTGTGAAGCCGAAATTTATCATTGCAAAAGGCGGAATCACTTCATCTGACGTAGGAACGAAAGCACTTCGGGTAAAGAAAGCCCGTGTTATGGGACAGGTGAAGAAGGGAATCCCGGTATGGATGACCGGCGAAGAAAGCAAATTCCCTGGAATGCCATACATTATTTTCCCGGGAAATGTGGGTGAAGTAAGTACGTTGAAGGAAATTGTAGAGGAATTGATCTGAAAAATAGCATGATTGCAGGTCTTCGTTTACGCGAGTGGCAAATTTCAATTACGTAAGAGTTTTAATGACATAACAAGTAAATTTTTAGTCTGTTTTGAACAGCTTACGGAGATTCTGTATGTTAGGAAGATGTCTATTAGAAAGAGGTTCGCTTAAATAGGAGGTTTACATAATGAGAAAAGTAATTATATCCCTGGCACCTGTACAGGCAGGAACCAGTGTGGATGCAGTAAAGCTTGCAGAGGATGTAGAGAAAAGCGTAAAACTTGGTGCTGCTATGTGTCACCTTCACTGCCGTAAACCAGACGGAAGCCTTACACCTGACATTTCTTATATGTCTGAGTGTTTTGACGAGATTCTGAAACGGACAGATGTGGTAGTTCAGGCGTCTACAGGCGGTGTTTCGGATATGAATATCCAGGACCGCTGCAATCCGCTTGATTATCCCAAGGTAGAGAGCGCATCTCTCAATGGCGGAAGTACAAACCTTGGTGAAGCAGTTTATATTAATTCTTTTGATGATATCCGCTACTGCGCAGACGCTGTTTATAAGAGAGGAATCCTTCCGGAAACAGAAGTTTTTGATATTGGAATGTTACATAATATGGCAGTGGTAAAATCTGAGCAGCCATTTGCGGACCCAATGCTGTTTAATCTGGTATTTGGTCACAAAGGCGGCATGCAGCCTACTCCGGAGATGCTGGCAGCTTTCCGTTCTTTTGTTCCATCTGATGCACTTTGGGGCGTTACACACTTTGGACGTGATAACTGGACATTTCTGGCTGCTGCAATTGCTATGGGAGCAACGGTAGTACGTGTTGGTTTTGAAGACAGCCACTATCTGGCAGAAGGTGTAGATGCCGAGTACAACTGGCAGGTGGTTGAGAAACTGGTAAATCTGATCCGCGCCATGGGTCTGGAGCCAGCGACTCCGGATGAGGCAAGACAGATGTTGAATCTGAGAAAACGCTAAAATACGATTTAAAAATATAAAGTGTTGGATCGTAATTATTCAGTAGATGTTATTCTGCGAAGTGTGTGACCATGAAGGTACTGAACAGTTACGATATACCAAAGAAATATATGTCAGAAAGGATGGGTTAAAACAAATGTTGGCAATCAAGAAAATATATATGGATTATGAAACAGCCCCGGTTGGTGTTTCCCATATGCCCCAGTTTGCCTGGGAGCTTGTAAGCGATAAGAAAAATGTAAAACAGAAATCCTACGAACTTCAGATTGCAAAAGACGCTGATTTTACAGATCTGATCTATAACAGCGGAAAAACAGAGTCTGAGGAATCTGCACATGTTTATGCAGAAGATGCTTCACTGGAGAGCGGCAAGCGCTATTTTGTCCGCGCAAAAGCCAGTGATGGTCAGGAAGAAACGGACTGGAGCGAAACCGCATCTTTTGTAACTGCCCTTGCAGGAAAAAATGGTGAGTGGGAGGAAGGCGCACCAGCATGGAAAGCTCCTTTTGTATCCGCCGAAACTGACGATTCCTATAAGAGCGTTTCCAAAGGAACCTATGTAAGAGGAACCTTTGAAATCAAAAAAGATATAAAAGAAGCCTATGCCTTTACCACAGCCCTTGGCCTGTATCAGTTTTACCTGAATGGCAAAAAAGTTGGTGAGGACGAGATGACACCGGGATGGACATCCTATAGAAGACATCTCCTCTATCAGACCTATGATGTAACGGAATATCTGCAGAAGGGCATTAACGGTGCCGGAGCAATGCTGGCTCCAGGCTGGTATAAAGGAGTTATGGGACTGACAAAGGCCCGCAACAACTATGGTGATCAGACGGCTTTTACTATGGAACTTCTGATTCGCTACACCGATGGAACAACAGAATCTGTTTATACGGATCCATCATGGAAAGGCTGCGATTCACCGGTGATATTTGCAGAAATCTATGATGGTGAGACTTATGATGCAGCCCTTGAGATTCCGGACTGGTCAAAGGCAGAAACCACAAAAGGCGACTGGAAGCCGGTTCAGCTTGTATTCTTTGATACACAGGTTATGCGTGCGCAGTACGCTGCAAAGGTTCGTGTAATGGATCGTATTCCTGCAAAACGTATTTTCAAAACACCGGCAGGAGATACGGTTATTGATTTTGGCCAGAATATGGCAGGGCGAATTGAAGTAACTGCAGCCGGAAAACCGGGCGATGTGATCGAGCTTCACTGCTTCGAGGTTCTGGATAAAGATGGAAATGTATATCTGGATAACCTTCGTGCAGCCAAGGCAACGATGAAATATACTTTTGCAAGAGAAGAGACAGTTACCTGGCATCCGACTTTTACTTACATGGGATTTCAGTATGCGCTGATTGTTTCCTATCCAGGCGAGCCGAAAGCTGAGAATTTCACAGCTTGCACTCTTCACTCCAACATGGCTTCAAACGGAAGTCTGGAGTGTTCGAATCCGCTGCTGAACCAGCTGCATCACAATTTCCTGTGGGGACTGAAGAGTAATTTCCTTGATGTACCTACAGACTGCCCGCAGCGTGATGAGCGTCTGGGCTGGACTGGTGATGCGCAGATTTTCTGCCGTACAGCCACTTATCTGATGAATACATATACGTTCTATAAGAAATGGCTCCATGATCTGGAGGTTGATCAGACACCAGAGGGCGGTGTACCACATGTTGTTCCGAATATTGAGGAAGGCCGTACAGATGGAAACTGGCTTCTCCGCCAGGGACCTCATTCCGCAGCAGCCTGGGCTGATGCGGCCATCATCAATCCATGGACCATGTATCTGATGTATGGGGATAAAGATATTCTGAAAAAACAGTACAACAGCATGAAGGGATGGATTGACTTCATGCGTGCCCATGCTGTTGATTATATCTGGAACTATAAGCTGCAGTTTGGCGATTGGGTAGCTCTTGATGCAGAAGAAGGCAGCTACTTTGGAGCCACACCAAATGATCTGACCTGTACTGCCTATTATGCATACTCTACCGGACTTTTTGTCCAGATGGCGAAAGCCCTTGGAAAAGAGGATGTGGCAGCAGAGTATGAGGAGCTTTATCATAAGATCGTAAAGAAATTCCAGGAGACCTTCTTCGACGCAGAAGGAAATATGACAGCACAGACACAGACCGCACATATTGTGGCACTGTATTTCCAGCTGACTCCTGAGAAATATATCACAAAAACGGTAGAAGGTCTGAAACGCCTTCTGGACAAAGAAAACGGTCATCTGGTTACTGGATTTGTGGGAACTCCGTATTTCTGCCATGCACTAAGTCAGAACCACGCTCTGAAGGAAGCCTATGACCTGCTTCTGAAGGAAGACTTCCCATCCTGGCTGTATCAGGTGAAAAAAGGTGCCACTACGATCTGGGAGCACTGGGATGGCATGAAGGATGACGGAAGCATGTGGAGTGCAGATATGAACTCCTTTAATCATTATGCTTATGGGGCTATTGGTGAGTGGATGTACCGTGCAATGGCCGGAATTGAAGCTGATCCGGAACATCCGGGCTTTAAACATGCGATACTCTATCCGCGCATTGGTGGAAATCTGAAGTACACTGCAGGAAAATATCATAGCATTTATGGTGATGTTGGTGTAAAATGGGAAGTCCAGGGGAAACAGATTACTTTAACTGTTCAGATTCCGGTGAATACAACAGCAGAGATCCGTCTGGATCAGGCAAAAGCTGTTCTGGAAAGCGATGGACTGACATTTGCCAGGGAAGCAGACTATATGGCTGCCGAAGCGGGAAGCGGTACATACCATATCGCATTTGAACAGTAATCATAATGCAGAATGCGAAAGGGTGATGAGAATATGGAAAAGAAAAAGGAACCTTCGGGAATACAGAAAGCGTGGAGACGGCTGAGTATTCAGAATCAGATTTTTTTATCCATGTTTCTTATCACCCTTTTGGGTGTGGGCGTTTTGATGAATATTGTATACAAAACCTCTATTGATGCTATTGAACAGAATTACAGGGCATCTTATCAGTCTACGCTGAAGAATTCCAGCCGCGTTATGGATATGAATCTGAAGAACATTGTAGACGTAGGCCGAAATTTTCTGAATGATGAAGCTCTTCAGCAGATTCTGGAAAAAGGCAACGAATACGGAGGAAGCAAGTTTGCATCCACAGACCGTGAGAAACTTCGTGTGATTGCAAATGAAATGGCAAGTCAGCAGGTGTGGGTGAATTATATAGTATTTACGGATCTTTATGGCCATGTGTATCAGCTGAACAATGTGAACCTGGGTACTTATGATTTCTATAATTATTATAGTGATAAGGATATTCTGGAAGAAAGCTGGGTGAAACAGGCAAAGGCTGCGCAGGGAAAGGAAATTTTTTTCTGTGACAGTATTTTAAAAGCAGGAACAAAGAAAGGATTTTCTTATGCGAAATATATGATCAATCCCTCTGATGGACAGGGAATGGGCTATATGGTGGTGGGACTGAGCCAGAAGCTGTTGGGAAAATCCTTTGTTATGGGCAATGAAAGCTTTGATTCCAGTAACTTTATGGTTGTAGATGAGGATGATCAGCTGGTTTATTTTGTGGGAAATGAGGAAAGGGAGAATGCAATTATGCAATCCTATTCGAATCCGGCAGAGAACCATCTGTATCTGTTTTCTTCTGTCACCAATTCTACTACAGGCTGGCATATTGTAAACGTAGTGGAGAAAAATGAGATCAGTGAAGAGAGCAAAAATATCCGTCTGACCTCGTTTCTGGTAGCCGGCTGTGTTCTTGTAGTGGGGTTTCTCATGGCACGAATCATTTCCAGAACCATCAGCCATCCTCTGAAGCAGCTGGAAAATACCATTGCACAGGTTGGGGAAGGAAAGCGCCACATTACAGAAGAGTTTGACTACAGTGAAGTTGGCCGGATTGGACGGAAATTCAAGGAAATGGTCAATACGAACCTGGAGCTTTCCGAGCATCTTATGGCGGTGAAGCTGAATGAACGGGAAGCAGAGCTGCTTTTGCTTCAGTCCCAGATCAATCCCCATTTTCTTTATAATACACTGGATTCTCTGTACTTTGTTGCAATCATGCATGGGGATGACCAGATGGCAGAAATGGTCGAAGCACTTTCTGATAACTTTAAGCTGGCGCTGAATAATGGAAGCAAATATATTAAAGTTGCGGATTCTGTGAAATGGATGCAGGGCTATATGAAGCTTCAGAATATGCGCTACAATAATCGTTTTGAACTGTTCGTGGATATCAGCAGAGAAATTCTTCAGCGTGAAACGATTACCTTTATTTTTCAGCCATTTATTGAAAATGCTATGTATCACGGTCTGGAGCCGAAGATTGGAAAAGGAAAGATTTCCCTTCGCGGCTGGCAGGAGCAGAATAATATGATTTTCACTATTGAAGATGATGGTGTGGGAATTGACGATATGTCCAGACTGGAGAACGGTTATGGAGTGCGCAATGTAATAGAGCGTATAAAGTTGAATTATGGGGAAAAATACGGTGTAACATTTGAGAGCAGCCCAGGCAATGGAACGAAGGTAACGATTGTGGTTCCGGTAAGATAAGGGATAGGGAAATGCAGATACAAGGAGGATTTTCATGTATCGCTTAGTGGTAATTGATGATGAATATATAGTTGTGCAGGGAATTAAGGCTTTAATTTCCCGCCTGAAGCTGGATTATGAGGTAGTAGGGGCTGCTTATGACGGAATCCAGGGACTGGAAGTGATCCGAAGTGAGAAACCGGATGTAGTAATTACGGATATCCGAATTCCGGGGCTGGATGGTCTGTCTGTGATCGAGGCGGCGAAGGAAGAATGTCCGGATACATATTTTATTGTGATCAGTGGCTATTCTGAATTTGTGTATGCGCAGAGGGCGCTTACTCTTGGCGTAAAAGATTATATTGATAAGCCGGTTACAGCAGATAAACTGAAAAATGCCCTTACCAGAATTGAAGATGAATGGGCGAAGACTCGTCATGAGGATAATCGTAAGGCACAGGCTAATCGCGAGAAATTTCAGAAATTGGAAAGAACTTTTGAGAGCAGTGTAAAATGTATTACAGACTGTGATGCTGCAGCATTTCGGGAAGAATGCCGGCAGGCAATCAGATGCCTGCAGGAACTTTACCCGGAGCTGCAGGATTTTCGCAGGGAATTTTACAAGCATCTCTGTGTGCTCAGCGATGTACTGATCGAAAGCCAGAAGCAGGTGGAACGAAGTTCACTTGTCTCTTTTCAGGAGATGGAAAAATGTCAGAGCATAGAAGCAGTACAGGCCTATGGGGAAAGCGTTCTGTCTGATATCAGCAAGCATCTGACTGCGGACCAGACCGGAAGCAAACACAGAGTTATCCTGGAGCTTCTTACTTATCTGGACGAGCATTATGATCAGGATATCGGGCTGAGTGAGCTTGCAGACAGAGCCGGAATGAGCACGGCGTACTTAAGTGTTCTTTTTAAAACAGAGGTTGGTACATCTTATGTGAAATATCTGACGGATCTTCGCATAAAAAAGGCGAAGAAGCTGCTGCAGGATGGATATAAGGTGAATGAAGTCAGTGAAATGGTGGGATATAATAATTACAGATATTTCTGCGATATTTTTAAAAAACACGAGGGCATGACTCCCAATGAGTACAAGGGAAACGTGTGGAAAGCAGAATGATAAAAATAGGATTTGCAAAAATGCACATATTCGAATTGCTGAATATGTGCATTTTATATATTTAGCACAATTGAATACCTGAATAAGCAGAATTTTTTATAAAAAACAGTCTAAAAAAACTGTACATTACCAAAAAAATTAGGCACTGGTAAAAAAACAGAACAATGGTATTATATAACCATAAGATATTTCCCGGGGATACAAAGAAACAAATTAAACGTGACCGAAAAGTAAATGGCTATCAAGAGTAACTCATAACAAAATTCAATAATTTTGAAAATTCTGGAGGAATTTATAATGAAAAAGAGAGCATTAGCTATTTTAATGGCAGCATTAACAGCAAGCACAATGTTTGCAGTTCCTACATTCGCAGCTGATTATTCAGGAGAGGATCCACAGCTTGAGAAAAACGTTAAAATCCTTACTATCTGGGCAGAAGATAATGACAATGGTATGCTGTTAAACAAAATCTGCGAAGACTATCAGAAAAATGTAAACCCGAATTTTACATGGGAATATGAGATGGTTGCTTCTGACAACCTTCAGCAGAAAATTGCTACACTTGCAGCATCCAATGATCTTCCGGATCTGTTCGCTTACGAAGCAGGTGCTCCGCTCAGCGTTCTCATCGATTCCGGAAAGGTTAAAAATATTACAGAAGCTGTTGACGAGATCGGAACAGCAGATTATTTAAACAGCGGTGCTGTTGAGCTTCTGAAAGGATTATCCGGAACAGATGATCTTTATGATCTTCCTCTTGGACTGAATGTAGAAGGCTTCTGGTACAACAAAGCCCTGTTCGAGCAGGCAGGATGCGAAGTTCCTACTACATGGGATGAGTTTGAAGAGGTTCTTCAGAAACTTTCCGATGCAGGTATCCAGCCTCTTACAACCGGCGGATCTGACAAATGGGGTGCAACCCGTCTGATCAATGCATACGCAGTAAGAACCGCAGGAAACGACATTATGACAAAAGCAGCTGACGGCGAAGTTCCTTATACAGATGAGAAACTTGTTGCAGCAGCTGATAAGATTGCAGAGTGGGCAGAGAAAGGATACTTCGGAGAAGGTATCACAACAGTTGATATGAACACAGCTGGTTCCATGCTGATGAGTGGAAAAGCAGCCATCTTCTACAATGGTTCCTGGTTTACACAGAACCTGACAGATGATGCACAGAACCCGGCAGGCGAGGACGGAATCGGATTCTTCAACATTCCGGTTGCAGATGAGTCCATCAGCTCCGCTACTTCTTACTCTATGAACTGTGGTAACATTCTTGCACTTGACAACGACAAATATGATGAGGCTACTGGCTGGTTCCTGAAATACTTCATGGAGAACATCGGAAACGTAGCTATGGAAGATCAGGGAACTGTTAAAGGCTACACATATGATGTTGCAGCAGATGATATGGATAACTACACCAAGCTTGTTCTTGACGAGATTGACAAATCCACAGAAGGATTTGCATGGTGGGAAGCAAAAATGCCTAGCGAAATCTCCAAGACAGCTCAGGAAAATGTACAGCCTCTGTTAAACGGCGAAATGACTGGCGAAGAATATATGCAGTCCATCCAGGATGTATATGACATGCAGTAAGTAACAGCTTTGGCAATATAAGCTTTGAACTTCAAATGGGAGTGTTTGCCAGCAGACACTCCCATTTTTATGTTAGAAGACAGGATGTTAGATGCGGGAGCGCCAAAGGCGCAGAGCATCTGACTTTCGTATGAAATCAGAAAGGAAGGAATTTTATGAACAAGGTATTAGGTAATAAGAAAGCGATATCCCTTTTCGTAGTTCCGGCATTAATTATTTACACCATCATCGTAATGGTACCGGTTATCTGGTCGTTGTATTATTCATTCTTCAGCGGCAGCCCGGGACTTCAGTGGGAATTTGCCGGATTTGACAATTATGCAAGACTTTTCAGAGACAAGAACTTCTTAAATGCATTGACAGTAAACTGTAAATATGTATTGGTAGTAACCGTTGGCCAGGTTGGAATGGGACTTTTACTTTCCCTGATGTTTAAATTCTGGCTGAGAAGATGCAAAACCATCGTAAGAACTCTGGTTTTTTTCCCGGTAGTACTTCCTACTGTTGCAGTAGGTCAGCTGTTTGCAAAGATCTATGAGATTCAGCCAAACTATGGTCTGTTAAACTCATTGCTTGACTCTCTTGGTTTTACGAACCTTGTTCAGCCATGGATCGGCCAGTCCAGCACAGCTCTCTGGGCATTGTGCGTAATGGATATCTGGGTAGCCATGGGATTCTATTCCGTAATTTTCTATGGAGCACTCCTTGATATCTCTGATGATATCCTGGAAGCAGCCAGAATCGACGGCTGCGGTGGATGGCAGTTATTTAAAAACATTCTTCTTCCGCTTCTTCGTCCGATGGTAATTACCAGCCTTGTATTCAGCTTCTCCGGAACTGTAAAAATGTTCGAGTCTGCTATGGCTCTTACAAAGGGCGGACCTGGAAGTGCAACAAAATCACTGTCCATGTATATGTATGACGTTGCATTTACTTATAATAAGGTTGGTTACGCCAGCGTTATCGCAATCGTGATCTTCCTGATCTGTGTAGTTGGATCTCTTGTTATCAACAGATTTGATGTGAAAGACTGAAAGGAGGAAATATTATGAAAAAAGTAAAAGCAGCTTTTCGAGGAATTGTAATTTTCCTTCTTTGCGTAATTGAGATCTATCCGTTATTCTGGATGCTTACTGCATCATTCAAGAAACAGGCTGAGTGGAGTGAGAAGCCAGCTTATGCGTTAAATGATGGCTTTTATTTCCAGAACTACTCTGATGCATGGACAAGAGGACATATGTCCACATTCTTTAAGAACAGTTTGATCACTACATTAGTAGCACTTGTATTTATTGTATTTTTCTCAGTAACTGTAGGATTTGCTGTAACAAAGATGAAATGGAAATTCAGAAATGCAGTTGCACAGTATTTCCGTTTCGGTATCATGATTCCGGTAGCAATTGCTTTGATCCCGCTGTTCCAGATTTACAGCAGATCAAATCTGTTAAATACCAGAACATGTCTGATCATTACGTACATAGCATTTGGTCTGTCGTTATCCATTTATCTGGTTCAGGGATATCTTCGTTCCTTCCCGGATGATATTATGGAGGCAGCTGTTATTGATGGCTGCGGTATTTACAGACTGATGTGGCATATTGTAACACCGCTTATGAAGAACTCTATTGTAACCGTACTGGTTCTTCAGTTCTTCTTCAAATGGAACGACCTTCTGTTTTCCATGACATTCATCAGTGATTCTGCATTGAAGACTGTTCAGACAGGACTTCTGTACTTCTCTGATGAGTTTGGATCCAAGAACTGGGGTGCAATCTTCGCTTCTGTATCTATGAGTGTATTCCCGCTTCTGATCCTGTACATGGCACTGAATAAGAAACTGATGGAAGGTATGACAGCAGGAGCTGTAAAGGGTTGATTTTATGGAAGATAAAAGGACAGAGCAGTATAGACAGGAATTAAAAGAATTTGTAATGTCTCATACGGAGGATGTGCTTAAGAATCCGCGAAGCTTTATCCGTTACCCGTTTATTGATCCGGGCTCTGTTTACGATGGAAATGTATGGGACTGGGATACCTACTGGTCCGTATATGGCTTTCTGAATCTGGCGGATTCCTACCAGGATCCGTCTGTGAAGCCAAGAATTATAGAGCATGCACAGGGAAATATCCGCAATTTCTTCGACCATCAGCTGGAAGATGGATATATTCCCATGATGATCGAGGTGGCAGACTGGCCGGAGCCTTATCTGAATATGAGGCATAAGGAAGGCAAGATTATGAATATGCATAAGCCCTTTCTTTGCAGTCAGATGTGCCTGATCAGTGATTATACTGGTGATTATGCCTGGACGGAAGAATTTCTTTCAGGCGTGGCGAAGTATTTTGAATGTTATGATCACTATTATTTTCATGAAAACAGCGGACTGTATGTATGGCAGGATGATATTATGATCGGTATGGACAATGATCCGGCTACTTTTGGCCGTCCGCCATTTTCCACTGCCAATATTTATCTGAACAGCTTTATGTGTGTAGAACTGGAAGCTGGTGCCAGATTATACAGACAGTTTGGCAAGGAGGAAGCGGCAAAGAGACTTCTGGATAAGCGCGAGGCACTGATCGGTGCTATTCAGCAGGAATGCTGGGACAAACGTGATCATTTCTTCTATTCAGTTGATGTGGATATTAAGACAAGGAAATACGACTGGTTCCACCAGGGGCTTGGAGTTTTCTGGAAAACACTGCCCATCAAGATTCGTGTATGGTCCGGATTTATTCCCATGTATGCAGGAATTGTCACGAAGGAGCAGGCGGCAGACATGGTGAAACATATTTTTGATCCCGATACCTTTGGTTCTGACTTTGGTCTGACCACGCTTTCAAAGGATGAAAAAATGTTTGACCTGTCTGTTACCAATAACCCGTCCAACTGGCTTGGCCCGATCTGGCTGGTTGCAAACTATGTGGTATTCCGCGGACTTTTGAACTACGGATACCGCATGGAGGCGGAAATTATGTATAAGCGCACCATGCGCCTTCTGGGAGAGGACCTGGCGAAAACAGGATGTCTTCATGAGTATTACAATCCATTTAATGGAGAACCAGTTATGAATGGTGGCTTTATTAACTGGAATATACTAGCATTGAATATGGCAGATGAGCTGGAAGGAAAGAAACCAATGTGTCTGCCAGAGCTGCTGGAAAAACAGGCAGAAAAGCAATCGTTATAATAAGATTTTTCTGCTGTGAGGTAAGTGAATACAGGAAAAGGATTGCAGAATACGTGGAATTTTGCAGTCCTTTTTTTGTTTGACCGGTAAAAAACATCTTTCTGAAATAAAGTGTGTACAAAAAAATTCAGAAAGCTTATACTTAGAATGTGTTTTAAGTTTATTTTGTAAAATGAAACAGATAAAGGAGCAAAAACATGATTCAGAACCCGATTCTTCCGGGATTTTGCCCGGATCCAAGTATTATACGTGTTGGAGAAGATTATTATATTGCAAATTCAAGTTTTGAATGGTGGCCTGGTGTGAAAATCTATCATTCTAAAGATCTGAAGCATTATGAACAGCTGCCATCACCGCTGAACAGAATGAGCCAGCTTAATATGGTTGGTGAGGGTGATTCCTGTGGCGTATGGGCGCCGGATATTTCCTGGGACGGGGAATACTTCTGGCTGATTTATACGGACGTGAAAACCCGTACCGGAGGACTTTTTAATACCCATAATTATCTTGTAAAATCAAAGGACATCCGTGGCGGCTGGTCTGAGACGGTTTATCTGAATAGCTCAGGTTTTGACCCATCTGTATTTCATGATACAGATGGCAAAATGTATATTGTGAATATGATCAACAATTTCAAGGGAATTCTGGTTCAGGAGTATGACCCTGAGAAGGAATGTCTGGTGGGAGAGGCGAAAAATGTTTTCCCGGGAACCGGACGCGGCTATACAGAAGGTCCACATATTTACCATATTGGAGAATATTATTATCTGCTGATGGCAGAAGGCGGAACCGGATATGAGCATATGGTAACTATGGCGAGATCCCGTTCCATCTGGGGACCATACGAGGAAGATCCAGGCAATCCGGTACTTACCTCTGATATGGATAATCCAGAGAAACTGCAAAAATGCGGACATGCAGATCTTGTATGCACTCAAAATGGGGAGTGGTACATGGTGCATCTTTGTGCAAGACCGCCGAAAGGCAGCAGACAGTGCGTGCTTGGCCGTGAAACCGCAATTCAGAAGATGTTATGGAACGAAGAGGGCTGGTTAAGGCTGGCCTGCGGTGGACGATTTGGACAGTGGGAGACAGAGGAGCCGACAGGAATTCAGGAGTATCTTTTTCCAGAGGAAGAGGGGAAGGATTATGGAAAAGAAGACTTTGATTTAGAAATTGCAGACGGTGCTGGAAATAATGAAACTGCAAAGAATGCGGACATTGCTGAAATTCCTTCGAAAACAAAAGAGTATCTGAATGAGAAGAATGCTGTGGACGAAGAAAGTGATAAAAAGTTAAGTATGCCAGTGAAGAAGACCTCTGCGCTTTTAGATGTGCGTTATACTTCCCTGCGCCAGCCCTATGACAGCTACACAAGCTTGACAGAACGTCCTGGCTATCTCCGTCTCTACGGTCAGGAATCCCTGAATTCCTGCTATAACGTAAGTCTGGTGGCGCGGCGGCAGCAGGACCGCTATGTTCAGGTGGAAACCTGTGTAGAGTTTGCCCCGACCTGCAGAGAGCAGATGGCAGGACTTGCCTATATGTATGATACTGGCAATTTCTACCTTTTGGTAAAGACCAGAGAGGAAGAGTTTGGCTCCCAGACACTCGATTTGAAAAAGCCTGCAAAGCTGCGCTTGATAAAGAGCAATCACTTTGATGTAGAAGATGTGATTCCGGCAATCTCCATCCCGGAAGAAGGCCCCGTATACCTGCGCGTGACCACCACCCAGGAAGGACTTTACGCAAAATTCTTCTACTCCCTGGATGGAAAAGACTATCAGGAACTGGCTGAAGTCCCCACCAACATTCTCACAGACGAGCAGAGCGATGGATTCACCGGAGCTCATTTCGGAATGTATTGTCATGACATGACTGGGGTGAGACGGTATGCGGATTTTGATTATTTTGAGATTATAAAGAAGTAAAAAGGTGGTCTCTTTTTAGGAAAGATTTTCATGTTCAATATGATAGATGCCTTTTGGGTAAAAATATAGATGCAAGAAAAGTATTTGATCTGCTGAATATCAGTAAATACAGTGAATATGTTTATTGAATATTCTATGGATTCTGAATCTAAATTCGGAACTGATTTTGGCTTTTCTTTCATAAAATCAAACCACGTCTTTGATATCAACATTCTAAAGACGTGGTTTTATACTATAAATTCAAGTAGCTGAAATATAAATATTTGTATTGATTGTATTTTGAAATGCATGTATACTAAAATTGTATTTTCAATTGATTACCAATATAATAATTACATTTTGTACAAATTTTAGAAAGCAATTTTAGAAATAATAATAATAGATTTTTTTGAAAAAATACTATATACTATGGATAACAAAAAACGTTAACGCACACGGTGGTGGGATGGGAGTTACAATTAAAGATATTGCAGAACATTGTAGGGTTTCTGTAGGGACAGTGGACAGAGCTTTGAACAATCGGTCTGGCATTAGTGAAAAAACGAAAAATCGTATTTTGAAAGCTGCTGAAGAGCTGAATTATCATCCTAATTACATGGGACAGAGTTTAGCTACAGGCAGGACAATGACAATTGGTATGGTATGTTTTGATCTGTATAATAATTTTTTTCCGGAATTAATCGATACGATAGAGCGACATGCCAAAGAAAAGGGATATTTTATATATTTGATATTAACTCATAGAGAGTTTAAATTAGAAAAAGAAGGATTGCAATATTTAAGTGAGAGACAGGTTGATGGAATTATATTATTCCCGATAGGATTAAGCAAGGAATACATTCAGGCTTTGTATGATTTGAAAATACCGATAGTTACAATTTATAACAAGTTGGATAACAGATTTCCATTTGTTGGTGTAAATGACAGGAAAGCTATGACAGATGCAGTAATGCATATTGCCAGTAAGGGATATAAAAGAATTACATATCTTACACCTGATATGGGAGCGCAGGAAAAACAAGGATTAAATACCTATACATTAAGACAAAGAACAGAGGGCTATCTGGATGGAATGAAGGGCGCAGACCTGCTGGATGAGGTTTCTATTTTAACGAAAGGTAGCTTGGAAGAAAAACTGGAAAAATTTATTAAACAAAATGATTTTTCTAGCAAGACTGCGCTGCTTTGTCTGTGTGATTCTTATGCAATTGATGCTATGACGTATCTGCAGAATAAAGGAATGCATGTCCCTGAGCAAGTTGGAATTATGGGGTATGATGATGTGGATCAGTTGAAATATATACATCCAAGAATCACGACCATAAAATATTCAGTTTTGCGTATGGGGAAAATAGCAATAGATATGCTGTTTCAGAATATGGAGCAGAAAATAGATAATCAGGAATGTTTGTTAGAGTATGAAATTGTAGATGGCGAAAGCCTTTAGTATATATGTGTAGTTTAAACAGATATTTTTATATCTGTTTAAATTATAGATAATTACGTGTGCGCACACGGAAATATAAAATAAAATTTTATAGGAGGATATGAATGAAAATTGAAAATGTGAAATACGTTCCATGTTCTCAGGATGAGCTATGGGAAAAAGTAGACGAGATTGCGAGGTACCTGAGACTGACAGCTGAATTTGGCTGCGCTGACAGTGGCAAAAAGATTTTTAATGAATTTGAAAATGAACTTACAAAGCTTATTAGCCAATTCCAGAAACTTGTTTTGCAGCAAAAAGATCCTGATGAACCTGATGATATTGAAGAAATAAGAAAATTAAGACCAGATGGACCGCGAAGAATGACAGATAATCTTCCAAAAGATTATAAAACAAGGTTGCGAGGTGCATTTTATGGCAGAATGGCAGGTTGTACATTAGGAGCAGCACTGGAATTCAATCCAATTGAAACCATGAAAGCGTGGGCTGAATATAATGGAGATTCATTTCCGCTTACCGATTATTGGAGTAAGATCAAGGATCCTATGAATGCACATTATATTACAGGAAAAAATATAGATCTTACGAAGAACCATATGGATGCAGTGCCTCCGGATGATGATACTATTTATACTCTTCTGGGACTTTTACTCATGGAAGAACATGGAATGGATTTTACCCATGAAGATATGGCACAAATCTGGCAGAAGTATCTTCCAATAAAAGGAGAGAATGGAAGCTGGGGATGCTATTGGGGTGAACGCATTATGATGCTGAATTTAAAGAAGGGTATGAATGTTTCTGAAGCGGGTATTAATGGAAACCCCAATCTCCAGAATATTGCAGGATGGACAAGAGCAGATTCTTATGGGTATGTATGTCCTGGCTGGCCAGAAAAAGCGGCTTATCTGGCATATAAAGACTGTTCCATCAATCATAGAAGAAATGGTGTATATGGTGCAATGTTTATGGCTGCTACAATTTCTGCTGCATTTGTAGTAGATGATCCATTGGAAGCTGTGAAAATTGGTCTCACAGAAATTCCAGAAAATTGCTTGTTTGCAGAAGGTATTCGCTGGGCGCTTAATAATAAATCCCAAAATTATCAGGAAGCAGCGGACAAAACATGGAAAAGATATGCTGGAATGTTTAATGGAAGTGCATTAACAAATGCTATTCATGTTGTAATGGGGTTGGATATAGGAGGAAGAGATTTTACTAAAATCATTGGTGAAACAATTGCTATGAGTGGCGATAATGATTGTACAGGCGCAACTGCAGGAAGTATTGCCGGAGCAGTAATTGGAATTGATAATATTCCAGAAAACTGGACGCGTCCATTTAATGGAAGAATGCATATTTATTTAAAAGAACTTCCAGAATATCTGGATATAGAAGAGGTTTGCGATAGGTTTGAGGTTCTTGCAAAGAAACTTGTAATGGAATAAAAGTGTAGAAAGGGGTTCTATATGAAAAAACGTACATTAGCTGTTATGCTGGCATTAGCAACTATAATATCTGGAAATTTTGTAGTAGAAGTTCATGCGGATGAGAAGGAAACGCTGGAAATATGGGATACTTTTGTAGATGGTTCTCTTGGAAAAGCACAGGAAGACATTATTAGCTCTTTTCAAGAAGCAAATCCAGATATTGAGGTGACTCGTGTTCCTAAAGAACTATCAACCTTGGGGGAAACCTTAAAAGCTGCCTTCATGGCTGGAGATGCACCTGATGTTATATATCTTGAAGCGGGTATTGGAACAGTAGGAAATTACGTAAAAGCGGGTTACTATGAAGATTTGACAAATGCTTACGACGAGTATGGGTGGAAAGATAATTTAATGTCAGCATGTTGGGAGATTCCAAGCGCAGATAATTTTATCTGGGGTGTTGGAAACGAAATGGAGACAATGAGTCTCTATGTGAATCAGGACATTTTTGATGAGCTTGGTCTGGAGCAGCCAAAGACAATTGAAGAACTGACTGAAGATATGAAGGTAATAAAGGATGCTGGCTATAATGTTCTTGCAAATACATTGGACTCACAGTGGAGCAATAATATGAATTTTATAGGTACAATTCTTTATTCTTATATGAGTCAGGATGAAATTGCGGATGTAATGAATCAGGACGGATCCTGGGATAAAGAATCAGTAAGAGCAGCGGTTGAGTGTATAGCTGATTGGTTGGATAAGGGATATTTTCCATCACATCCAGAAGTTGACGGAGATCAGGAACAATTATATTTTGCCGGAGATACAGCGCTTTGGATTACAGGAAACTGGGAAGTAGGAAATATTACAGAAAAAACTGATTTTACTACTTCTATTTATCCGTTCCCAGGTTCAGAAACCTGTCCTGATGGTGGATCTCAGGTGAATTTTGCAGGAGGAGCATATCTGGTATATTCCGGATCTGAGTCAAAAGAAGCAGCATATAAATTTATTGATTATTCTATAAATAATCCGGATACTGCTAAAATATGGGCAGAAGAAGGCGGAACAATGCCTCCTTACACCAAGGAATATGATGCTGAACTTTCACCTCTCGGAGAAAGAGTAGTAGAGCTTTTGGGAGATGAGTCACTTCAGAACACTGCAGGTATTAATATGTGGCTTGGAACAAATGCTTTTGATTTCTTTTCTGAAGCAGGACAGAAAATGGCAATCGGAGCATTGGATGTAGATTCCTTTATTTCTGAAGCTGATGCGGCAAAGGATAAAGATGTTGAAACGGGATTAACAAAGGGGTCTTTTAAATTAGATAAATAAACTTCAGCAGAAGGCTGCCGCATATTGCGGCAGCCAGGAAGGAGTGTGTAATAATGAGAAAAATAGGATTTAAGAAATCATTATACAGAAACCAGATTATAATGGGATATTTATTGCTAATTCCTGCTGTTGCTTTTTTTATAATCTTTTTTTGTTATAGTTTGCTTCAGGCATTTCACTATAGTACTCTAGATTGGGATGGTGTAACGGCTGCAACATATGTTGGTCTGCAGAATTATGTGGAGTTATTTACTGATCCTGTATTTTGGAAAGCATTTATTAATAACGTCTGTTATACAATTGGAATTCTTATTTTTGGAGTTGCACCAGGGCTTTTATTAGCCTATATTTTGTCAAGACCTGGAATTAAAGGGCGTACGTTGTTTAGATCTGTATACTTTTTTCCCAGAATAATTTCAGCGGTTGTTTATGGCGCTGTTTGGAAATGGATATATGATCCCAGAATGGGGTTAGTATCAAAAATTATAGATCTATTTGGTGGAAATGGTAGTGATTTTGCTATTACTGGTAATGTAAAAACGGCAATGCTTGGAATAACAATTACTGGTGGCTGGACATATTTTGGTTTTTGTATGGTTATTTTCATTGCTGCATTTATGGGAACGGATTTGGAACTTGAAGAGGCTGCAAAATTAGATGGAGCTAATAGTAGACAAGTATTTTTTGAAGTGACACTTCCACAAATTAAATCGGTAATAAATATGGTTTTGGTATATACTGTAATAGATTGCTTTAAAGTGTATGATTTGGTACTTGTAATGACAAGCGGAGGTCCAAATGATGCAACACAGATTATGACATATTACATATATAAGCAGGCCTTTAGTTTTAATAAATTTGGCTATGGATCAGCAGCTGCTATTATACTTGGAATATTCATGGTTCTTTTTACCGTAATTTTTAATAAAACGATTGGAAAGGAGGACAATTAAAGATGAAGACATCCAGCAAGAAGAGAAATGCATTAACTTTAAAGATTTTGACATATGCAGTGTTGATTGTGGTTTTAATATATACAATTGTGCCATTTGCTACAGTTATTTTAACTTCTGCTCGTAGTGCAAAAGATGCTGTACGGGGACCTTTCACATGGCCAGAAGAATGGAGTGTAATTGAAAATTATATAGAAGCATGGAAAATCGGAAATTTTAGCAAATATCTTCTAAACAGTTTTTATATGATGGTGCTTACTGTGTTCGGAACTCTGATTGTTGCAACCTTAGCTGGATATTCTTTTGCAAAATTTAGATATCCAGGAAGAAATGTAATGTATTATATATTGTTGATTGGAATGATGATTCCGTTTCAGACAATTATGCTTCCGCTATATTTTACACTTAAATCTATGGGAATGTTAAACTCTCTCACTGGAATTTCTCTTTTAATGATTGGAACAGGAGAAGGCTTTGCCATTATGATGATGCGTTCCTTTTTTATTTCAATTCCAGATTCAATGATTGAAGCGGCCAGATTAGATGGATGCTCAGAATTAAAGGTTTTAACGAAGGTAATATTACCTAACACATTTCCTGCATGGACTTCCTTGATTGTAATTACAGCAATGGGTGCATGGAATAACTTATTAGCACCTATGATGTATATTTTTGATCAGAATAAATATCCAATTCCATATGCGCTGTATGCTTTTCAATCTGCACATACTACAGATTATCAATTGCTTGCTGCAGGTATGATGATTTCGATGGTTCCCATTGTAATTGTTTATGTAGCATTTCAGAGCAGCTTTCAAAATGGTCTTATGGCAGGGGCTGTTAAAGGCTAATAAATTCCTACATTTTCTTAATAAAGTTGCATTGCAAAACCTATGTTTCCTGGCTTATTATGGTATCAGGAAACATGGGCTTTTTTGTTTATGGAAAAAAAGAATTTTTAGTAAAAGGAGTATTAGATTATGGGCTTAGATTATGCAAAAACAATAGAAAAATGGGATGTTTTAGAGGTAACAGTAAATGGTCCAAAGGAGGGGAATCCTTTCTGTGACCAGTGGATTAAAGGTACTTTTTGTTGTAAAAATGAGAAGAAAACGGTAG
>ENA-OPBG01000169-OPBG01000169.1-human-gut-metagenome-genome-assembly--contig:-NODE-169-length-54471-cov-10.848647_pt1 | contig 54471 bp, 43 predicted proteins | sample MGYA00241065_ERZ501446 | MGnify/ENA primary metagenome ERZ501446 (study PRJEB25962, sample SAMEA2042632) | human gut metagenome | biome: human gut; feature: human-associated habitat; material: faeces...
ATTAAAATCTGATTTACTTTTGCAAGAATATATTTCTTCTTTTCAAATCTCATGTCGCGTATAGTGATATTCATCTGTTTACATTTCTTCCGATATTTCTTATTGGCAGTTTTATGTTTTACTCTGAAATTACCGTTTCGGCTTTTGGAACAATAATGAGTGAATCCTAGGAAGTCAAATGTTTCTGGTTTGTTCCCCTGTCTTTTAAGGTTATCAGCAGCGAATCGACCAAAATAAATTAATCGAGTCTTTGATTCCTCTAAGGACAGTCCGAAGTGATTCATCCTTCTCTTAAGATGTTCATAAAAGAGTTCTGCGTCATTCTTATATTGAAAGCAGCACACAAAATCATCCGCATAGACAACTATGTCTGCATATCCTTTTAGCAGTGGTCTTATTTTCTCATTAAACCACCATACAAGAACATAATGCATATATATGTTCGCAATTATTGGTGAACATACGCTTCCCTGCCCGGCACCGAATTCGTTAACATAAAATTCTCCATTCTTAAGAATACCTGCTTTGAGCATCTTTTCTACCAGTCGGAGCACACTGTTATCTGTAATTCGTGATGAAATAAATTTCATTATCCAGTCATGATTCAAATTATCAAAGAAGCCTTTTATATCGGCATCCAGTATATAATTCGTCTTATGTCCTTCAATCATGTCATTTAGTTTTCTTATAGCTCCATGGCAGTTGCGGTTTGGTCTGAAGCCGCACATATTGCTGTAGAAATGGGGCTCAAAGACCGATTCCAAAACTTTCCTAAGTGCTTCCTGAACCAGTTTATCTTCATATGAATAGATACTAAGAGGTCTGGTTTTACCATTCTCTTTTGGTATTTCCACTTTACGTGCTGGTTTAGGTCGATAACTTTTATTCTTAAGCTTCTCCACTAGCTGTTTTAGATTGTTATCAAGATTTGAGTTATATTCTTCTTTTGAAATGCCATCAATCCCGACCGCTTTTCTGCCATCCATTTTGTAGTGGCATTCTTTAAGCATCTCAATGTTAATCAAATGCCCAATAGAATTAAATTTCATTTCTGGATGTTGTTTTGATAATTCTGAGATTCTCTCAAGTTTTGTTGTCATTATTTGTCCTACCTCTGAGTGTAGATAATGTTTCCCTTTTGATATGATGTCGTGTGGCTGGATATATGTTATCCGTTCTCGACTTCCCTCCAGTGGCATTACCCACCTTCATTAGTACTATTCGGCCATCCGACTACCTATACTCCATTTGATTTCCTTTTCTCATTCGTACGTCATACCTGTTAACACAGGAAAGTATAGGTTCTCCCCAGGTAACATACAGACATTGTAAAACATGGCTGGCTCTCAGACTCCGCCGTAGCATATGCTTCCTAACCCAAACAGAAACATACGTATTGTCTTCCGCCCGAAAGAAAACGTCGACCTACGGGTTACGTAGATTTCGGAGCTCAATCACTTTCAGCCCTATTTCCTAACTGTTTACACTTAGAATACATCGTTACCTCTGTATCCCCAAAACTCGCTACCAGTGGTGCGGCTACACCTTACTGGATGAGATTTCCACTCATTAATCTGTATGCCCTTCTGGGCGTACCTCTCGTCCCGCCTGTCCATAACCAGGGTGTCAGCTCAGCTCCTTTACAGGGTCATGCCCTCTGGAATATATTCCTGCCGACTACTGGCTCATTCTTTGTTTGTTGTATTACTGACTTCTTTCCTGTAACAGCACCTTCCGGTGGACGTTTTCCTGTTACATTCCATTTACTTCTTAATTCCAGCTATCATGGCTGGTCTCAGCCTTCCAGTTCCCTCTCTGAAGGACTCAAACCGGCCATGATACACTTTTTCTTTCTCTTTATGCTGCTGGCTATATTTCTGGTCTTACGATGTCATTCAGCATCTTCTGACCATCATAATCCCACCTTTGGTTAGTATCGTATAAAATATCCGGATCAGCTTACATGCCACCGCTATCACTGACTGCATCTTTTTCAGTAGATTTTTCTCCCTTGTCCGGTAATAACTATGGATCTCTTTGAACTCCTTGTTTTTTCCGATCACGGATATCGCAGCTTCATATAATGCATACCTCAAACGCTTTCTTCCTCTGTGACTGATCCGGCTTTCTCCGTTGTGTTTCCCGGAGCTGTCCGCAACAATCGCATAACCGGCAAGCTTCTGCACCTGTTTTGGATTATCAAAACGTCCAATGTCTCCTACTTCTGCAATAAAGCAGCTCACCGTCTTTATCCCTATCCCATTGATCTCCATCAGCTTATCTATATAGGGAATCTCAGAAAGCGTTTTCTCTATCTCTTCCATAAGTTCATCCATCCGTCTCTTATATCCTTCGTAATCTTCCAGCAGGTTTCGGATCTCTTTTCTGGCACTTCTTGGTGCTTCCGTATTTCCGATGCTGTGCTCCGCTGCTGTTACCAGGGTCGTTGCCCTCTTAATCCCAGCGCCTTTCAGCCTTGCCTCTCTCCATATCTTGTTTACACCTTCCACTCCAAGTTCCCTGATGTCACAGGGCAGCGGTGCCTGTTTGATTACCATCAGTCCGCTTACTGCATCCGGATTCCTGTAAACGTCTTTGATCTCCGGAAAATAAATGCTGAACCAGCGAGCCATCCTGTTTTTGATCCTTGTGATCTCTTCCTGTGTCTGAATTCGAAGGTTAGACAGATTTCTGATATCTGCATAGATCCCGGCTGGAATATATGGATATGAGAATCTTCCTTCATTTACCAGACCTGCAATTGTTTTTGGATCTTTACGGTCATTTTTACTTGGATTATTGTCATCCAGCTCTTTGGATTTCTTGACATGATGCGGATTCACATGTACCGGCTTCATTCCCTGTTCCTGCAGGTACGCTCCAAGGTTCAACCAGTAGTGACCTGTTGACTCCATTCCTGGAATAATAACTTCCATTTCATGTTTATCTGCTATATCGTCTATCCATTCTTTGAATGCTGCAAATCCAGCTTCATCGTTGCTGAAAGCAAACGGCTTCTTTGAGTACTCATAATTGCGCCAGCTAAAAGCCCTTGCATAATGGTTTTCACTTCCCACATCAATACCAACGATTAAAGTTTTTTACGTAATAGATGCAATTTTTGCATTCTGTGTGTTATAATTCATTTTAAGTACCTCACTGTTTAATAAGATTTTTTACTAACCGTGCAAAGTCAGTAATCTTATTTTACTCTGAGGTATTTTTTCTCAACCTTCTTTCTCGGAATTCCCTATATTTGAATTATACAAGAAGCTCCTATCTATATACAATACTAACATTAACGCATATCCCATATAAAAGTATACGGAACCTGTCCTTGTCCTCCACCTAATACTCCCACAATTAAATAATATACTCCCATAATAAAAGCCATTGCATGCCATATTTGCCTATATTTCCCATTTTTTGATAGAATTGCCCAATAAACTGTTTCAAAAATATAGAAATATAATCCAATACGACCAACAAACATATACAAGTATCCTAAACTTGTAAGAATAACCCCCATCATATAAAAAATTCTAATATTTACTACATTATTAACATAAGCTAAATTTCTTTTTTCATCCGAAAAATAATGAGAAGATACTGTGAATATCGATATAATAATTAAAACAAACTTTATTATCATCATTATACCAATATTAGTTTCTTTATTAACCAATAAATGTTCATATCTGCTCATTATAAAAAACGATACAGGAACTAATATCGGTAATATTCCAATTCCCAAGACAAGTATTATTTTATTTTTCTTAGAAAGGCTTTTCCAAAATCTCAATTCTACACCAAATGCAAGAAATCCAATTATTGCACTAGTATGAAATAACGTCGCAAGCAAAACTAATAATACGTATCTAAAATATTGTTGTTTTCTAAGATAACGTGTAGCAAAAAATACAATTGCAACAGCACACATTTGTCTAACAATATTAAAAGAATAGAAATAAAAAACAGTGTAATATAGCAATATGGCTATCGAGGTATCCATTATATCTCTTAATTCCCACATTCTATATATAATTAACATATTAGTAATTAATGCAAAAACAAAAAGAGCAAAGGACGCATTTCCACATATAAAAAGAATAATTCTACATATGAGCATAAAGCTTTTTTCTAATCCATACACATATCTTATTGTTCCAGACATAATCAATTCAAAATCTCTTACATAATTTGCAGTATCTATTCCCACCGAATATGCCCTTAAACCAGCCATTAATGATAATATTATTACTATCGTCAAAAAATATTTCCACCTATTTCGTTTTGCACCCTCATGAGCTAAAATACAAATACACAGTAATGTGATACAATAAAAAAAAGTCGTAAACACCCTTTATTTCTCCTTATTAAATGCTCTTATAGTAAAAAAGTATCGAGCCCTCTTTAACATCACCCTCTAAAATGTATTTGAAAAAGACTTTCTGCAAGACATGAATCACATTTTGTAGAAAATTGCAGGAATTATTTTTCAACAGGCTCAAATATATAAATATCAAAAAAACTTATCTCAATAATCAGATCTATATTCATTTACAAGATTCTTTATCCAAAATTCAATCGGCTTAGGTACATATCCCAAATCATTTTTTATATTAAAACAATTAAAAGCTCTATTTTCATTCAGTCTTAATATTTGTTCTCTATAATCAATTTTACATATCTTATATGCAAACTTCACCAAAAAATTTGCTAAACCAAATGGAACATTTATGAATATAGTTTTCTTTCCTAAACAATCTAAAATAAGATTAAACAATTCTCTCAGAGAAATAGGCCTATCTCCCGAAACAACATATTCCTTTCCCTTAACTTTATCTAGATTTTTCATTATAAGATAGTACGCCGAAGCAAGATCCTTTCGATGAACTGGTTGTAACAAGGCTTTTCCGTTTCCAACAATTGGAAATACTCTAAATTTGTCAAACCATTTAATAAAGGTACTAATATTACCATCTTTCAAAGTACCGTAAATCATAGTCGGTCGAATAATTGTTAACTCAATATCATGTTTTTGAAAAAGATCTTTCATATACTTCTCTGATTCGAGCACTTTTTGCGAGGACGTATGATGGTTTGAATAAATAGACGTACTTGATACTACTATGCAATGTTTAACTGTTTTTGCATTAACAACCGCAGTTGCAATTTGCCTTATATATCCTTTTGCAGCAATATGAAAAACAACATCAACTCCTTCAAAAGAATGCACAAGAAATTTTTCATCTGTAATATCCCCTATATAAGATGTATAATTGAGTTTGCCATCCGCAAGCTCATCTAAAATCGCCCTATTTCTTACGATAACTCTAAATTCTTCCGAATAATTATTTTTTTTCATTACCTCAATTAGTGCACTTCCACTAGTGCCAGTCATTCCAGTAAAACAAATCATAACATTCTAATTCCTTTATTTTATATTATTTCTATCTTTTAGTTCTTCAAACGAGTAATCATTTCGATAACCATCAATTCCCATTTGTATCCAATAACATTTATCTTTAAATGATAGCACTCCTTTATTCTTTGTTCTAATTGCAAAATAATATTTCCATATCCATGAATTTTGTCGATATAAATAAGCATAAAGAGCACCTGCTGCAAAAAATCTTTTCTCATCATATCCTGTAAACCATGTAGATTCTTTACACGAAACAAAACCAATTGTTTCTTTCGATACATAAAATTTCAATCCACATTTGAATAATTGTTCAATCCATATGCTGTCTTCTCCACATGGAAATTTTGCCCCACCACCAAATAATGTTGAGAACCATATATTACTCCGCATAATAGATTTTAAACGAAACGCTACTCGTACCGCCCCCCATGGTTTTTTGTCAAATTTATGTACCGATCTAGTTTTGCAATACTTTTCAAGTTGCCGTTCTTCTACATCAGTATCTAAATGAAATATAAATACATCCGCATCAGGGTGCTTCTCAAATTCATTCATAACTTTTTTTTCTACATTATCGTAATATCTAATATCATCATCTGCTAATAAACAAATATCAGAATCAGCATACATTAAAGCAATATTCCTATTAACACCAACACCTTTAGTATTAGTACTAATCATAGTTGCTATATGATTTTCAAATGTTAAATAATCAATTTTATTTATATTAGTTTGATTTGCAAAAATAACATTACTATGAATATTCATCTGCTTAATTTTCGAAAAATCGTTTTGATTCATAGTCACACATAAAATTTGAAATGTACTCATTTAGTGCCCTCCATTATATGTCAATAAATACATTTGATTATTACTGAACATAACTTATTCATAGCACAGTATTCTTAGAAATAACAACATAAAGAAATGATATATCTTCATCCATACAATTAATCAACCTCAAAATAGTAAGTTGTGAAGCCAAAATATCTTTTTTAGCACTGCTAAAAATACAGAATCATCATCTTCAAAATAATCCGCAATGTAACACAAGATTATTGCCGTTAAATGATGAACCAGCAGATTATCAACAGCGAGTCACCCAAAAACCTTATTAGCTAAAACCATATCTATATCGGAAGATAAATCACCTATATCAAAATTTATTTTAAATTGCTTATTGCTTTCAAATGCTAAGGTGTTTGCAATACTCATAAAGGATTCCCTTATTGGTATTATTTTAGACTAGATACATTAACAAGTTAATTTTCTTTTTCATTCACATGATAGATAATAAACAATAAATAATTAAAAACAATATCTATCGCATTTCAAGCACCTTCACGATTTTACTGTAAACAACTCCAATTAAACATTTTTCTTGACGAACACCATTTTTCTGATCAGCCCAAAAACCAGATTACAACCTGTCAAAATACAACTTGCTATTATTCCCAAATGCTCTCCATCACGAAACAACTTATAATGAGATTTAACAAGTATATTAAATTTATCATGAGATATAGATTGTTTTCGAACTCTGTATTGAGCTAAAACTTCTGGTATACATTCACAATTGGTTTTCTTAAATACCTCAAACCACATTGCATAATCGTTTCGTTTACTTAAGTTTTCTATCTGTATTGTGCCTACAGTCGGCACATGATACATTACTGTCAATGCTCCAATCCAGTTATATAAATAATTCATCCTTTTTGTAATGTGCTTCGGACAAGTATCACGAATTCCTAAAGGCTTTGAATCTTCATCAATATATTCGCAATATGAACAAGAAAATTTGTATCCATTTTGTTTCATAAAAGAAATTTGTTTTTCCAATTTATCCGAAAACCACAAATCATCGCTATCAAGAAAAGCAATCCATTCGCCCTCTGCTTCTTTTAATGCATAATTACGAGAAAAAGCTGCTCCTCTATTTTCTTTATTGTAAAATAATTTTATACGTTTATCTTTAAAAGAATGTAGTATTTCCCGTGTATCATCTTTTGAACAGTCATCAACAATTATTAATTCCCATTTAGAATAGGTTTGTTTCAATACCGATTGAACACTTTCGGATATATATCTTCCACAATTATAACTGGGCATAATAATTGAAACTAAATCTCTTTCCATAAACTACCTCTTTATTATTTTCTATTTTCCAAATCGCTCTTTATATTTCATTTTACATATTAGCGCAAACACTACACCTAATACTCCCCATCCAACTACAATTACATATTCTTGAAGAATTAGCGTACACCCAGTTCCTGGAATTAAATACATAATACTCATAAAACCAGATAATACAACTGCAAAAAAACCTATTACTTTATAATTTTTCACCTTATATGGTCTATGCATGTTAGGCTCTTTTTTTCTAAGTTTTACAAATGCCATTGACACAATGCAATATGATATGCAACAAGCAAAACTAGCACTATCAGATATCCAAATCAACATAGCTCTTCCAAAAAAAAGAGAAAATATAGATATCCCTCCAATAAGAATCAATGTCAAATGAGGTGTTTTATATTTCGAATGTGTTTGCGAAAAAATATGTGGTATCATATAAGAATCTGCCATGGCCATCAATGCACGACTACCACCTATCATAAACGAATTCCAACTTGTCACAATTCCACACATTCCTCCAATAATAAGAATCTTTGCCATCACATTACTACTAAACAATTTAGCCATAGCATCCGCTGTCACTAAACCAGTACCAGAAATGGACTCTGCTATTTCTGTAGTATTCATTCCATAGCCAACCGCCAAAACAACTAATCCATAAAATATAACAGCAAGCGCAATAGACAAGATCAAAAGTTTTCCCAATTTTTTCAACGGCACAGCAATTTCTTCTGCTGCTTGTGGAATAACATCAAATCCAAATAGAAAAAAAGGAGCAACCATCGCTACAGATAAAATGTTTTTTACAATAGAAACGCCATCTACTCCTACAAATATCTGTCCTTCCAAGTTAGATACATTACCATTAATAGCAGAAATTATTACCAAAATAATTCCGACAGCAGCAATTGTAATAGTTAAAATTTTCTGCAATATTGCCGCAGCTTTTACTCCCCTAATATTAACAAACGTAATCATTATAGAAAAAATGATAGCAACTACTAGCCAAGATAAATAAACATCAAATCCTGCAATCGTATATAAATAACCTTTCAAAAATCCAGGAAAAATGTACTGTATAATAGTTGGTAATGAACAAGCTTCAAAACATACAACACCGATATAACTTAAAATAATTGCCCAAGTACAAATAAATGAGCCAATAGGACCGAACGCCCTTTGACTAAAAACTTTCGCACCTCCACTTTCTGGCATTGCAGTTGTCAACTCAGCATAAGCTAATCCAACAAAATAAATCATTACACCACCTATCAAAAAAGCAATCATTGTACCAACAACTCCAGCCTTTTGAATCCATCCCCCAGAAGATACTACCCAGCCCCATCCGATCATAGCGCCAAATGCAGTAACTAAAACATCTCCAGTATTCAATACTTTATTTAATTCTCTGTTTTTCTCTTCCATTAAACATCCTCTTTCTTGTTTATTCTTCCATTTGTAGCTCTCATACGTTAAACAGAGATATAAAACCATTATCACTGCATATACTTTTGCTTATATTCCATAAAAAGTTGAAAAGGCTCAAAATCATCTCTTCCCATATACATTTTACACTCTGCTGTCATATATTCTTTGAGCCATTCTTCTTTAGAAATCATTCCAGTCTTAACACGCATATCATAATCAAAACATTCAGCCATAGCAGTTAACCCATCTGGTATTTCTTTATAATATTTTTTCTTATCAATAAATCCTTTTTCCATAGACTCACACCAATAAATAACTTGCGGCATTCCTGCCACAGTTGTAGCATATCCTAAAGCCGTATTTCTAAAATTTATTTCAAGAAACCATAGATTGCCATCTTTGTCTTTCATAAATTCAAATTCAAAAATCCCCTCTAAACCAATTTCCTCAATAACCTCAGAAATTTTATTTTGCATTTCTACATTTTTTGAATTCTTTATACTCCAATATGGAGAATATTTGTCTGGCATATTATAAATTTGATTTGCTTCCATTACCACAAAGCAATCTTTTCCACAATTTACACTAAATGCGTCAAATGAAATTTCATCTACTTTTTCAATATATTGTTGAACAAGCACTTGCTCACTTTTCATATGATTAAATGCGTTGGTTAACTCCATATCATTATGACATATATAAACAATATCTTTCCATTCTGTACCAATCGAGTTTATTGCCTTCGTCATGATTGGGTATACAACATCCCTTGGAATTTCGCCCACATTCACTTTCCATGTTTTTGCGACCTGTATTCCATGTTTTGTCACAAGATCCATCATCACATCTTTATTCATATAATGAGATATACGGCCTGAACCACCTGCATTATAAAAATAGAAATAATCCTTCAACTTTTCATAATACTTATCAAGTAAAGCTACCGTAACATCATCTCCTGTAAGGATAAATGATTTTTCTATCTTATCTATTGCAAATCTTTCTAAAATTAGCTCTATGCCATCTTTTGTTGAATCTACATAAAATTTCTGTTTTACATATTTACTCTGACCAACAAATTTTAGATTGCCTTTTACTGCAACCACAATTGGTCGTATTCCAGCTTCACCCAAAGTTCTAACAATTCCCAATGGATTGTAATGCTCTTTGGTAACGAGTACTATATATTCTCTCATTTTATTGGTACTCCTTTTTTTTCCCATTCTTTAAACGTTTCCTCACTTACAGTTCCATGACGATAAATATGAAGCATTGGTCTATCATCTGCACCATAGTTATTTTTCATTCGTTTATAGAGAATAATAAAAGTGCACAAAACCACTTTCACATCCATAAGAAAACTAAGATTTTCTGCATAATATGTTTCATAATTCAATTGTGTTTCCCAATCACATTGAACCTCTTTACTAAGGCAATCTGGAGGAAGTAACCCCCCTCTTACACTATGCGCTTTTCGTTCTTCTTCTTTATAATATGGAAGATAAAAGCTAGGCTGTGGTCTTGGTCCAACAATAGACATGTCTCCTTTAAAAATCATTAATAATTCTGGAAGTTCATCTAATGAAGTCGAGCGCAATGCAATTCCGAATTTTGTCAATCGCTGTTTTTCTGGAAGCAATTCTCCATTTTCGTCTGTTTCATTTGTCATAGACCGAAACTTATAAAGTTTAAAAATCTTTTCATCTTTACCAATTCTATCTTGTGAAAATAATATCGGACTTCCCATTTGGATTTTCACAACGATTGAAATTATTAAATAAATCGGTGACAAAACAACAATCGCAATTCCAGAAAGAATAATATCTAACAAACGCTTAACAAATAGTTTATACATATTTTCTATCCTCTCATAAAAACACTCTCAAATGCTTCTGCATAATTACACCCTGCTTGAGCTCCACGATATGCGGCAAGTCCCTCAAGCGCTTCTTTACTACGCGGATGCGGATACGGTCTCATTACACCTTTATAAGCTGAAAGCGCTTTCAATTTACACTCTATACCTTCTTTTCCGACTTCTACAAAATAGTTAGGTGTAAAACGATTTGCAGAACTATCAAATGACCACTCTGTACTTGAAGGGACTTCCATATACAAAAGTTGTTTCAAAGATGGAATATTTTCTCGTCGCTGAAACAACCGACTTGCTGCCTGAACAGCATACGCGGTCTGAACATGATCATTATTCGTGTCAGACGGATGATGTGTAATAATGGCTTCTGCATTCCAATCTTCAATACATTTCTCAATAAATTGTACAAGTTCCAAATGTGAAATAGTATTCATTTTTATATTCGGAAATGAAGCATGGTATGTCTTTTCCACACCAATTATAGAAAGTGCCTCTTGCTCATCCGCAGATAATGTAGATGACAAATCCTTTCTAGCAGCAGCCTGAGAAACCATAATAGCTACAGAAACCTTATGTCCTTCTGAAATCAATTTCTGAATTGTTGCTCCCGCTCCTAGGACCTCATCATCAGGATGCGCTACAACTACTAAATATCTCATCTTTTATGTTTCTCCTTCTAATTCTTTTCTATTATTTCAATCGGTTGTCCATCAGGATCTTTAATAAACACATATTTTCTGCCGAACCAGTCATTTCTTAGTTCTCCATAGGGTATATCTATTTTTGATAAATCATTAACTCCAAAAGCAATATGCCTTAAGCCTTTTTGCTCTGGGAATTCAACTCTCTCTGGATGATTGGAATCAACAAAAATTTCTAAAATAATTTCATCGTGCTCCATAATCACAACGGTATCATAATTTCTAATAATTCTTGTTTTCTCTCTAAATCCTAACTTCTCATAAAATTTTAAATTTTCTTCTTTAGTAACAATTAACGCTATATGATCTAAAGCCATAAAAAACCTCGCATCGTCCAATTGTTTTGTACAAAGCAAAAATAACTATTTATTTACTGCTTTATTATAAAGTTTCTTATACGTATCCCCATGCAGTTTCAAATCATCCTTCGCCGCATGATAAGTCGGTACAATCTCTTCCACATAACTCCTGATATCCGGATCATTCCCATAAGCCACCACAGCCAGTTTCTCCATCTGCCGCAGGAACTCATCCGTATCAAACGGAATCGGTTTTCCAATATGAATCAGATCATTATCCGTCTTAGTCAGCCCTTCCTCTGCCATCAGTTTCTCTTCATAAAGCTTCTCACCAGGTCTCAAGCCTGTGTACTCCACTTTAATATCCACATCCGGTGTCAGTCCTGACATCTTGATCAGGTTTCTTGCCAGTGTATCAATCTTCACCGGAGCTCCCATATCCAGCACAAAGATTTCTCCGCCTTTTGCATAGGTTCCAGCCTGAAGCACCAGACTTACTGCTTCCGGAATGGTCATAAAGTAACGAATGATATCCGGATGGGTAACCGTTACCGGACCGCCTTTGGCAATCTGTTTCTTAAACAACGGAATAACAGATCCATTACTTCCCAGCACATTTCCGAAGCGCACTGCCACAAACTCAGTCCTGTATTTCCGCTCACCATTTGCCCCTGGATTTTCACAAGTCGCTGCCACCTGCGCAAGTGCTTCCTCGCTGTCCTCATAGTGGCTTCCCAGTAACGGAAGCAGATCTTCTCTTCCGGTTCTGCTGATCTTATCCATGGTCTGGATAACCATCTCACAGAGACGCTTGCTGGCTCCCATAATGTTGGTTGGATTCACAGCTTTATCTGTACTGATCAGTACGAAACGCTGACAGCCATTTTTCAGAGCTGCGTGAGCTGTTTTATAGGTTCCCATTACATTGTTCTTGATTGCTTCACATGGGCTTGTCTCCATAAGCGGTACATGCTTATGGGCAGCTGCATGATAAACAATGTCTGGCTTGTATGTTTCAAATACATCATTAATTTTTCTGGTATCACGCACGGAACCAATCAGTACTACCAGATCCAGATGGGGATATTTGGAGCGAAGCTCCTGTTCAATGTCGTAGGCATTGTTCTCATAGACATCGAAGATCACCAGTCGTTTCGGAGCGTGGGCTGCAATCTGACGGCAAAGCTCACTCCCGATGGAACCGCCGCCACCAGTTACCAGAATGGTTTTTCCACTGATGTAGCGGAAAATCTCATCCATATTTACTTTGATTGGTTCTCTTCCAAGAAGGTCTTCCACTGCTACATCTTTCATTTTGCTGAGGGACACCTCTCCGGTGACGAACTGGTACACACCTGGAAGAATCTTCATTTCACATTTGGTTTCCTTGCAGATGTTCAGGATATCTCTTCGCTCTGCCGCACTTGCGCTTGGAATTGCCAGAAGGATCTGATCGATTTTATATTTCTTTGCACTTGCGAGAATGTCATCACGACCGCCTACAATGGGCACACTCTCCATATAGCGTCCCCATTTGTTGGGGTTATCGTCAATAATACAGCAGACCTTTCCTTTCGGCTCTTTGGCACGTTCCACGTCGCGTAGAATGATCTGTCCTGCCTGGCCGGCACCGATCAGCATAATGTGATGCAGCGGACCTTCCTCTTCCTTCTGTTTCCGTGTTCTTTCCAGAAGGATAAATCTGTATGAAAAACGAATTCCTGTAATCAGGCAAAATTGAATAATGGTTCCGAAGAGATAATAGGACATTGGCATTCTCTGAATGACAAATGTGATTCCAATTATCTGGAACAGGAATGTAATTACAGTAGATAAGCAAATTCTTAACAGCTCACTATAGCTTGCGAAGCGCCATACGCTGTTATAGAGACGCAATGCCCAAAAGACAAAAACAGAGAATACTGTATACCATGGTGCAAATTTCAGATAGGCAGACAAATATTCTCCGGGTATTGCGGAGTATGTACAATCAAAGCGGAACCACAGTCCGAGAAAGTATGCGGCGTTTACGGCGATCACATCATAAATCATCAAGTAAAGTGCAATTACCTGCCAATGCTCCAACTTTCTTTTTTTGCGTTCGGTTTTTTGTTTTTTCGTTGTCATTTCTTAATCATATGGACGGAGTTACCCCCCCCCAGTCCTTTCCTCCCATTTTTTCATAACTTTGACCACTTACCAGATAGCTTCCTGTCTGGTGCTTCGGCGACTCCCAGGATATCTTGGGGAAGTCCGGAACCCGCACCGGCGGTGGTCTGCCGAAAAGCCTGCGTCACTGGCGCAGCCTCTTTGCCCGGTTACCCGGTTTTATAGATAAGAGCGTTCGTAACGCTGCTTATTATCATTTTTATCTTTGTTGTCAATAATTATTTTGTTCTACTTCCGCGAAAAAAACTCTCCTGGCATTTCCTGCCAAGATTTCTGGCGTCATTCAGGAAGCGGTTTCCCTGATGACCATTTTCACAGAGGAATTCATTTCCCTTCCGGCGAACCTTGCCGCCGCAGATGGCGCATTTGTCTTTCAGTCCGTCTGTTCTGGTTTCCAGTACCAGAATGCCTTCTGCCCAGGCTTTGTACTGCAAGTTGGTCCGGATCTTACTGCTTAAGTGAAGCGGGGAAAAATTGCCGCTTTTTACCATTGCCATCCGGGTGAAGTTCTGGTCGTAATCGGGGAGGACAATGATTCCTGCCTGATTTTCTTTACAGAAGTTCAGGATCTCACGGCTGACCTGGTGGGCGTAGTGCTCGGACAGGTTCTTAAGGTGCATGTAGTACTTCCGGTTTGGCTGGGGACTATTATCTCCCACTGTGTTCGGTCTAGATTTCTGTATTCTGGTCTCCAGCAGCTTGCAGCGGTGGCGGTACGCATCTCCGCCCCGGCAGGTGTGTACAGCCAGCTGATTTCCCTGCTCATCCAGAATGCAGCACACTGCGAAGGTGTCTGTGTTTGTAAAACGGACACTGCACAGGTTCGTGCCTTCTGCCATTCGTTCTTTGGCAGTGCGGGCATCGCTGTTCTCCTGTTTCACCGGGATATTCAGCAGGTAGCGCCTGCCCTCTTTTACCAGGGTGGGCGACATTAGCTGACCATCTTGGGGAAAGGGGCGTCCTTTCAGATTGCAGTCTGTCCAGATCCATTTCTCACCGTTCCACAGCTTCAGGCAGATGGATCTGTCGGTGAGGTCGGAATACATTCCTTTGAAAAAAGTAACCTTGGCTTCCAGCTTCTCAGGGAATCCGGATTGAAGCTCCTGGGTGCTTTTTACTGTGGCAGATGCTTTGTTGATGGCTGCGCGTCTCAGGTAGACAGGTACTTTCCCCATTGGTAAGGGGTTGGTGGGCTGTCTGCCGTCCCGACCGGCCAGGGTCAGGAGCTCCAGGCTGCGCTGTATGTCGAAGAGGCTGCTGTTCCACAGTTCTTCATGCTGTCTCAAAAGGTGGTAGTAAAACTCCACCACGTTCTGAAAATATTCTTCTGTTCTGTCCAGCCATATAGGCTCCGGACAAACCAGGCGCATGCGCCAGGTTCGGATGCTGTATCCTGTTTTCATAAATTTTGTCTGTGATTTCTGCTGGTTTCTTTCGTAATATTTCAGTAATGCGTATTTGCGCTACAAACAAGCAGAAAATCAGTACAATTTGGACTATCGACCCCGAATAAAGACCCCTTATTTTAGAAATTGAGATTTTTCAGTATCCGGTCACCTTTTCCAGACAGCAAAAAAGACAGTCACACCAGAGGTCTCTCACAAGAGAATTCTCTGGTATAACTGCCTTTTCTGAAATTGTTTATTCTGTTATATTGCCTGCTCCATCATCTGATTCATATACTGTCGCTTCGTTTCCGCCTGGATATGCACATACAGATCCAGTGTGGTTCGCACGGAAGTATGTCCAAGTATTTCGGACAGGGACTTGGTATCGAAGCCATGTTCCACCCAGCGACAGGAGAACTGATGCCGGAGAGCATGGATTTTAATGGGGGGAATTTCACATGTTTTTAGCAGCGCTGCATATCTGCGTTGGATGACCCGCGGCTCCATGCATCTGGCAGTTCCAGACAAAATATATGCGGAGCCATCTTTGCGAAAACGTTTCGCATAAAAAAGCAGCTTGTCTGGCAATGGAATTTCCCTGTTGGAATGTTCTGTCTTCGGCGGACCGATATACAGAATGGTTTTTGGGATTTTTCCAGTGTCCGGATTGGCGGTCTGATCCAGATTTTTGATGCGGATCACAGTACGCTGTATGCGGATTTTGTGCTGGGCGAAATCCACATCTTCCCAGCGCAGGCCGCTGAGTTCGCCTACACGGATGCCGGTATGCATGCAAAGCAGCAGACCGAAATGGAAATCACTGATATTGTCAATAAGAAATTTCTCCAGCTGGTTATAGTTTGCAAGCTTCATAATCTGCACCTCCTGGCTGGTGCCAGCCAAATGGGGGTAGCGGATTGGTTCACTGGTATAGACGCCTCCCTTTGCTGCAAAGTTCAAAATGCTGCGGAGTACGCTTAAAATTACATGAATGGTTCCTGCAGACAATGTCAGCTCTTTTTTCTTATGAATAAGCTGCGTGATCTGAGAATTGCTGATTTTCCGTATCCGGGTGCTGCCAAGCTCCGGAAGAAGCTGGTTCTTCAGGATTGCTTCATAATTAGAAAAAGTGCTGTCCTTGATGGTATAGCGGATTTCCTGTTTCCAATGCTCAGCGGCTGTTTCGAAGGTAGCCTGGTAATTCAAAATGCCAGGGTTTCGCACCAGATGTCCATAGCCTGGCACTTCTGCAATTTTTTTGTTTCGTTTGTCCTTTACTTCGCCATATGTTTTGCCATAGAGGGAACCGTAGTGGATTTTTCCCTCCGGATCACGGTATTTGATATAACGGGCTTCCCAGCGCCCGTCCTTGCGTTTGCGTATGTTTTCACCTTTTCTGCACATAGCTGCCTCCTTATTCTATAAGTATGTACCAATTATTTGACCACGCAATTATTTTATATCGAAAAAATCCCTTTGAAAAACTAATGGGAAAAAGGTGAATTTGGAATAAATTATGGTATAATTCGACAAAAAGAGTCTATAGTCTCTATAATTGGTTGACTTTCCCAGTTATTCGCGATAGAATGTAAAACGACGATGGGAAAGAAAGCAGAAAAATTGCCTGGATGACCGTCGCATTACTGAAATAATGCGACTTGGAGGTCATCTTTTTTTATTGTTTCCAGTTGGGTGGTGGGTTATGCAAATTTGCTTCTATATGTTTCTAACATAGTTAGGGCCGGGAACGATCAGGTAAGTGATGTCCCGGCCAGGTTTTATTTATTTTATACCAAATTCTTTCATGAGTTTTTTCTGATATTCTTCATCTTCTGTAGCTTTTATACAATCTTCAATGCGATTGGAAGAAAGTAATTTTTTATTCAGCGTATTTAAGGCTATACGCTCCTTTTCACGTCCATCTTTCTCTATCATCTGTCCCAATCTCGTCATTGTCATCGCCTCCGTAATCTCATCAAGTTCTGCTCCATCCAAGAACTTATCTACCAGAGTATACAACATAGCCATCACTTTATCCGCCATGTCATTATGCTCTTCTTTCGCTATAAAAATCCCTTCTTTAATTTTATCTTTACGGCTCATCTGTCCACCCATAAGTGGTATCATACTAAGCTGTGCGACGTCATCTTCTGTAAAATCCAAGAATGTAAACTCAGATTCACCCGCCTTTCCTTCTTCTATATCCCTATTTTATCACAATATAATATAAAAATCATCTTAAAAGTTTATAAATTTATCAAAAAAGAAGCAAACCACGTTATATAATGATTTGCTTCTTTCTATATTTAGATTCCTCTCACCAGAGGAATCTCATTCTCTTTACTGCTGTGTAGTAGTATCAGCTGCGCCTTCGGTTGTAGTTCCATCTGCAGCAGTGGTATCTGTCGCAGCCTGTGTCTCAGATGCTACTGTACCTGGCTCGGTCACAGTTTCTGTGGAGGTGCTGTCAGTGCTTGTGCTTCCACTAACTGGTGCGTCAGCTTCCTCCTGGGTAACCACCTCACCGTTGCGAACCTTTTCCATAAGGCTCTTAGCCTTATCAACAGTGTTATAATCCGGAACCATAACATATGCCTTCTGGCTCATGGAATATGGCTTCTCAGTAGCACCGGTACCATTTACACTGTAGGAAACGATTGTCCAGTCGCCCCCATTGGTAAGCTGCTGCTGAAGGATCTGTGCGATCTCTTCATATGTGATGTTAGTACCGAAGCATCCATCCAGACTGGAAAGAATGGAGGAATAACTGGTAAGGATTTCCGGAGAAAGTGCCTTCTTCACAACACCACGGATAACCTCCATCTGGTTCTTACCACGCTGGCGGTCACCCTCCTGGAATGCGTAACGCTCTCTTGCAAAGATAAGTGCCTGTTCACCATTCAGATAATTCTCACCCTTGTTAAAATGATAACCCAGAATATTCTTGGAATCAAAATCATAATCTGAATTAACGGTAATTCCGCCAAGTGCATCGATTACCTTCACAAATCCACCGAAGTTAATTCGGAAGTAATAATTAATGTCAATATCATACAGCATTCCCAGAGTATCCATACACACATCGATTCCATAAATACCGGCATGTGTCAGCTTATCCGGTGCACCTCCGGAAATAGAAAGCGGTACAAAGTAATCACGAGGTGTGGAAACCAGCAGGATCTCATGTGTATCTGTATTCACAGTGGCAATAATATTTACATCGCTTCGGCTCTTAGCTGTCATCTCACCTCTGGTATCAATACCACTGAGATAGATGGTGTAAACCTTACCGCCATTAGCAGTGGTGATTGGCTCTACAGGGGTGGACTCTTCCGCAGACTGAATTGTGGATTCAACCTCTACCGTTCCAACCTCTTTTATCTTGGTGCTGAAATCTGTATATCCGTCCATATCCTCGTATACACTGAGATATCCGCTGTTCAGCAGCATGGCATTTACTTCACCGTTCAGGATTCCGTCAGCAAGCTCTGTCAGACCTGCGTATTCCTTAGTCTGTACTTCTGTACCAAACTGACTGTTCAGATGTGCTACAGCGCCATCTGTATTCTCACGGTCAAGTGAGGAAAGAATACCATAAGTATATCCGGCAGTTGCCTCTACAGAATCAGCGGCATCATCGCTCTTTACGTAAACAGCCATCTGTGTGACCTCTGTAGTCTCACCGGAAATATTGCTGATGGCGGATCTTGTCTTATTAATATAGAAACCGCCGAATGCCAGAATGGCAATCATGATCACTGCCAAAACAGTTCCGCCAATAAAGCGGCCTGTGTATCTGGTATGCCATACCAGCAGCCAGATTATCGCTGCGATCACCGCAAGTACAATGCCGATGATCAGCATATAAATGGTCGGGATCATCTTGGTCATTGCCAGAAGTCCCATAAAAACAACAGAAAGCATAATGACGATGATGGTGATCACCGCGCCTGGTATCCAGTCGTTTCTTCTTCTCCTTCTACTCATCTTTTAGCTCCTTTTTTATTTCTTTTGTCATTAAGGGCTGCTGCTTACTTTATAGCCAGCCCCATCAAAAGCATATCTTATATTTTATACGCTGACAACTGGAAAATCAAGTTAAATAGTGTTATAATACGAAAGATTTATAAAATTTTTTTATGAAAACGTTATAACTTCCAGGACGCGGACAGGAATATGACGAAATCAACCGTATCCGGCAGGATAAATGTTCGCCAGATGGTTGCAGACCACAATGGGCGGCATGTTATGCAAATATCATTTGAATGCAATATTCTGCCAATTTAAGGAGGAATTACAATATGACAAAACAAGAGTTTCAGGAACTGGCACAGAATATTGTTCTTCTGGACGGCGCTACAGGTTCCAACCTGATGGCTGCAGGCATGCCGAAGGGGGTATGCACAGAGGAATGGGTGCTGGCACATAAGGATGTGATCCAGAAGCTTCAGAGAGCTTATATCGAAGCGGGAAGCAATATTATCTACGCTCCTACTTTTGGCGGCAACCGTGTAAGCCTTACCATGCATGGTCTGCAGGACCGTATGGAGGAGATCAACCGCACTCTGGTTTCCTATTCAAGAGAAGTCGCTGATGCGGCAGACCATAAGGTTTACGTTGCTGCGGATATTACCACCAGTGGTAAAATGATGGCTCCTGCCGGGGAGATGACCTATGAGGCAGCTTTCGAAATGTATCAGGAGCAGATTGGAATTCTGAAGGATTCCGGCGTGGATCTGATCGTTGCTGAGACCATGATCAATATTGAAGAGACTCTGGCAGCTGTAGATGCTGCTTCTACAGTTTGCGAGCTGCCGATTATGTGTACCATGACGGTAGATGCAGACGGAAGTATTTTCAGCGGTGGAAATGCTATCGAGGCTGCTGTTTCCCTGGAGGCTGCTGGTGCAGATGCTGTGGGCGTGAACTGCTCTGTTGGTCCCGATCAGCTGATTTCTGTTATCCGCAATATTAAGGAAAATGTCTCCATCCCGGTCATTGCCAAGCCGAATGCCGGTATGCCGTTCATTGATGATAATGGAAACGCCGTTTATTCCATGAAAGCGCCGGATTTTGCCAGACATGTGAAAGCTCTGATTGATGCAGGCGCCGGTATTGTAGGGGGCTGTTGCGGTACTACACCGGAATATATCAGGGAAGTAGCGAAGATGATCGGACGATAAAATACATAAGCCACTGTAGAACGTCACAACTTAGTTGACGTTCGGTAGTGGCTTTTCTTCTTTATCTCCGAAATTACTCTGATGTTTCTCCGATGTTTCTCCGATGTTTCTCCGATGTTCCCTTCGGAGTATTTTACACTCACTTCACCTTAATCGCTTTCTTCGGGCACATTTCCTGACAGCAGAAGCAGCGAATACACTTCTTATAATCATAAACAGGCGGATTATTTTTGTCATTTCGAAAATCTACCGCTTTGCCGGGCACAGGGCAGCTGTTTACACAGATTCCACAACGGATACATTTGTCAGGCTCAATGTATGGTTTCTTCTGGAAAATATTCAGAGCCTTGGCAAGCTTTGTCCAGACATTGTTTCGTACTTTCGTGCGATCCACATTGAAATTGGGATTGCCATATTTTTCTATTAATGCTTCCATCGAAATCACATTACAAACCACGTCAATACCAATCTGCTTTTTATCTACAGAAACCTTTGCATTCTGGCGCTGCTTCTCGCGCCCAGTTATTTCACTTCCTTCATCACGCACTGCTGATGCCGAAGGATTCTCCTCAACTACCACAACCTCAATATTTTCTTCCCTGCAATTTCCCAGTCCCATCTTCTCTCCATGGTAATTGGTAGGAACCATCTCCGGTTTCAGATAAACCAGTCTTGCAAACACACTGTCCAGTGCCACCGGATCTGTGGACATCAGAATCAGGTTCATGGCTACCGGATCTCCGGAGCCCGGTCCATTTCCCTCCATTGCAGTAATTCCATCCATAATATAAAATCTTGGCTTCACATACTGGTTCAGATCAATAAGCATCCGGGCGAAGCTGTCCGCACTGGGGTATTTGGTATGACCAATGGCCTTATTTTTCCCATATACAAATCCATAGCTGTTTTTCACTGCTCCTGTAATTCGCTCCAGAGCGTGGGTTTTCATTTTGGAAAGAGAAATCACACACTCTGCTTCCAGCAGTTCTTTCGGAAGGATAAATTCTTTCGCCTGGACACCATCCGGATTTTCCACACGCACGCCTTTCGTATAATCAATAGCCGGAATCTGGTATTTTTCCAGATAAGTGTCCATTCCGGTGCCCTGGATCACCTGTTTCGTAGTTCCGTGGCCACAGGAATCTGCAAGCACAATATTCTTATAACCTTCCTCACGTAGAATCCTGGCAAAGGCACCCACCACAACCGGATGCGTGATGACCGCTTTCTCCACTTCTGCTTTTTTCAAAAGGTTAGGCTTCAAAAGGATTTTTTCTTCTTTATTTATAAGGTTGTCCAGACCTCCCAGCTGAGACAGACCATTTTTCATAAGTGTATAAATTCGTTCTTCGTCGTAAGCTTCACAGGGAAGCACAATTACTTTGCTTTTTGTGTTCATGTTTCTACCCATATTTTCAAACATACAGCCTGTAATCTGTATCTGCATGTCTGGTGCTCTCGTTTTATTTTGTAATTATTCTGCAATTCTTCACACATACATGCACGCCTCAATACAGTCGCAGAAGATAAGCTAAGATCACATTTCTGCGATGCAAACCGCCCTCAGTGCCTTCCTCACTGGTAATATACATGCCGGTACCACAGACAATGCATCTACCCCCATCTGCAAAAATGTCTCCGTCAATCTGGTATCTGCCGCCAGTTCCCCACAGAGACATACTTTGCAATTCTGCGCGTGTCCTGCATCTACAATCATCTTTATCATTTTCAAAATTGCAGGATGATGATCATCATATTTCTTCTGTAAAAGCGGATTCTGACGATCCATGGCCAAGGTGTACTGAGTCAGGTCATTGGTTCCGATTCCCAGAAAGTCCACACGTTTCGCCAGCTCTTCCCCAATCATCACTGCTGCCGGAGTCTCCATCATAATTCCAGTCCGGATTTCCTTAAATGGTACACCAGCTGCCTTCAGCTCTTCTTTTACTTCCGTCACCAGAGCTTCAACCTCATCCATTTCCTCTTCCGAACAGATCATAGGGTACATCATCCCCAGATTGCCATACCAGCTCGCACGGTAAATGGCACGGATCTGGGTTTTAAACAGGTTCTTCCGGTCCAGACTGAGACGGATTCCCCGATTACCCATAAGAGGGTTGGTTTCTACCGGAATTTCAAGGTAGGAAGCCTGCTTATCTGCCCCGAGATCGGCGGTGCGGATAACTACCAGGCGGTCGCCCATAGTCTCAGCAGTTTTTTTATATGCCTGAAAAAGTTCTTCTTCCCCGGGATAATTCTCCCTGCCAAGATACTGGAACTCGCTTCGCAGCAGTCCGATTCCCTTTGCCCCATAATAAAGGGCGCTGTTTAAATCATCCAGACTGCCAATATTCGCGTAGATTCCCACTTCACGTCCATCTTTCGTAATATCGCCCTTGTCTTTCAGCTTCAAAAGGGATTCCCGCTCTACCAGATCTGCTTTTCGGCGAATCTCGTATTCTTTTCGTACCTCATTATCCGGTTCCAGATAGATGGTTCCCGTATATCCGTCAATAATGGCAATGCTGTCTTCCCACTCTTCTTCTGACTGTGGAATCCCAATACCTGTAACACAGGGAATATCCATATTTTTCGCAAGGATCGCAGCGTGAGAGGTAGCAGAACCTTTGCGGGTGACAATACCCAGAAGCTTCTCCTTATCCATTTCCATCAGTTCTGCAAGAGAAAGGGCATCTGCTGCCAGAATGACTGGTTCCTCTCCCAGATCAATTTTGTTCTCATCTTCCCCGAGAATTTCCAGAAGGAGACTGGAGATGCGGCTTACATTGTGGATTCGTTCCTTTATGGTCGGATCGTTCAGCCTGGAAAAAGTACTCTGCATCTCATCTCTTGTGGTCTGCACTGCATAAGCAGCAGTCACCTTTTCCCCTGTGATCATACTCTGTACCGCACGGAGAAAGCTGCCAGAGCCCAGAAGCTCTGCCTGCTCCAGGATCTGGTTTGTTCCATTTTCCCCATTCACTTTCACAATTCTATCCAAAGGTTGGGGTTCCATATCCAATTCAGGATCAGCTGTGTCCATTTGCTTTTCTGACATTCTGTCATACTCTTCCTTCAAGGTCTGCATCACATGCCGACGAGCCACATCAAAATTCTTCAGTTCCTTTTTTACATCATCTGCCTGATGCTGTCGGATCTGATATTCACCTTTCCGATAAAACCTGATTTTCCCAATGGCAATCCCCGCAAAGGCGGAAGCTCCCTTGTATATTTCCATTTTGTTTCTCCTCTAAAAAACTCATTTATTTCTGTAAATAATAATCACACACTGGCGAAACTTTGTCAATATCAGTGTTGTTTTCTCTGGCCCCGGAAACATATATGTGCAAGCATTCTCCACCTCCAGCGACCTCTCTCCTTTCTCCGCAGTGCAATCCTGCCCGGTAGGACTTTTCTATTACATAAAAAAAGAGCCTGCACAGTGATTTATCCGTTTTTCTCCCGAATGGTTCACTCACAGGCTCTTTCCTGATGTTATCCTTTTACTGAATTAATTCAATTAATCGCAGGCAGCCTTAAACTCAGTCCAGTTCTTATTATACTGTTCCTCAGCTTCCTGACTTACATTCTTAATACTCTCACCGCTTGTTACACTGTCCGGAACCACCAGGCTCTCGTCTACCAGCTCGTCTGCTGCCTTGTTGGTGCAGTAGTAACCGATATAATTGAAGCACTGTGCAGCAACCTCCGGTCTTAAAATATAATCTACAAACTGGTAAGCTGCATCTGCATTTGGAGCCTCGCTTGGAATAAACATTCCCATAACACCGAAGCCAAGACCTTCCTCCGGATAAACCACCTTCAGATCCGGGTTCTCTGCCAGAGCTGCAGTTACCTGGGAGGTGTAAAGGAACGCTACAGAAGCCTCTCCGTTCAGCAGTGCATTCTGGGTGTTGTCATCCTGGATCATACGCACATTGGGTGCCAGCTCTACCAGCTTTTCACCAGCTTCTGCAATGGCATCCACATCTTCTTCATTCATACTCTTACCCATGGTGAGAAGAGTAATGCCGTTGATCACACGGTAGTTGCCAATCAGCGCTATGCTGTCCTCCAGAGACGGATCCCACAGATCAGAATAGCCCTTAATGTCAAGATCAACCTCCTCCGGATCGTATACGATCAGCGGAATACCTGCACCATATGGTACGGTGTACTCGTCCTTCTCATCATAAAACTGTCCCTGATAAAGAGGATTGATGTTTCCCCAATTGGAGATTTTGTCTTTGTCAAGCTTGGTGGCAAGACCCTCTTCCACGATTTTCTCGAGAATGTAGTCATCTGCGATTACCACATCATAGTCTCCGCCTTTTGCCATAGAAACCTTCTCCAACATGGTTTCGTCCGTGTCAAAGTTGGAATACACGATCTTACATCCGGTCTCTTCCTCGAAACCATCCAGGACTTCCTGAGGGAACATTCCCTCCCAGGTATAGAGGACAAGCTCGGAGTCAGCTGCGTATACAGGTGACAGGCTGCCACAGATTGCTGCTGCAGCAAGAATTACTGCAAATACCTTTTTCTTCATAATCATTCTCCTCTTCTTCAAAAACACAGCCGGCTTCTGCCAGCCACGTTTCCGTTTTTATAAATTTCCATGTTTACTCTGCCTTGATCTTCGTCCACAGCTCCGCATATTTCTGCTTGATCTTCGGTTCCTGATAACGGAAGATCTCGCTGTTTGGATTTTCAAAATCCGGGATGTAGGAGGAAACGCCCTCATACTCTCCGGTGATCATAGTTTCGTAAACACTCTTTACAGGAGAAGTATAACCTACTTCTTCCGTATTGGAAAGAGCAGATTCTTCATTTAGCATAAAATTAATAAACTGATGGGCAAGCTCTGTCTCATTGCAGTCCCTTGTGATAACCATTGCATCATACCAGTTGTTGGTTCCCTGGCTCGGTGTGAAGTAATCCATATTCGGATTTTCGCTTATAATATAAGAAGCATCTCCGGAATAAACAACTGCCATAGCCTTGTTTCCGGAAATCATATTGTCAATGACGTCATCACCTGCGTAAATCGGGTCCATGGTATTTCTCTGGTCAACCAGCCACTGGTAAGCTTCCTGAATCTGATTCTCATCTGTAGTGTTCATGGAATATCCAAGAGCCTTCAGTGCGATCATAAAGGAATCCCGCTCAGAATCATACATGTAAATATTTCCTTTATATTTGGTATCCCTGAGAAGATCCCAGCCCTCCTGAAGATCTGCCGGATCAACCACAGTCGTATCATAAAGAATACCAACCGTTCCCCAGAAATATGGGCAGGAATAACGATTTCCCGGATCATAGCTTTTATTCATGACCTCATCCATCAAGCTGCCCTTATTCGGGATCAGATCCCAGTCAATATACTGTAAATAATCCTCTTTAATCAGACGCTCGATCATATAATCCGAAGGGATCAGCACATCATAGGACTCACCGCCGGAAAGCTTGGTGTACATCATTTCGTTGGATTCGAAGGTTTCGTAAACTACTGTACAATTATATTCCTGCTCAAACTGTGTCAGAAGATCCAGATCCATATATTCTCCTGCATTATAAACCTTCAGGACATGGTTCTCCGCTGCACTGCCTCCGCACTTGATCAGTCCGAAGCCAAGGGCGAAAACCAGCAGAAGGGCAATCACGCGCTGAATCTTTTTCGCATGCTTGCTGGCATGCTTTTCCAGGAGCTTTGGAAGCACGTTGGCAAAAACCATGACAAGCACAATGACCAGGATTACAATTGTGGACAGGGCGTTGATGGTAGGGTTGATTCGTTTGGTCATATTATAGACCACAATGGAAATATTCTTTACACCGTTTCCGGATACAAAGTACGAAATTACGAAATCGTCAAAGGACATGGTAAATGCCAGCAGCGCACCGGCGAAAATGCCATCCTTGATCATGGGCACGATTACCTTGGTCAACGCCTGGAACGGGGTTGCTCCAAGATCCATGGCTGCATTTGCCAGGTTCGGGTCAAGGCTTCGCACCTTGGGATAAACACTGGTGATCACATATGGCGTACAAAAGGAAATGTGCGCCAGCAGCATGGTAAAGTACCCTTTCCGAAAGCCCAGTGAAGAAAACAGAAGCATCAGTCCGATTGCGGTAACAATATCCGGGTTCAAAATGGGCAGGTTGTTGATATTTAAAAGTGTTTCCTTTAACACCTTCCGGGACTTGGAAAGACCAATTGCAGTGATGGTTCCCAGCACTGTGGAGATCACAGTTGCCAGGATGGCGATGGTCACAGACACGTAAACCGCTTTGCTGACTTCTGTATTATGCAGCAGCTCTGTATACCATCTCATGGAAAATCCCGTAAACCTGGTCAGGGATTTGGAGGAATTAAAGGAAAAAATCATGGTCACCAGGATTGGCAGGTAAAAGAATACCAGACAGATGGCCACATAAAATCTCTGAAAAAAGCTTGTTTTTTTCTGCATGATACTCTCCTACTCTCCTTTTTCCTTGTCCATCCGCTTCATCAGACTCATGGAAATCAAAATAATCACCGCCAGAATCATGGAAATGGCACTTCCGAAATTCCAGTCTCCAACTGAGATAAACTGGGACTCGATCAGGTTTCCGATAAGCATGTACTGTCCGCCTCCCAGAAGCTTCGGAATAACGAAGGAGGAAATAGCAAGAAGGAAAACCATCATAATACCATTTACCACCCCTGGCAGGGACAGCTTCCAGATTACCTTCCAGAAGGTCTGGAAACGGTTGGCTCCCAGATCGTAGGCTGCCTCGATCAGGGATTTATCCATTTTATTTAAGGAAGTATGGATAGGAATGATCATAAAGGGCATAAAGTTGCAGATCAGGCCTACCATTACGGAAAAATCCGTATACATCATGCTGATAGGGCCCAGTCCGATTTTTGCCAGAAGGTTATTGATGATTCCGTTATCTGCAAGAAGATTCATCCACGCATAGGTACGAAGAAGCATGTTGATCCACATTGGAATGGTTACCAGCATAATGAGAAGTCCCTGGACTTTCTCAGAGCATCTTGCAATGATCAAGGCAAGGGGATAGCCAAGCACCAGGCAGATAAAGGTGGTGAGAAGTCCCAGCCAGAAGGATTTCAGGATCACATTCAGGTAGGTAGCTTCCAGGAATTTGGCAAAATTCCCCCAGGTGAAGGAAAGTGTCATTACTTCATTTCCTTCTGTGGTGAACGCATACAGGGCAATGAGAAACAGTGGGATCACAAGGATAACAATTGCCCAGATAAAGTAAGGGATGATCAGACGCTTAAACTGTTTCATCAATAAGCTCCCATTCTGTACATGACGTGAATGTCTTCCGGTCCGAATTTCAGTCCTACCTGGCGGCCCACTTCCGCATAATCGGTGGTCTGAACTTTATAGGTGCGCAGTTCTGTTTCTACGAGAATTTCGTAATGAACGCCTTTGAAGGTGACGTTTCGGACAACACCGTTGATTTTCGCCTGAGATGGTTCCACAATGTCAAGGTCCTCAGGACGAAGCACAACCTCGATTTCTTCATTATCCTCAAAGCCTTTGTCCACACATTCGAATTCAAATCCGTCAAACTGAACCAGATAATCTCTGATCATAATTCCTTCTATAATATTGGACTCTCCAATGAAACTTGCTACGAAACGGTTTTCGGGCTCGTTGTAAATATCGGTAGGAGAACCGATCTGCTGAATTTCACCGTTATTCATAACGACCACGGTATCAGACATGGAAAGGGCTTCCTCCTGGTCATGGGTAACGTAAATGAAGGTAATTCCAACCTCCCGTTGGATTTTTTTCAGCTCAATCTGCATCTGTTTTCGTATTTTCGCATCCAGGGCACCAAGAGGCTCGTCAAGAAGAAGGATTTTCGGCTCATTTACCAGAGCACGGGCAATGGCAACTCGCTGCTGCTGTCCGCCGGAGAGCAAGGTGACATCTCTTTTTTCGAAACCCTCCAGACCTACCATTTTCAGCATTCTGGTGACTTTCTGGGCAATCACGTCCTTGTCCACTTTTTTCAGATTCAGACCGAATCCAATATTCTCTGCCACATTCAGATGGGGAAAAAGGGCATATTTCTGGAAAACGGTATTTACCTCTCTTTTATATGGAGGCAGCTTGGAAATCTCAATTCCGTTAAACAATACTTCGCCGCCGCTTGGCTCCTCGAAGCCTGCAATAATACGAAGGGTTGTGGTCTTTCCACAGCCACTTGGTCCCAGAAGGGTGAGAAACTCGTTCTCATAGATGTCCAGATTGATTCCGCGGAGAACCTGCTGGTCATCAAAATTTTTTGTGAGGTTTTTCAACTCTATGAGTTTGTTCATTCGTGTGCTCCTTTCCGGCCACTGTCTGCATAACGTCCAGCAACCCTTTCCATTCCCTGGAATGTATCTGATCTCGCCTTGATTCCATGGATACAGTCCAGTAAGAAATATTCAATCCGCAAATCTACTGCGATCTCCGGCGCAACTTTTTCACAAGGGAATATACAAGCAGAATTCCTGCCGTAAAAGCCAGCATAATGGTACACAGTGCATTGATTTCCGGGGTTACTCCGGTTTTGATCTGGGTGTACACCTTAATGGGCAAAGTGGACAGCCTGGGTCCATTGATAAAAATACTGATTACCACATCGTCCATGGACATGGCAAAAGCAAGCAGGGAACCGGATGCCACAGCAGGCATGATCAGGGGCAGTGTAATGTCCCTGAAGGCTCTCAGGGAAGTAGCTCCAAGATCCCGGGCAGCTTCCTCGAGGGAAGGATCCATGCCCACCAGCCTTGCTTTTACTTCCATCAATATATAAGGAATGCAAAATACCGTATGTCCGATCAGCAGGGTCAGCATTCCGAAGGGCAGATTCAGCATGTAGAAAAATGCCATCAGCACCATACCCAGAATAATTTCCGGTATCATAAGGGGCAAAATGGAAATGTACTCCAATGCGCCTTTTGTTTTCCAGTGAATCCGTGACAGGCCTACAGCGCCTAAAGTTCCGATAACTGCTGAAACCGCGCAGCTGGCCACGCCAAGGATCAGGCTGTTTACCAGTGCTTCCATCATGGCACTGTCTGCGAAAAGCTTTTCGTACCACTGGAGGGAAAATCCGGTGAGACGGACAGGCAGCTTGGACTCATTGAAGGAGAAAATGATGACTACGGCTACTGGGAGGTACATTAAGAAGAAAATGATACCAAGGTATATCTTCTCAAAGCGGGTGCTCCGTTTCATGCCAAAGCCTGTATTTCTCTTCTTTCCAAACTTTTTAACTAATGTACCGTTTTTAGCCTCGGCGCCTTCACCTTGCATTTTCGGATTCAGCACTTCTATTTCATTATTTTGTGTTTTTATCATCCCAGCCCCTCCACTTCTTTCGCATTGGTGACCTTGCGGTATAGCAGAATCATCAAAGTGGTAAGGATCATCATGATCACTGCCAGAGCTGCCGCAAAGGGCCAGTTATTTCCCCGGGTCATCTGATCCTGTATCAGGCTACCTACCAGCACAACTTTGTTTCCGCCCAGGATATCTGCTATGAAAAACAGTCCCATAGATGGAATAAAGGTTAGGATTACGCCGGACAAAAGTCCTGGCAGGGTCAGCTTAAAGCTCACTGTCCAGAAGGCCTTCACCTTACCTGCCCCCAGATCACGGGCGGCTTCTACCAGTGACCAGTCCAGTTTTTCCGCACTGGAATATACGGATAAAATCATAAATGGCAGCAGTACATATATCATACCAATGATGATTGCCGGGTAGCTGTACATGATTTTCAGCGGCTTCTCGATCAAGCCAAGCTTTTTCAGCACAAAATTCAGAACGCCTTTTTTCTGAAGGATGATGATCCAGCCGTAAAGTCTGATCAGGGAATTTACCCAGAAGGGAAGCATAAGAAGAAGCATAGCTTTCTTTTTACCGCCTGCTGGTAATTTCGCCATAAAATAGCCAAACGGATACCCGATCAGGGTAATAAAAACAGTACTTGTAATGGCCAGCTGAAAGGACTGGACAAAGGTATCCAGGTACACTGGTTCCAGGAGCTTCCGGTAATTATCCAGAGTAAAGATCCACTGCACGCCGTGGACTTCTCCCGGGGTGGCAAAGCTTAAAGCTACCATATAGATAAGAGGGCATGCCACGAAGATCAAAGTGAAAATATATAATGGCAGGATCATCCAGATGGTGGCGCGGGTGTGCCTGGTGAATGCAGCGCTCTTGCTATTGCCGCGGATATTCTTTGCAGGTGCAGATTCCTGGCTGTTGCCGTGGCTGTTCTTTACAGGTGCAGATTTCTGGCTGTTGCCACGGCTGTTACTGAGACCGCCCATCACTGATTTCCTCCTGACATATCAGCAGGCTCTTTCGTCTTAAACTCCCGATCTACTACAATTGCATTTCGCGGATCAAAATACCATTTTATCTGCTGACCTGGCTGAATGTTTGCATTCATGCCAAACCGGCTGGCTGTGATTTCTGTGCCGTCAGACAAAGCAAGCAGAACTCGCAGCTGACCTGCAGCGAAATTCTTCTCTTTTACAATTGCGTGAAGAAGTCTGCCATTTTTCTCAGCTTCATTTTGCTCAGCTACATTTTCCATTTCAGCCTCATAAAGCAATATATTTTCACTTCTCACTGCAAGGATAAGCAGCTCTCCCACCTTTACAATCTCTTCTGTATAAACGGAAACAGTGTCGTTACCTATTTGAACCTGTGCATAAGAACCATTTATTTCTACAACTTTTCCTTTTAAAATATTGGCATTTCCCACAAAGGTTGCCACATAACTTGTCTTCGGATGGTTGTAAATCTCATCCGGAGTGCCGATCTGCTCAAACTGCCCCTGATTCATTACCACGATCCGATCGGACATATTAATGGCCTCTTCCTGGTCGTGGGTGATATAGATAAAGGTAATTCCAAGCTTCTTCTGCAGTCGCTTCAGTTCCAATTGCATCGTCCGTCGAAGCTGCAGATCCAGAGCTCCGAGAGGCTCGTCCAGAAGCAGTACACGTGGATTATTTGCCAATGCTCTTGCAATGGCTACACGTTGCTTCTGTCCACCGGAGAGCTCCGCAGGTTTTCGTTTCTCGAAGCCTTCCAGCTGAACCAGCTCCAGCATTTCCTTAACCTTTTTCTTTATATCCGCTTTTGGTACTTTTCGTATTTTCAGACCATACCCGATGTTATCCGCCACGTTCATATGGGGAAAAAGGGCATAATTCTGAAATACCGTGTTCACATCTCTCTGGTTTGGCTCCAGATTCGTCACATCTTTCCCCTCCAGCCATACACTTCCGCTGTCCGGCTGCTCAAGTCCTGCGATGATGCGAAGAGTGGTCGTCTTGCCGCAGCCGGAAGCACCCAGCAAGGTGACGAATTCCCCCTGATCAATTTGCAGATTGATTCCCTGTAGAACATATTCTTCTGATGTAAAACTTTTTTTCAGATTTCTTAATTCAAGAAATGAGTCAGACATTTGTCTCCTCCTTTCTGGAGCGTGTTTGAAAATTATTCCTGCAGGCTTCCACAAATTGTGACACGCATTTTGAAGAAAGCCTTTTTTAACACGCTCGGCTGTAATGTTAAGTGAAGTACGAAAAAAATACGGGATACCCCTATAGCCATACATTCAGAAAATCTCTATATAAACACGGTGCATGTTTATATAGCGCCATTACTGTATATTGCTATATCGGTAACCCGTATTCCCATATAATTCTTCAAAAAAAGGTACAACTTTTCTAAAAAGCCTGGGGCGGAATAACCTGACATGTACCTCATCTCCTTTGTTTGCAATCAAGGTGTATTCTATCATAGAATGAATCATTTGAAAACAGTTATTTTCCCATTGATAACATATTTTTTCATTTTCATTTAACAGATCAGGAGCAGAACCAAATTGGCTCTGCTCCCTTGCAAAATGTTATCCAATATTATATTTTTTACGTATTTCTTCTTTATCTTCTTCAGAAATTTTAAGTGCATCCATAGCCTGATCCACAGACCAGTTCATTGTTTCTGTAAGAGTTTTAATTGAAGAAACCAAACTCTCGCAAACTCCTTTTTCATAATTTCTCTGTGCTACATCGTCAAGAACATGTCCCACATCTGTTACCTCACTTTCTAAATCCATTTCCATTTGGATTCCAAAATCGTCCTGCAAAATCATCCTTTTCTCTGAAGCATTCCGTTTATCTGAAAGTAAAACTTCCAACATTCGCAGGATGCCAGACGCTTCTTTATCATATGCATCCCCAAGGCATATAATCACATTTGTCAGAAGATCGTAATTTTCTTCTTTTTCATGTACATTTCCCATCATATTTTCCTCTTTTAGAGAATACCGATTAATTGTATTTTTTCGGTAATTTGGAGGATTTATACATATAAATACGTTATATACCTTCTTTATCTTTTCGTAATGTGAGTTTGTAAAAACCGTTCCATACTGTGAAGAAACCATCCTACAACAATAATAAATGCTACGCTTAATGATGGGATACCCAGGATAATAATTATTCTGAGGTTCCACATTAATGATCAGACTCAATCGATTGTCAGTGCCTGGTATCAATGCACTAAAGCGAATATCATAGGTTACTGTTCCTTCCGCTATGGTCGTATCTTCAGTAGATAGTCCTTTTATCAATTCGGGAGTTTCTTCATCCGGATATACTGGAATTTCAGAAACATACAAATCTCCTTCTATGTATTTCTCTGCAATTTCCTGTATTGCACACTCCCTGTACTCCTGCAGACAGCTTTTCATAATCCATGCAAGAATAATCTTGTTTGACAATAATTTCTTACATGCGTTATCATACGCTGCCTTTTCTCCTGCGGTAGAAAGCATTTTTGACAATTTGTTTGGTACTTTCATTCACCACAAGCCTTTCTTTATGAACTTTATCTACATTTTTATAATAACACATACTGCGTTCTTAAATCTATAAAACTTTTATTAAAAATATTAACTGCCTTTCTTTATTCACACTATCCATTTAAAGATATTTATTGAGCTTTTTCCAACACCATGATACAATAGCTTCAAGGGTTTTTACTACATTTGAGGAGGTTTACCATGAAAGAAATTACAGCTGTAAAAATTAATCCAACAGATTTTGCGCCCTTTGGCACCTACTGTTCCATGACTGAACCGGAAGGTTATCCTTTACAGGGCGAAATCCACAAATTTTATCCGGATCGTATCTCAGGTACCTGTATGGGAAGTATGGGATTTTCTCCCATTGCCGTACGCAAAGATGAGCGAATCGTTAAGATGGCAGAATACCACACAACCACCTGGGAAGGCATTGTAGCTCTGGATGATGATATGATCATTCATGTTGCTCCTGCATCTGCCGGTACGCCAGTCCCGGAACTTACAAAGGCCTTCCTTGTTCCCAAAGGATGTATGGTAAAGATCAATGCCGCTATCTGGCATTTATGTCCTCTGCCAGTAAACAACGATGTCCTTCATGCAATGATCATTTTACCGGAATGTACTTATGCCAATGACTGTACGGTAGTTGAGTTTGAGGAAAAAGACTGGTTTAAAATCGTATAATCAGAATTTTCACCCACGATAAATCAGAATTTTTACCCAAGATCTTCTTGACAAATGGCTGCTTATAACTTAAAATATCTTTTGTGTCTGATAAGTGTATAAATTTTTATACACTTATCATTCCATAAGCTGGAATAGCTCAGTCGGTAGAGCACTTCACTCGTAATGAAGGGGTCGTGAGTTCGAGTCTCATTTCCAGCTTTTTTTATTTGGTCAAACGGATATTCCAGATTTGCTTCGCTACTTGCTTATTGTAAAAAGATTCAAAAAGACTGCATTCCTCACATCTGAAATTCAGATATGTAAATGCAGTCTTTTTTGCTATTTTATTACTTATTGGCTATTTCTGTCTGCTTTGTTATTGTCATTTTTTTGCTGTAGCTCTTTTCTTCACTGTTTCTGCCTTTTTCTCTGCCTTGACAGCTTCTTCTGCTTTCGCAGCTTTTTCTTCCTTTACTGACTTCTTTGCTGGAGCTTTTGCCTTCACAGTCCTTACCAGTTTTCCTGCAGTCTTATCTTTCGCAGTTTTCGCTGCGGTCACTTTCTTCCTGGCTGGGGCTTTCCCGGGAGTGCAGCTGTAGATACTTACACCAAGTGCCGGCAGTTTCACCTTAATAGAGTGCTCACGTTCGTCGCACTCTTCTGCTTTTGCTGTCTTCACACGAGAATTTACTACACCCTCGCCGCCGAATTCTGCTGCATCGCTATTAAAGATTTCTTTATATTTCCCTGCAAAGGGCACGCCCACCTGGTAATTCTCGTAAGGAATTGCGGCGAAATTACAGATTACAAGCAGAGTTTCCTCTGGTTTCTCTGTCTTACGCAGGAAGGTGATCACATTCTCCTCGTATTTCATCAGCTGAACCCACTCAAATCCGTCATACTCATCATCCATCTGATAAAGAGCAGGCGAACTCTTATAAAGGGTATTCAACGCCTGAATGCATTTGGCAAGTCCCTCCGGTATAGCAGCCCCCGGCGCCATCATTTTACATCCGGGATGAACCATCATATAGGAATAAGCCTCTCTTACCTGAGCCAGCTTATGCTTGTCATCTCCTGGAAGCTTCGCCATAAATTCTTCCAGATTTCCCACATCTCTGCTTCCAAGAGTCAGAATATAATGCTCAGAATATGCATATAAGGTGGACAAAGTCAGCTGATCATGATAATTCTTCCGCAAAATCGGATCCACAGACAGATAAAAGAGGAAATCTCTTGTCCATCCGCCACTCCACTTATAATCAAATCCAATGTGATCATTCTCCACACTGTCAGTCAGCTCTGGCCACAGACCATCCTCCTGTGCGATCAGAAGTGCCCCTGGATCACGCTTCTTCAAAATAGAATTCAGATGCTTCAGAAATTCAATGGCTTGAAGATTCTCATTGGAGCCATACATATTCGGCGTCCATCCATCCTTTCTTCCATAATCCAGATAAAGCATGGCATCCACATCATCCATACGAAGACCGTCCACATGGAAAACCTCCAGCCAGAAACAGGCATTGGAAATCAGGAAATCCATTACCATAGGGCTGTCATAATTATAAAGCATGGTGCCCCACATCGGGTGGACTGCCATTTCCGGGTCTTTCACTTCATAAAGGGGCGTTCCGTCAAATTTCTCCAGACCGCCTGCGTATCTCGGGAACTGAGCCGGTGACCAGTCAAGGATCACGCCTATTCCCACCTGATGAAGCTCATCTACCAGCGCTGCAAATTCTGCTGGTGTGCCATAACGTGTGCTGACTGCAAAGTATGCAGATGTAGGGTATCCGTCTGAGCCATCCTCCAGAAATTCCATAACCGGATGAAGTTCCACATGAGTATATCCCTTTTCTTTCGCAAAAGCCACCAGCTCTTTTCCTGATTTCCACTGTCCCAGACTTGTCTCATAAATGGAAACCGGCTGCCTGCGGTCGTCGTATTTCTTACGTTCAGCCATCCAGCTGCTGTCGTTCCATATAAAATCAGAAACATCTGCCACAACAGAATTCCACAACGGTGCAGGCTGGGTTCTGTTTCCATAAGGATCTGCCTTCTGAAGGAGCACATCCCCTTTCGCCTTAATTTCATAACGATAGGCATCTCCCGCCTTTACTCCCGGGATAAAAAGTTCAAAAAGGCCTGACATGGGCATCTTATGCATGGGGAGTGCTCTGCCATCCCAATTATTGAATTCGCCAACCACACTTACCCGAACTGCATTGGGTGCCCACACTGCGAAATGAGTGCCTGCTACCCCATTCATCACCATGGGATGTGCACCCATTTTCTTATAGGCTTCATAATATACGCCGCCAAGGAAGGCTCTTTCATCCTCTTCTGTGAGAAGTCTGCCAAATGCGTAGGCATCCTTAAAGTTCTTCGTCTCCTTCTCAAACTCTACCTGAAATTCATAATCCGGAATTCTTCTGCCTGGGATCAGCACTGCATAATAGCCTGCCTCGTCCTCCAGCTCCATTTCATATTTCGTGCGCCCTGTAACCACTGCCGCAGCTCTGGCTTCCGGAAAAAAGCCCTGTATCAGCACACCATCCGGTGTCAGTCTCGGTCCCATCACATCTCTTGGCGCTGTCTCTTCCCCATATACAACCGCTTCAATTTCTGGCCAGTCCATATAATCATATACTGTTTTGCTCATAAGTCTCTCCATTTCCCCGCCAATTTTCACGGACTGTCGGATTTCCGGAAAATATGTTAATATTGTTATATTTTCCCGTCGATCCGACCATAATTTTGATAGTTCTATTTTACCATTTTAAGCGGGAAAAAGAAAGAAATTTGTTTGACAAATACACCCCTCTGCGTTAAATTATTGGTATATGATTTTGAAAACACCTAAGGAGGATTTTTCAATGAGTAATCGAAACTACGACGTAACTGCACTTGGCGAGCTTCTCATCGATTTCACAGAGAATGGAACCAGCGCGCAGGGCAACCCGATCATGGAAGCGAACCCGGGCGGAGCTCCATGTAATGTTCTGGCTATGCTTGAGCGCCTTGGCAAGAAGACCGCTTTTATCGGAAAAGTTGGAAAGGATATGTTCGGAAACCAGCTGAAGGCTGCTGTTGAAGAAGTTGGAATTGATACAAGAGCTCTTATTATGGATGAAGAAGTACATACCACACTGGCATTTGTCCACACCTATCCGGATGGAGACAGAGACTTCTCTTTCTATCGTAATCCAGGTGCTGACATGATGCTGACTATGGATGAGGTTCCGGACGACCTGATCCGCGATTCCCGCATTTTCCATTTCGGAACTCTCTCTTCTACCCATGAGGGCGTACGTGAAGCTACACGTCATGCCATTGAGGTAGCAAAAGAAGCCGGCTGTATCATCACCTTTGACCCCAATCTGCGCCCGCCACTCTGGAAATCCCTTGAGGATGCCCGTGTCGAGATTGAGTACGGTCTTACCAAATGTGACGTTCTGAAGATTTCTGACAACGAAGTGGAATTCCTTTTCGATACCACAGACTACGACAAGGGTGCTGCACTGATCGAAGAGAAATATCACATTCCGCTGGTTCTTATCACCATGGGTAAAGACGGAAGCCGTGCTTATTACAAGGGACGCCGCGTAGAATGCGCTCCATTCCTTCAGGAGCACACCATTGAGACCACAGGTGCCGGAGACACCTTCTGTGCCAGCATCCTGAACTATGTTCTGGAGCACGGTCTGGAAGACCTCTCCGACGAGAACCTGATGGAAATGCTTACCTTCGCAAACGCAGGCGCATCTCTTATCACTACCCGCAAGGGTGCTCTCCGCGTGATGCCAACTCGCGAAGAGGTTGAGGAATTTATTGCAAAGAATGGCAGATAATCTACATAAAAAATAAAACATATAAACAATAAAAACAGGAACAACTAATTCTTCCGAATTAGTTGTTTCTGTTTTTATTATTAAAATATTTTTTATTCTATTGTTAAATATCCAGGTTGTGTTTCCTTACCAAAGCTGATATAATTATTATATGGGTGTTGCCATAACGGTAGGCGGTTAGTCCTTCAACAGAGGGACTGTGACTCTCTGATTACATAGAAACCTGTAAGGGAATTCAGTGGAAAGGAGGGCTAGGCCAATGAGTATTGTTGACCTTATAGCAGTTGTAAGCTTCGGCTTAACCTGCTTTACAATAGGATACACATTGGGTAAAGATGTAAATAATACACAAAAATAGCCGCCCTGTCTGTAAACTAAGCGGCAATTTTTGCTAACCAGTATATGGACTAACCGTCTATCGGCAACACTCTTTTTCTATACTTATATTAACATTCTGTTGTCTTAATGTCAATTATCTGTATTTGAATTTATTTCACCACGCGAACCTTTGAAACACCTTCAATAGCCTTCAGCGCATCCAGTGCCTCTGCGGAAGCTGCACTCTCCAGATCGATCAGAGTATACGCATACTCACCTTTACTCTTGTTGGTCATGTCTGCAATGTTCAGGCCCTCAGCACCAAGGATCTTGGTCAGCTGGCTGATCATGTTAGGAATGTTCTTATGTGTAATGGCAATACGTCCTACTGCTACGCAGGTACCCATATCACAGTTCGGGAAGTTTACGGAGTTTTTGATATTACCATTCTCAAGGAAATCACGAACCTCCTTCACAGCCATAACTGCACAGTTCTCCTCAGATTCCTCTGTGGATGCTCCAAGATGAGGAGTTACCAGAATGCCCTCATGACCTGCAACTGTATGGTTGGCAAAGTCCGTTACATACTTTTTCACCTTGCCGCTGTTCAGCGCCTCAATCAGCGCATCCTCGTCAACCAGAAGGTCACGGGCAAAGTTCAGAAGTACAACACCGTCTTTCATCTTATCAAAAGCCTCTTTGTTGATCATCTTCTTTGTGGAATCCAGAAGCGGTACATGTACAGTGATATAATCGCACTTGCTGTAAATCTCATCTAAGCTCTTGCTGTGCTTAATAGTACGGGAAAGGTTCCATGCTGCATCGATGGAAATGTATGGATCATATCCATAAACCTCCATCCCAAGGGAAGCTGCTGCATTTGCCACCATGCTTCCGATAGCACCAAGACCGATGATACCAAGCTTTTTGCCCATGATCTCACAGCCTGCAAACTGTTTCTTCTGTTTCTCAGCAAGCTTATCAATATCTTCCTGGTCTTTTTCTCTCTGTACCCACTCAATACCTCCCACAATGTCACGGGAAGCAAGAAGCATACCGGCAAGAACCAGCTCCTTTACACCATTTGCATTGGCTCCAGGAGTATTAAATACAACGATGCCTTTCTCTGCACACTCTTTCACCGGAATGTTATTGACTCCGGCTCCGGCACGTGCGATCACAGCAACACTCTCCGGCAGCTCCATGTCATGCATCTTGGCACTTCTTACAAGAACTGCCTGGCAGTCATCCAGAGTATCTGCTTTTTTATAATTATCATCAAAAATGTCCAGGCCTTTCTGGGCAATAGGATTCAGGCAATGATACTGAAACATCAAGCATTTTCCTCCTCAAACTTTTTCATGAATGCAACCAGCGCTTCCACACCAGCCTTTGGCATTGCGTTATAAATACTTGCTCTCATACCGCCAACGGTTCTGTGGCCTTTCAGGTTCACAAGACCTGCCTTGGCAGCCTCAGCAACGAATTTCGCATCCATCTCTTTATCTCCTGTTACAAAAGGAACATTCATAAGAGAACGGTCTTTCGGAACAACGGTGCCATGGAAAAGCTTGCTGGAATCAAGGAAATCGTAAAGGATCTTTGCTTTCTCCTCGTTGCGTTTCTTCATCTCTTCCAGACCGCCCATTTTCTTCAGCCATTTGAAAACTTTACCGCATACGTAGATGCAATATGCATTCGGTGTATTATAAAGGGAACCAGCGTCTGCATGTGTCTTATAGGTAAGCATGGTAGGTGTTCCCGGAAGAACATCTTCTGTGATCAGATCCTCGCGGATAATGGCGATTACCATACCTGCAGGTCCGATGTTCTTCTGAACGCCGCCATAGATAATACCATATTTGCTTACATCAACCGGCTCGGAAAGGAAACAGGAGGATACATCTGCCACAAGTGTTTTGCCCTTTGTATTTGGAAGCTCTTTGAACTTGGTTCCATAAATGGTGTTGTTCTCACAGATATAAACATAGTCTGCATCCGGGCTGATCGGCAGATCGCTGCAATCCGGAATGTAAGAGAAAGTCTTATCCTCGGAAGAAGCAATCTTGTTTGCTTTTCCGTATTTCTGTGCTTCCTGGTATGCTTTCTTTGCCCACTGACCGGTTACAATGTAGTCAGCCACCTTATTTTTCATAAGGTTCATTGGGATCATGGCAAACTGCTGGGAAGCGCCGCCCTGAAGGAAAAGTACCTTATAGTTGTCCGGAATATTCATCAGCTCACGAAGATCCTTCTCAGCTGTGTCAATGATTTCCTGGAATGCAGCACTTCTGTGGCTCATTTCCATAACGGACATGCCGGTACCATTGTAATCCATCATTTCATCTGCGACTTCTTTCAACACCTCTTCTGGAAGGACCGCCGGTCCTGCGGAAAAATTGTACACTCTGCTCATTTCTTCACATCCTCCTCATCAAATACCTCGTCTAAACTTGCTCCTGCAGGAACCATAGGATATACGCTTAAATCCTGGTCGATCCAGCAATCGAGAACTACCGGACCCTCTGATGAAAGCGCCATCTTAAGTGCAGGCTCTACTTCTTCCATCTTCGTAACACGGATTGCTTTTGCTCCCATTGCTTCAGAAACTTTCACGAAGTCCACACCATCATTTAAGATGGTCTGAGAATATCTTTGTTCATAGAACAGAGTCTGCCACTGACGTACCATTCCCAGAACATGATTGTTCAGAATGATCTGGACAAGAGGTTTGCCGCAGCGAACTGCCGTGGCGATCTCGTTCATGTTCATACGGAAACAGCCGTCTCCTGCTATATTTACCACGGTTTTGTCCGGGCAGCCCATCTTTGCTCCGATTGCTGCGCCAAGGCCGTAACCCATGGTACCAAGCCCTCCTGATGTCAGGAAGGTTCTCGGCTCCTTAAATTTGAAATACTGGGCAGCCCACATCTGGTGCTGTCCTACATCTGTGGAAACGATTGCATCTCCACCTGTCAGTTCATAAAGCTTCTGGATCACGTAGGGTCCGGTAAGCTGGGAATGATCGTAATTCAGCGGATACTTAGCTTTCATATCCTGAATATGCTGTACCCATTCATCATGGCGCTTCTCCGGGATTTTCACAAGGAGAAGCTTCAGCACTTCCCTCAGATCTCCGATCACGGAGGCATCAACTGCAATATTCTTGTTGATCTCCGCTGCATCTACATCAATCTGCAGGATCTTTGCCTTCGGTGCGAAGGTCTTTGTATCTCCTGTCACACGGTCGCTGAAGCGTGCACCAAGAGTGATCAGAAGGTCACACTCACACATTGCGTAGTTGGAAGTTTTGGTTCCATGCATTCCAACCGGACCTGTGTAAAGCTCATCCTCTCCGGAAAAAGCCCCTTTTCCCATAAGGCTGTCGCAGACCGGAGCCTGGATCTTGTGGGCAAGTGCACGGACTTCTTCAGATGCATCTGCGATCACAGCACCGCCGCCAACAAAAATAAATGGCTTTTTCGCTGCTGCGATCATCTGGGCTGCTGTATCCACATCCTTCGGACGGATGGTGTCAACCTTCGGCTCTACGGCTGTGATGGTGTGACGGATATATTCACATTTTGCTGCAGTTACGTCCTTGGGCACATCTACAAGTACCGGACCAGGGCGACCGCTTTTTGCGATGATAAAAGCTTTGCGGATGGTGTCTGCAAGCTTTGTTACATCTTTGACAATATAGCTGTGTTTTGTCACAGGCATTACAATGCCTGCGATATCAACTTCCTGGAAGGAATCTTTTCCAAGAAGGGCAGTTCCAACATTACAGGTAATTGCTACCACAGGAACAGAGTCCATACACGCGGTGGCAATTCCGGTTACCAGGTTGGTTGCACCTGGGCCGGAAGTTGCCAGACACACTCCGACCTTTCCTGTCGCACGGGCGTAACCGTCTGCCGCGTGGGAAGCTCCCTGCTCATGGGAAGTAAGTACATGTTTAATTTTATCACTGTATCGGTAAAGGGCGTCATAAACGTTCAGAATAGCTCCGCCTGGATATCCGAAAACGGTATCCACGCTTTGCTCCAGCAAACATTCTATGATGATCTCCGCTCCTGTAAGCTGCAATTTCATTTCCTCCTGGTATATTATACTGTAAAAATCCCGGACATTTGCTATGAAAGAACCATACTTTCATGAACCATAATTCCATTCACATGTCCGGATAAGAATCTTATTATTTTGCTTTCGGAACCTCAAGGATCGCACCGCGGTTTCCGGAAGTAACCATTGCTGCATATCTTGCCAGATATCCGGTTGTAACCTTCGGCTCTCTCGGCTGCCATTTTGCTTTTCTTGCTGCAAGCTCTTCATCAGAAACCTTCAGTTCCAGCTTCAGTTCCGGAATATTGATGCTGATGATATCCCCTTCCTCAACAAGGGCGATGGGACCGCCTACTGCTGCCTCTGGTGAAACATGTCCGATGGAAGCGCCTCTGGATGCACCACTGAAACGTCCATCTGTAATAAGGGCTACAGAAGAACCAAGTCCCATACCTGCGATTGCAGAGGTAGGATTCAGCATTTCTCTCATTCCAGGACCACCCTTCGGTCCCTCATAACGGATGACAACAACGTCACCTTCTACGATCTTGCCGCCTTTGATTGCTGCGATTGCGTCTTCCTCGCAGTCAAAAACTCTTGCAGGTCCTTCATGAACCATCATCTCCGCAACAACTGCAGAACGTTTTACAACGCTTCCGTCTGGTGCAAGATTGCCCCGAAGTACAGCAAGTCCGCCTGTGGTGCTGTATGGATTGTCGATCGGGCGGATTACTTCCGGGTTCAGGTTTACACAGTCCTTGATATTCTCGCCTACTGTTTTTCCGGTTACAGTCATGCATTCTGTGTGAAGGAGTCCCTTCTTATTCAGCTCGTTCATAACTGCGTATACGCCGCCTGCTTCGTTCAGGTCTTCCATGTAGGTAGGGCCTGCAGGTGCAAGGTGGCAGATATTCGGAGTCTTTGCACTGATTTCATTTGCAAAGCTGATATCGAAATCCCAGCCAATCTCATGTGCAATTGCCGGAAGATGAAGCATACTGTTTGTGGAACAGCCAAGAGCCATATCTACCGTAAGGGCATTCAGAAGTGCCTCTTTTGTCATAATATCTCTTGGACGGATGTTGCGGCGGTACATTTCCATAACCTGCATTCCTGCATGCTTTGCAAGACGGATACGCTCGGAATATACAGCCGGGATGGTTCCGTTTCCTTTCAGTCCCATACCAAGAACCTCAGTAAGGCAGTTCATACTGTTTGCAGTGTACATACCGGAACAGGAACCGCAGGTCGGACATGTTTTGTTCTCACACTCAGTTAGGCCTTCCTCTGTAAGCTTGCCTGCTGCGTAAGCACCAACAGCCTCAAACATGCTGGATAGACTTGTCTTGTGTCCGTTTAAGTGACCAGCCAGCATCGGGCCTCCGCTTACGAATACGGTAGGAACGTTGATTCTGGCTGCTGCCATCAGAAGTCCCGGTACGTTCTTGTCACAGTTCGGGATCATAACAAGAGCATCAAACTGGTGAGCCAATGCCATGGCCTCTGTGGAATCTGCGATCAGGTCTCTTGTTACAAGAGAATATTTCATACCGATATGTCCCATTGCAATACCGTCACAGACAGCGATTGCAGGGAACATGACCGGAGTTCCTCCAGCCATTGCCACGCCAAGCTTTACGGCCTGTGCGATTTTATCCAGGTTCATGTGGCCTGGTACGATCTCATTATAGGAACAAACGATTCCTACTAATGGACGCTCCATTTCTTCTTTTGTCATTCCAAGGGCATTGAACAGGGAACGGTGAGGTGCCTGCTGTGTGCCTGTTTTTACTGCGTCACTTCTCATAACTTATATCTCCTTTTTGCTTCATAGCCGGGAAAAATGATCCATTTGCTTTTTGTTTATTTCGAATTCTAAATTTCCTTAGCGATCAGGTCACCCATCTCTTTCGTTCCAACCAGAGTGCATCCCTCAGACATAATGTCACCGGTACGGTATCCGGCAGTCAGAACCTTCTGTACAGCAGTCTCAACTGCATTTGCTTCCTCATCCAGATCCAGGGAAAAACGAAGCATCATGGCTGTGGAAAGGATGGTTGCGATCGGGTTGGCCTTATTCTGACCTGCAATATCAGGTGCAGAGCCATGGCTTGGCTCATAAAGACCAAATTTTGTCTCGTTCAGGCTGGCAGAGGAAAGCATTCCGATAGATCCTGTCACCATGCTGGCCTCATCAGAAAGAATATCACCGAACATATTCTCAGTGAGAATAACATCAAACTGCTTGGGATCTCTCACCAGCTGCATTGCGCAGTTGTCAACCAGCATATGCTCAAGAGTAACTTCCGGGTAATCCTTCGCTACCTCTTCTACTACTTTTCTCCAAAGTCTGGAGGAATCCAGAACATTTGCCTTGTCAACGCTTGTTACTTTTTTGCGGCGTTTCATGGCAATGTCAAATGCCTTGATGGCAATTCTGCGAATCTCGTTTTCGTTGTAGGAAAGGGTATCGATGGCTTTCTTTACACCGTTCTCTTCTACTGTTTTTCTTTCGCCAAAATAAAGACCGCCTGTAAGCTCTCGTACGATGATCATGTCAAATCCGTCTCCAATGATCTCATCGCGAAGAGGGCATGCTGCACGAAGTTCGTTGTATAAATATGCAGGGCGAAGGTTTGCAAAAAGATTCAGTGCCTTACGGATTGCAAGAAGTCCTGCCTCCGGGCGTTTGGATGGCTCCAGCTTATACCATGGGGATGTCTTGGCATCTCCACCAATAGAGCCCATAAGAACTGCATCAGAAGCTTTCGCTGTAGCGATTGCCTCGTCTGTAAGCGGTACTCCATGTACATCAATGGAAGCTCCGCCTAAAAGTACTTCAGAATAAGAAAAAGTATGTCCATATTTCTCACATACTTTGTCCAGAACTTTTTTTGCTTCTGCAACGATTTCCGGACCGATTCCGTCTCCGGGGATCAGTGAAATGTTGTAATTCATAATAATTTCCTCTCCTTCGTTTCTGAATGCCAGCGGAAAATCACCTCTCGCCTGACACCAATGGATAATTGTTATTATAATAACGCACTTTCTTTAATATTTCAACATGTTAAAGTAAAAAACTGTCAAAAAACTGCCTTTTTTCCCATTCTCAAAAAACATTCACGGAAGAAAAAAGGCCCCATCCCTTTATGGAATGAAGCCTGTTCTTAGTTTCTGTCATATTCGGATGAATCTGATTATGCAGAAGCCTGCTCTGCTTTCTCAACTTCGGCAATTGCCTGTTTCCTCATAGGGATACGGCAGTTCTTATTGTTACCGAACTCTACGATCACGTCTTCTTCTGTCATGTCAATGATGACACCGTAGAAGCCGCTTGTAGTTACAATACTGTCACCTACAGCCATATCGCTGAGCATCGCCTGTACTCTCTTCTGCTCTTTCTTCTGAGGTCTGATCATCAGAAAATACATAATACCGAAAAGTACAACCAGCCATACGATGGTAAATCCCATACTCATTCCGCTTGATGCGTCCATTTGCTATTCCTCCTGTATCTTACTATCACGCCCTGTCTTTTTCACCAGCGCATTATAGTATATAATACACAAAATAATTTGATTCTTCAAGTATTTTTCCGATTTTTTATATTAATTTCATTTACTATATCTGCTGTTAATTTTTCCCTCTTCAAAACCAGCCAGTCGCATTTCTTTATATTCTGCAAAATTGCCCTGATCCAGTGCATCCCGGATTTCCTCCATCAGGTGATTGTAGAAGTAAAGATTATGAAGCACGCAAAGGCGCATTCCCAGCATTTCTTTCGCTTTCAGAAGGTGGCGGATATAGGCTCTGCTGTAATGCTGACAGGCAGGACACTGGCATCCCTCTTCGATTGGGGACGGATCCAATTCATATTTCGCATTAAACAGATTCAGCTTGCCCCGATTGGTGTAAACATGTCCATGACGTCCGTTACGGCTTGGATATACACAGTCAAAGAAGTCGATTCCTCTTGCGACTCCTTCCAGAATATTAGCAGGAGTACCTACTCCCATCAGATAGGTAGGTTTGTTCTGCGGAAGGTGAGGCACGACTTCGTCCAGAATATGATACATCTGCTCATGCGTTTCCCCAACTGCAAGACCGCCAACTGCGTAGCCGTCCAGATCCAGTTTGGAAATGGTATCTGCATGCGCAATACGGATATCTGCATAGATAGCTCCCTGATTAATTCCGAAAAGCAGCTGCTCTTTATTCACTGTATCCGGCAGTCCGTTCAGTCTGGACATCTCTGCCTTGCAGCGCTCCAGCCATCTGGTAGTGCGGTCTACAGAAGCCTGTACATATTCTCTGCTTGCCACGCTGCTTGGACATTCGTCAAATGCCATGGCAATGGTGGAACCCAGATTAGACTGGATCTGCATACTCTCCTCCGGTCCCATAAAAATCTTATGACCGTCAATGTGGGACTGGAAATAAACGCCCTCTTCCTTGATCTTGCGAAGTCCTGCCAGGGAAAACACCTGGAATCCGCCTGAATCAGTAAGAATCGGTCTGTCCCAGACCATAAACTTGTGAAGTCCGCCAAATTCCTTGATCAGCTTGTCGCCTGTTCTTACATGGAGATGATAGGTATTGGAAAGCTCAACCTGGGTTCCGATATCCTTCAGATCCATGGTGGATACTGCGCCCTTGATGGCTCCAACAGTTCCTACGTTCATAAACACAGGTGTCTGGATGGTTCCATGTACTGTCTCAAACTGGGCACGCTTGGCACGGCCTTCTGTTTTCATAAGTGTATATTTTGCCATATGTGAATCCTTTCTTTTTTAAGTCTTTATCTTCAAAAAAATTTCTGTTTCTGCAGCCCTGCAAAGACATTTTTCTTTTTACGCTTGCAAAAGAGTGTAAAACACGGGCAGAAAACTTCATATATTATAGCCCGAAATAACCGAAAATTCAACACTTGTGCGAAGAATCCTTGTTAAACTTTTACATTGTCATTTAAGCCGGGGTATCGTATAATATTACGGAATATTTGCATTTGAATTTTTCACATATAAATAAGAAGATTTAAGGTTACTGTTCACTGGTAACATTCCGCGAGGTGTTTTTTGTGAACAAAGTTCACAGAAAACCCGAGAGTTGCGGCGCGAAATCATGCAAAGCATGATTTCTGTGCATCGCGAAGCGTGTTACTGTGAACGGAGTGAACAGTAACGATTTAAGCACATATGCAACAGATGAGGAGGCATATTCTTTACATGAGCAACAAATACACATTAGGAATTGACATTGGTTCCACCACTGTCAAAATTGCAATACTTGATGAAAACGACACCCTGCTTTTCGCAGATTACCAGCGTCATTTCGCCAACATCCAGGAAACCCTGGCAGAGCTTCTGGCGAAAGCTTATGGCAAACTTGGAGAGCTTACCCTTCATCCGGTGATCACAGGCTCCGGCGGACTTACCCTCGCCAACCACCTTGGCGTTCCTTTTGTACAGGAGGTAATTGCGGTATCCACTTCTCTTCAGAAGATTGCGCCCCAGACGGATGTTGCCATCGAGCTTGGCGGCGAGGATGCCAAGATCATCTACTTCGAAGGCGGCAATATTGAGCAGCGTATGAATGGTATCTGCGCAGGAGGTACCGGTTCTTTCATCGATCAGATGGCATCCTTGCTTCAGACTGATGCTACCGGGCTGAACGAATACGCGAAGAATTACAAAGCGCTTTACCCCATCGCAGCCCGCTGCGGCGTATTTGCCAAGACTGACATCCAGCCTCTGATCAACGATGGTGCCACCAAGGAGGATCTTTCCGCTTCCATTTTCCAGGCAGTTGTAAACCAGACCATTTCCGGTCTTGCCTGCGGCAAGCCGATTCGCGGTCATGTTGCATTTCTCGGCGGTCCCCTTCACTTTCTGGATCAGCTGAAGGCAGCTTTTATCCGCACCCTGAAGCTGGATGATGAACACGCCATCACACCAGAGAATTCCCATCTTTTCGCAGCTATGGGTTCTGCTATGAATGCGAAGGATGAGGTAACCGTTTCCCTTACAGATATGGCCAACCGCCTGAAGAACTCCATCAAACTGGATTTCGAGGTGGAACGTATGGAGCCTCTTTTTGCTACGGAGGAAGACTATGAGGCATTTAATAAGCGTCAGAGTGCCTATCAGGTAAAGAAGGGTGACCTTTCCCAGTATCACGGCAACTGCTATCTGGGTATTGATGCAGGTTCCACCACCACCAAGACTGCTCTTGTAGGTGAGGACGGAACCCTGCTTTACTCCTTCTACAGCAATAATAACGGAAGCCCGCTTAAGACAGCCATCCGTTCTATCCAGGAGATCTACAGCATTCTTCCGGAGGATGCCCGCATTGCATTTTCCTGTTCCACAGGCTACGGCGAGGCTCTGATGAAGGCCGCTCTTCTGCTGGATGAGGGGGAAGTTGAGACCGTTTCCCATTACTATGCAGCAGCTTTCTTCGACCCGGAGGTTGACTGTATCGTCGATATCGGCGGACAGGATATGAAATGCATCAAGATCCGTAATCAGACCGTAGACAGCGTACAGCTGAACGAGGCATGTTCCTCCGGCTGTGGTTCCTTTATCGAAACCTTTGCCAAGTCTCTGAATTACTCCGTACAGGATTTTGCCAAGGCTGCCCTGTTTGCAGAGCACCCCATTGACCTTGGAACAAGATGTACTGTATTTATGAACTCCAAAGTAAAGCAGGCCCAGAAGGAAGGCGCATCCGTAGCTGATATTTCTGCAGGTCTTGCATACTCTGTTATTAAGAATGCGCTTTACAAGGTTATCAAGGTTTCCGATGCCAAAGAGCTGGGACGTCATATTGTGGTACAGGGTGGAACCTTCTACAACGACGGTGTACTTCGAAGCTTTGAGCGTATAGCAGGCTGTGAAGCTATTCGTCCTGACATTGCCGGTATTATGGGGGCTTTCGGTGCTGCCCTCATTGCCAAGGAGCGCTACCACGCAGAAGGCCGTGAAACCACCATGCTTTCCATTGACAAGATCAACGAGCTGAAATATACCACCTCCATGGCCAACTGCCACGGATGTACCAATAACTGTCGTCTTACCATCAACAAATTCACTGGCGGGCGTCAGTTCGTAAGCGGTAACCGCTGTGAGCGCGGTATTGGTAAGGAGAAGAATAAGGATCATATCCCCAACCTTTACGAATACAAGTACAAACGGCTTTTCTCCTATCCGCCTCTTTCACCGGATAAGGCTACCCGGGGAAAAGTTGGTATTCCGCGAGTTTTAAATATGTTTGAGAATTATCCTTTCTGGTATACCTTCTTTACTGAGCTGAAATATCAGGTAGTGCTTTCTCCTACCTCCACCAGAAAGATTTATGAACTGGGCATTGAATCCATTCCAAGTGAATCCGAGTGCTATCCGGCCAAGCTTGCCCACGGACATGTGACCTGGCTGATCAAAAATGGTGTGAAATTCATTTTCTACCCGTGTATCCCTTACGAGCGAAATGAATTCCCGGATGCAGTCAACCACTACAACTGCCCTATCGTTACCTCTTATGCAGAGAATATTAAGAACAATGTGGACGAGCTTCACGATCCGTCCATTACCTTTATGAATCCGTTCCTGGCCCTGACCTCTGAAGAGATCGTTACAAAGAGACTGACTGAGATTTTCCCGGATATCCCGGAATCTGAGGTGAAGGAAGCCGCTCACAAGGCATGGGAGGAAATGGCTGCCGTACATAAGGACATTGAGAAAAAAGGTGAGGAGACACTTCAGTACCTGAAGGAGACAGGCCGCCGGGGCATCGTTCTGGCTGGTCGTCCTTACCATATTGACCCTGAGATTCATCACGGTATCCCGGATCTGATCAACAGCTATGGTGTGGCAGTCCTCACTGAGGATTCTGTTTCCCATCTGGTACCTGTTGAGCGCCCGATCCGTGTCAATGACCAGTGGATGTACCATTCCAGACTGTATGCAGCAGCAAACTTTGTGAAAACCCGTGATGATCTGGATCTGATCCAGCTGAACTCCTTTGGCTGCGGACTTGACGCGGTCACCACCGATGAGGTTTATGAAATTCTGGATGGCAGCGGCAAGATTTATACCTGCCTGAAGATTGACGAGGTAAACAACCTTGGTGCCGCAAGGATCCGTGTCAGATCCCTTCTTGCAGCCCTTCGTGCAAAGGATGCTCAGAAAAAGGAGCGCACCATTAAACCATCTTCTATCGAGAAGGTTTCGTTTACTAAGGAGATGCGCAAAGATTACACCATCCTCTGCCCGCAGATGTCACCGGTGCACTTCTCCTTATTGGAAGCCGCTTTTAATGCAAACGGTTATCATCTGGAGGTGCTTCCAAATGACAACAAGCATGCCGTAGACGTAGGTCTGAAATATGTAAATAATGATGCCTGCTATCCTTCCCTGATCGTTGTGGGACAGATTATGGACGCTCTTTTATCAGGCAAATACGACCTGAACAAGACTGCAGTTATCATGTCCCAGACAGGCGGTGGATGCCGTGCATCCAACTATATTGCTTTTATCCGCCGTGCCCTTAAGAAAGCGGGAATGGAACAGGTTCCGGTTATCTCCCTTAACCTTAGCGGTCTGGAGAGCAACCCTGGATTTAAGCTTACTCTTCCGCTGGTGAAGGCTGTTGTGTATGCCGCTGTGTTTGGTGATATTTTTATGAAATGTATTTACCGCATGCGCCCATATGAACTGGAGAAGGGCATTGTAAACCGCAAGCACAAGATCTGGGAAAAACGTGTGATTGCATTTCTTACCGGCAGCTCATTAAGCCACAGCCAGTTTAAGAAAATGTGCCGGGAAATGGTTCACGATTTCGATACCATCCCGATCAGTGATGAGAAGAAGCCTCGTGTTGGTATTGTAGGTGAGATCCTGGTTAAATTCCTTCCGGCTGCAAACAATCACCTTGCAGAGCTTCTGGAAGCGGAAGGAGCTGAGCCTGTGGTACCGGATCTGATCGACTTTATGTCCTACTGCTTCTACAATCAGAATTTCAAGGTCGACAATCTTGGATTTAAGAAATCCAAGGCATTCTTTGGAAATATAGGTATTAAGGCAATCGACTGGGTTCGTAAGACTGCAAATGAGGCACTTGCGGAAAGCCGTCATTTCCATCCTACTGCAGATATCCGTGATCTGGCGAAGATGGCACGCCCCATTGTTTCTGAGGGTAACCAGACTGGCGAGGGATGGTTCCTGACCGGTGAAATGATGGAGCTGATCCATGATGATGTTCCGAATATTGTTTGTATCCAGCCATTCGGCTGCCTGCCGAACCACATTGTTGGCAAAGGTGTTATCAAAGAAATCCGCCGTCAGTATCCGAAGGCTAATATTGCAGCCATCGACTACGACCCGGGTGCAAGCGAGGTAAACCAGCTGAACCGAATTAAATTAATGCTTTCTACTGCACAGAAGAATTTGAAGACAGAAGAGGCGAAAAATAACAACTAGCCTCGGTTCGTATTCCGAAAAAATACAAGAAGAAAGCCCTCAGAGTTGCCGCTCTGAGGGCTTTCGTGCTGCATACATTGAACATATCGCTTCTTTCTTGCCGAATGGCATTATAACCTATGCATATCTAAAAGTCAATATATTATAATTTTAATAGCATATTTAAAAACCATATTCTAAAACGGCAGTTTCCCTGCAATTTTCTTCAGGTAGGCTCCGCCTGGCATCATGGCAAACTGCTCATCAGATGGCTTGCTCACTGCCAGATATACAATAAAATAGGCAACCATTCCAAGAACCACTGCGATTCCAAGGCTGATGAAATTGGAATGGATCAGCTTATAAATTCCATAATAGGAAAAGCCTGCCACTACAGCCATAGGCACAGATGCCAGAAGTGGATTCAGATAAGCACTTCTCCATGGATTTTTGTACTGCATATACTGTTTCATCGCCCGCTCGTTCAGCAGACACATAACAACCGCATAAATAATCATTGCCACTACAATAGCGTATACACCAAGGTCAGTTGCAAACAGCAGGATTGCCATGGCAATCACATCCACTACCAGAGCAATTGCTGCATTGATCATGGGGATATTGGGCTTTCCGATTCCCTGCAGCACACCATTGGAAATATTGGAATTTCCATTGAGAATGATGGTAATGACACCAAGCATCATCAGCTGAGCTGCTGCTCCCTCTGTTCGCGGAAACAAAAGTCTTGTGATCGGGCCGGCAAGAACTGCAAGCCCAACTGCACACGGAATGGAAATAAACATACTGATCCAGGTTGCGCGGTCGATCTTATCTCTGGCACTGTCCATATTCCTCTTGGCATACTGGGCAGAAACCTCCGGAATCATGGATGTGGGTGCTGTACTTGCAAGCGTAAGGGGAATATTGATCAGGGTCATATAATAGCCATATTCCGCGTAGAGACTTGTAATGGTATCATGGTCAATTCCCTTAAAGCCCTGAATGCCGGAATACATATAACTGTTAATAAAGCCGTTTACATTGTAAATAAAAGAGCTGAGGATGATCGGCATTACGATGAGAACGATATTCTTCATAACCTCGCCGGTGGCCTCATCACGGGAATGGGTATCCCTTGCCAGTCTCTTTTTGATATTCTTTCGGTTTACCCAATATACAAAAAGCATGAAAAGTAACGCTGATGCAACTCCGGCACCGGTTCCCATAGTAGCTCCGGCAGCCCCCCAGGCATTTCGTACAGATTCTTCCGCATTACTGAATTTATTCAGCATGACAGTAGACATCAAGATTGCAAAAACCGCTACAAAACACTGTTCCACAATCTGGGACAATGAGGTAGGGAGCATGTTTCGATATGCCTGAAAATAACCTCGGAAGGTACCAAGAATTCCTGACAGGAAAATGGTTGGTGCCAGCATTTTCAGTGCAAGTCTGGCTCCGGACATGGATTCCGGCACCAGAATGGACGAGCCGAAAAGACAAAAAAGTGCTACTACGCCTCCCATTATGATTACATATAACAGCGCACAGTGAAATACCTTCTGGGCGTCTCTGTAACGTTTAAAAGCCAGCTTTTCTGCCATAATCTTGGATACTGCCTGCGGAATGCTGAAAGAAGCGATCATCAGCAGGATAAAGTAAACATTCTGGGCATAATTGAAAAGACCCATACTGTTATTTCCAAGAGTATTGGAAAGCGGACTTTTATAGAGCATTCCGATGATCTTGGAGATCAATGCCGCGATCATCAGGAATGAAGCATTTTTTACAAGTGTGTTATCGTTCTTTTTCCCCATTTCTTATTGTTCCTTTTTGATATTTTCAATCTGCCAGTCAATGGGGGCAAGCCCGTTTTTCTCCAGAAATTCATTGGTCTGGCTGAAATGCCTGCATCCGAAAAATCCTCTTGACGCAGACAGCGGGCTTGGATGTGCAGCTGTGAGTACCAGCTGCTTCGGATTGTTCAGCATTGCTTTTTTCATCTGGGCAGGTCTTCCCCAGAGAAGATATACGATCGGGCGGTCCTGATCATTCAGGGTCTGGATAACCGCATCGGTAAACTGTTCCCAGCCGATTCCTCTGTGTGAAAACGCCTGGTGGGCGCGGACAGTCAGTACTGTGTTCAGAAGAAATACGCCTTGTTTTGCCCATTTTTCCAGGCAGCCGTTGTCAGGAATATAGCAGCCCAGGTCGCTGTGGAGTTCTTTATAAATGTTTACCAGAGACGGGGGAATGTCTATATCTTCTCTTACAGAGAAGCAAAGGCCGTTGGCCTGTCCATCGTTATGATAGGGATCCTGACCCAGAATAACTACTTTTACATCGTTTAACGGGGTGTATTCGAAAGCATTAAACATATCCTGGGGCGGTGGGAATACTTTCGTGGTGCGGTATTCTTCCATTATTGTTTTATATAGTTTGGCATAATATGGCTGATGAAATTCATTCTTCAGCGCGGCCTGCCAGTCTCCTGATATCTGACCCATTTTAATTACCACCTCATCTTGCGTATTTTATCGTAACTAGTATAGTATCCATCTAGTAATAATAGTTTACAGTTACTTGCTTTTTTGCTATACTC
>ENA-OPBG01000183-OPBG01000183.1-human-gut-metagenome-genome-assembly--contig:-NODE-183-length-52851-cov-6.334647_pt1 | contig 52851 bp, 38 predicted proteins | sample MGYA00241065_ERZ501446 | MGnify/ENA primary metagenome ERZ501446 (study PRJEB25962, sample SAMEA2042632) | human gut metagenome | biome: human gut; feature: human-associated habitat; material: faeces...
GATGCGAGCGCGTGGAGCGAACATTCAACACGCCGCGACTAAAAGCACAAATATGGCTTATGAAGTTCACTGGCTTCGTCTGTTGTTTACTTAATGAATTAAATAGTAAAAAATATTGTAACCTTTTTGGTTTTCATTTGTTATATGTATGAAAGAAGTCGAAAAGTATCGAGGAAAGGGAGTGAGAATCTGGATAAGCATTTGTTAGAAGCGTTATATCACCGTTATTATAAGGAGCTATACATTTTTGTATATTCTCTTTGTGGAAGTGAGACAGTAACCGATGATATTTTGCAGGATACATTTTTAAAAGCTCTGCTGGCATTGAAAGATTCTCACACTAATATGCGGGCATGGCTTTATATGGTAGCCCGGAATCTTTATTATAATTATTATAATAGGCAGAAGAATTTGTTTTCCATAGAAACAGAAGAAGTGGATAGAAGAAATTCAAGGGAGAAGATTATTTCTGGTGAAGGAGAAGCCTTTATTCAGAATGATATTTTGGAAGAGATATTACATAAAGAAGAAAAAAAGAGGGTGTGGGATGCTGTGAACCGCCTGAAAGGACAGAAGAAGGAAGTAATACTATTACAGTATTTTGGAGATTTTTCGCAAAAAGAGATTGCAGCAATGCTAAAAATAACTCCAGGTAATGTGAAGGTTCTTTCTTATCGTGCAAAGAAGGAATTAAAAGAATATTTAACGAAGGAGGAAGGAAGATGACATACCGCGAATTACTGGAATTATATAAGACCGGAGAATTAGAATTAGAACAGAGAAAAAAGGTAGAGAAAGATATTGAGAGGCAGGAAGCGATAAGTGATTACCTTTATGAGCAGGAAGATATTCCAGAACTTAATGATATTTTTGAGGAAAAAGCAGCCGCTGAGAAGAATAATAAGAGGAACGATGATATAGAGGATATAGATACAAAATTTATAGAGATGGTCAACCGTTCAATCAGACGTGCGTTTCGCAGAATGGGGCTGACTATTTTAGCGGCGGCATGTGTGCTGATTTTATTTGTACAATTCTGCCTTCCAACGATTGTATCATGTTTTTATTATAATCCAGCGAAGAATATAGGAGACAAAGATTACGCGATAAGTAAGATGAGTCGTGATATGGCGGTATATTCTGAAGTTTTTCTACCAGGGAAAAGGAGAGGTTCTGTGCAGGTGGAAGCAAAAGGATATGGGAATTATAATATCACAGTCAATCAGACTTCCAGTTTTACAGGTAGCCTGACAGATGTATCAGGAGAAATCACACGGGGAGAGCTAAGATACTATGATAACAATATTTTTAAAAAGCCAGCTACAAATGTTTTTGTATATGGAAGCATTGCTGGAAAGGAAGAAAATACGGTAGAAGAGAATTTAAAATATACAAGAAAATACTTTGATGTGAAAGACGATGAAGAAATCAATCTATGTGCGGCAGGATCTAAGGAAGAGTCTCTCAAAACATTACAGGAATTAGATGAAAGAAAAATGTATATAGGCTATGTTTCTTTAGATAAAATTATGTCATATGCCGACTTTAAGAAATATGTGGATAAGCAGGATTTAGCAGAAGTATGGTGTGCGGTGCAGGTAGCAGAACTGGAGAAGGAAGAAGAAGGAGTAGTAAACTTTCAGTCGAATATACCGAATATTGGATTTGTATGCAATCCTTCTTATAACACAGCAATTAAGTGGGATGAGAAAAAGTATCCAAACCTTTTACCAGGGTGTGAAACACAAGATATGGGTAATGAGGACGAATGGGATGACCCGGAAGAAAACCTTAAAAGTGAAAGCAATGCCAGACAGCATTTTGTCAGTTTACTTAACTATCTTTCCAATCAGAAGAAGTTCCTCGCTATGATGGAGAAAGATAACAGTAATTATACAACCAAAGAATTAAAAGAGATGGTATCCTACATCAAGAAGAATGGGATAAAAGTGTATGGATTTACTACAATCGCAGATAAAGAGACATTATTAAAACTCAGCAAACAAAGCGAAGTATACGAAATATACACAGAAGAAGTGAGATGACTATTTAATTCAGTAAAACAGCAGACGCCCGCGACGAGAACCAATACTCTATATTTGTGGTCTCGGAGCAAGTGTTGGATGTGAGTGCACAAGCGAACATTCAACACGCCGCGACTAAAATCACAAATATGGCTGATGGGGTTCACTGGATTCATATGCATCTGCCTAATGAATGAAACAGCAATTCACATTTATTTCACATAATGTTCGTTGACAACTTTAGCTTTGAAAGTTTACAATAGTCCAATAGACAATAGTAACTGATTGTAAGAATTTTCAGAAAGTATTATTGTCTGTAAGTATACAGAAAGGAAGTAACAGACAGTTATGAAAGAAGTAAAGACACCGAGAAAGCCGTTTATTTTTTATTATATTATTGTGCTTCTCGTACTCATGCTGGTCAATATGTTTGTTATGCCGATGATTAGAGAGGCGAGCATTAAGAAGGTTGATTATAATGAGTTTATGAATATGACATTAAATAAACAGATTAAAAAAGTAGAGATTGATGATTCACAGATTACATTTACCGATCAGAATGGAACCGTTTATAAGACGTCCAAGATGGATGGTGACTGGGGATTAACGGAGAGATTATATCGTTCAGGAGCTGAATTTACGACACAGGTTCAGGAACAGATGTCTCCAATATTATCCTTCCTGTTATCCTGGATTATCCCAATTGTGTTGTTCTCCGCATTAGGATATTATGCGCAGAAGAAGATGATGAACAAGATGTCCGGCGGTGGTCCGAATATGATGTTTGGTATGGGTAAGAGTAATGCCAAAGTCTATGTACCGTCCGAGGAAGGTATCCGTTTTAGTGACGTAGCGGGTGAAGATGAGGCGAAGGAGAACTTAGCTGAAATCGTAGATTATCTGCATCAGCCATCAAAGTATTCAGAGATTGGTGCTTCCATGCCGAAGGGAGTTCTTTTAGTAGGCCCTCCGGGAACAGGTAAGACGATGCTTGCCAAAGCCGTAGCTGGTGAAGCGAATGTACCATTCTTTTCTATCTCTGGTTCTGAATTTGTAGAGATGTTTGTTGGTATGGGTGCTTCAAAAGTAAGAGATTTATTTAAGCAGGCGAAGGAAAAAGCTCCATGTATCGTATTTATCGACGAGATTGATGCTATTGGTAAGAAGAGAGATGGACATATCGGCGGTAATGACGAGCGAGAGCAGACTCTCAACCAGCTTCTTACAGAGATGGATGGCTTTGAAGGTAATAATGGCGTTATCATTTTAGCGGCAACAAACCGTCCAGAATCTCTTGATCCGGCATTAACCAGACCGGGACGATTTGACCGCCGTGTACCAGTAGAACTTCCAGATTTAGTAGGAAGAGAAGCCATTTTAAGAGTACACAGTAAAAAGACTCGTCTTGCCGATAATGTAGATTTGCATGCCATTGCCCGTATGGCCGCAGGTGCTTCCGGCGCAGAACTTGCTAACATTATTAATGAGGGGGCCTTAAGAGCAGTAAGGAATGGCAGAAGAATAGTAACACAGGCGGATCTTGAAGAAAGTGTAGAAGTAGTAATCGCAGGATATCAGAAGAAGAATGCTGTCCTTTCACCAAAAGAGAAGATGACAGTTGCTTATCATGAGATTGGTCATGCTTTAGTTGCTGCTAAGCAGACGAATTCTGCACCAGTACAGAAGATTACGATTATTCCGAGAACTTCAGGTGCATTAGGATACACGATGCAGGTAGAACAGCAGGATAAATATCTTATGACGAAGGAAGAAATCCAGAATAAGATCGCAACACTCACAGGTGGACGTGCAGCAGAAGAAATTGTGACAGGAACAATAAGTACAGGAGCTTCTAACGATATTGAACAGGCAACAAAGCTTGCAAGAGCGATGATTACCCGTTACGGTATGACAGACGAATTCGACATGGTTGCAATGGAAACTGTCAATAATCAGTATCTCGGTGGAGATGCTTCCCTTGCATGTTCTGCAGACACACAGAAGAAGATTGATGAGAAGGTTGTAGAAGTTGTAAAAGCCCAGCATAAGAAAGCATTAGATATCTTGAATGAAAACAAAGATAAGCTTCATGAACTGGCGAACTTCCTCTATGAGAAAGAAACGATTACTGGTGAAGAATTTATGCGGATTCTGGAATCCTAATTAAATACTATTAATTATTAACTATAAATGAGTAAATTTAAAATATTGCACAACTATGTCCGCATTATAAAGACATACATTGCTTGATTAGTCTGAATGTGTTTGGACTATAAACAAGAAGCACTTATTTTGTGCATTTTTTCTGTATTTGCTCATTCATAGTATTTATAATAAAAATATGAAATCTAAAATAAATATTGCATATTTTGGAAATATGTGATATAAAGGAATTAATTACAAAATTTTACATTATTATAGCAGGTTGAAGGAGCAGAGACAATGGTAGCAGAAGTTTTTAGCGCAATGATACAGGGAATCGAAGGACAGATTGTAAAGATACAGGTAGATATTAGTAATGGGCTTCCAAATTTTAATATGATTGGATACTTGTCTAATGAAGTGAAGGAGTCAAAAGAGCGGGTACGTACTGCTTTGAATAATATCGGTGTTTTGTTGCCGCCGAAGAGGATTTCTGTGAATTTTGCTCCGGCAGATTTTCGAAAATGTGGGACTTCTTTTGATATTGGGGTTGCGGCAGCGATTTTGCTTGCAATGGATTTTGTCCCGGAAACTTATATAAAAGATACACTTTTTGTTGGTGAGCTATCGTTAAATGGGCAGATTTGTCCGATTTCTGGTGTTTTACCGATTGTCGTTGCTGCATCTAAAAGAGGAATAAAGAGATGTATTGTGGCACAGGAGAACGTGGCAGAGGCTGCTTTTGTAGAGCAGATGGAGGTAGTTGGATGTAGGAATTTAGAAGAACTTTTTTTCTATCTAAAACATGGGTATATTATAAATGATGACTCAGGAGAAATATTAGAGAATTCAGGGAATATATCAGAAGATTCAGGAAAGGAATGTACGATACAAGATGTCAAAAAATCACAGGAGATATCGGAAAGTACACGAAGTTTAAATTTACTTGTAAAAGATATTTTAGAAAATGCAGACGAAGACAAAATATCTGTTACGGATTTTTCTGAAGTAAAAGGACAGGTTATGGCTAAAAGAGCAATGGAGATTGCGGCGGCAGGATATCATAATTTAATGTTGGGTGGTCCGCCGGGAGTGGGAAAGTCTATGTTAGCATCCTGTATTTCTGGAATTATGCCACAGATGACAACAGAAGAGATGATAGATACTACGATTATATACAGTGCAAAAGGCTTGTTAAAAGACAGTTTTTCATTGATTACGAAACGACCCTTCCGTAATCCCTCTCTTGCGGTTACACAGGCAGGAATGTTTGGAGGAGGAATGACTCCGCAGCCGGGAGAGATTTCTCTTGCACATCATGGAATTCTTTTTTTAGATGAGTTTCCAGAATATAAAAGAGAAATTATAGAAATGCTTCGAGTTCCTTTGGAAAAACATGAGATTTCTATTGTAAGAAAGGAACAAACCCTGACATTTCCGGCAGACTTTTTGCTGTCTGTTTGTGCGAACTCCTGCCCATGCGGATATTATCCAATGGATAAATGCCGCTGTACCTATCGTCAGATTGTAAAGTACCAGAATAGAATAAGTGGCCCGATTCTTGACCGAATTGATTTGTTTGTTCGTTGTGAGGAGATAGGATACGAAGCGCTGACTTCGAACTCTAAAGAAGAAAGTTCTGCGGATATTCGGAAAAGGGTAAGCAAAGCATGGGAGATACAAAAAGAACGTTTTGCACAAAGTACTACATTGTTTAATGGCAGAATGAATAAGAATGAGGTGGAAATCTATTGCAAACTAGATGAAGAAGGACAGCAGCTTATGAAAGAAGCTTTTTCTGTTTTCCAGCTTACAGGGCGTTCTTATTTTAAGATTTTAAAAGTGGCAAGAACCATCGCAGATTTAGAAGGTAGTTACGATATAAAAAGCCGTCATGTAGAGGAAGCACTATATTTTAGACAAAAGGGAGAAGGGAGGGTTAAGGTGAGATGACGAACAATGATTTTTACTGGTATTGGTTTACGAATATTGCAGGAATTGGTGTAAAGACACAGAAAAAACTTCTAGAACACTTTGGACATCCATCTACAATATATAATGCTCCGGAAAGTGAGATAAAAGGAATTCTTACGACTGGGCAATGTAAAGAGGTTATAGCGTCGAAAAATCAGAAAAAAATAGAAGCTTCTATACGAAAATTAGAAAAACGAGAAATTTATTTTTTTCACAGGGAGTCACAGGAATATCCAGAAAGACTTGCACAGTTATATGAACCGCCAAATTTGCTATATTATATAGGAAGACTTCCGAATTTTTCAAAGCCAATTCTTGCAATTGTCGGTGCGAGAAGGGCAACTATATATGGAAGAAAAATGGCGAGAGAATTTGCAAAAAGACTAGCAGAATGTGGCATTCAGATTGTGAGTGGCATGGCGGCCGGAGTGGATGCTGCGGGGCATAAGGGAGCGTTAGATGCGAATGGATATACGCTTGGGGTTCTTGGAGGCGGGATTGATACGATTTATCCAGTAGAGAATTTTAATTTATATCAACAGGTGTATCAGATGGGCGGAGTTCTTTCGGAATACAATATGGGTATTTCTCCTCAAAAAGGATTGTTTCCTATGAGAAATCGGATTATCAGCGGGCTTTCCGATGGGATTTTTGTCACGGAGGCGGGGGCGAGAAGTGGTTCATTAATTACTGCTGATCAAGGACTGGAACAAGGAAAAGATATTTTTGCACTTCCGGGAAGAATTACGGATTGTATGAGCAGAGGATGTAATGATTTAATCAGTCAGGGAGCTGTCCTGGTTCGTTCTCCAGAAGACATTATGGATATAATTATAAAAGAGGGGAAAACAGGAAATAAAAAGAAAAATATGGATGTAAACAGAGAAAAATTTTTCAAAGAACAAAAATTTTTTTGTGAAAATAAAAAAGAAGAAAAAGTATATTCGCTCTTAGATGAAATTCATCCCATGACTTTTGAAAATCTTTTGGAAAATAGCGGTTTTTCTGCCTTTGAATTGCAACATATCTTGATGAAATTTGAACTAAAAAACATAATTTATCAGATAGAACAAAATGTCTATTTAAGAAAAGTGTGAAATTTTCTGCTTGCGTGGCAAAACGAAATAGTGTATGATGTATAATTGTTTTATGAAAGAGTACATTTATTGTTTTTGATTTCGAGTATTGTCTTATTGATATTTAACATAATTTCCTTATAGAATCTTTTCTTTATGCGAATTATAAATGTTAATTAAGACAGTTCAGCAGAGTGTATTTGAAAAAATTATTCCATAAATGTAACGCATATCTTGCTAATGGTATTTTTTCAAATATGTGATAGTGATAAAATACAATAAATTGCAATATAATATTTAAAAGTTAGGAGTGTTTTGGGGAATGTCAGCAAACTTAGTTATTGTTGAATCGCCGGCCAAGGCTAAAACAATTCAGAAATTTCTGGGAAAGTCATATAAGGTTATTGCCTCAAACGGCCATGTAAGAGATTTGCCAAAAAGTACACTGGGGATAGACGTTGAGAATGATTTTGAACCAAAGTATATCACAATTCGAGGAAAGGGAGATATTTTAGCTCAGCTTCGTAAAGAAGTAAAGAAAGCAGATAAAGTATATCTTGCAACTGACCCTGACCGAGAAGGAGAGGCTATTTCATGGCATCTGTATTATGCATTAAAACTTGAGAACAAGAAGTGCAGTCGCATTACCTTTAATGAGATTACAAAGGATGCCGTAAAGAAATCCATTAAAAATTCCCGTGATATTGATATGAATCTTGTGGATGCACAGCAGGCGAGAAGGGTATTAGATCGAATTGTAGGATATAAGATTAGTCCGATTCTCTGGTCAAAGATTAAAAGAGGGCTTTCAGCAGGCCGTGTACAGTCTGTTGCGCTTCGTATCATCTGTGACAGAGAAAAGGAAATTGATGAATACATTTCACAGGAATATTGGAGCCTTATTGCAAACATTTTAGTGCCAGGAGCGAAAAAAACTCTGGAGGCTCATTTTGCTGGAGATAAAAATGGTAAGATTGAACTTCATTCACAAAAAGAAGTAGATGCTCTGGTAGAGAAATTACAAAAAGAGAAATTTGAGGTATTGTCAGTAAAGAATGGAGAGAGAAGAAAGAAGCCGCCACTGCCATTTACAACAAGTACTTTACAGCAGGAAGCATCGAAGCGTCTGAATATGTCTACACAAAAGACAATGCGTCTTGCACAGGAACTTTATGAGGGAGTTACATTAAAAGGAAAGGGAAGTGTTGGTCTTATCACTTATCTTCGAACAGACTCTACACGTATTTCAGAAGAAGCAGATGCAAGTTGCCGAGAGTATATCGCACAGCAGTATGGAGAACAGTTTGTTGGAGATAAAACGGCAGTAAAGTCATCAAAAACAGGAAAGATTCAGGATGCACATGAAGCAATCCGTCCAACTGACAGCAGTCTTTCACCAGCAATGCTTAAAGAACAGCTTCCAAGAGATTTGTTCCGTTTGTATCAGTTGATCTGGACGAGATTTTTAGCAAGCCGGATGGCAGAAGCAGTATATGAGACAACATCTGTTAAAATTGGAGCTGGAGATTACCGTTTTAATGTTGCAGCATCTAAAGTCAAGTTTGATGGATTTATGACGGTATATAGCTATGATAGTGAAAAATCAACAATGAATGCCGCAATGAAAAAAATTACGAAGGATACAGAGATTACGTTATCTGGATTAGATCCTCAGCAGCATTTTACACAGCCGCCAGCACATTTTACAGAAGCTTCTCTTGTAAAAACCTTAGAAGAATTAGGAATAGGTCGTCCAAGCACCTATGCGCCAACAATTACTACTCTTTTAGCAAGAAGATATATTGTAAAAGAAAGTAAGAATCTTTATATTACAGAGTTAGGAGAGGCTGTAAACGATATGATGGAGGATGGCTTCCCTACCATTGTTGATGTGAATTTTACTGCGAATATGGAATCTCTTTTAGATGGAGTGGAAGAGGGAAAAGTAAAGTGGAAAACAATTGTCGAAAACTTCTATCCAGATATGATGCAGGCTGTTGAAAAGGCAGAAAAGGAATTAGAAGAAGTAAAAATTGAAGACGAGGTTTCCGAAGAAGTCTGCGAGGAATGTGGACGAAATATGGTAGTAAAATATGGACCACACGGAAAGTTCCTTGCTTGTCCAGGTTTCCCTGACTGTCGAAACACAAAGCCATATTACGAAAAGATTGGTGTAAGTTGTCCAAAGTGCGGCAAAGATGTTGTTCTTAAAAAGACAAAAAAAGGTAGAAAATACTACGGCTGCATCGATAATCCGGAATGTGATTTTATGAGCTGGCAGAAGCCTTCCAATATTCGCTGTAAACAATGCGGGGGATATATGGTGGAAAAGGGTAAGAAGCTTGTATGTGCAGATAAGGAATGCGGCTTCGTAATGGACAAAGAAGAAGTTAAATAGGAATTTGCCGGGGTGAAGCAGACAGACGAACCCCAGAGAGAATAACCCCTATATCTGTGACTAAAGTCACAAATATAGGGGTTCGACTCTCTTCGGGGCGTCTTTTTGCCTGCGGCAAATTCCTATTTTGTTTTCCTAAATTATTGGAATTGTACGAAATTATAAATTAATTTAAAAAAGTGGTAAAAATATTAGATAATACCGTTGTGGTTGCCAGGAAGATATGTTAAAATGATAAAAGGTGAAGAATTGTCTGTTAATTTTAACAATTGAGATGGAGGTATTTATGAGTGTTCAATTGCTTGATAAAACAAGAAAAATAAATAAATTGTTGCACAATAATAATTCACACAAGGTAGTATTTAATGATATCTGCGAGGTGTTAAGTAATATTCTTTTATCGAATGTTCTGGTAATCAGTCGTAAAGGTAAGGTGCTTGGTATTAAGAACCGCCAGGATATCGAAGTGATTGATGAATTAATCAATAATGAGGTGGGCGGTTACATTGACACACTTCTTAATGAGCGTTTATTAGGTGTTCTTTCCACAAAAGAGAATGTAAATCTCGAGACACTGGGCTTTGAACATACAGAGATTGACCGTTATCAGGCAATTATTACTCCGATTGATATTGCAGGAGAAAGACTTGGTACGGTATTTATGTACAGAAAGGAACACCATTACGAAATTGATGATATTATTCTTGTAGAGTATGGAACAACCGTTGTTGGTCTTGAAATGATGCGTTCTGTTAATGAGGAGAATGCAGAAGAGACAAGAAAAGTTTCCATTGTAAAGTCTGCGATTTCCACCTTATCTTTCTCAGAATTAGAAGCAATTCAGCATATTTTTGATGAATTAGATGGCTCGGAGGGAATTCTTGTAGCCAGCAAGATAGCAGACAGAGTGGGGATTACCCGTTCTGTTATTGTGAACGCACTTCGGAAGTTTGAGAGTGCCGGAGTTATTGAATCTCGTTCTTCCGGTATGAAGGGAACTTATATTAAAGTGCTGAATGATGTAGTTTTTGATGAATTAAAGAAAATGAAACACTAATGTACTGTCCTGCTGACATTTCATTAATAAGACAGCACACTAAAACGTGTTCCAACAAATATTCTCATAAGATAACAGAGAATATGAATTTGTAATAAAGCAGAATAATACTTCAAAAGATTGACAGGGCTATCTCTGCTGCCTGAAGGTAGTTGGCATTTGCCCGCGATATACGAAAGGATTTATTTATGAAGTCGGATAACTATAAAATAACACAATATTCAGTCAGTAGTATCCTTAACTATGTCGAGAATTCCCAGATTGCCATTCCTGAAATACAAAGACCATTTGTATGGAAGGGAGAGGAAGTCAGAGCATTGATCGACTCTTTATATGAAGGATACCCGATTGGATATTTAATTGTATGGCAGAATTCTCAGGTACGTGTCCGTGGATTTGGAAAGGGCGGTACAAAAAAGATTCTGATTGACGGACAACAGAGAGTCACTGCTTTAATGGCAGCGCTTCTTGGAAAAGAAGTGTTAGATGAACAGTATCAGTCTTGCCGAATCCGTATTGCATTTAACCCGTTAGCGCAAACAGGTGATGAGCGTTTTGCAGTCTGTGATGAAAAGCATGAACAGGATAGCAAATGGATTCCAGACATTTCTATCTTTTTTAGAAGAGATTTTTCTTTTAGACAGTTTGAAAAAGAATATAAAGAGGCGAATCCAGGAGAAGATTTCACACCTTTGGAAGAATCCGTGGATACATTAAAAGAAATTGTAAAACATCAGGTAGGTGTCATCGAACTTTCTTTCCTTTTAGATATTGATGTTGTTTCAGAGATTTTTATTCGTATTAATTTACAGGGAAAACCACTGAATCAGGAAGACTTTGTTATGTCTAAGATTTCTGTCAATGAAGAGTATGGCGGGGACTACATAAGAAATTGTATTGATTATTTCTGTCATTTACTTAGAGAGCCATCCTTTTATCAGGTATTACAGCAAAATGAAACAGATTTTTTTAATTCTGAGTATGGACAGGCTGTTGCATGGTGCCAGAATGGGGAAAAGAATCTTTATATTCCGTCTTATGCAGATGTGTTAAAAGTTGTACTCATTTCCTATTTTGGAAAGGTACGAATTGGAGATTTAGTTCATCTTTTATCCGGAAGAACCGGAGAGAAAAAGGGACTTACCAAAAAAGAAATATCCAAGAAGCTTTCAGAAGAAGCTTTTGAAAAACTTGGTGCCGGTGTAAAGGCTTTTGTCTGTGAGAAGAATTTTAAAGGATTCCAAAAGGCATTAAAGAAAGCGGGATATTGTTGTAGCCGTCTGCTGTATTCACAGTCTGTTTTAAATTACTGCTATGCAATGTACCTTCTTATGGATCGACAGGGAATCGGTGAAGAAGAAAAGGAATCTCTTTTAGCAAGATGGATGACTATGGTGATGCTTACCGGACACTACCAAAGTGGTGGAGAGGGAACTGTACTTAAAGACTATGCTAATGCTACAGAAGAAGGTTTTGCTTCTTATTTAGCACAGATAGAAGAGTTAAAGCTTACAGAAGAATTCTATGACAGTATTCTTCCAGATAAGTTTGCTTCCACAACAGCACGTACTGCACCATTCCTTGTTTATGTTGCAACACAGTGCGCAAGAGGAGTCCATTCTCTTTACAGTGATGTAACAATAGAAGAACTTTATAAAAATAAAACAGAGTCCTATCAGATTCTCCCGAAAACTTATCTTGCCAAATGTGGATATAAAACAAGAGAAATCTACGGACAGGTTGCAAACCTTACTTACATTTCAAAAGAGACAAAGGATATCGTAAAAAGAAAAGCACCAGCTGATTATAGAGAAAAATTAGAAGAGATAATCGGAAGAGAGTCAATTACAGCTTCCTTACAGGAAAATGGTCTTACGGAAGAGATATTTACTGCCGGAGAAAAAGATGTTACCAAAATTTTAGCAGACCGTCGGAAACAGATGGCATTGGAGATTAAGGAGTTTTACAAAACACTTTAATAATATAAAACTTCACAAATGATTTGTAGAATAAAATACTATTAATAATTTACGGAAGGAAGCAGATCATACTATTTATACAATATAACACAACCGTGGGACCCACGGGGATAGCTCGCTTATGCTTAGCACAGTAGTGTTATCGGACGAGAACCGAACTTGCGAGGTGGGGGAGGATGTCATAATTGAAATAAATAGTAATTTAAGAGAAAACAAATTATTTAAGCGATTATTTGAAATTTTTCTTGCAATATAACATAAAGCATGATATAATTCGTTCGGTAAATTAAGTTATAAAAAACACGTTGCCGGATTCTGTCGGTCGAAGTGCCTGAACAAAGGTGGCTGAGGAATGAGAAAGCAGCGGAAGAACAAACAAAAAGGAGATTTGACATGAGTGTAATTTCAATGAAACAGTTACTCGAAGCAGGTGTTCATTTTGGACATCAGACAAGAAGATGGAACCCTAAAATGGCTCCTTACATCTACACAGAGCGTAATGGTATCTACATTATCGACTTACAGAAATCTGTAGGTAAGGTTGACGAAGCTTATAACGCAATCAGAGACTGTGTTGCTAACGGAGGAAAGATTCTTTTCGTTGGTACTAAGAAACAGGCTCAGGATTCTATCAAGAACGAAGCTGAGAGATGTGGAATGTACTATGTAAACCAGAGATGGTTAGGTGGTATGCTCACAAACTTCAAGACTATTCAGAGCCGTATTGCCCAGTTAAAGAAGATTGAAGCTATGGAAGCAGACGGAACATTTGATGTACTTCCTAAGAAAGAAGTAATTAACCTCAAGAAACAGCAGGAAAAATTAGAGAAGAACTTAGGCGGTATTAAAGAGATGCAGGATATCCCTGACATGATCTTTGTTGTAGACCCTAGAAAAGAAAGAATCTGTATTCAGGAAGCAGAAACTCTTGGTATTCCTTTAGTTGGTATCTGTGATACAAACTGTGACCCAGAAGAATTAGATTACGTTATCCCAGGTAACGATGATGCTATTCGTGCAGTTAAATTAATCGTTTCCAAGATGGCTGATGCTGTAATCGAAGGAAATCAGGGACAGGATGCAGAAGTAGCAGAGGAAGAAGCTGCTGAAGAAGCAGAAGCTTAATTCTGTTTGCAATAATCGCCTCAGCCTGCACTTGGTACAGGCCGGGGCATTTTTGTGTAAAATCTATATGAAACACATAAAAGAGATGAATTTGGAGGAATCGAAATGGCTATTACAGCAAAACAGGTAAAAGAGTTACGTGAGATGACAGGTGCCGGAATGATGGATTGTAAGAAAGCTCTTACAGCTACAGAAGGCGATTTTGATAAAGCAATTGAATTCTTAAGAGAAAAAGGTCTTGCAACTGCTGAAAAGAAAGCTGGACGTGTTGCTGCAGAAGGTCTTGTAAAAGTTATCGTATCTGATGATAAGAAGAAAGCTGTTGCAGTAGAAGTTAACGCTGAGACAGACTTCGTTGCAAAGAACGAAAAATTCCAGGCTTACGTTGCACAGGTTGCAGAGCAGGCTATGGAAACAGAAGCAGCAGATATCGATGCTTTCTTAGCTGAAACATGGAAATTCGATGAGACTAAGACTGTAAACGAAGCATTAGCAGGACAGATTGCTATCATCGGTGAAAACATGAACATCCGTAGATTCCAGCAGGTAAAAGAAGATGCAGGTTTCGTAGCTTCTTATACACATATGGGTGGAAAGATTGGTGTTTTAGTAGACGTTGCAACAGACGTTGTTAACGCTGACATTGAAGAGATGGCTAAAAACGTATGTATGCAGGTTGCAGCTTTAAATCCTAAGTATACAGACCGTTCTGAAGTTGATCAGGATTATCTTGCAAAAGAAGAAGAAATCCTTACAGCAGCAGCTAAGAATGAAAAACCAGATGCTAATGATAAGATTATCACAGGTATGGTTAAAGGACGTCTTAACAAAGAATTAAAAGAAATCTGCTTAATGGATCAGGTATACGTAAAAGCTGAAGACGGAAAACAGTCCGTATCCAAATATGTTGAGGAAGTAGCTAAGGCTAACAATGCTAAAATTGCTATCAAAGGTTTCGTTCGTATGGAAACTGGAGAAGGAATCGAGAAGAAAGAAGAGGACTTCGCAGCTGAGGTGGCAGCTCAGATGGCTGGCAAATAATTCCTTGAATTATTAATGCTGTAAATTAAAATAGAATTTATAAAAGGCTCCGAAACCTTCATAAACACTTTATTTTCTAGTGATTATGAGGTTTTCGGAGCCTTTTTCTATGGAAAAAAGGAAATGGCGAAAGTATCGCCAGGAACCGTTAAAAACCGTCTAAAATCACTTCAAATTGAGTATTACTCAAGTCATAGATTGAGTAAAATGAGTATTCACAGTTTGAATTCTGTGAATGAAATAAAGGAAAGAGAGAATGAAATCTGCGTAGTTTCACAAATTTATGTGGATGATGAGTTAATTGCTTATTATCCATATGTTCTGGTGAGAAAATATATTAAAAAGATGAACTTAGCAAAAAATTTCTTCCCTAGAATAGCAGAAGCAATTTCTGAACAGTTAACAGCATGTTATTTTCAAAAATTTAAAGGTGGAGATTGGCTATTTGGCGATAAATTTGCACAAATGCTTATAGCAAACTGTGTTTCATCTAATTTACATAATGGAATAAAATTTGCACATTTAATTGAAAAAATAGAACAATTATCCGTTTCGACGTTTGAAGGAGAATATTTTTCAACTGGAGTGATTGTATCAAGTAATTTTGCTAAACATTTCCAAGGAGGAAAATATGCGGCATATCATTTTAAGGGTTTTCCTCAGTTTCTTTTCATGGTATATCAGGAGATATTTTGCAGATGGCTTTCAAAAACTGGAAATCAATTAGATGAAAGACGGCCGATTTTTGATATTTATCGTCTGGTGGGAGAAAATGGATATATGGAAATAGATATCTGCTTTCCGTTGAAATAAAATACAAGAAACTCCACGTTGCCACCAGTATTTTTATGGGAATTTGCACTCAAAATTCAGTACGGAAAAAGCTATTACAGCACAAATTCAGAAGTATGGAAGTACGTACATCTCTATTAGATAGAGTATGGCAACAGCAAGTTGCTTTTCGGAATATGGATTTGGTTATATGATATGGTTATGGAGGTGACCACTATGAAAACAAAAAATATTATTTTGAAACTTCGCACGGAAAGAGGAATGTCACAAGACGAGCTGGCAGATAAAATCATGGTAACAAGGCAGGCAGTATCACGTTGGGAAAATGGAGATACGGTTCCAAACACTGATACACTTAGGCTGTTATCGAAAGAATTTGATGTTTCCATCAATACGCTTTTAGGAGAACCCAGAAAGCTGATTTGCCAGTGCTGCGGGATGCCAATTGATGATGATTCCATATTGGGACGTGATAAGGATGGCACATTAAATGAGGAGTATTGTAAATGGTGCTATGCAGATGGAACATACACATATAATGATATGGATGAATTGATCGATGTGTGTGTAAAGAATATGGTAAATGAAAACTTTACCGAAGAACAGGCGCGTACTTATTTAAAAGAAATGCTTCCAAAGTTAGATTACTGGAACAGGTATGATGAACTTAGTGACAATGGGCAGTTTGAAGAGTTTAAAATGCAATTGATAAATGAAATAAATGATCTGCATATAAGCGGTCTTCCAAGAGTAGACAAACTAAATGCACTTGTGGGGAAATATGTGAATCTGGAATATACTCTGCCTAATGGACAAAAAGTGAAATTCCTTGATGATCAGAAAACCTATCTGGGGAATCAACTGGAGTCTGAATTCGGAGGAGACAGATGCTTTGGCATTCTGGCAAGTATGGATTTTATTCTGGTATGTACATATGAGAAAGATGGTGAAAATCCAGAGCTGTTGATTTATAAAAAGAGATAATTTAAGTAAAATGAAAGCTCTCGAATATGGAACTGATCTCCGTCAAATAGACAATTGAAAAAAATAAAATTTTCCTGCCAGTAGATTATCTGCTGGCAGTTTTTTTATTACATAGGAAATGTCATTTCCTATGTAATAAAAGTCTCCGGCAGGATGCGCACTGCGGCGTACAATGAAGATGAGAAATAAATTATTCTGTTGTATTGCGGCGAATTAATATAGGTGTAATCTGTTTATGAATAGGTTTACCTAATGGTTTGGGAACACGCTTTTTCTGATTTTCCATCTGCTGGATCAAAAGATCCATGGCAGTTTTTGCAATCACATTGATCTGCTGTCCGATGGTTGTGATCGGAAGGATTGCTTCGCTGGCAATCGGAGAATTGTCAAATCCAACAATTTCATAAGTGGAAGGAAATGTTCCGTATTTTTGGAAAATTAAATTAAGAAACATATTAGCATAGGTATCGTTCGCAAGAAAGATACCCTTTTTTTGATCGGGGTATTTTGATTCTATCTTGTTGAAAATGTCCCGGATTACATTTAAAATTTCATGATAAGAATGACCTTTTACACTTAGATCTATATCATACGGAATATGATGTTCTTCACAAGTTTCCTGAAAGGCTCGGATTCGGTCATAAGCTGGGGCAGATTTATTTACATTGACATTTATATGAATTAATATGTTACATTTATCCCGGATCAGCAGGGAAGTGGCCTGAAGTGCACCCATGTAGTTATCTGTATTGACACTGCTGATATATTCTGCTTCACGCTCAATTGCAATGACGGGGATCTGATAGGAAGCGAGCTTCTCAGATGGAAGAGTGTGGCTTAAAACTATCAGACCCTCAATCTGATAAGAGAGAAGTTCTTCAATGTATTGCTGTTCTTCTTCCGCACCATGTTCACTGACGAAAACAAGAAATTTATAGTGATAATCACTGTAGCTGGAAAGAAACTGTGTCAGCATCTCAGAATAATAGTGCAGATAAAGGTTCGGAATAATGATTCCAATGAATTCACTCTTCCCATTCGCCAGAATCTTTGCCAGCTTATTCTTTTTATATCCAAGTGTATCAAGAGCCTGTGATATCTTTTCCTGGTTTTCTAAAGTAAGAGAATCAGGATGATTGAAGTATCGCGATATTGTAGTCTTTGAAAAATTAGTGTATGCTGCAATATCTGCAAAAGTTACCTGTTTTTTACCCATAAAAGTTGAATCTCCTCCAATATGATGTGATGGCCGAAATATGACAGCCGGTGGTCAATAATATCTTTTAGTATAGCAATTTTCAAGAAAAAACGCAATGTTAAAATAACCGATTACGTAACCGGTTATTTTAATAGACAAAAGTGTTGACAGAATGAAATAGATATAGTAATATTAAACCATAAAGTAACCGGTTACTTAACCGGTTTCGCACGAAGAGTAAATGGAATGGAGGAAGAAGTGCATGAAAAAAATGCAAAATCAAGCAAAGTCCGTAAGCAAGCGAACGTGGAGAGAAAAGATGACTTATGTGAAGAAAAACTGGCAGTTATATCTTTTCTTCCTGATGCCGGGACTTTTACTGACAATTATTTTTAAGTATCTCCCGATGGGTGGTCTTCTGATTGCTTTTGAAGACTACAATGTAATAAAAGGAGTTTTTGGTAGTCCCTGGGTAGGACTTGAGTATTTCAGACGGTTCTTATCTTCACCAGATTTCATGAATTATCTGATGAATACGTTGAAAGTGAGTATCTATGGATTACTGTGGGGATTTCCGGTTCCGATCATTCTTGCATTGCTTTTGAACCGTATTCGTAAGACTGGAATTAAGAAGAAAGTGCAGCTTTTGATCTATATGCCAAACTTTATTTCAGTCATCGTGCTTTGTGGTATGGTTCGTATGCTTTTATCTCCGGTTGGACCGCTGAATAAAGTACTGGGAATCAGTACAAACTGGATGACAATGCCTTCCGCATTCAGGACAATTTACATTGCAAGTGGAATCTGGCAGACCGCAGGATGGGCATCTATCATGTACACAGCAGCGCTGGCGAATGCCAGCAAGGAGCTGGAAGAAGCAGCCATCGTGGATGGAGCGAATCTCCTGCAGCAGATCTGGTATGTAGAATTGCCGGCAATTAAGAATATTATTGTAATTCAGTTTATTTTGCAGGCTGGAAATATTATGAGTATTGGTTTCGAAAAAGCTTATGCTTTACAGACAGATATGAACCTTCCGGCATCAGAAATCCTGTCTACGTATGTATATCGTATTGGACTTCTGAATGGAGACTATGGATATTCGACAGCAGTAGGTCTTTTCAATTCTGTTGTAAATGTTATCTTGCTGATCTTTGTGAACTGGGTTGTTAAGAAACTGAATGACGGAGAAGGATTATAGAAAAGAGGGAGAAGAGATGGAGAAAAAAAAGAAGAAAAAATATTCAAGGACAGATAGAGTAATCCTTGGAATCGGATTTACCATTCTTGGTTTATTCGTCCTTTCTATAGCAATACCGATTATTTATGTAGTACTTGCATCCTTTATGGATCCGACTGTTTTGAATAACCAGGGATTAAGTTTTAATATTAAGGACTGGACTTTAGATGCTTATCGAAGAGTATTAGAGAATGAAATGATCTGGCGTGGATTTTTGAATTCCTTCCTGTATTCACTTGCATTTACAGTAATTTCTGTTTTTGTGACATTGCTGGCAGCATATCCGTTGTCTAAAAAAGAATTTGTAGGAAGAAAAATTTTCAATATTATTTTCCTGATCACAATGTTCTTTGGGGGGTGGAATGATTCCTACATTTATCTTGATCAATCAGCTGCACATGGTTAATACGGTGTGGGCAATCCTGATTCCGGGGGCATTTAATGTATGGAATATGATTCTCGCAAGAACTTATTATCAATCAATTCCGACAGAATTAAGAGAAGCATCTGCAATTGACGGGGCGAATGAAATCCAGCATTTCTTTAAAATCATGATTCCGGTATGTAAGCCGATCATTGCAGTTCTGGCACTCTGGTCTTTTGTTGGAATGTGGAACAGTTATTTCGATGCAATGATTTATTTGAATGATGCAAATCTGCAGCCATTGCAGTTAGTGCTCCGTTCTATCCTGGTACAGAATACACCACAGCCGGGAATGATCGCTGATATCCAGAGTACGGCAGAAATGGCAAAAGTAGCAGAACAGCTTAAATATGCAACCATTGTAGTATCAAGTTTACCACTGTTAGTAATGTACCCATTCTTCCAGAAATATTTTGATAAAGGAATTATGGTCGGATCGGTAAAAGGCTAATAAGAAAGGAACGATACGGATATGAAGAAAAGAAAAGTAAATGCATTACTCGCAATTGTACTATCTATGACGATGATGGTGGGGGTTGCAGGATGTGGAAAAGAGCAGCAGCTCGCAGCTGAAATTGATCCGGATACACCTGTATCGGAAGTGCAGTTTCCATTGAAGGAAACCGCAGAACTTTCCTTTATTACAAGTGCACCGGCTACATCAACACAGGAGCCAAATGAACGAGTGATCTTTCAGCGCATGGAAGAGCAGACCAATGTTCATATTGACTGGACTTGTTTTGTATCAGATCAGTTTTCTGATAAGAAAAACCTGGCACTTGCCCAGTTTGGAAATCTGCCGGATGGATTATTCAATGCCGGAATGAGTGAGTATGATCTGTTACGTTATGCAAAGCAGGGAATCATTATTCCATTGGAAAATCTGATAGATAAATATATGCCGAATTTACAGGCAGTATTTGAAAAATACCCAGAATACAGGACGATGTGTACAGCACCGGATGGACATATTTATTCATTTCCATGGATTGAACAGCTTGGAGCTGGGAAAGAAGCCATTCAGGCAATCGGAGATATTCCGTATATTAACAAAAAATGGCTGGATTATCTTGGACTTGAGATTCCGACAACAACAGATGAATTGGAACAGGTATTAATTCAATTCCGTGATCATGCAGATGAACTTGAAAAAGAATTTTCAATTGAAGGTAATGTGATTCCAATGTCATTTATTATCAATAATGGGGACCAAGATCCGGCAATTCTAATCAATGGGTTTGGAGAAGGTTATGGAGACACGGGAGATCATTTCGCTGTAACGGATGAAGGAAAAGTTATTTACACGGCTGTACAGGAAGGTTATAAAGAAGGAATTGAATGGTTACATAAACTTGTGACAGAGGATTTAGTTGACCCAGAAGCATTTACACAAGAGTGGTCTACCTATGTAGCAAAAGGTAAGAACCATCGATACGGTCTCTGTTTTACATGGGACATTGCAAATATTGATAACAATGAAGATTATGTGATGCTACCGGCACTGACAGGGCCGAATGGCATGAGAAATATCACGAGACAGAATAATAGTGAAACAAGTGGATTTGACCGTGGAAGATGTGTTCTTACATCAAGTTGTCGGAATACAGCACTTGCTGCTGCATGGATTGATCAGATGTATGCACCACTTCAATCACCACAGAATAACTGGGGAACTTATGGAGAAAAGGATTCCTTTAACATTTTTGAACTGTCCAAAAATAAAGATGGCGGAGAAATGCTGAAGCACATGGATCTTGGAACTCAGTCACCGGTAGAAGTACGTGAGGCACAATCTGTAAATGGTCCACTTGCGGTACTGAATGAATATTATGATGTATATGTAACACAGCCGGAAGATGCAAAATGGCGTTTAGACAATATGCATGAAACTTATCTACAGGATATGAACAGCAAGTATGTTTATCCAAACGTCTTTATGAGCATTGATGATACCAATAAAGTATCTCAGTACGATACCGATATTAAAAAATATGCAGAGCAGAAGAAAGCAGACTGGATCTTGAATGGCGGAATTGAAAAAGAGTGGGATTCCTATCTGAAGAAAATGGAAAAGTATGGACTTTCTGATTATCTTTCAATTAAACAGAAATATTTTGATCAGTATCAGGAGTCATTGAGTGAAGAAAAATAACGATATGAACAACAGGAGAATTTGCATGAGTGAGATGTTAGAAAAGGCTAGAAAATATGAAGATGAACAGGGAAAGCAGATAAAAGCAGAAGACAGACCGGCTTTTCATGTGAGCCCATATGTCGGATGGATGAATGATCCGAATGGTTTTTCATACTATCAGGGAGAGTACCATCTTTTTTATCAGTACTATCCATACGATACACACTGGAACAGTATGCATTGGGGACATGTGGTTAGTAAGGATTTGCTTCACTGGGAATATCTTCCGGCAGCTTTGGCACCGGATGAAGATTATGATAAGATTGGATGCTTTTCAGGAAGCGCAATAGAGTTGGAGGACGGCAGACAACTGCTCATCTATACTGCGGTAGATCAGGAAAAAATGGAAGATGGAACTGTAAGGGATATTCAGACACAGGCAGTGGCTGTTGGAGATGGAAAAGATTATAAGAAATATGAGAAGAATCCGGTTCTGACAGCCAAAGATCTTCCGGAGGGTGCAAGTAAAGTAGATTTCCGTGATCCAAAAATCTGGAAAGGAAAAGACGGGAAATTCTATTGTGTTATCGGAAGCAGACCGGCAGACGGAAGTGGACAGATTCTTCTTTACAGAAGTGAGAATGGATTTGACTGGGAATTTGTCAGTATCCTTGCAGAAAATAAGAAACGTTTTGGAAAAATGTGGGAATGTCCGGATTTCTTTGAACTGGATGGAAAACACGTTCTTTTGACCAGTCCGCAGGATATGCTGCCGGAAGGCTTGGAATATCATAACGGAAACGGCACTTTATGTATCATAGGAGAAATGGACGAAGATACATATACCTTAAAAGAGCAGTTTACGCAGTCTGTGGATTATGGAATTGATTTTTATGCAATGCAGACGGTGAAAGCATCGGACGGCCGCAGAATTATGATTGGCTGGATGCAGAACTGGGACACACTGGCTCATCGTGATAATGATTCGAAGTGGTTTGCACAAATGAGTCTGCCGAGAGAATTATCTGTGAAAAACGGAAGACTTTATCAAACGCCGATTAAAGAACTTGATGAAATGCGTAAAAACAGAGTTGAGTACAACAATGTGGTAATAGATAATGATACGATCTCATTAGATAAAATCGAGGGACGAACGATAGATATGGAGATTGTGATACGTCCGGAAGACAAGGAAAATGTCTATAAGAAATTCGTATTACGTTTTGCACAGAATGAGAGGTTTCATACAGAATTGTGCTTCCGTCCGGATGAGTCTGTCCTGAAAATTGACAGAAAATTTTCAGGAAGCGAAAGAGCATTGGTTCATCAGAGAAGATGTCTGGTAAATGGAGATGCCGATGAATTAAAGCTTCGTGTGATTTTGGATAGATTTAGCGCAGAAATATTTATTAATGATGGCGAGCAGGTTATGTCGGCTGTCATATTTACAGAACAAGAGGCAAAAGGAATTTCGTTCTTTGCTGATGGTGCAGCTAAAATCGATGTAGTGAAATATGATCTGATTTAGAAAATACATGATTGAACTTACACTGAGATTGAAAATGCATGGATAATGATAGGGGATTCCTGAAATGGGAATCCCCTTTGTAGTATAGGAGTATAGTATCGATGATAGAAGAAAGAAGAAAAAGACATGAGAATGAACTGCATGAAAAGTATCTGCAGTTATATCACAATGAACAATGTTATGAAGAATTAATGCAAATGCTGGAAGAGGCTTATCAGAACAGACCGGCGGAACTTAGGAGATTAGACGGCAGAAGGGAGAAGGAACCGAACTGGTATCGTAACAGAAACATGCTTGGGATGACGATGTATCCGAAGTTGTTTGCAGGGGGATTGAAAGGTGTGATAGAACATTTAGATTATCTGTCTGAGCAGAAGATCACCTACCTTCATTTGATGCCACTTTTGAAGATGCCTCATCCACATAATGACGGTGGGTATGCGGTAGAAGATTTTAAACAGGTAGATCCCGAAATAGGAACAAACGAAGAGTTAAAAAGACTGACAAAAGAGCTGAGAAAACGCGGGATCAGTTTGTGTCTGGATGTTATTATGAATCATACGGCAGATACGCATGAGTGGGCAATGCGCGCCAAGAGAGGCGAACAGGAATATATGGATCGCTATCAGTGTTATGAAACGCGAGAGATTCCGGATCAATTTGAAAAGACGATGCCACAGGTGTTTCCGGAGACTGCACCGGGTAACTTTACATGGTGCGAAGAGATGCACAGGTATGTATTGACAACATTTTATCCTTATCAATGGGATCTGAATTATCATAATCCGAAAGTATTTAATGAAATGATTGGGAATATCCTGTATCTGGCAAATATGGGAGTCGAAGTGTTTCGTATTGATGCAGTTCCTTATATCTGGAAAGAGTTAGGAACGAATTGCAGAAATCTTCCACAAGTGCATCTTATTGTACGAATGTTACGAATGATTCTTGAGATGGTTTGTCCTGGTGTAATCCTGAAAGGCGAGGTTGTTATGGAACCAAAGGAACTTCCGGTTTACTTTGGAACAGAAAACGAACCGGAATGTCATATGTTATACGGAGTTTCCAGCATGGTAAATCTGTGGGCAGCACTGGCCACAAGAGATACAAGAATGTTAAAACATCAGATGGATGTAATCCACAGTCTTCCGAAGAATTGTTATTTTGTCAATTACCTTCGCTGTCATGATGATATTGGCTGGGGCCTGGATGAAGAGCAGGAGAAGAAGCTGGAGATAGATCCGATTCAGCACAAGGAATATTTATATCATTTCTTCGAGGGAACATATCCGTACAGCTTTGCTCGTGGAGAGTTGTATAATTACGATCCGGTGACCAAAGATGCCAGAAGCTGTGGAACAACCGCAAGCCTGTGTGGAATCGAAAAAGGCGGATTTGAAGGGGATTTAGAGCAGGTGAAACAAGGAATCCAAAGAGTGCTCATGATGCATGCAGCATGTATGAGTATGGAAGGATTTATAATGCTTTCATCCGGGGACGAGATTGGTCAGGTAAATGATTATGATTATAAGAAAAACCCGGATATTGCTGCGGATAGCAGGTATCTGCACCGCAGTCCGTTCCGGTGGGACAATGCAGACAAGAGAAAAAAAGCGGGTACAGTACAGTACGACATCTGGAATGGTCTGAAGCAGATGGAAGAAATACGGCGTCAGGATAATTGCTTTGGAGAAACTGCCGGTATCTCTACCTGGGATACAGGAAATTATGCGGTTTTTGCAATCAGAAGAACAGCGGGAAATGAAGAATTGATTTGTCTGGCTAATTTTTCGGAATATGGACAGAATGCATGGCTGAATTGTCTGGAAGGTGAATACGAGGATTTATTTACAGGAGAAAAACTGGAAATGAATTCGGTATGGATGAATCCTTATCAGTACAGATGGTGTGTGAAAAAAATGTAGTCGTTTTCAAGCGGCAGAATGGAGAATACGATGAAAAAATATGATGTAGTGGCACTTGGAGAATTGTTAATTGATTTCACAGAAAATGGAAAAAGCAATCAGGGAAATCCGCTTTTTGAGGCAAATCCGGGAGGAGCGCCATGCAATGTACTTGCAATGCTGACGAAACTCGGACATAAGACGGCATTTATCGGAAAAGTAGGGGAAGACTTTTTCGGAGAACAGCTGAGAAATGCGATAACAGAAGTAGGGATTGATGCAGACGGATTATGTATAGATAAGGAAATCCATACGACACTTGCTATGGTACATACTTATCCTGATGGAGACAGAGATTTTTCATTTTATCGTAATCCGGGAGCGGATATGATGCTGAATAAAGAAGAAATTTGTGAAGAAATCATTAAAGGAACGACAATCTTCCATTTCGGAACATTGTCCATGACACATGAAGGGGTACGGGAAGCAACAAAAGAAGCAATTCGCATAGCAGAAGAATCTGGTGCGATTATTTCTTTCGATCCGAATTTACGCCCACCACTTTGGACTTCCTTGGATGAGGCGAAGGAACAGGTATTATATGGCCTTAAGCATTGTCATATCCTGAAAATCTCAGACAATGAGATTCAGTGGCTGACAGGAGAAGAAGATTATACTGCAGGGGTAAACTGGATCAGAGAAAGATATCAGATTCCGCTGATCCTTGTATCTATGGGTAAAGAAGGAAGTCGTGCATACTATAACGGAATGATGGTAGAAGTAAAACCGTTCCTTCAGAAGAATACAATTGAGACGACAGGAGCAGGAGATACATTCTGTGGTTGTGTATTACATTATATCTGTGAACACGGAATGGAAGGTTTGGAGGAAGAAAACCTGAAAGAAATGCTGACTTTTGCAAATGCAGCGGCATCTGTGATCACAACAAGAAAAGGGGCACTGCGTGTAATGCCGACAAGGAATGAAATTCAGAATATTATTCATGGTTTATAAAAACTAAACCTATTGACATAGTAGGTATATAGATGTATTATAAATACGACAGAGAAAACAGTTATGAAATCTGTAACAAGTCGGTGCAGGCAGTGGTCAGGAAGTTTTACGAGAATATAGAATAAATAAGAGCATGCAATAAATCCAAAATAACGGATCATTTTGAAATGTTTTCCGGTATGTGTCGGATCAAACGTTTTATGAATTTTATATAGAAGACGGAAGCAGCAGAGCATCTTAGATGGACTGAACAGAAAGCATGTAATCGTGGTATTTAAAGAATAGTTATAGAAGAATTAAATATTAACAATATTTATAGAAAAAAACAATTGGACGTATAAATGTAATTCATGTATACTACACAAAATAGTTAAAACGTACCAATTTTAGGAGGTAAAAGTATTTATGAAGAACACAAGAGCCATAAGAGCTATAGCATTAGCTATGTGTGCAACATTGTTATTTGCTGGATGTGGGGGATCAGGTAAAAAAGCAAGTTCTGATAATTCAGCAAGCACAGCAGCAACTGAGACAAAAGATGAGTTACATATTGCGGTTTCAGCAAACCCACCTTCATTGGATGTGCAGACAAGCAACTCTTCACTGGTAGGTGAGATTGCGGCTCATGTTTTCGAACCATTATTTGCAATGGATGATAAATATGAACCGACACCGGTACTTGCAGACTCCTATGAAGTAAATGATGATGGTTCTGTATATACCATCAAATTACGTGAAGGTGTAAAATTCCACAATGGAAAAGAAATGACATCCGAAGATGTTGTTGCATCTATGAACCGTTGGATTGAAAATTGCTCAAGAGCAAAAACTTTGCTTGAAGGATCTGTATTTGAAGCAGTAGACGATTATACTGTAACGCTGACCGTAAACAAACCGGCATCTGATATCCTTATGATTCTTGCAAATCCGTCTATGTTTGCGGCAATTTATCCAAAAGAAGTTGTAGATTCGGCAACTGAGGAAGGAATTTCAGAATACATCGGAACAGGTCCGTACAAGATGACAGAATGGAAACAGGATCAGTACGTTAAACTTGACAAGTTTGAAGATTATAAGAACTCAGATAATGCAACAACAGGTCTTGCAGGAAAGAAGGAAGCAGCAACTGCTACTTTATGGTTTGATATTGTACCGGATGTTTCTACACGTATGGCTGGTGTTCAGAACGGACAGTATGATATCGCGGAAGAGGTTCCGACTGATAATTATGAAGAATTATCAAAAGACAAGAACCTGAAGCTGGATGTAACAAATGGTGGTACTTTGAATCTGTTCTTAAATACAACTGAAGGCATCATGGCAAACGAAGATATGAGACAGGCAGTACTTGCGGTTCTGAACTGTGAAGATATCCTTTATGCAAGTTATGGTAACGAAGACTTGTACGAATTAAATGCCGGATGGATGAACTTAAGCGATGCACAGTGGAGTACAGAGGCTGGCAAAGAATATTACAACCAGAACGATGAAAAGAAAGCAAAAGAGCTTCTTAAAAAGGCTGGTTATAACAACGAAAAGATTACACTTGTAACAACACCGGATTATCCGGAAATGTACAACGCAACCTTAGTTCTTCAGGAAGAACTTCAGAAGATCGGTGTGAATGCAGTTGTAGACAGCAACGATTTTAACACATTTATGGAACATCGTTCAGATCCGAAGCAGTTCAGCATGTACATCACAAGTAACTCTTATGCACTTCTTCCAGTTCAGTTATCTGCACTTAACAAGGAGTGGGCAGGACTTGATGCACCGGAAGTAACAGACGGAATCAGCGCAATCCGTTTTGCAGATTCTACAGAAGATGCAAAGACTGCATGGGAAAACTTACAGACATTCCTGTATGAAGATGGTGCTGCATCTGTTATCGGACATTACACTTCTGTAAATGCATTAAATGCAAAAGCAGAAGGATATGAGTTCTCAAGATACGCACTTTACTGGAATACAACTGTTTCTAAATAGGCAAATGATGGAACGACGGATAGCAGCAGCGTCCGTCGTTTTTTAAAAGGAGTTAAAAAATGTTACGATATATAGGAAAACGAATTTTATCACTGATCCCGGTTATGATTGTTGTATCATTTGTGGCTTTTCTGATCGTATATATGATCCCGGGAGGACCGGCTTCCTCAATCCTGGGACTGGAAGCAACAGCAGATGAAATTCATGATTTAAATGCACAGCTTGGTTTTGACAGACCATTTTTTGTACAGTATGGTGACTGGATCGTGGGAGTATTACATGGAGACTGGGGAAACTCCTACTTCCTGCATGAATCAGTCAGCACACTGCTCGGAGAATATTTCCTTCCAACAATCAGTCTTGCAATCTTTGCACAGATTATTGCACTCTTTATTTCTATCCCACTTGGACTTATCGCAGCATATAAGCGTGGTACAGCAATCGATATCACAGCAGTTACTGTTTCACTGATCGGTTCTGCACTTCCGGGATTTCTGCTCAGTATGTTCCTGATGCTTGCACTCAGTGTTTATAATCATATATTCCCGGTTGCAGGTTATGCGGATCTTTCGCAGGGCCTTGGTGAGCACCTGAAATATCTGTTTGTTCCGGCATTATCGCTTGGAATTGTACAGGCAGCATATCTCACAAGAATGATCCGTTCTTCGATGCTGGATGTGCTTTATAAAAACTTTATCCATACAGCCCGTGCAAAGGGATTAAAAGAAAAGAAGGTTCTTCTTGTGTACGGACTTAAAAATGCGGCTCCGGTTATTTTAACAGCAGTCGGACAGTCTTTCGGCAGTCTGATCACAGGAACAATTGTTACAGAAACCATTTTCAATATTCCGGGGCTTGGTACCTTGACGATGAATTCCATCAACCGAAGAGATGTTTTCGTTATTCAGGGCGTAGTATTATTCGTAACGTTATTGTATGTATTGGTGAATCTGGCAGTAGATATTCTGTATGGATTTGTTGATCCAAGGCTTCAGCCGGGACGTAAATAGGAGGAAAAAGATGTATTTTACAAGAAAAAGTATGTCCGAAGCTAGTGAAGCTATTTTCAGAGAGCAGAGGCAGATCAGAAAAGAAAAATTATTGTCAAACCCGGGACTTATCATTGGTGCAGTTGGCTTTACCATAATTCTGCTTGCTGCAATCTTTATTCCGATGTTCAGTTCGGTGAGTCCGAATGCAATGACAGTTACGGAACGTTTCCAGGCACCATGTGCAAAATATATATTCGGAACAGATGAATTTGGGCGTGATGTATTTACCCGTCTGATGTACGGAGCAAGAGTTTCACTCTGGGTAGGCGGATGTGTTGCTGCATTTTCCTGTATCCTTGGCACGTTCATCGGTGTGTATGCAAGTTATTTCAAAATTCTTGACCAGATCCTGATGAGAATCTGTGATGGTCTGATCGCCATTCCGGGAATCCTTCTTGCAATCGCCCTGATCGCAGCACTTGGTACTTCCAGTTGGAATGTGGTGCTTGCCCTGACGATCGTTTATACACCGAGTGTGGCGCGTACTGTCCGTGCAAGTGCGATGGTCATCAAAGAGCAGCCGTATGTGGAGGCTGCAAAGGTGCAGGGGTTCAGTAACTTTAAGATTCTCTGGAAGCTGATCCTTCCGGGCGTTATTTCACCGCTTACCGTGCAGGCCTCTTTCATTTTTGCACAGGCAATCATTTCCGAAGCATCCTTAAGCTTCTTAGGTGCTGGTATTCCGGCTCTGGCAGCAAGCTGGGGAAATATGCTGCAGGACAGTAAGCTGGTATTTTCAAAGGCACCGTGGACCATGATCTGTCCTGGTATTGCAGTAGTAGTCTGTGTACTCAGTCTGAATCTTCTGGGCGACGGTCTCCGGGATTTCCTTGATCCGAGAGTAAAAGGAGGAGCGAAGAAATAATGGAAAAGCAGTGTAATGAATGTAAAAATCCAATTCTGGAAGTTAAAGATCTGCGGGTAAAATTCTCCGTTCATAAGAAATGGCTTCCTGCAGTAGACGGAGTAAATCTCTGCATCCAGCCGGGTGAGATCATCGGAGTTGTAGGAGAGTCCGGATCCGGAAAAAGTGTCATGTCACAGTCCATTCTCCGTCTTCGTGATCACGACACCGCGGTGCAGTACGAGGGAGAGATCCTGTTTGAAAATGAAGATCTGTTAAAGCGACCGCTTTCCAAGATGAGAGAGATCCGTGGAAATGATATTTCTGTTATTTTCCAGGATCCGCTGAACTCTTTAAGCCCGGTACATACCGTTGGAAAGCAGCTCAGTGAAATCGTGCTTCTTCATAAAAATGTAACAAAGTCAGAGGCAAAGGCACGTTCGATTGAGATGCTGAAGCTGACCGGGATTCCGAATCCGGAAGACTGCATGAAAAAGTATCCGTTTGAACTTTCTGGTGGAATGCAGCAGCGTGTGATGATCGCCATGGCACTTGCCTGTGAACCGAAGCTTCTGATCGCTGATGAGCCGACGACTGCTCTGGATGTGACGATCCAGGAACAGATTCTGCATCTGATCAAAGAGCTGAATGAAAAGCTTGGTATGTCCGTGCTCTTTATCACGCATGACATGGGTGCGGTTGCGCAGCTCTGTCATAGTGTGAAGGTTATGTATCTGGGACAGGTAGTAGAAGATACTACGACAGAAGAACTTTTTGCCAATCCACTGCATCCGTATACGGAAGGGCTTCTTGCCTGTATCCCGCATCTTGGAGTGGAGAGAGGTAAAGAACTTCCAACTATTCCGGGAACCGTACCACCGCTGACCAAGATCCCAGTCGGATGTCATTTCTGTACCAGATGTAAATACGCGGATGACCGCTGCAAGAATACACAGCCGCCGCTTGTGGAAGCAAGAAAAGGGCATCTGGTAAAATGTTGGAAATATGCAGATCAGGCAGTGAAAGAGGAGGTATAGACAGATGAGTGAATATTTACTGGAAATTAAAAACTTAAAAAAGTCTTTCCCTCTGAAAACCGGAAAGAGCAGCCTTTTCGGGAAAACATCCCGGATGTGTGCGGTAGATAATATGTCCCTTTCCATCAAAAAAGGTGAGACCTACGGACTGGTTGGGGAATCCGGATGTGGAAAATCTACCACAGGACGAGCAATTGTAGGACTGACAAAACCAGACAGTGGCTCCATTCTTTACGATGGAAAGGATCTTTGTAAATTAAGTGACAAAGAGTTCAAACCACTTAGAAAAGAATTGCAGATGGTATTCCAGAATACCCTTTCTGCACTGAATCCGCGTCAGAGAATCGGAAATATCCTGGAGGATATCCTGAAGATCCACAGCAATCTGGATGCAGCAGAAAGAAGAGAAAAGGTAGTAGAGGTTCTGAAGAAGGTAGGACTTTCCGAAGACCATTATTTCCGTTTTCCGCACGAGCTTTCCGGCGGGCAGGTACAGCGTCTTGGTATTGCAAGTGCCCTTGTTATCGGACCAAAGCTGATCGTCTGTGATGAACCGGTATCTGCGCTTGACGTATCGATTCAGGCACAGATCCTGAATATGCTGATGCAGCTTCAGAAGGAACTGGGACTCAGCCTTTTATTTATTTCACACGATATCGGTGTTATCCGTTTTATCTCAGATCGTATTGGGGTTATGTATCTGGGAACACTGGTAGAAGAAACAGATACCGAAGAATTGTTTGCAAATCCGCTCCATCCGTACACGAAGGGACTTTTTGCTTCTGTGCCGGATCCATATATTGAGCGGGATGGATTTTCAGAGCTTTCCGGAGAACAGCCGGTCAGAACCGAAGATTTTAAGGGCTGTGCGTTCTCTACACGCTGTCCGCATGCGACAGAAAAATGCAGACAGGAAGCACCGGTTTTCAGAGAAGTGAAGGCGGGGCATAAAGTAGCTTGTCATATGGTAGAAGAATAGAGTATGTAAGAAAACACCGCAGGAAATGGGGGAATCCTGCGGTGTTTTTGTGCGGAAGGGGACGAAAGGCAGGGGAGGTTGTAAGACCGACCGGACGAAAAGAATTGTCATAAATTCCATTACGCAAACCATTCCGATGAACCCATTGGGGCGGGAATCGTGTTCAGCAGAGGCTTCCACGATTCCTGGGTTTCATCTCCATTGCGTAATAAGTGAATCTATGACAAATCTTTTTGTCCGGTCGGTCATTCTACTTTGTCGGCTTTGCCCTTCTGAGTATTCCATAATAAAAAGGGCAGGGATTTCTGCTGTGGGAAGTGGGCGGATTATTTATGTAGAAATAAAAGAACGAAAGTTCAGTCAAAAGATTATATGACACAGAAATGAACGAAAATTTAAGAAAATCTAAATAGTATTTCCAACTGTTTTCCAGTATACTGAAACTATGATTGGATATCGGAATTTAAGTTATGGGGCGATGGTATTGTGCGATAACTTAGAGGGACAAAGTGTATATAGAAAGTGCTGCGGCTTCCTTATTGAGGCAATGGAGAGGAAACTCAGGAATCGTGGAAGCCTTTGCTGAACACGATTCCCGCTTTCAGAGGTTCCTCGGAATGGTTTGCCGAAGGGAAGCCGCAGCACTTTCTATATACACTTTGTCGGACTAACTTCAACAAACTTTTACACCTTAAAAGTAGAATGATGAGGAGGGAATGAAAATGAATGTAAATGGGAATTTCAAAGACAATCTGATGGGGAAGAAAAAGGTGATTTTCATCATCTGCCTTATTTTTGCAGTCGCTCTGATTGTCGCAATCCTGCACATGGTTTCAGGAGGGGGAAAAGATTCCGCGAAGAACATCCTCTACGCGGATAAGGTCAGCGTGATCACCGGAAACGGAAGCGGAACCGTGAACCGCTTTGCAGGCGTTGTGGAGGCGCAGGATACTTTGAAAATCTCACTTTCAGAAGGACAGAAAGTGAAAGAGATTTTCGTGGAAAAAGGTCAGGAAGTGGAGCCTGGGACGAAACTCTTTGAATATGATACAGAGGAGCTTGCGATGACACTGGAGCAGGGAAATCTGGAACTGGAAAAGATAGGAAACAGTATTTCCAATCTGAATTCACAGATTGCGGCCTTAACGACAGAGAAAAAGAATGCACCGGCAGGTGAGCAGCTTTCTTATACAACGCAGATCCAGGAGCTGCAGACGAATGTAAAACAGGAAGAATATAATTATAAAGTAAAAGAACTGGAAGTGAACCGGACGAAGAAGAGTCTGGAATCATCCACGGTGACATCCACGATTGCAGGAATTATCCAGGAGATCAATCCAGATCCTGGTTATGATGATTACAGTGGAGAAAAGCAGGCATTTATGAGCATTCTTTCTACCGGAAAATACCGAATTAAGGGAAAAATCAGTGAACAGAATATCGGTGAGCTTCAGCCGGGAATGGATGTGACGGTGCGGGCAAGGAATAACCAGGAGGAGATCTGGAAGGGATCTGTGGATGTGATCGACACAGAAAAACCGGAGAGCAGTTCACAAAGCGAGATGTATTCCGGTTCGGATTCTTCTGCCCGGGCAACTAAGTATCCATTTTATGTAACGCTTGAAACCAGTGATGGTCTGATGCTGGGACAGCATGTATATATCGAGCCTGGAACCGGAGTAAATACAGAGGGATTACATCTGATGACTGCTTATATTGTAGATGCAGACGGGAAAGAGCCTTACGTTTGGGTAGCAAATAAAAAGGACAGACTGGAAAAGAGAAATGTAAAGCTTGGTGCTTATGATGAGGAGCAGGATACATGGGAAATCACAGAAGGACTGAAAGAGACGGATTACATTGTCTGGCCGGATGGAGAATGTAAAGAAGGAGCAGCCGTTCAGAAGAACGAAAATGTACAGGCAGGAGGCATGGAAGAGGGGGAATAAAGGATGACTTTTCAAAAAAGAAATAAGAAAAAAATTCTTCAGATCGGGATTGCTTTGGTTGTCTGTGTATGTTTCATTGGAGGCGGCATTATATTTGCAATGAAAAAAAGTGAAAAAGCGGTCAAGGTAGCACCGGTAGCCAGTATGAGTAATGGTGGATGGTATTCAGAATCGGATATTTATGATTATGCGAAGGTGCAGGCAGGTGCGAGCCAGGACATTTACCATGATGATACCCTTACGATCAAGGAGATTTATGTCAAATCAGGGGATACGGTGAAGATCGGCGATCGTCTGGTTGCTTATGATACCACGCTTGCAGGTCTTGAGCAGGAAATGAAGCAGATGGAGATTCAGGGGATTGAACTGAATATTCAGAATCAAAAGGCAGAATTAGAACAGTTGAAAAATGCAAAGATTGTTGCGTCTGTTGAAAGAAGCCAGGATGAACTGCGGAAAATGACTGCAAAAGGAACCAGACCTGGAATAATACGGACTGCGGATGCAAAGAAAAATGAAGGGGAAAATCCGGATACTTCCGAAAATCCTGAGCAGCCGGAGACACCAGAAAATCCGGAAGGACCGGAAAAACCATCAATCGGGAAGCCGTTTCCGGAAGAACTGAAGGATAAGATCATTTATAAAGAGATTACAAAGGACGCTGCTCCTTATAATGAAGATGGAGATGGAACAAAAGAAAAGCCGTATCGCTATCTTTGTGCGCCGGGAGCAACGGTAAATGCGGAGTTCATGCTGAAAATGCTGGAAGAGAGGGCAGTCTGTATCTTTGATGTAGTGGATCAGGAGAAGGAACCGACGCTTCTTTTATACTCCTGGACGCTGGACGGAAAGACCGGACAGGTGATAAAGCCCGAAAATCCGGAGCAGCCGGGGACACCGGAAGAGCCGATAATTCCGGACGAATCGGATAACCCTGGTGGATATGAAGAACCGGATCCAGGAGACGCAGATGGAATGACCAGGGAAGAGCAGGCAAAGCAGATCCAGGAAAAAGAACAGAAGATCAAGGACCTGGATCTGGAAAAGCGAACAGCGCAACTGGAATTGAAAAAGCTGGATAAAAAAGTAAATAATGGTGTTGTAAAAAGTACAGTAGAGGGAACGGTAAAATCTGTACTTGACGAAGAAGAGGCAAAGCTGGAGAATAAACCGGTTATATCTGTGACCGGAAAAAATGGTTGTTATGTAATCGGAGGGATTGCCGAAAGCAGCTATGATAAATTAAAAGAGGGTATGACTGTGATGGTGACTTCCTGGAATACGGGGAACTTTTATGAGGCAACGATCACCAGTATCGGTAATTCACCGGTTGAAAGTATGAAGAGCAGCGAGAATCCTAATATGTCCTACTATCCGTTTACTGCAGTGGTTGAGAAAGATGCAGACCTTTCATCTGGTGAGGGTGTCAGTATTTCCGTAGACGGACTTTCGGGTGACAGTGGGAATTCGATTTACCTGGAACAGATGTTCATAAGAGAAGACGGAAACCGCTCCTATGTATACAAGAAAGGAAAACATGGAAGGCTGGAGAAGCAGTATGTAGAGGTTGGAAAAAATATGTACGGTTCCATTGAAATCGTTTCCGGACTTACCATGGAGGATGAGATTGCATTTCCGTATGGAAGAAATGTAAAAGAGGGTGCGAAGACAAAGACAGTGGAGTCACTGTATGATTATAATTAATGAGGGGGTGAGGAGATGCTTGAAGATATCAGGCTGGCATTTCAGGGAATCTGGAGTCATAAGCTGCGGTCTGCGCTGACGATGCTTGGTATTATTATCGGAATCGGATCGATCATTGCAATTGTTTCGACGATCAAAGGAACCAATGAGCAGATCAAGAAGAATCTGGTTGGCGCGGGAAATAATGCGGTCAATATCCAGCTTTATCAGGGAGACTGGACACTGGATCTGTCTTATCAGGAGGTTCCGGATGGAATACCGGAGATTTCAGATCAGGTACTTGGTGAGATCCAGACACTGGATGAGGTGGAAAGTGCAGCCCTTTATCACAGACGGAATGAATATGATGCTGTATATGCAGGCAGTCAGAAGCTGGCAAGCTGTAATATTTTTGGAATAGATTCCAATTATCTGGATGCCTATGGATTTCAGATCACAAAAGGGCGTGGCTTTTCCAAAAAAGATTTTACTGCAAACCGAAAAGTTGTGCTGCTTGATAAAACGACAGCCACAGCTCTATTCCCGGATGGAAATGTGATTGGAAAGATTATTGAGGTTAAAGGGGAGCCATTTACGGTGATCGGTATGATGGCGAGAAAAGAAAATTCACAGCCGGTGATCAATTCAATGGAAGACTATTATCGTTATGTATCCACGGATGGAAGCGGAACGATCTGTATTCCGGATACACTGTGGCCGATTATTTATCAGTACGATGAACCGCAGAATCTGGTTGTCCGTGCGACAAGCACAGATGAGATGACTGCGGCAGGAGAAAAGGCGGCAGATATCCTGAACAGTTACCTGACTGTGTCTGATGAGACGATAAAGTATAAAGGGGAAGATCTTCTGGAACAGGCGAACCAGATCCAGGAGATCAGCAGCTCGACGAACCAGCAGCTGCTCTGGATTGCAAGCATTTCACTTCTGGTTGGCGGGATCGGTGTTATGAATATTATGCTGGTGTCTGTGACAGAAAGAACGAGAGAAATCGGTCTGAAAAAGGCACTGGGGGCAAGAAAAAGAAGGATCCTGACGCAGTTTCTGACGGAAGCGGCAGTACTTACCCTTCTTGGAGGTCTGATCGGTGTGGCAGGAGGGATTGCGCTTGCCTATATTATTTCCGCAGTCTCGGCAGTTCCGGTGGCAATCAGCGGAGTGTCTATTCTGGTCGGAGTAGTATTTTCCACATTGATCGGAATTATTTTCGGACTCCTTCCGTCGGTGAAGGCGGCGAACATGAATCCAATCGATGCACTGAGAAGTGAGTAGGTTTATGTAGAGAAGAATTATTTGTCGGATCCAAGATTGCAGACAAATAGATAGTATTTGTTCTGCAGGAAAGTGGCGTGCCTTACTGGCACGCCATTTTTAAAAATTCTTCCATTGCCCTTGTCTGGTAGCGACCATTTTTCCAGTAGAACCGGATGTCACGGCTGCTTTCGCCTGCAGGAAGCTTATAGTACACCACATCAGAGGTAAGAGGTACTTTTGAGAGCATGATATCTCCGATAAAAGAGATCCCCATGCCGGAGCAGGTGATGTTGTAAGAAGTCATCTGCTGATCCATTTCCAGGATGATATTTGGTTCAAAGAGATTGTTCTGGCAGATCATACGGGCACGTTTTCCAGTGTCGTTTTCCGGTTTCAGCATAATAAAAGGCTCACTTTTAAAGCGTGTCAGAGGAACGGGAGGACAGGATTCTTCCAGAAATTTTTTGCTCAGGATATCTTCTACAGGAAGCTGATAGGAGCGCAGCGTATTATTGATCGGGAATGCTCCCGGAACAGCAAGGATCAGGTGCTCTTCCTGAAATTTACGGTAGCCGTAGATGGTGGCATCCAGAACACTGCTGTCCAGCATCAGATCCAGCTGCCCGTGTCGCAGCATACGGGCAAGATTGGCAGTGGTTTCTTCAACCAGGCTGATCTGGATCAGAGGATATCTGCGGGCAAAATCCGCGATCAGCGAAGGCAGGATCCAGGAGGAAAACAAGTTGCTTCCTCCGAGGGTGAGTGTTCCTTTTTTTAGGTCGCCCCAGTCGTTTGCAAATCCTTCAAATTCATTCTGGATACTTTTTATTTTTTCTACCGCTTTGATATACTGTACCCCACATTCGGTAAGGGAAAGTGGTTTGGTACTCCGGTCAAAGATCGGATATCCGATGTGCTGCTCGACACGCTTTACGTTGGCACTGAGTGAAGGCTGTGAGATAAATAACTTCTCAGCCGCCTTGGAAAAGCTTTTTTCCAGATAAACTTCATAGACATATTCCATTCCCTGAAACATAGGTATTCTCCTTTGACATAGTTTTAAAATTATAGTTACTATAAAAATATATGTATTAGATTATATTGTAACACAGAGCTATAATGAAAACAACAAAGGCAATACGCCAGAGAAAAATGGAAAATCGAGGGATTTTGAGATGGAAAATGGAAAAGAAAACAAGACAGGTTATCGTGTAGAACAGGATTCAATAGGGGTAAAAGATATTCCGGGAGATGTATATTACGGGGTACAGTCACTGCGTGCTGCGGAGAATTTCCGTATTACCGGGCTGAATATGCATCCGGAGATCATCAACAGTCTTGCGTACATAAAGAAAGCATCTGCGATCACCAACTGCGAGAGTGGGATTCTGGAAAAGAAAAAGGCAAAAGCAATCGTACAGGCATGTGATGAAATCCTTACAGGAAAATTGCATGAGTACTTTATCGTAGATCCGATCCAGGGAGGTGCGGGTACTTCTCTGAACATGAATGCAAACGAAGTCATTGCCAACCGTGCGATTGAGATTCTTGGCGGGAAAAAGGGAGATTATTCAGCAGTAAATCCGAATGATGATGTAAACTGCGGACAGTCCACAAATGATGTTATTCCGACAGCTGGCAAGATGACTTCACTCAGACTTCTTCAGAATCTGAAAAAAGAACTGCTCAGACTTCATGGAGCGCTCTGCAAAAAGGCAGAGGAATTTGACCATGTGATCAAAATGGGACGCACCCAAATGCAGGATGCAGTTCCGATCCGTCTGGGTCAGGAATTTCAGGCATATTCCGATGCCATCATGCGTGATATCCACCGTATGGATAATGCGATGGACGAGATGCGTACCGTCAACATGGGTGGAACGGCAGTCGGAACCGGAATCAATGCAGATGAAGCCTATGTAAGCCGCATTGTTCCGAATCTTTCAAAAATATCTGATATTCAGTTTGTCCAGGCTTTTGATCTGATCGATGCAACCCAGAACCTGGATCCGTTTGTGGCAGTATCCGGTGCTGTGAAAGCGTGTGCAGTCACACTTTCCAAGATTGCCAATGACCTGCGTCTGATGTCATCCGGACCAAGAGCCGGATTTGGTGAGATCAACCTTCCGGCAAAGCAGAATGGTTCTTCGATCATGCCAGGAAAAGTGAATCCGGTCATCCCGGAAGTAGTGAACCAGGTCGCATTTAACATCATTGGAAATGATGTGACGATCACGATGGCAGCAGAGGGTGGACAGCTGGAACTGAATGCGTTTGAACCGATCGTATTCTACTGTCTGTTCCAGTCGATCGATACACTTGCATATGCAGTGCAGACTTTTATTGACAACTGTGTGACAGGAATCACAGCCAATGAAGAGAGATGCCGTCAGCTGGTAGAGAACAGCATCGGCGTAATTACTGCAATCTGCCCACATGTAGGCTATGAGAAAGCAGCGGAGATTGCGAAAAAAGCAATGAAGACCGGGGAATCCATCCGTAATCTGATCCTCAGAGAAGGTCTTTTAAGTGAAAAAGAGATGGAAACCGTTCTGGATCCGGTCAATATGACAGAGCCAGGTATTTCGGGAAAAGAACTTCTCAGAAAATAAAGAATAAAATTTTTCTAAAAGACATGATTTTCTCCTTTTAAGGGTGTACAATGAAACATACGCGTTTCATGAGTTACAACTTAAAAGGAGAATTTTTATGCTTCAAATTCAACATATCTGCAAAGAATACCGTACAGGTACGCTGGTACAGAAGGCACTGGATGATGTAAGCCTGAATTTCAGGGACAATGAATTTGTTGCGATCCTGGGACCGAGTGGTTCGGGAAAGACGACGTTTCTTAACATCATCGGTGGACTGGATCGGTACGATAGTGGTGATCTGATCATCAACGGGATTTCTACGAAAAAATATAAAGACAGAGACTGGGATTCCTATCGGAATCATACAATTGGTTTTGTATTTCAGAGTTATAATCTGATTCCACATCAGACGGTGCTTGCCAATGTGGAGCTGGCGCTGACTATTTCTGGGATTGGGAAGGAAGAACGGAAAAAGAGAGCGATTGAGGCTCTGAAAAAAGTTGGTCTTGGGGAGCAGTTGCATAAAAAACCGAGCCAGATGTCAGGCGGACAGATGCAGAGGGTGGCAATCGCCCGTGCGCTGGTCAATGATCCGGATATCCTGCTTGCTGATGAGCCGACAGGAGCGCTGGATACGGCGACCAGTGTGCAGGTTATGGAACTTTTAAAAGAAGTGGCAAAAGACCGGCTTGTTGTAATGGTTACACATAACCCAGAGCTTGCTGAAGAATATGCGACCCGTATCGTAACGCTCAAGGACGGAAAGATCCGTTCGGATACGGACGAATTTTATGTCAATGAAGCGGTCATGAAGGAGCCGGAGCATAAGAATATGGGGAAAGCTTCCATGTCATTTCTGACGGCTCTTTCCCTGAGCTTTAATAACTTAAAGACGAAGAAAGCAAGGACTCTTCTGACATCTTTTGCCGGTTCTATTGGAATTATCGGGATTGCACTGATACTGGCACTTTCCAACGGAGTCAATGCCTACATCAAGTCAATTGAAGAAGAGACTCTTTCCGAGTATCCGCTTCAGATCCAGAGTACCGGATTTGATATGACATCGATGATGGTAGGCAATATGGACAGTGGTTCGGGCAGTTCGGATAAGAAGGAGACAAAAAAAGACGGGGAAGTCAAGGTTATGCAGATGATGACCAATATGTTTTCCACGATGGATTCCAATGACCTGAAGTCTTTAAAAGAATATCTGGATGGAGGAAAAAGTGGAATTGAGGACTATACCAGTGCCGTTGAATATTCTTATAATATTTCACCAAGAATCTATCGGCAGAACAAGGATGGTTCCATTCGCCAGGTGAATCCGGACAAATCCTTTGAGTCGCTTGGAATCAGCTCTGGCGCAAGTACCAACAGTCTGATGTCATCGATGATGAGTACGAATGTTTTTTATGAAATGCCTAAGACGGAGGGGCTTTATGAGAACCAGTATGATGTGAAGGCGGGACGCTGGCCGCAGAATTATAATGAATGTGTACTGGTGCTGACTTCGGACGGAGGCATGAGTGATTTTCTCCTTTATACTTTGGGACTGCGGGATCAGATGGAACTGGACGAAATGATCCAGGAATTTATCAATGAAGAAGATGTGAACACTCCGGCAAATATCGGAACATATACCTATGAGGATATTATTGGAAAAACTTTTAAACTGGTCAATGTGTCTGACTGCTACGAATATGACAGCCAGTACAAGATCTGGAAGGATAAATCCGATAATAAGGAATATATGAAGAAACTCGTGGATCAGGGCGAAGAACTTAAAATCGTCGGAATCGTACAGGCATCGGAAGATGCAAATGCTTCCGCTCTGACACCGGGGATTGGCTATCCGCAGAGACTTACTGAGCATGTCGCAAAAGAGGCTGCAAAAAGTGAGATTGTAAAGGATCAGCTGAAAAATCCGTCAAAGAATGTATTTACTGGAGAACCGTTCGGGACGACAAAAGAGAAGAATGGACTGGATGCGGACAGCCTGTTTACGGTCGATGAGGATGCACTTCAGAAAGCATTTGTTTTAGACGACAGTGGATTTTCCGGTGATATGTTGTCAGCAGATTCCCTGAATCTGGAAAATGCATTCCGGATGGGTGGGGATTCTCTGGATCTGTCCGGGATGATAAATCTGGATCAGATCAGTCTTGACGTGTCCGGTATGCCACAGATGAATCTTGGCGATATGATCGGAAGCCTGGATCTTACCGTAAAACCGGGTGGAATGCAGAAGTTGTCTGAGAGTGTTATGGAAGGTTATCAGGAGTATGTGAAATTCCATCCGGAAGCAGATTATTCAAATCTGGCGAGAGATTTTATGGATTACCTGATGACGGATGAAGCGCAGAAGATCCTGAAAGATAATCTGCAGGAGATCATTGAGAGCACCGGTGGGTTTAAGATTACAATTGATCAGATGCAGGAGCTTGTACAGCGTGTGATGGAAGGATATCAAAAGTATGCGGCGGAAAAAGGATATACAGATCCGGATAAATTTGGAGAATACCTGGCGGAGTATTTACAGACCGAGGAAGCAAAAGAGATTATGAATGCCTGGCAGCAGGAGATTTTTGGAGATACGGTGATAAATATTACTTCTGACCAGCTGAAAAAACTGACAAAAGAACTGGCGAGTAGTTATCCGGCATATGCTACGGCGAATGGAAAAGCAGATCCGACCAAAATGGGAGATTATTTTCTGAACTACCTTGCTACAGCAGATGGAAAACAGCGTCTGATGAACGGGCTTTCCGAGGTGATCGATATGGATCAGCTGGAGAGCCAGTTAAGTGCGACAATGGGAAGTTACATGGCAAAGGCAATGGGAACTTATACCCGAGCAATTTCGGATGTGCTTGAGACACAGATCACTTCGGCAATGAATCAGATCGTCATTCAGATTACAGAAGAAATCGGGAACGCCATGCAGGCTGCCATGGGAAATGTGGGAACCCAGCTGCAGAACATGCTTGGAAGTTCGATGAAGATTGATACCGATGCATTTGCAAAGGCATTTCAGATGAATATGACAGAAGATGATCTGAAAGAGCTGATGATATCCATGACAATGAGCGCGACTGCTTCCTATGACAATAATCTGCAGAAGCTTGGATACGTGGATTTTGCGAACCCGAGTCAGATTTCCATATATCCGACGGATTTTGAGAGCAAGGAAAAAGTGGTGAAAATCCTGGATTCTTATAACAGCCGGATGGAAAAAGAAGGAAAAGAGGAACAGATCATCACTTATACCGATATAGTCGGAACACTGATGTCTTCCGTGACAAATATCGTGGATATCATCAGCTATGTGCTGATTGCGTTTGTGGCGATTTCCCTTGTAGTATCTTCAATTATGATCGGGGTTATCACCTACATCAGTGTACTGGAACGGAAGAAGGAGATTGGAATCCTGCGCGCGATCGGGGCATCTAAGAGAAATGTATCGCAGGTATTTAATGCAGAAACCGTTATCATTGGTCTGTGTGCCGGACTGATCGGAATCGGACTGTCATTGCTGCTTCTGATCCCTGGAAATATGATCATCCATGCGGTGGCAGATAATAACAAAATCAATGCATTTTTACCAGTGCTTCCGGCAATTGTGCTGATTCTTTTGAGTATCGGGCTTACCCTGCTCGGTGGAATTATTCCGTCAAGGAAAGCAGCAAAGAGCGATCCGGTGACAGCGCTTAGGACAGAATAAAAAAAGAGAATGAGGGAAAAGGAAAATGGATAAAGAGAAAAATACAAAAGCAGTGAGTGAGGAAAATATTTACTGTCTGAATGGAAGAGTGCCGGTAAAAAAGGCGATTCCGTTCGGACTACAGCATGTTCTGGCAATGTTTGTGTCGAATCTGGCACCGGTGCTGATCGTGTGCAGTGCGGCATTTGTGAGAGGATCGGAGAATCACTTAAGTGCTGCGGAAATTACGCAGCTTCTGCAGTGTGCGATGTTTGCAGCGGGGATCGGGACCTGTCTGCAGCTTTACCCGGTATGGAAGATTGGCTCCAGGCTTCCGATCGTTATGGGAGTCAGTTTTACCTTTCTTGGTAGTCTGCTGATGATCTGTACCAATTCGGAACTTGGATATGAAGGGATGGTTGGTGCGGTGATCGCCGGAGGTATTTTTGAGGGACTGGTAGGAATGAGTGCCAAATACTGGAAACGGTTCCTGACACCGGTAGTATCGGCATGTGTGGTGATTGCGATTGGGCTTTCCCTCTTGTCGGTAGGAATGGATTCCTGGGGCGGTGGAAACGGAGCAGAAGATTTTGGAGCGTGGTATCATCTTCTGGTCGGATTTTTCACACTGGTTGTGTGTCTGGCTGCCCGTTATCTGTTAAAAGGTGTATACAAGAACCTGAACGTACTGGTTGGTCTGGTCTGTGGGTATCTTCTGTCCATTATATTTACTGTGGCAGGGATTGCACCAATGGTTGATTTTTCAGGAATTACAAAGACGATCGAGCAGGTTGGTGTATTCAGCCTTCCAAAGCTTGTATTTTTTACTTCCCATAAACCGGTTTTTGATCTGGGAGCATTCTTTACTATTGCAATTGTATTCCTGGTATCGGCAGCGGAGACAACGGGTGCAACTACTGCAGTGTGTACCGGTGCACTTGGACGGGATATCAAGATGGAGGAACTGCAGGGGTCTCTTGCCGTGGATGGATTTTCCAGTGCGATTTCAGGATGCTTTGGATGTCTGCCGCTTACTTCTTTCAGTCAGAATATCGGGCTTGTCACTATGACGGGAGTTATCAACCGTTTTACTATTCTGATGGGGGCTTTGATTTTGATCCTTGCTTCTCTGTTCCCGCCGCTTGGAGCTTTTTTCAATTCGCTTCCGCAGGCGGTACTTGGAGGATGTACGGTTATGATGTTCGGATCAATCATGTATGAAGGAATCAAGATGCTCAAAGGGTGTGTGTTTGATGACAGAACTATGATCATCGTATCGCTGGCATTCTGTATCGGTGTCGGACTGACACAGACTTCCGGAAACTTTTTTTCCGCATTTCCAAAGGAGGTAGGAGATATTTTTAATGGAAATGCAGTTGCAGGGGTGTTTGTGGTGTCATTGATCTTAAGTATCTGCCTTCCGAAGAAAAAAACAACAGATTTGTAAAATGTGATAAAAATAAGTCAATCAGAAGGAAGAGATGAACGAGGATGAGGACAAAAAGAAAGATCGAAGCGCAGGCGTCTGAACAATTATAATCGAAAATTGTTGAGCAAATAAGGAACTGGCGGCACGATAAAAAGTGTCTCCAGTTCTTTTTTATTTCATAGGAAATTCCGAAGGAACTTCCTATGAAACAAAAGGCACTGCGTGCCGGAGATGCGCACTCGCACGAAGATGAAGAATGTCGCAAGCGACCGCGCTCGGCGCGAGAATGTGCCGAGGCACATTCTTTTTTAGTGTGGAAGTGACCAGTTTCAGAAGCTTGTTCATTATATTTGACCAGCTTGGAAGTATTTGCTGCATAGAGCATTGGAATCAATGTAGCAGCGTTCTGGAATTGCTGCATTTCTTCTGGTGAAAATCCGGTTGTGCCGCATACCAGGGCTTTTTGGTGTTTCACTGCGAGGGAGAGTACCTCCAGACTGGTTTCTCTGGTAGAAAAATCGATGATGACATCTCCGGTATCAATGACAATTACTTTCATATGACTTGACCGGATCCGCACCGAATGTTCAGTAAGTTATGATTCCAATTGTAAGAACTAAAAAAGCATGCTATACTTACGGCAGATGAAAAACTGACAGGATAAGACAACAAAGGAGAGACACATGAATTCTAATTTTGAATATTATAAAGTTTTTTATTATGTGGCGAAGTATGAGAACCTTACAAAGGCATCCAGCGTTCTGAAGACGAGCCAGCCGGCGGTGACGAGAACGATACACAACCTGGAAAATGAACTGGGATGCCGGTTATTTACCAGAAGCAAATCCGGCATGAAGCTGACACCGGAGGGAAGAACCTTTTACAGCTATGTATCGGCAGGGGGCGCCCAGTTTTTTAAAGGGGAAAATGATCTGAGCAATCTGATCAGTCTGGAGAACGGGACAATCTATATCAGTGCGACTGAGACAGCCTTGCACTGCTTCCTGTTCCGGGCAATGGGAGAGTTCAACAGCATTTATCCGAACGTACATTTCAAAATCTTAAATAACAGTACCATGGACTCGGTCAACGCGGTAAAAGAAGGAAAGGTAGACCTTGCATTTGTGTCAACGGATCTGCAGGTAAATAAGCCGCTCAGGATGAAGAAACTGCGGGAATACCATGAGGTGCTGATCGGCGGCAGTCGTTACATAGAATTAAAAGGAAGAAAGATTTCATTGGAGGAGCTTTCGACTTATCCTTGGATTAGCCTGACTTCGGAGGCACTGACCAGAAAATTCCTGAATAATTATTTTGCAGATCATGGTCTGCAGTTTTTGCCGGATATGGAGCTTGCGACGACAGACCTGATCTTGCCGGCAGTCCGTCACAATCTTGGAATTGGATTTGTCCCGGAAGAATTTGCCGAAGAAGAGAAGAAGGCAGAAAATGTATTTGAAATCGAAGTGGAAGAGAAGCTTCCGACCAGAAATATTATTCTGATCTATGATACTGAGTATCCTCAGAGTATTGCATCGAAGGAGTTTCAGAAGTTTCTGAGCAGTCAGAAGAACTAAAGAAGAAATAAATTTTCAAAGTGGATTGTGCAAATCGGTATCCTTTGTAGCCGGGATGTGTATCTGCAAAGAAAAATATAAGGAGAATGCCCCGGAATTTTTTATGTGTGGATCATAAAGTTCCGGAGCATTTTTATATTTGTAAGTATAAAGTTATAAAGTAGAATTTTGGATTAGAAAACGATTGATATTATTTATGCCATTCCCAGTTTCTGATTTCTTCCAGATCCTGTCCATATTCAGCGATGTACTGCTTGTGCTCAACCAGTTTGTCGTTCATCTTCTGAATCAGGAATGATCCCTTATTGCCAAGCTGTGGCAGATGCATGATTGCATCTTTTACAAGGTTGAAACGGTCAATCTGGTTCTGTACACGCATGTCAAATGGAGTAGTGATCGTACCTTCTTCCTGATATCCATGAACAGAAATGTTGTGGTTGTGACGTTCGTATGTCAGCTCATGAATCAGTGTCGGATATCCGTGGAATGCAAAGATAACCGGTTTATCTTTTGTGAAGATTGCATCGTATTCTGAATCACTTAATCCGTGTGGATGTTTGTGGTCTGATTCCAGTTTGAACAGGTCAACTACATTGACAACGCGGATCTTGAGCTCTGGCATTTCATCACGAAGGATAGTAACAGCAGCCATAACTTCAAGAGTAGGAGTGTCACCGCAACAAGCCATAACAACATCTGGTTCTTCACCGCAGTCATTACTTGCCCATTCCCAGATACCGATACCCTGTGTACAATGCTTTACAGCCTGTTCCATAGTCAGCCACTGGCAGCTTGGATGTTTAGACGCTACGATTGCATTGACATAGTTCTTACTCTTGATGCAGTGGTCGAAGCATGAGAGTAAGCAGTTTGTATCCGGTGGTAAATACATGCGGACAACGTCTGCCTTTTTATTGGCAATGTGATCCAGAAATCCTGGATCCTGATGTGTAAATCCGTTATGATCCTGTTGCCATACATTAGATGTCAGGATAAAGTTCAGCGAAGCGATCGGCTGTCTCCATGAAAGCTGGTTGCAGACCTTCAGCCATTTTGCATGCTGTGCTGCCATAGAGTCAACGATACGGATGAATGCTTCATAGCTTGCAAAGAATCCATGACGTCCTGTCAGAAGATATCCTTCCAGCCATCCTTCACACATATGTTCGCTTAACATACCGTCCATGATACGTCCGTCTCTTGCAAGGCAGTCATCAGTGTCAAGCAAGTTTGCCTGCCAGTCACGTTTCTGTTCTTCAAATACTTTGTACAGACGGTTGGACATACTTTCATCTGGTCCGAAGATACGGAAGTTCTTACTGTCTTCATTTAATTTGAAGATGTCGCGGATGTATCCGCCAAGTTCGATCATATCCTGTGCTTTTGTCTTGCCAGGTTCTACTTCGATTCCGTATGAGCGGAAATCCGGAAGACGAAGGTCTTTCAGAAGAAGTCCACCATTTGCATGCGGGTTTGCACCAAGACGGGCATCTCCCTTTGGAGCAAGTTCTGCAAGTTCCGGAATCAGACGTCCTTTTTCATCGAAGAGTTCTTCTGCATGGTAGCTTTCCAACCATTCTTTCAGAAGGTCAAGATGTTCTGGTGATTCCATAGAAAGCGGTACCTGATGTGCACGGAAAGATCCTTCAATCTGAAGTCCGTCAACAACCTTTGGTCCTGTCCATCCCTTTGGAGTACGAAGAACGATCATTGGCCAGAACGGACGGGTAGGATCATTGTTTTCACGGGCATTTTTCTGGATTGCTTTGATTTCTTCGATGCAGGCATCCATAGTCTCAGCCATTTTTCTGTGCATAGTCATCGGATCGTCACCTTCTACGAAGTAAGGTTTCCATCCGCAGCCCTTGAAGAAGTTTTCCACTTCCTCATGAGAAATACGTGAGAAAATGGTCGGGTTACTGATCTTGTATCCGTTCAGATGAAGGATTGGAAGAACAGCACCGTCTGTGATAGGGTTCAGGAATTTGTTGGACTGCCATGAAGTAGCAAGCGGCCCTGTTTCAGCTTCACCGTCACCGACAACAACTGTAGCGATAAGATCTGGGTTGTCCAGAACAGCACCAAAGCCGTGAGCAATTGAATATCCAAGTTCTCCACCCTCATTGATAGAACCTGGTGTTTCTGGAGCACAGTGACTCGGAACTCCGCATGGGAATGAGAACTGCTTGAACATTTTCTTCATGCCTTCCTCATCCTGGCTGATGTTCGGATAAACTTCACTATAAGAACCTTCCAGATAAGTGTTGGCGATCAGGAAGTTTCCGCCATGTCCCGGACCGGAAAGAAGAATCATATCCAGATCATAACGTTTGATGACACGGTTGCAGTGTACATAGATGAAGTTTTGTCCAGGTACGGTTCCCCAGTGTCCGACGATTTTTTTCTTGATCTGATCCATGGTCAATGGCTTTTTCAGAAGCGGATTATCAAGAAGGTATAACTGACCGGCTGACAGGTAGTTGGCAGCACGCCAGTAGGCATTCATTTTGTTGAGCAGTTCATCAGATAATGGCTGCTTTTCAAGACATAAGTTTTTGTCTTCCATGTTTTTACCTCTCTCTTTCTCTAATTCATCATGTGTTAATTATTTAACTGAGTTCATGATAGCATTAATGAAACGGGACGTAAAATAGCAATAATGAATTATATTCATATCAAAAAGTTATGGATGGTTATTAGTATTATCAGTAAGACTCCATAAATCGTGATAAAAGAAGTATTATTTATGTCAGTAACAAAGATTATATTCATATTCACTATATTTTGTTTAGGAGTTCAATGTGCTAAGGCAAAGGAAGTGGCCGACAATCATGGATAAATAAATAAGCACAATGGCAAGCACATATTGAAAGAGTTCGGCGTAATGTGACAAAATGAAAAATAGAATGGCACGATATTTTGTGCAGAAAGGAATGAACGGGCGTGAAAGATTATTTACAAGGATGGAAAAATGTAAAAGATGTATATATACCTCCTGTTAAGCAGAAGGGATTTAAAGAGAATGTAATTATCAGGAAATATATGCCTGCAAAAAAAGTTGAAAGAATAGTTATGGAGATGGAAGAAGATGACGCAACAGTATTTGTTCCGATGGACGAAGACTATGATGATGACAGAACCGTAATTGTTCCGGAAGGGATTCCTGGTTTTGTGATGATTAAGAGATTAAAGACAGGAGAGATTATTAAAGTTGCTCAGGATGAATTCTTTATCGGAAAACAGGTAGGTAATGATTATATTATTGGGAATAATCCGACTATTAGCAGACGACATGCACGGATATTCAGACAGGGGGATAATTTCTGGCTGGAGGATCTAAATTCATCTAATCATATTTATTATGAAGAGAACAGACTTGAGGCACCCATCAAGCTTACGAGGGGACAGCAATTCAGACTTTCTAATGATGAGTATTTTGAAGTATTAGGAGGATATTAGAAAGCATCTAGTAAGGAAATATACCGGAGATAAGAGGGGCAGACAATAGATGGAAGACAATAAAAGTATATTTTCGGATACTTATGAAGTTATTGATTATCTGCAATCAGGTAGCGGCGGTATGGTTTACAAAGCTTACCACAAGCGCTTGAAAAAAGAAGTTGTTTTAAAGCGCATAAAAAAGAAAAGTGCGAATATGAAGATTAACCGTCAGGAAGTAGATATTCTGAAGAACCTGAATCATATGTATCTTCCACAGGTGTTGGATTTTCTGAGTGTAGATGGTGAGATTTTTACAGTTATAAGCTTTGTTCCGGGAAAATCTTTCAAAGAGCTGCTGGATGAAGGAGCACATTTTAAAAAGAAGCAACTGATCTGCTGGGGAATGCAGTTGTGTAGTGCACTTCATTATTTACATAATCAGAATCCACCCATTATTCATGGAGATATCAAACCGGCCAATATGATGCTGACACCACAGGGTAATATTTGTCTGATTGATTTCAATATTTCATTTTTTATGGATGACAGTATGGTTTGGGGATATACCGAAGGATACACTTCTCCGGAACAGTATATTGTTGCAGTAGACAAGAAGTCGGCATCAGCGATTCCAGAACGTTCTATTATTGATGAAAAAAGTGATATCTATAGTGTTGGAGCAACTTTCTACCATTTAATAACAGGTGAGAAGTTAAAAAGGCAAAGGGATGGATATGAAGAGACCAGACTTGTAAATGCAGTTGGTGAAGCCTTTGCAGGAGTAATATTAAAAGCAGTTAATCCTGACCGTAAAAAGAGATTTGCGAATGTATATGAGATGTATCTGGCATTTCAGACGATTTACAAAAAGGATGACCGATACAAGAATCTGCTGGTAAAACAGAGGATTGCCAGAGGAACGATCGTAACACTGCTTGGATTGTCGATTTTAACGGTAGGATATGGAATTTATACGTTAAAGCAGGAAAAACTGGACAGATATAATGCATTGGTAGAAAAACAGACTGATTTTCGCGAAGCTGGTGAGTATGAAAAAGAAAAGAAGGCATAATATGCTATATCGCGCTATGATGAAGCTGTTGAAGCATATGAAGATGCATGGGATGAGTATGATGATGCAAGCGATTTATATTATGAAAAAGAGTTGAGGGATGAACTTCGAGAATCCCTTCAGGATTCTACTATTGATGTAGAGGTATATTCTTTGTACTATTATGATGGTAAAGAATCAGTAGCATTATCGAAAAATCTTACATCTAATTCTTATTATTTATCATATGCACAAGATAGTCCGGTAATTATGTATAAGGAGTATAATCAGGACACTTCAGCAGGAGTAAAACTTTCTGAAATCGAAAGCACATACGAGGTAGAAAACCTTGTTAGAGAAAATCTTGAATCTACTGCTATAAGTTATGTGGCAATTGGTGAACAAACATCTATGTTAGAACAAAAAAATGCAACTCAGATTCAGTTTTCTTCAGATGGAAAAGAGTTATTCTATGTTGAAGATTTAGCAGATGATGAAGAGAGTGGTGATCTGTATAAAGCAAACATTAGCGAGAAAGGGGTACAAAAGCCTGAATTTGTTGATGAAGATGTTTATCCATATTTATTACGTCAAGTAGACAATCATCTTATATATTTCAAAAATTATGACAGTAATAACAATAGAGGAGATTTGTGGGTAGATGGAAAAAAGGTAGATTCTGATGTCTGTGGTTATAAACTGTATTTTAATGAAGGAGCTATTTTTTATTACTCAGACTGGAATGAAGATAAAAGAAATGGAACTTTAAAACTCTATAAAAAAGACAAAACTACAAAAATTGCAGATGATGTATATTCTTGTATGTTAAAAGAAGATAGCATATTATACTTGCATGATTTTAGTTGGAATTCATATACTGGTTCATTATTCAGATATGAAAATGGAAATTCCGAAAAAATATCGGATGATGTCAATTGCATTATTTTTTAAATGAGAGGTAATTGTGAAAAAGTGTCAAGTAATTAAAGTATATTAATTACAATACTTTTTTGCAATTACCTAAAAATAGTCTGCAAATAAAAAGTCAAGCAGAAATTAATGAACTTTGAAAATTTATACAGGTTGAACGTAAGACACGAAAATAAGACCACCGCGATGCGCTAGTCTGGTAGAAGTTAAAAAGTGATATTAAATAATTTCATTATTCGACAAGTTGGATAGATATTCTCTTACCCGACCGTAATAAATTCGGAGAAATTTGTTTGCCCCGGCAGTCATATAAACATAATAAGATTTGCCTTCGGATCGTTTTTTATCCATAAAGGCATAAACAGGATCATCCACTGGAGATCGTTTGATAAGACTGTCCATGATCTGAAAAAGAGCTTTACGCAGGTAGGGAGACCCTTTTTTAGAGGTTCGCACACTGTTCTGTATGTGCTTTCCAGAATCATTTTTACCGGGATCAACACCTGCAAAAGCAGTAAGGGCTTCCCGGTGTGTAAAACGGGAAACATCCCCAATCTCAGCGATAAGCTGCGGACCAAGGGTTGCCCCTACACCGTTCATATCCATAACAACCGGATATTCCGGAAGCGTGGATGCAAGCTCATTCATTTTTGAACGGAGCGATTCTACTGTTTTCGAAGCAGTGTTTAGTAATGCTACTGCCTGCCATATCAACATTTTTGTGATGTCATTCTTTGGAAATACGGCAATCAGGTCAGAGGAAATTTGATAAATTTTCGCTGCTTTCTCTGCACTGAAGTTATAGTTTTTACGTTTGCACCAATTCTGGTAATGCTCCGTAAAGGCATTTAATGACTTGGAGCGGACGCAATCGACATGCCAGTAGGTATGAATGAAATCTACCCATTTTTGGCTGCCGTCATTGCGGGCAGGACTGTCAAAGAAATCATTGGCTCCCGGATAAGCCTGGTCGATCAGCGCAATGAGATTGTTTTTCATTGCAGTTTTCTGAGCCATATAGAATCCAAATTGTCGGTTCATAGTTTTTAGTTGGTTACGTGTTTTATCCATGATTCCATATTGCTTCAGTTTAGCCCAACGGTCAAGAGTATAACGTGCGATTTTTTTAGAATCTGCTTTATCTGTCTTGGGTGTGCGGAGGGAATCATCACCGAAATCTCTGATCAGGATAGGATTTACGGCACTGACAAAGATACCGGCATCAGAAAGCCATGTGGCAACCGGTTCATAGTATCTGCCGGTATGCTCCATGCAGACTTTGGTTTCGCC
>ENA-OPBG01000190-OPBG01000190.1-human-gut-metagenome-genome-assembly--contig:-NODE-190-length-52213-cov-9.276257_pt1 | contig 52213 bp, 43 predicted proteins | sample MGYA00241065_ERZ501446 | MGnify/ENA primary metagenome ERZ501446 (study PRJEB25962, sample SAMEA2042632) | human gut metagenome | biome: human gut; feature: human-associated habitat; material: faeces...
CTCGAATCCGCATCCTACGCGATTGGTATAGTTATTTACGAAACGATGTACTAGAGTGTGTCTGAAAAATCATTCCCGCAAATTGTGACGCACATCTTGCAGAAAGCCTTTTTCAGACACGCTCTAGCGTTTGAGACAGATCTTTACATAGTCAGTATTTTCTCAAACAATTCTCTTGAAAGTTGTGAGTGCTGCTGTTCGTAATGAGCATCCAGTGAAGAAAAGGTAGCGTCTGTGTCTGCACGTAACTGTGCCAGGCGAGAATCTTTTTCTTCTTCCAGTTGCTGACGGATCCGTCGAATCTGCTCTGCTGTCCGGGTCTCCAGCTGCTCGTCATAATTTTTACATTTCTGTTCTGTCTCTTCAGAAAGCTGTTGCTTTTGTCGGTCGCAGTCTTCCATGATGCGTTGGGCTGTAAGCTCGATTTCAGATAATTTGTTAAGTATCTGCTCCATCTTCAACCTCCTTGGTTGTCAAAATTTTACAAAAAAACCAGATTTACTATGTGAAAAATAGTAATATCTGTTAGATATCATACACCCTTTTGTTAAAAAAAACCATCTAAATTTTTTCCAGAAAGAAAAAAATTGTTATTTTTTAGACAAGTTAAAGAAATCTCCTGCGAATATCTGTCCGGGATGTAATTGACGTTAGGAGTATGGTATGGTAGTTTATTGGTGGCAGGAAATTGCACGCACATCTTGCGTAAAGCATTTTTCAAACACGCTCTGGAGATATAAGAAAAGGAACAGGAGATTTTTATGAGATTAAGAAATATTCCGGGAGCTCAGGATGCAATTCTGGAGAGCCCTTATGTGGTGCAGGAGCCACAGACAAAGAAAGGACACTGGGGGGAGGTTTTCGCGAAAAAGCAGCCTCTTCATATTGAGGTAGGGATGGGAAAAGGAAGATTTCTTATGGATCTGGCCCGGCTGCATCCGGATATCAATTATATAGGAATCGAGATGTATGACAGCGTTCTTCTTCGCGCATTGCAGAAGAGGGAGGAACTGGAGGAGAATGGAGAGGTTTATTCTAATTTATTTTTTATGAGAGTGGATGCCAGACTTCTGCCGGAAATCTTTGAGAAAGGTGAAGTAGATAAGATTTATCTGAACTTTTCCGATCCATGGCCAAAAGCCCGCCATGCAAAACGTCGCCTGACATCCAGAGAATTCCTGGCACGTTACGACCAGATTCTGGTTCAGGATGGAAAAGTGGAATTTAAGACAGATAATAAGGAACTGTTTGAATTTTCCCTGGAAGAAGTGGAGGAAGCCGGATGGAATCTGGAAGCTTCTACCTTTGATCTGCATCATAATGAAGAGATGGTACAGGGAAATGTTATGACAGAATATGAAGAGAAATTTTCTTCTATGGGAAATCCAATCTGTAAGATGGTGATTTCCAGAGAGTATCACAGATAAAACAGCAGAGCAATTATCTGGTTTATAGCGATTCCATAGTGAAGTGGATTGCGATTATCCATTTGACTATCTGTTGTGGCTGGCAGTGCATATTATAGTATAAGAAAATTTCGGGGCGCTTCGCGCCCCGAAGGAGTCAGCCAGTGAAACGAAAAAGTTCTTTCCATAATAAAATGCTACAATTCCGCTATGAACACAAAAACTTTGATAATACCTTCAGCCGCCTGCGGAAATCCGCAGAAGAGGTCAATAAAACACTTAACAAAATGTCCCAAAACGACGAAAAAAAGGAAAAATAAATGAAATAGAAAAAAATCTGATTTTTTTTGAAAAAACCTATTGACATTTAAACGACTATTATATATAATATCACTTGCGTTGAGGGTGATGCAAAACTTCAACACAAAGAAAAACAAAAGAATATGCGCTTTTAGCTCAGTTGGTAGAGCACCTGACTCTTAATCAGGGTGTCCAGGGTTCGAACCCCTGAAGGCGCACTAAGAACACTGTTTTTGCGGACAATGCGATTGCCGCGGGGACGGTGTTTTTTATGTTTTGCGTGAAAGTGAAAAATAAAGGTGTCTGGGAAATAGATAGAAATGAAGTATTTACGCCCCTATGGAGAAGTTTCCACAGGGGCGTAAAAGTATTTTATGCTACTGATACCGCTTAAAGAACACAGGGTCAAGCTGGTAAATATCTTCATGCAGGAGAGAAGACTGCTGTGCAAGATGCAGATAAACTCTGGTTACCTTATAATCCGTATGTCCGAGAAGCAGGCGGAGCATCTCGATGTTACCGCCGCCTTTAATATATGACGTTGCAAAAGTATGTCGACAAAGATGGGGATGAAGCCGATCTATGCCGGATTTCTTTTTTATCCGGGCAAAGAGCTGCTTGATCACATTGGAGTTGATCGCTTCCTGCTGTCTCATTTGTAAGAATACATAAGACATAGGGGAAAGGGCTGTATACTTGCGATGGATCACACAATACTTCATCAGGTTTACTTTCAGCCGGGGGCAGAGAATCACAAGTCTTGTCTTAGAGCCCTTGGATTTATATACCTGGATGATATTTTTATCAAACATAAGATCACAGAACCGCAGGTTGATCACTTCGGATGAGCGCAGTCCGGCATCCAGCATCAGGTGAACAATACACCAGTTTCTCAATCCGAACTCAGTTTTCAAGTTAAACAGCTTGTCGATCTGCTGAACTTCTGACTGGTAAAGGGGGATGATCTCACCGGAATCATCTTTGGGAAGCTTCACCTTGTAAGTAAAGTCATCACAGTATTCGTTGTCCTTGCAGAAATTGGCAAATACCTTGATTGACCTGGCATATGTCCGGATGCTGGTTGAAGAAAGCAGTTCCTGGGACGGTTCCAAGAAAGGATGATTCTGGAACTTCGGACGCTTCCGCAGGTAACAGATATAATTCCGGAAGAGTTCCCTTGTAACTTCATCACAGCTGATCTCAGAAACAGGCCTGTTAAAACATTCTGATACATATGTAAAAAAGCCTGTTAAGTTTTCTCTGTAGTAAATTAAAGTCTTATCAGCACAGGAAGTCTCCCGGTCAGCCATGAAGATCTGATAAGCCTGATCTAATGATATACTCATAAGTACCTCCTTTGTATCTCATTTTTTCGCACGTGCAACTCTGATCAGAACGCTGCAGCGTGACTTTTGAGATACATAATTGTAATTGTATTTTTCAGATGCTTATGGTATTATGTCCGTAGATACTTCACCAGTATTGATATTGACTATCTGATACTCATGAGTAACACTACTTACATAAGTGTCCGCCAGTTCACTGCTATTGAATTGGCGGGCTTTTTTCTGTTTGTAGCGGTTTGCATCATGAATATCATTATCATTCAGCTGGCAAAGTGCTTCAACACAATCCTGCACCACGTTATCATTGTTGATCCCCCTGGTATAGATACCGAGAGTTACAGCAGCATTAATTACACGCTTTTTCATTATGTCACTGTTGAGCTGCCTGCAGTACTGCCGAATCAACTTCACATCTTTTGGTCTGACATTCACATCTATCATCCTGCAGCTCCGGAGGGCTGTCCAGAAAGCACACAGGTCACGTCTTGATTTATTGGAATCCCCTTCCGGTTTGACCAGGCGGAACACATAAAAGGTCAGATAGTCAGCTATGATCTTCCGGTTATCCAGATAATCATAAATCCTTTTGGACGTTTCCCTTGCACTGTTATCCCGGAACGGTACCAGTTCATACGTCTTGGTATGCTTTCGCATTGTCTGGTATTCCACGTTCATGATCAGGTTGATCTTCGGTGTCAATGTATCTGCAAGTTTATGCAGCGTATCCGGAGACATGGTAGCTTTACCCTCCACAACATCCCTGCACTGCTCCTGAAGTTCCGGATCAGAACCATATTCACTGTAATATTTCAGTCTGGCAGTATCCAGATATTGCCAGGAGTGCTTTTTATAACATTCTTCATAACAATACAGGTCATAGCGGTTGATCAGACCATTGAACAGCCATACCTTGAAGAACCATGGTTTATAATTCTTTTCAATGACCTCTTTACTTTTCAGGTAGATACGGATAAATACCTTGTCAGAACGTTTTCCCATTGATACATAATCAATCTCATATCCTTCTGATCCGACTTTGGCAGTATGTATCAGGGCATCCTTGAACCTGTCCACTCTCATCTTGTAGAAGCTCTCAGGTGAAAAGAACTTTTCTGGATTACTTAAGTAGTTGCTATGCCAACAGTAGTCAATCCTGTTTTCCTGACAGTATGCGATATGTAAACCGAAGTAATCACAGATCTGTTTCACATATTCATAAGAGCGTTCAAAGGCTTCATGAACTCCATACATCCACAGCATATAAGATCGGAGTTGTACAACGATCTCAGACGTAACTGAGAAACCACCATCAGAACCATGAGGAACAGAAGGAGCAATGAAAATATCAAACCATTCCGGGCATTCCAGACGAATACTGAAAAAACCAGCGTAAGAGCCAGCGCACAGATTAAGGCTACGGTCAAACCCAGGAAAGAAGATCTGTACAAGTTGTCCATACCTGGAGTCAAGGATTGATTTCTTCTGCTCAAAGAATTTACGAAACCTGAGAACGGAATCATCAGATGAGTCATTTGTAAAGTCCTCCACTAATTTTACAGAATAATAAAAGGTATCAATGTTATGCAGGAATTTTTTTTGTTTGAAGTCAAACCAGTATTTTTGATTTTCATCATCAAATTCCTGGTATATTTTTGTTGAATTTAAGTGTTTCTTAATGTCCATTTCACACCTCACTTTAGTTTGCTAAAGTTTTTCCCCAGATGGCAGTTTGGGGAAATTTTAAAATTGCCATTTTCGCCAGTATTTACAAGGGTTTCGCATGAATTTTGTATGTATTTTCAGACCACGTATTACAGGCCCGTGGCAGGGGGCAGTAACGGAACTCCGGCAGCCCTGCCGCGCGGTCAGACGGGTCCCCCCAACCCCCGTCTTCCCACACAGCAGGGCTGACGGAGTTTCTGGACAGCCTCCGGCTCTAGGACTGCCAGACGTTTCTGAAATGTATCTCAAAATTTCTGCAGTAAGCCTGGCAGCTCCGGAGGAAATGAGATACATCACTCCGGGGCATCCAACATCAGGTAAGTATCATATAGCGAGTAATATTTCCGCTTGCACTTGAAAAACTCACTGCTTACCTTCTCCTTCATCGGGTACCAGACTTTTACACTAATAAAAAGCTTCGGGGACAGCATGACCGCACAGAGGAACATTCCACGCAAACCAAAGTTACTTACCTTCCTGTGAATGTATTCATACTCGATCAGACTCCGGATCTGGCGGTCGATCATCCGGTCGAACTGGGCGACCAGGATAATGTCATAGCCATAATGTCTGTGCAGCGTAAAAAATGACAGCCACTTATCACGTCCGGACTTGCTCCAATCCCTGGCATTAAACATCAGCTGACACTCATCAATGACCAGGAGCAGGGAACCCTCTTTTACTTTTTTGCCCTGGAAATGTTTCTGGGAGAACTCGATCAGGAAGTCCGGGGTAATCTCAAGGTTACTCTTGTAACAGAACAGATCTCGCTTTTTCTTAGGAATACGGTTTAAGTTAATAGGGAAGTTGCACACAGTCGGGCGACCAGCACGGAGCAGATGATACAACCGTTCTGCTACGTGCAGGCTCTTCCCTGATCCGGGAGTCCCGGAGTATAAGAAAATCATAGGATCACCTCAATCACTCAATCAATTTAATCCAACGGGCTAACACACTGTACAGATAAAAGAGTGCGATAGCAGCAAGCCAGGCTGTCCCGATCTTGAGGATAGTCCCCACCGGGACAAAATAGTTCAGATAGCCAAGATAGGGAAGCTGGGACAGGTTATCAATGGCATCCGCAAAAGGAGAGAGCGGAAGCAGGGACAGGATCACGGACAGCAGCTTGTCCAGGATCTCTTTCATAAACTTAATCATAAAATCATCACCCCTTAATCATCTGTTGTCGGGTTATCATCAGCAATCCGATAATAAAAAATATGATCTCAAAAATCCGGAAGATCTTGATCACAGGCTCATAGTCTGACATATCCAACTTGAATACATGATGATAATCAATAACCTTCTTACCAGTCCAGGGATTCTGCAGTTCCAGGTCAAAAGGAAACTCAAACACCGGAGCTTCCGGCTCTGCTTCAAATGCCTGGATTAGATGAACCAGATCAAAGGGGATACAGAACGGAAAAATCTTTTTCAGATCAGCTGTATAATTCTTAGGATCAATATCATTAGAAGTATCTTCGTCCGGTTTAGGTGTCACCTCAGGATCAGGGTTTGGATCAGGGTTCGGGTCGGGGTTCGGGTCAGGATTCGGATTAGGGTTTGGATTAGGGTTTGGATTAGGGTTTGGATCAGGATTTGGATTCGGATCTGGATGCTTCTGCAGCTGCTGAATCAATTCCTGAATATAACTGGGTGCTATTTCCGGAGAATAATTTGGATTGATTTCCGGATTTAATTTCTTTACAGTATCAGCTAACTGCTCACCAGAAGGAATCTGCAAAGGACGGGGAGCTTGCTGAGGATATTCCAATTTGCCATTATTCTTATATGTATCTTGCAAATCTGGATGAACCCATATTTCCTCTTTCTTTAAATTTCTATCAAGATTTTCATCAGATTTAGAACCAATATATATAGGCAAATTAAAATTAGCAATTATAGTTCTATTAGAAGCAGGTAAATTAGTGCCAGCAAGACTACTTGAACCGCCTTTTCCCAACATGGAGTCAGACAAAATTATTCCTGTTTTTGTATATAAAACTCTTCGCGTATAACCAAATAAACTTATCTGCTTATCATTATCATCATAAAATTTCCAATATTGCATACGCGAATTTATATCAGTTGTATAGACTATATATGATGCAGTTTCAGGTACGTACATAGTAGTATAATAACAATCTATATTACTAGAACCTCTAACTTCTTGATAAGTAGTTCCAGCATATCTGGGATAACCATCATGAGGATTAACACCATCTAAAAGTTCAAAATAAGACTCATTATATGCAGTATCGTTATATTTTCCCATGATTTTATCCCAAAGACTAGAAACCGCCTTCCCCATACATTCCCAAGCCCCTTGCGTCATATTGATAAACGCCGCAGTTCCAGCAAGTGCAGGAGCAACCAGTTCCTTAAATGTCGGAATGTCACCTGGTACCGGAACAGTTGTTGGAAATGGGATAGGAGTGCTTCCTGGTGCTGGTGTTGGAGAGGGTTGAGGATTCTGACCGCCACCACCATTGATTACTTTAAATCTCTGTTCTTCATATGCCTGTTCCAGATCATCATAATATGGTTTTAACGCTGCTGATCCGTCAGTGTCCCACCATGCGGCACTGGTTCCTTTTTGAACCATTTCCGTCGTAAAAATTGAGATTCCGAATCCTAACAAAATACTTTCTAAAATCTGTCCGGCAGTATAACCTGCCACAATTTCCGCAGCCTGAGCTGTCTGGTATGATCCAAAGATTCCGATGACCAGCATATTGACTACCAGTATCACAGCCACAAGTTTTTTCTTTATCCTTTTCAAGTTTTCCCCCTTTCCTGTATCTCATTTCTTTGCTGCAGTAATCCGGATCCGGCTCATGCTGCGTTATTTTTGAGATACATTTGCATAAAAAAGGTGAGGAAGGTGTCTCCCTCCCTCACCTTACACCAAGTAAGTAATCCGTTCTGAAAACCGTCAGGCTTTATTTGCAACTTTCTTAAATGCTTTGATACCAAATCCAACAAGGAGAAGAGCTCCCATGATTGGAAGTGCAACCGGAAGGATCTTTCCGACAACGCTTGTCATAGAACTTCCAATGCTGGTAAAGGATGTTGTCAGTGCTGTCTCAACAGAAGAAAGACCTGTGCTAGTAGCAGCATCAGATGCAAAAACAGGAACAGCAGTAGCAACTGCAAGAGCTCCGCCCATTAATACAGGGGCAATTTTCTTTTTCAGATTCATGAATTTCATAGTAAAAAACCACCTTTCCTTAAACTTTTTTAAATATGTGAACAATCCCAAGATACGCAAACCCTATTATCATGAAGATGGCGCCGCTAAGGGCTCCGATCGGGATTGATTTCACCGCTATCATGTTGTAATCCTCAACAGCAAGCGTTAAGCTTTCTGTCTGCTGGGGAGCTTCCGAGACTTTTGGTTCACCGTCTGTTATCTCAACCGTGTCCTCTGTCTCTGCTTCCGGAGTTGTTAATAATTCTTCTTCCATCATGTTCTCCTAAGGTCGGATATAAGAAGCAAGTATATGTAACAGGAGAACCCCGATAATCACCCCGAGCATACACATCATGGCAGGCATAGCGTTCTGAATATTCTTCATATCCTGTTCAAGCTTCTTATTTTCCTTGACCAGAGTCTCCATTAATTCCTGCTGCTTCTCATTCTGCTGGATCAGCTGTTCAAGTAATGCAGTATAGTCTACTGTACCAGCGTTTGGAACTTCTTCCACTCCCTGAGCAGGTTCCTGCCCTGCAGTATCAGGGGAACTGCCAGAAGTGTCAGTTTGATCAGCCACAGTGTCCTGCTGATCCGGTACTGGTACCGGTGTAGCAGCCGGCTGTACTGCCGGGGCTGGTATAACAGGTTCCGAAACTGTTCCCTGATCCTCTTCAAAAACAGGACCGTCTGTGAATATATCCGCCATGCCATTAGTCACCTTCCTATTTCTTTTCAGGCTGTTCCGGCAGGATCTGTACACGGCTGCAGAAATCAAGATCTTCCACAGTCAGGACAGGTTTGCCGTCACTTCCGATCTTCATCCCCATTGTTGCATCATAGATACCGGGTACAAATGTAATCTTCTGTCTCATGGATGGGTCAAGGGAACATTTCGCCCTCTGCTGTCCGACAGGTCCGCCTGTAGCATCCACCCGGGAGATCATCTGCTCACCGTTTTCACCGTACATGAAATAATTCAGTGTCATGCCTGACTGTCCGTTATCCATTTTCCAGACACCTGCATAAGTTACTAAGATCTTCATTTTGTTCATAATCATGAACCTCCTTTGAAAAATTCTGCCAGACCTGTATAAGAGCAGGAAAGGCATTGGTTAATATGTAATCCCGCAATGGGGCTGTTACCGTCCCCGGAAGTCCGGGGGGAAGAGATAGTTAATGTTTAAATGTATGTGAACCCTCCGCAGCGTTACGCCGCACAAGGGGGGAGGGTAAAGATAATTGTCTGTCCCTGGTATGCAGGAGAGTCCCGACAGATTGAAGTAAAAAGCCGGATTTCCCTGTCGCACCGGGGATAGGATACTGCACGTCCAACAAAGCCAAAAGTAAAGGTTAAACCCTCCGGGCTCCTGCGGAGACCTTGACTTTTGTCTCCTGAATGATAAACATAATGGACGCTGTAAAAGCTGGATTTCCCTGTCCAGAGTGTCCCGTCCCTCCCATTAAAACACCTTTTCCTTCCTGACTCATGCGAGCCAAGGAAAAGACGTTTTAAAGGTCAGTCCGTACATACTGCCGGAATAACACAGAGACGGAAGGAGGGAAAATCTATAATTGTCTGTCCCCGGTATGCAGGAGAATCTCAGCAGATTGAAGTAAAAAACCGGATTTCCCTGTCGTGCCGGGGATAGGCTGCCGCCCGTTTAACAGAGCCAAAAGTAAAGGTTAAACCCTTCGGGCTCCTGCGGAGACCTTGACTTTTGTCTCCTGAATGATGAAGACAGCGGCCGCTGAAAAAGCTGGATTTGTCTGTCCCGATGTGACATATCCCTGATAAGGAGAAGGACTCAGGACAGGAGTACATGAGGGTAATCAAGAAGGATGCTCACCCTGCAGGCTTCCCATCCTTCCTGTCTGATTCTCTGTACTGGCTGTGTCCAGTCTGTCAAGGGTCGAGATGAATGAGCTTCGCTCACCCTTGACTGACTTACTGCGTAGAATCAGGGGAAGGGCAGTTCCGGATCAGCGTCTTTATCTTCCAGCAGTTTATCCATAAGGTCAGACAGATATTTTGCCTGCCATTCCAGATTGATGAGAGCCTTGCGGACATCTCCGATCTCAGAGGAAATCTGCTGGAGAGCAGAGAGCTTCTTATACTGCTTGGCAATCTGCTGATCTAAAAGGGTAATCCTCTGTTTTTTGGATTCTTCCTGTTCCATACAGAACAGGACAAGGTTCTCAAACTTCTGGTTGAAACTGTCCCCTTCAAAATTGATCACATAGTCCATCACCTGATCAGACAGGCGGACGGATTTGAGGTTATTTTTCTTTGCCATAGGAGTACCTCATACACGACTTACATCAATGTCAGATTTCTTTACTACATAGGTATCTTTATAACCAGCCATCACACTTACATCTCTCATCAGTGAAGCGTAATGCCTTGCATCGATCTCTGATGTAAAGGCTGCCTTTAACTGACGGGCTAAGTCCTGTGGAAGGTCTTTTCTTTCCTGATATACTAACCATCCCAATAACATTGAAGCACCTCCTGAATATTTATAGTCTTACACTGTTTGGACATAATTACATTACTGGTAATTTAGAACAAAACTCGTTGAAAAATACAGCTTGTAATGGTAAAATTGAATATTAACAAAGTAATAAAGGTATCACTTTTTACAGTTCTGATTATAGTAGATAATTAGCTACTTGTCAATAACAAATGTAGATAATTTGCTACTGGAAAGGAAAATAATGACAATATATAATAGAATTAAAGAAAAAGCTGAAGAAAAAGGGATAAGCATAAAAGCGTTAGAACGTGAAGCTGGCTTAGGAAATGGAGTTATAAAGCGCTGGAATGAAACATCTCCACAATGTAATAAACTTGAATTGGTAGCTAATTATCTACAAGTATCAATAGAATGGTTAATTACTGGGAAGAATCCAAGTAATTTCACAAAAGAAGAAAGTGAACTGATTCAAGCTTATAAGAAAGCTGATGCAAGAACACAGGAGATTGTAAAGCTGAGTCTTCAACCTTATATGCCACAGGAAACAAAATTATCAGATTCAAAGATTGGATAAGAAATCACTATGAATAACAAAAATTCAAAGCACTTTCTGGATGAAACCATACAAAGAGCAAAGATTGAAAATGCCCAGAGGGAAGCGGAGCAGATTTATAACTACAACAAATGGAAAGACAACCATGAAAAGATGGTAGAGCATGAATTACGAAAAAGACAACATCGAGAACCAAGTGCTGTCAAATGTATCCTGATCGGAGTTCTGCTGGCACTTGCAATTGAGATTATTTACATACTGATCATTAATGATCCGGAAACATTATCGACAGCTTTTCAGGCAATAAAACAAAAGTTTGGTGAAATATGGGAGATAATAATAGATTTAACAATACCAAAATAACAACACTGATTCCTCTTAATCAGGGTGTCCAGGGTTCGAACCCCTGAAGGCGCACTAAGAACACTGTTTTTGCGGACAATGCGATTGCCGCGGGGACGGTGTTTTTTATGTTTTACGGAAAGCAAAAAAATATTTTATGCTACTGATAGCGCTTGAAGAACACAGGGTCAAGCTGGTAAACATCTTCATGCAGGAGAGAAGACTGCTGTGCAAGATGCAGATAAACTCTCTTTATAACCAGTCATCACACTTTATACAAACCATCCTGATAACATTGAAATCCCTCCCTGTTGGAAAGAGTTGATGACATTGAATTTTTATAAGTCGGAAACATATAAGACATTGCAAGAAAAAGAAAAGGGTTTGTGAAAAGATTGTAACGCTTTTCGTATCAAAAGATGCACTATGGCTTCTGATTATGTTATACTCTATACTCAGTGTATTGTCGAAAGAAGAGGAATAAGTCAAATATCTGGGTTCCGGTCTGGTCAAAGGAGGTTACGGTATCGAATGAAAAAAATACTAAAAAGAACAGGAAAAATATTTTGCCTTTTCCTGCTGATCGTGGTGCTGGTAAATATACTTTCACCTCTTTTTTGCAGGAAACCGGACGAAACATATGTGGAAAGTCTGAGAAAGACAGAATTTACATCAGAGACAGCAGGCGTAGAAAGGATTTGCTGCATTGACGATAATGAAGAGGCACTTTTGTGGAGGCTTCGTATGATTGGCACTGCGAAGGAGAGCATTGTACTGTCTACCTTTGACTTACGCGCGGATGATAATGGCACTAAAATTCTTGCCGCATTGAATTGCGCTGCGGCAAGAGGTGTGAAGATTCAGTTATTGATCGATGGAATTTATCAGCAACTGTTTCTGGCTGGAAGCAGCGATTTCCAGGCTCTGGCATCATATGAGAATGTGGAAGTGGGAGTTTACAATCCGGTGACACCGGTCAATCTGTTTAAGGTGAATTATCGCATGCATGATAAATATCTGATCGTGGATGAGAAAATGTATCTGCTGGGCGGACGCAACAGCAATGATATCTTTCTGGGGGATCAGACAAAAGGCATTAATGAAGACAGAGATATCCTGGTGTATGATACATCAGAAGGACAGGGAGAGTCTCTGAACCAGCTTGAGGATTATTTCCATAAAATATGGAAGGAAAGCTGTGTGAGCATTAAAAACGGCAAACAATCTTCCAGATATACGGATGCATACCGGCACATGGAAGAAATTTACATATCTCTGCTGAAAAGGTACAATGATATAGAAACTTACAGTGCATGGGAAAAGGATACGATAGAAGCAAACAAGATCACTCTGATCAATAATGGAATTGAGGCGGGACGAAAAACACCGCAGGTTCTCCAGACAATTCAGTATCTTACTGAAAATGCAGATCATGTAATAATACAGACTCCTTATGTGATCTGTAATGGTTACATGTATGATGTATTGCAGGGGATTTCAGATCATGCAAAGCTTCAGATCGTGCTGAATGCAGTGGAAAAAGGCTCTAATCCATGGGGCTGTACAGATTATCTTAATCAGAAAAAGAAAATTCTGGAAACAGGGGCAGATGTGTATGAACTGATGAATGATTATCCGGTTCATACAAAAGCTGTGCTGATAAATGACCGTCTGTCAGTAGTAGGTTCCTATAATCTGGATATGCGAAGTACTTATCTGGATACGGAACTGATGCTGGTAATTGACAGCGAAAAACTGAGTCAGCAGATTCACGAAACAGAATCAGATTATATGGAAAAAAGCAAAGAGGTACTTGCAAACGGTCAGGAAACCGAAGGCGCAAAGTACCAGGGGAAAGTGTTGAATCGGAAAAAGAAGTTATACTACGGCGTGCTCAGGATTATCATTCGTCCTCTTCGGCAGCTGCTTTAGAGTGTGTTTGGAAAATCATTCCCAAAATCTCCTGCAAATTGTGACGCACATCTTGCGTAAAGCATTTTTCAGACACGTTCTAGAAAATAATATCACAAGTATATGTCATATAAATGTTCAGTAGCTGAAAAAAGGCGTTGTCAATCAGACTGCAGAAGATTAAAATAGACATAAAAGCAGCTGTTACAACTGTTGTTGATGTAAAGGAGGAAAAGCTTTTATGAACTTAAAGAAATTTGTGCTGGAAGGTAATCCTGTATGCAGAAAGGAAGCTGTGATCGTGGGCGATCATTTCAGGATTACAATGCTGACAACTGCCCTGATCCGTTTTGAGTACAGCGAAGACGGAGGATTTGAGGACAGAGCAACACAGATGGTATGCAATCGTGATTTCCCGGTGCCGGAATTCAGGGTGAGCGATGGCGGTGAGGAATTACATATTTACACCAAAGACCTGGAAATCCACTATGACAGACAGAAATTTTCTCCAAGCGGTCTGATGATACGTGTAGCGGGTGGAAAAGCCAGCGAGCGAGTGTGGCATTATGGTGATGAACCAAAAGATCTGCTGGGAACAGCCAGAACCCTGGATGAGGCAGACGGTGAGATTCCGCTGAGTCATGGAATTATGTCCAGAAACGGTTTTTCAGTGCTGGATGATTCCCACACAATGGCTATGGGCGAAGATGGAATGGTAGAGCCACGTCAGGGAAACAGAGCAGACTTTTATTTCTTTGGATATGGTCACAGATATGTGGAATGTCTGCAGGATTTTTACAAATTATGTGGAAAAACACCTCTGCTTCCAAGATATACGTTCGGAAACTGGTGGAGCAGATATCATAAATATACAGAGACAGAGTACAAAGAACTGGTAGAGCGTTTTGAGAAAGAAGAAGTGCCATTTTCTGTTGCAGTTGTAGATATGGACTGGCATCTGGTAGAGGATGTACCTCCTGTATATGGAAGCGGATGGACAGGATATACCTGGAATAAGAAGTTTTTCCCCAATCCGCCTGAATTTATGGACTGGCTGCACAAACATGGATATAAGATCACACTGAACGTACATCCGGCAGATGGAGTGCGTGCTTATGAAGAAGCCTATCCGAGAGTTGCAGAGAAGATGGGAATTGATCCTGCAAGTAAGGAACCGGTACTTTTTGATATGACAGATCCGAAATTCATTGAGACATATTTTGAGGAACTGCATCATCCGATGGAAGAAGAGGGAGTAGACTTCTGGTGGCTTGACTGGCAGCAGGGAACTGTAACCAAGGTTCCGGGACTGGATCCGCTCTGGATGCTGAACCACTATCACTATCTGGACAGCAAGTGGAAAGGAAAACGTGCGCTGACTTTCTCAAGATATGCAGGTCCAGGAAGCCACAGATACCCGGTTGGTTTTTCAGGTGATACGTTCATTACCTGGGAGAGTCTGAAATTCCAGCCATATTTCACAGCAAATGCCAGCAACATCGGTTTTGGATGGTGGAGTCATGATATCGGTGGACATATGTTTGGATACAGAGACGACGAGCTCACTGCAAGGTGGGTACAGCTTGGAGTCTTTTCACCAATGAATCGTCTGCACAGCACAGATAACCCGTTTAATGGAAAAGAACCGTGGAAATACAACCAGATTGTAGAAACAGTAATGAAGAATTTCCTGAAACTGCGTCATAAGCTAGTTCCGTATCTTTACACCATGAACCGTCGTGCAAGCAGAGCGGGACTGCCGCTGGTACAGCCGATGTATTATCTGGAGCCGGAGCGTGAGGAAACCTATGAAGTACCGAACAACTATTATTTCGGCACAGAGATGATGGTATCTCCAATCACAGATAAGCTGGATCCGGTAACAGGACTTGCAGGCGCAAAGACATGGATTCCGCAGGGAATCTGGTATGATTTCTTTAACGGAAGAGCATATAAGGGCGGCAGAAAAGTGGATCTCTGGAGAGATATTTATGAGATGCCGGTACTTGTGCGTGAAGGCAGCATCATTCCACTGAAGGACATGGAAGGATATGATAATTCCATTGAGAATCCTGAGAAACTGGAAGTACTTGTATATCCTGGAGAATCAGGAGAATTTGTACTCTGGGAAGACGGTGGGGACACACCGGAAGACCTGGATGAGAATTGGGTATCCACCAGAATGACGAAGACTGCAGATGAGAATGGAACAGTATTTATTGTAGAAGCTGCACAGGGAAATACAGCAGTGATCCCGCAGAAACGTTCCTGGAAGATCCGCTTCTGCAACATTCAGGACAAACCGCAGGAGGTTACTGTAAACGGACAGGTATATAAGGATGCAGAGTTCGCAGAGGATAAGAAGCTTCATGGAACAATAGTGATCCTCAAGGATGTGCCGGCAGATGCACAGGTGAAGGTTACTTTTGCGGCAGATGCAGCTGTTTATCAGAGAGATTATGCAGAAGAGGTCTATGAGATTCTGGAAAAAGCACAGATTACCTATGCACAGAAGACAGAGGTTTATAAAGTAGTGAAAGAGCTGGGCACAGAGGCAGTGCCAGTTCTGGTATCCATGAATTTGAATCCGTCATTGCTTGGGGTACTGATGGAGATTCTTACAATGGGAATTTAACCGAATCAAGCTAGTGTGCCAACAAGTTGATTTCTCGAACAATCTTGCGTCTAAATTTCTTATTTCCGCGTTGTCGTCGGTCGCCGTAGCCACCGCTACGCCTCCTTCCTCCGCCTTGAAATAAGAAAATTTATCCTGCAAGATTGTTTCAAGAATCAACTTGTCGGCACACTAGTTCTCTGCGGTAACACAAAAATCCCGCTCACAGTTGTGTCTTACTGTGAGCGGGATTTCACATTTTAAAAGAAGGAGTGCCGGATCTTGCGATCCGGCAAGTATGAAAAAGAAAAAGTTTTATTATAAATAAAGCGTTTGCTTTATTTGCTTATTAATATACAGGGAAAATGTGTGCAAAATGTGATGGACTGTTGAAGAAATTGTGATTAAATTCTAAAAAACTTATAAAAAAAGAAAAAGACCTGAAAAGGTCTGTAAAAAGAAGGAGGGCCGGACCTTGCGGCCCGGCATAAGTATGAAAAAGAAAAAAGTTAAAAATCTATGTGAAAAAGCATTTGCAACCTGTTTGTAAAGCATTTGCTTTATTTGCTTATTAATATACAGGGAATTTGTGAGCAAAATGTGATGGACTGTTGAAAAAAATGTGATTAAATTCTAAAAAACTTATAAATTGGCAGGAAGAAAACACAAAGTGGAAAACTGAAAATAAGCATTGTAAAAATCCGAACTGTAATTTATAATAAAATTCAATGGTAACGGTTCAATATCTTTACAGTTACAAATAATGAGAAACAAGGAGGAAAACATGAAAAGAGAAACAGTCGTCGTACTGGATTTCGGTGGTCAGTACAATCAGCTGGTTGCCAGACGTGTAAGAGAATGTAACGTATACTGCGAAATCTATTCATACAAGACCGATCTTGAGAAAATCAAGGCAATGAATCCTAAGGGAATCATCCTTACCGGTGGTCCGAACAGCTGCTATGAGGCAGATTCACCTACATGCAATAAAGAATTATTTGAGCTTGGTATTCCTGTTCTGGGACTTTGCTATGGCGCACAGCTTATGATGCATGTTCTGGGCGGAAAAGTTGAGAAAGCAGATGTGAGCGAATATGGAAAGACAGAGGTTCTGGTAGATAAGACAGATTCTAAAATCTTCAAAGACGTATCTGACAAAACAATCTGCTGGATGAGCCACACAGATTATATTTCTCAGGTTGCACCAGGATTTGAGATTGCTGCTCATACAGCAGACTGTCCGGTAGCAACTGCACAGAATGAGGAGAAGAAGCTGTATGCGATCCAGTTCCATCCGGAAGTGCTTCATACAGTAGAAGGAAAGAAGATGCTTTCCAACTTCGTACTTGGTGTATGCGGATGTGCCGGAGACTGGAAAATGGATGCCTTTGTTGAGCACACTATCAGAGAAATCCGCGAGAAGGTCGGGGATGGAAAAGTTCTTCTTGCCCTGTCAGGTGGTGTTGACTCTTCCGTTGCAGCAGGACTTCTTTCCAGAGCAATCGGCAAGCAGCTTACCTGTGTATTTGTAGATCATGGTCTTCTTCGTAAAGATGAGGGAGATGAGGTTGAGGGTGTATTCGGACCAAACGGTCAGTTTGACCTGAACTTTATTCGCGTCAATGCACAGCAGAGATATTATGACAAGCTGGCAGGTGTTACAGAGCCTGAAGCAAAACGTAAGATCATCGGTGAAGAATTTATCCGTATTTTTGAAGAAGAGGCCAAGAAGATTGGTGCGGTAGATTTCTTGGCACAGGGAACTATTTATCCGGACGTTGTAGAGAGTGGTCTGGGCGGAGAGTCCGCAGTGATCAAATCTCACCACAATGTAGGCGGACTTCCGGATTTCGTTGATTTTAAAGAAATCATTGAGCCGCTTCGTGATCTTTTCAAGGATGAGGTTCGTAAAGCAGGTCTGGAGCTTGGAATTCCGGAGAGACTGGTATTCCGTCAGCCATTCCCGGGACCGGGACTTGGAATCCGTATTATCGGTGAAGTTACTGCAGAGAAGGTTCGTATTGTACAGGATGCAGATTTCATTTATCGTGAAGAGGTAGACAATGCTGCAGCTGAGTATAAGAAAGAACATGGTGAAGATCCTTCATGGATGCCGAACCAGTACTTTGCAGCACTGACAAATATGCGAAGTGTAGGTGTTATGGGTGACTTCAGAACTTATGATTACGCTGTAGCGCTCCGCGCAGTGAAGACCATCGACTTCATGACAGCCGAGTCTGCTGAGATTCCGTATGCAGTACTGAATAAGGTTATGAACCGCATTATTAACGAAGTTAAGGGCGTTAACCGCGTATTCTATGACCTGACCAGCAAGCCGCCGGGTACGATTGAGTTTGAATAGTTGAAGTATTTTTTAGTACTCCTCTTTGGCACTTTTTTGATAATCCCCTTTGTAAGAATCAGAAAATCCGAGCCATACGGAGCACCCGAGAAAACATCAAAAAAAGACATAAAAACATAGAGAAAAAAATTAGAAGCCTTGCATCAGAGACCATCCTGATGCAGGGCTTTTTCAGTCCTGAAAGAAGAGAAAAAAAGAAACCTTAAAGAAATCCACACCCGGAGAAAATGCAGTAAATAAGCTGTTTCCAGCCGTTCTGAGAGAAAAGTTACAAAAGAATCTTATCAAAAGTATGCCTGAAAAGAACCTGGTGTTGTATGCATCGCCGGGAGAAAAAGGCAGAAAGAAAAAAGTAAAAATAGTGCAGTATCCCGGAAGGGTCGGAAAGGGAAGTTTTTACAAGTGAGTTTGCAAAAAAAATGCAAAGTGGGTGTGCGAAGGGACATGGAGAAAAAGGAAAAAGCCGTTTTTGGGATTCTGGTTCTGGGAAAAGATTGGCGTAAAATCAACGTTTTTCAGGTTTTTGGGGATTCCGGAATGCGGTTTTGGGAAAAGAAACGATGTGATAATCCTGTTTTTGGGAGGATAATGTCAGATTTGTGAACAATTCTGGGAAAGGAAGAAAGTTAGGATGATTAAAAAAGGTTTCAAGGGACGATGCCAGAAGAGGCAGATGAAAAAGTGTAAGGAGGTGGTGAGGACGTATGGGGCAATCCAGCTGGCATATGCAGAAAGACTGGAACAGGAAGACAGCATAACTGAATTTCAATGCAATGTGATGCTGTCCGGTCTGGAAGCTGGGGAATACAGTTCGGATTTTGTCTGTGAGAAACAGAATGGTGATTTGATGGTCAGGGAGTGTGTGGAACGGAGATTCTTAAAGAAGCCAATGACTGTGAAGTTACTGGATGCATCAAGGGAGTACTGGACAAGAAGGGGTATCACAGACTGGGGGATTGTGACAGATGAAGAAAGATAGGGATTGCAGGATAATCAGACTTGGGGACAGGATTTTAAGGATACTGGATGCAGAAGAGGAGAAGGCGTTGGTCATAGACTGTGTAAAGATGGGGATAATGGTATTTAGTATTATGACTGGATATCTTTTTGAAAAAGAATCTAAGGAAGAAATATCAATGGAGCCGGATGTGGTTAGCAGTATCAGTATGAATCGGGATCAGTATCTTACAGTAGTTGCAAATCGGAATCGGATCGAAGATAAAGAAGAATTCGCAAAATTACTGGTGAAGATGTGTAGGGAAAATTCATTTCATACAATTAAGTTTTCTACAGATAGAGGATATGCGACTGAAATTCATATGCAAGTATATTTATGTGAAGAAGATATTGAAGATGCAAATGTAGTGATGGAAACTGATTATGTTCAGAGGGAGTATAATGAGAATTATGATATATGTGATAACCCAGAAAAATTTGAATTACATGTGGATGGAGAAGTGATTAATTAGACAAGGAAAGAGAACAGTATTGATTGATATTGTTAAAGGGATGGATTAAAATAATATCAACCGGAAAAATGTTGATTTTTTTATATTGAGGTATTACGTTCCGTAAAAATTAACGTAATAATAGCGAACAAAAAGATTTGTGACCGACAAGTAATGGTTTGAATATACGAAATAAAAGAGATGGAAAAAATAAGCATGAGGTATACGAAAGAGAAAAGTTTAAAATCAAGAAGACCAAATGAAAAAGCATCAGAAATGAAAGGTAGAATTGCTAGAGGATTATTATCGGTAGCATTGGTAGGAGTATTAACAACTATAATGCCTTTTAACGCAAATGCTAATAGTTCGAATGTATATTATCTTGGAGAGGCGGTTAATGCGGGAAAAGATACTGGATTTTCTGAAAATAATGAGATTACAAAGAAGGATCCGCATTATAATTGGACGCTTGGAAGCTTTTCTGTTAATGGCTATACTCGTGTAATTACAGATGACGGAAATCCGATTTTTTTGAAAACAGTGGGCGATGAGGTTGTTCTTGATTTTCAATTGGAACAGGACATTGATGCTTTGAATAATGATAAATCGCTCATGATTGCAAATGATAAAAAGGCATATGATAATTTGCTGTATAAAGATGAGACTGCATTTGGAAGAGGAGCCTTGATTATAAGAAAGACAGATGCATATCAAAATAAAAAAGGTACTTCTCAATTGTATACGGATTATTTGTCTGGAGTTAAAGTTGGAGCAAATACTCAGGTAGAAATTTGTGAAGAGGGCGATTATGAAGTTGCATTAGACTACAGTATTAGAGATAAAAAAATCACTGTGCCCTTTATAGATAAGACAATAAGAAGTGCTTACAATGATTACAAAATTTATTTTACTTTTTCAGTAAGAAATGGAAACTGCATGGTTTTTCCGTTTGATGTAGCTACCGGTGAAGAACTGATAAATAAAGCAATTACTGAAAATGGATTTTATTTAGATTTGGCAAAATCCAGATATTTAGAAATCAATGTAAAAAAAGAAGTTCTTCGTGAGGGTGCGACGGGGCTTACGGAGGATGTTAGATTCAACAAGCCTGCTAGTGATGGGAAAAGTATACAGATGAAGGGATTTACACTATTACAGTATCAAATCCATACACAGAATAAGAGACTGTTAAGAAAATCTATGTTGGGACAAATAGCGTTCTCAAAGCATATATGACTACAGGATATGCAATTAGTGATATACAGTCATTGCTTAAAGACGGAGCAACCATTGATGATGACGGGAATATTACCATCCCGGAGAAAGTAGAAAAACCTAAAGTTGTGGAGAATGTGTCTGAATCAGCAATAGTCTTGAATGAGGCGAATGATGACGCAGAAGAAGAGGAGAGTGTTTCGGTAGAAAAGGACAATAAGGACGATGAAGCTCAATTTGCAACGAGCAGCATGGTTGGTGGAAGTATTTGTATTGTTCTGGCTTTATTTATTGTTTATTTGTTTGTTAAAAAGAAGATAAAAAGGTTAATATGACAGTACCAATAGATCCTGAGGAATCAGTAACAGAAAAATCGCCAGAGGAGGATGAGGAGTAATGAAAAGATTAATTGCTCTATTGATGGCATCAACTTTATTTCTTACAGCCTGTAATTCTGGAATGAAAAATGAGGACAGTAATAAGAATGACTCTAAAATTGTGGAAGATGTAACTTCCATAGACGATATAGATTTAGACATTAATCCGGAAACTTTTTCTGATTTAAGTGATGAAAATTTGCTTCAGTATGTTGAAGATGAGGTTTATGCAGGAATAACTGAACAGTTAGCCAGTGAAGATTATATTGTTGAGAGTGTTGATGCGATATACATTTCTAAGGAGTATTTAGAAGAAGTTGAATACAATTCTCAAGAAAATATATATTTTGGTTATACGTTGTCGGAGTTGGATGCTCAATATGATGGGACGAGATATGTATTCACTCTTGGGGATGATGGGCAGACAACGACAAAAACTTTTGAAAAATATGATGATACATATGAACAGGTAATCAAGAATGTTGCAATAGGTACGGGAGTAATTTTGGTTTGTGCTACGGTCTCGGTTGCTTCAGGGGGTGTTGGAGCTCCAGCTGCGGTAAGTATGGTTTTTGCAACATCTGCAAAAACTGGCGCAACGTTCGCATTATCATCAGGAGTAATTAGTATTGCTGGGACAGCAATTGTAACTGGCATAGAAACTAAAAATGTTGAGGAGACCCTTAAGGCAGCCGCACTTGCCGGTAGTGAAAGCTTTAAATGGGGAGCTATTGTTGGTGTTGTTTCTGGTGGAGTATCTGAAACCGTTTCTTTGGCTAAATCTGCAAGAAGCAATCCGACACCAAGAGAATCGGAATTAAAAGTTCTTGAACGAACCAAAGGGGCAGAAGAACAGATTTCCTATTTGGACGGTGTTGAAGTTTCATCTGCGCCAAAAGGAGCAACACGCCCGGATGTTGTTGTAAAAAATGCAGATGGATCTATTAAAGCGATTGAAGTGAAGAATTATAACCTTGCATCCTCAAATAGCAGAAGTGAATTATATAGGGAATTGGAAAGACAAGTAACCAGTAGGGCTAATAATTTGCCTGCAGGATCAACACAGGAGATAGTTTTGGATGTCAGGGGGAGAGGTTTTTCTAAAGACGTGATTGATAATGTGGTGGCAAACATACAATCACGTTGTGCTCCTGTGTATAAAGACATTCCGGTAACAGTCATGAGTTATTAGAGATATGAGGAAGTTGTATGAACAGTAAAGAAAAGAAGCCAGTAATGACAGAAGAAGATATTATGAAGCTTTTGGATTCTTGTTATGAAAAATGTTTAAATGGAATACCAAAAGTTAGTCCCAGTGTTGAGGAACTGGCTAATGATTATTTGAAAAAACATAGAACGACAGAAGAAGCATGCAGAGCAATGTTAAAAAATCAAATTGCAAAATGCACAACTTCAGGAGTAGTAACTGGATTTGGAGGTTTTATTACAATGCCAGTCGCTATCCCGGCTAACGTTGGGAGTGTGATATATGTACAAATGAGGATGATTGCCTGTGTTGCATATATGGCAGATTATGAATTAGATAGTGATCAGACACAAACCTTCATATATTCTTGTTTAGCTGGCGTCGCAGTTAATGGCTTATTAAAGCAAGCCGGTATAAAAATCGGAGTAAAATTTACAAATGGACTTATTAAGAAAATTCCGGGTAAAGTTTTAACGAAAATAAATCAAAAAGTAGGATTTAGGTTTATTACGAAATTTGGAACGAAGGGAATTGTCAATTTGGGAAAGCTTCTTCCGGGAGTAGGTGCTATCGTTGGTGGTGGATTGGATTTGGTGGAAACTAAGATCATTGCAGAACGTGCGTATAAGTGGTTTTTTAAAGGTGATTTCTGGGTAAAGGATCAGAATGGGGAAGATATGATTGAAATTGATGACATCTCTTAAAGGCTACTATTTTGATATATGTAAATAGTTGAGAAAGGGATTTAGACTATGAATGAAAAATTGAAAGATACAACAATTGATTTATTATTAGATGGTGTCAAGACAAAAATAGAAGATGTGAAGGAAAATTATAAATGGCAAAAATTGTTTGTTAGTACTGGTTCTTTTTGTGTAAATAATCCTGATACGTTAACCATGTTTGAACAGGATCTGTTTTTGGTATTTTCAAAAGATAATTTGAAGCAAATGGCGAAAAAATTAAAAGATAAGAGAGGATATGAATTTCCTCAGCTATTGCATAGAGAATTATATGATTTGATGGTTCGTTATGAAATTCCGGCAATGGAAGCGGAAACATATATTCATCATTTTATTCAAGTTATTATAAACTATTTAGAAGAAAATGATCCAGATAAGACATTGGAAATTTTTTTGGGAGATTTGAAAAAGGAGATAGAAAAATATTTTTTTGCGTTAGAATCAAAATTAGAGTTGGTATTAAATCAAATAGCAGATTTAAAAGAAGAAAAAGTGTTATCCTATTCAATTACTGACATTGATATCCAGATTAGAAGAGAGTCAAAGTATAAAGGGATGGGGTTAGATTTTTTTAAACTTGATGATGAACAATTCGAATCAAGATTTCAAAGTGTTATAAATGATGAGAGGATATATGTTGTTGGGAAATCTAGAGAGGAGACAACCTATCGACTTTTAAATGAATTAAGACAGAAGAATTCAGATAGAGTTACTCTTATAATTAAGTCGGAAGAAGAATGGAATAAATTACAAAAAGCAAATGTATCGGGTAATATATTGGTCCCATTTTTTTATGCGGAGAAAATTGTGGCCATTCCAAATAATACTAATATTTTTGTATACGGTGAAGATGAACCATGCTATACGAGAGATAAAGTGGTATTAAGAAAAAGAACAAAAAGAAACATTATAAATGCGTTGGAAGAGATTGGGATAGATTACAATGAAGCATATAACATCGTAGATAACACCCATGGTTTATATGTGCCATTAAAGAAAAAACTTTTTAATGGAGCAATGTATAGTAAACCAGACTGGGTAGAGGGGCATTCTGATGTAGTTATGACTGCATTACTGTGTGGTGAGTGGACTGAAGCAACAGGAGATGTGTTGGTTTTTGAAGAATTATCTGGCAAGACATATATTGAATGTAAGAAGGAACTGGAGACATACTTGCATAGAGAAAATCCATTCGTTGTAACTAATACCAGTTATAGAGGGAGCAATTTGCAGCTTGCTAGTGTAGAGGATGCATGGGAAGAACTAGATATTTATATTACTGATGAGTTATGGAGTAAATTTATATTATTATTCTATGAGGTTTTGATTGAATCAGAGCCTATTTTTGATTACCCTTTTGAAAAACATTTTGAGGCAAGTATTTATGCAGAAAAACCAGAGTGGTCACCAACCTTAAAAAAGGGGATGATTCGAACTCTTATAATGCGTGCGTACTATAGAGGTCATGAAGAGAACCAGAAGCAAATTGACAATATAGTATCAAGAGTACTTGATACTATTACAAGTAAAGAAAGATGGGGATATATTTCGCAATATTTAACAGATTTATGCGAAGCTTCGCCTGAGAGCGTTTTAAGAAAGTTGGAAGATGAATTGAAACAGCCACAGGGATTGCTGGAGTTGTTTGAAGCAAATGACGGGGACTTTATGACAAGCAGACATTATTATACTAATGTTTTGTGGGCAGTAGAGCAACTAGTTCAGCAAAAGAAATATGTTGTACGGGCATTGGAGTGGTTATGGAAAGTAGATTCATATAACTTGAAGTATAGCATAAGCAATAGTCCTAAAGGAGTCTTGGATGTAGTATTTTGTGCGTGGATAAATGAAAGTGCATTGTCTGTTGATAAAAAAATTGAGTTGGCAAGAAAGGCAATTGAGAATTATCCAAATGCATGGGATGTTATTGCGTCTAAATTGCCACAAGGGACAAACTCGATATGTTCAACGTTGAACACACCTAAATATAGAAAGATAGATGAGCACGAGGAACTATACGTTCACGAAGTAAATAAAACGTATATCGAATATTTAATGATGTGTGTTGATTCAGCATGTACGGATGCAGAAAAATGGAATAAAATAATTCAGCATATAAAGTCGTATGATGTGACGATTCAAAATGAAGTGTTAAAAAAATTGATTCTCAATTGCAGAGAAATGTGTGATGAGGAGAAAATTAAAATAAAAAATGAAATGAGGTACGAGATCTATAGACATAGGTATTATCACGATGCTGATTGGAGCATATCCGAAGAGATGTTGTGTAAATATGAAAGCACAATGAATGAAATTGTGTTGTCTGATAAAGTCTATGAATATTTATATATTTTTTCACCTGTATATGAGTTTCCTCTATTACATCCAGTGCCTTTTAGTCGAGAAGAATGTAAGGATTTGCGTGAGAAGAATCATATATTAAGAGAGGAAGAGATAAAAACAAGATTCAAAGAGTTTAAAGAAAAGAAGTATTCTCTGGAAAAGTTGATCAAATTAGCTGTGAAAGAAGAACATAGCATATTGGGCGAAGTTCTAGCACAGTTTTATTGTGATGGATTGTTTAATGAGAAATTATTCATTTTACTTATGGAATTAGATGAAGAAGGGAAAGATGTATATGACTATGTAAGATATCTACATAGAAATGGATCAGTAGATTTAAATGAAGTTATAGGAATGGTTAAAAAACTATCCAATAATAAAAATCTTTTAATGAATTTAATTACCTTAGAATTTATAGAGGATGATGACAACGCACTTATTGCTAAAGAAGATGAAGAAATAAAGAAAATGTATTGGAGCAGAAATATAAGACTAAGGATATCGGATAAAGCGGAGCATAAAGTATTTATGTGGGCGTTGGATGAATGTAAAAAATATGGTTCACTCCATACGTATTTAGAATTATTGTATGATATAAGGGATAAAATATCATTTCAGGAATTATATAATGCTATATTTGCAATCTCCAATTTGAAGGGCGATGTGGCTAGTTCTATGACAGATTATTACCTTGAGGAGATTTTGAAAGAACTACAAGAAGCTTTCATTATGGATGATGAAAAATGTGCTGAATTAGCAACATTAGAATGGATGTGCAGAAATGTGCTTGAATGGGAACAAATGAAATGCATGCAAAAAATTATGAAGAATGATCCGACGTTCTATGCTCAATTGGTTAGAATTATTTATAAAGCGGATGATGATGATCCTAGCGATAAGAAAAAGAGAGAATTAGCAAACAAAATGTATTCGGGATTTGACAAAGCAAAGTTTTGCCCGACAGAGAAAGATGGGAAAGTATCATATGAAAATCTGAAAAACTGGATAGAAAAGTTTAAAGAATTGTTGGTCAGTCAAAAGCAAGAGAGGTTATTTGGAAATTTGGTAGGACGATTACTGGCATATTCGCCAATTGGTGAAGATGGCTATAGTCCATGTGAAGCTGTACGAAAGATTATTGAAGAATATCATTCTGACTCATTGAAGACTTCCTATGTAGTAGCAGAAGAAAACAAACGAGGTGTTCATACTGTTGATGCAGGAAAATCAGAATTGATTTTGCATCATAGGTACAAAAAGAATGCTGAAGGATTGCAAGAGCAATATCCAAGAACTGCAGAAATTTATTTTACTTTAAGTGACATTTACAAACGTGAAGCGGATTTTGAAAGAAAGCGTGCAGAAGATGAATGGTAGAAAAAAGTATAAAGGGGAGTTGTATAGCTTTTTTAGAAGTGAAAGAAATATTGGAAGTGGTGGTAATGGAGCGGTATATGATGTGGAATTTGAAGGGGATGAAGGGTTCGAGTTTCCTATAGTAGCAAAATTTTTTGAGTATGGTGGGGTAGATAAAGAAAAACGTTATAATAGGTTTAAAAATGAGATAATCGCGTTAAACGCGTTAAAAGGTATTGAGGGGATTATGGAGGTTATTGATAAACAGTGTCCTCATGTTGTACCTCAAACTAAGGATGAAGCATGGTATTTAATGCCTAAGGCTAAACCATACAAACTTAATCGGAAACGTAATATATATTCTAAAATATTAGAAATGTTACAACTTGCACGAATTATACAAAGTATACATGAAAGGGACAAGGCGCATAGAGATATTAAACCGGAAAACATTTTAGTTTTAAATGGGAAATTGGTTTTGTCTGATTTTGGATTGTGTTGGGGTATAGGAGAGGAAAGACTTACGGGATTAAATGAAAGAGTAGGACCATATAAAATAATGCCCCCAGAATTAGAGAGAGTACAAACGGACCTGGATTTAGATTTTAAACCTTCTGATGTATACTTATTCTCTAAGGTGCTTTGGATGACATTGAAAGGGGATAATATCGGTTTTCGCGGACAATATCAGCGTGGAGAGGTTCAAATTTATTTGAACAAAGAAGATTATGACAATGTAATAACATTAGAGCCAATACATAAATTAATGGAAGAAGCCACTTTTGAAGAAATGGGAAAAAGGATTTCTATTCAGAAGTGTATTGAGTATTTGGAGTTACAGCGTAAAATATTGAACAGGGAAGAATATGAACTTCTTTCTAATGAGTTTGTAAGTCAATTGTTATATGATGAATATAGTAAGAAGATAATTGCATGTAGTAAACCAGATGAACTGACATATAAAGATGCAGCGATTATTACCCATATGTTAAGAGATATCATTCCCATCTCTAATATTTTTGTGAAATCACTTCATAGTGATCAAAATATAAAACAAATTCAGATAACAGATTTTCAGGTTGGCATGGATGGTATTTGTAAGTTGCTTTATTACAATAAGGGTATAAAAATTAAAGAATATTTGTTGAATATTAGCAAGATGAATTATTCTAATTATAGTTCTGTTATTTCGCTTGAGTTGAATGATATTTCGTTGGTTGATGAGGGATATATAGCATATTCGGCAGCAGGACACGGATTTGGAAATGAATATCCCCGGGTATATTTTTCTTCGGGTGAAAAAATAATTATAAAAAGAAAAGAGAATCTGTAAAAGCAAAAAGATGTATTATGGAATATGTGTAGGAAGCGGTAAGTATATCAAACGCATTAAAGGTATGAAGAAAAGATGTCTTTGCTTTTCTATGATCCTTTGCTATAATAACTTCATGGCAACACTCTGGCAACAGTTTATCAGAAAGCCAATGGAAATTATGTAATAGAAATAAAAACAAGGCATATTGCAAGTAAAACCTTAATTAATTCCGTTAAGTTTTGACACGACGGAGCCGAGTTTGAATAATTAAAAATTTCTGGAAAGCCTTATAAACAGGGCGTTTCCGAGTAGATAAAGTTCTATTTGATAACAAAATGATAACACAAGAGATTTTGGCATTATTTATCCGGAATCTTGTGGTTATCAGGTAATATGTGTGAAACCAACAAAAAGGTCTTACTGAATTGAGTGAAATCAATTTGGTAAGGCCTTTTTTTCATGTGCGCCTAGCGGCGCACGTTTCTAACGGGTTAAAGTCCCGAATCCACCCGGTAGTGGGAAGGATATAGCCGAAAGCAAGGGTGTCCATCGTGAGATAGGTTTGTTTGGAGGCGCTCTGGCGATAGGCTGGGGCGTTTTTGTTATGGAAAAGAGAAGAAAATGGCGATATAATAAATAGCATATAGGATTAAGAAGATAATTTGAATGTTATATTGTGTAGAGGTGAACGAATGTCAAATAAAATTAATTCGGTTAAAGAAAAAATGATTAATGATTATATAAAGAAAATTGATATGGCAATTGATAATTATAATTCGGCAATAGAACCAGATGAAGAAATCGTTAATTTGTTAATTGAAATAGTAAATGTTTTTGAAAATGATATACCAAATTTACAAGGAAGTTTATTGATAAGGACAGGAACAGAAATAAGAGATGCAAACACTACGAGAGCAATGCTGATAAAGTATTTGGCTGACAGCGGAATCGAATATAAAGGTAAAAGCATCGAAGAAAATGTAAATGAGAAAAGATTTTGGAATTCGTTTATTCATTGGTTTGAAACAGAATTACCTGGTTTGGAACTGTTGGATGATAAATATTTGCGATGGGATAATTGGGATGGAGGAATATGGCTTTTAGATTTGGATTATGACCATGAATTTACCTTGTATAGAGGTACAGTTTATCCAGATTCGTTGAAAAATAATACAGGTGATTTTAATGATATAAAGGCATTTATAGAGATTGCATATAAGTATTGGATTATTAACTCCGGAGAATGTCATTACAAATTCACTATAGAAGTAAATGATAGATTTAAAATATTTAAATTACCATATAGATTACAAAGTGGGATTGTAATAAAGCAAGGATATAAAACAACATTTCCTATTGATAAAATTATTAATTATAGGATGTTTGAGCGTAAAATACAGTTTTCGGAAGATATGATTAATAGCAAAGATTTGATGGAAAAGAAAAGTGCGTTAGATTTTATTATTGATGCACTGCAATATCTTATATCTACTCAAGGAGACAGTAGAAATGAGCAGTATAAAACATTGGCTTTGAGTGTGAGTGATAATATGGAGGGCAAAGTTTATGCTGTTGTAAAAAAAGAGTTGGAAGAATTAATGAAATTGTCTAATGAGTATTTTGATGTAAGACACAATGATTATTTGAATGCGGCAAAAGAAAAGAGAGAGGCGTTAAATGATTCACTGTTTATCGAATACTTGTATAATCGTGCTTATGCAATGTTGTATTTGCTTAGATTAAAACATAAAGAGACAAACGAATGTGAATAATACTTTCTTATGATTGGAGATGAAAGATAAATGGAAAAGTATAAAGAACCACAAATATATATAGTTAATAACAGAGAAATAACAGAAAGGTTGAGTCAGAATTATATTGTTGCAACTGGTGATCTGGGAGTGGCTAAAACTGTTGAGTACGAAGAATATGTGAATAAGAGATATGTTGACCTAGAATATAGTATGATAAGTAATTTGCATGAATATAGTGTGGTCATAATTGATTTACAAAATGAGAATGATACAAGACACTGTTTAGAGGATGATGAACCGGATGGTATACCATATTTATTTGAGTTGAGTTTTCCTCAGAAAGAATTTAGACCTAGTCCTCTTGTTTTGAGCATTATGAAAGACAAGTTAAAAACAAAAGTACTGAAAATTATTTTTGCGGGAAGTAGTTATTCGGAAAAATATAATATTATAGAAGTGTTAAAACAAAATCAATATAGCTATCCGAGTGAAGAAGTACATAACATATATGAAACTATTCAAGCTAGTGCAACATCAAAATTCGGAAAGAAAATAATATCAGACAATAGCAATCTTTCAAATTTAATAGCAAAATATGTTAAAGGGTATAATGTAATTTTTGAGTTACCAACAAAATGGGATAGAACTTCTCAAAAATCAATTGCAGATCCTAATTTCTTACCATTGTTAAAAAATCAAGATGGAGAGGTAGTTTCGGATATAGGATATTCAGAAAATTCAGGCTATGAACTGTTGCTTCCGTTTTGTGAAAAGAAGGATGAATTGATTGAAAGGTTAGTAACATCTGTATTGCCAGAAATATTGCCAGATTTTTTCCCTGAATCAAAAGAGTTTGAATGGATAAAAGAACAAGATTTTTTACCTAAAGAAATACTTGAACTTGAGAAAGAACGGACTTTAATTCAAGAACAATATAATTCGAAAATTAAGTCATTGAATGAGAGAAGAAATGCTATTGACCAGAAGTATAAATTTTTGAATGATTTGTTGATAGAAACAGGGGATAAGTTAGTTCAAGCTGTATGTACATACTTTAAGTGGCTTGGTTTTGCAAATGTAGAAGCAATTGATGGAAATGAAGATATTTTAAGAGAAGATATACAGATTTTGGAAGATGATAAATTATTTATTATTGAAGTTAAAGGTATTGGGGGAACATCTACAGATGCAGAATGTTCACAGGTAGCAAAACATAGACGAAGAAGAGAAAAAGAGCATCGTGACAAAGAAATATTGCCAATTTATATTGTGAATCATCAAAGGTATATAAGGCCTTCATTAAGACAAAATCCTCCATTTAGTGATAATCAAATAGATTATGCTAAAAATGATGAAAGAGGTCTTCTTACTACATGGCAGCTTTACAATCAATATAAGTTGATAGAAAATGGTATATTTACGAAAAAAGAAACAAGAGAATCACTAGATAAATGGGGGCTTATTTCGTTACTTCCAAAGAATTTAATTAGAGTGGGGATTTATGAGGAATATTTTAAGAAACCTAAAGCAGGTATATTGACACTTAACAATGTTAAATTGGAAGTTGGAAAAATGATATATGCAAAAAAAGATGGAAAATGGATTTGTACTTCTATTGTAAGTATACAGCTTAATGATAAGGATGTAGATCAAGTAGACAATGGTGAGGTTGGAATAGTGACCGATATTGAACTGGAAAAAGGATATGAGATTTTTGTCAAAATTGAGTAGTAACCCCACCCGCTTTTTACTCCGTTTCTACTACGTTTGCTGTACACATCTTGCAAAATTTTGCTAAGATTTGCATTTTATGTACAGAAATAACCGATACATAAAGAAAAATTAACACCGCGCAAAACGCTGCAAATGGCAGCAGAAAAGCGCCTTTTGAAAGGAGTTTATATGAGTATACGAGTACTTTTCATCTGTCTAGGCAACATCTGCCGCAGCACCATGGCCCAAAGCATCTTCACCCATCTGGTCCACAGACAGCACCTAGATGCTGTTTTCGAGATAGATTCAGCTGCGACCAGCCGTGAGGAAATAGGCAATCCGCCGCACTACGGCACCAAAAACAAGCTATATGAGGAGCATATTCCTCTTATTCCACACCGCGCGAGACAGATGACACGCGATGATTATTTGTACTATGACCTTCTGATTGGAATGGACACTGCAAATATCAGGAATATGACAAGAATTGCAGGTGGCAGTGACAGTCAGCAGAAGATATTTAAGATGCTGTCATTTGCTGATTACGGGACAAATCATAAGCTTACAGCAGCGCGCGATGTTGCAGATCCATGGTATACAGGTGATTTTGATGCGACCTTTGATGATGTAATCAGTGGATGCCGGGGCTTGTTAGAATACATAAAAGAGGTGTATAATCTATAGCTATAGCAATTAAAAGATAATAATAGCAGCGGTTATGGTGCTGAACACAGCTGCGATAATTAATTTCAGGAGGCACAAATGCAATTACAGAATGGAAGACCGACAGATACCACAGGCAGACCGGATAAAGAAATTCGTACATACGATTTTTTGGACAAACTGGGAATCGAATATCAGAGAATAGACCACGAAGCGGCATTTACGATGGAGGTTTGTGAGGAGATTGACAAGACACTCGGCGCAACAATCTGCAAGAATCTTTTTCTGTGCAACCGCCAGAAAACTAATTTTTATCTGCTCATGATACCGGGAGACAAGACCTTTAAGACAAAAGAGCTTTCGCATCAGATAGGCAGTGCAAGGCTTTCGTTTGCAAGTCCGCAGGATATGGAAAAATATCTGGATATCACACCCGGCTCAGTCAGTGTGATGGGACTGATGAATGACCATGACAATGCGGTCAGACTTTTGGTGGATGAGGATGTTTTAAAAGGTGAGTGGGTCGGATGTCATCCATGCATAAATACATCCAGCCTCAGGATAAAGACAAAGGACATGTTTGGCCCGGTGATAAAGGCCATGCACCATGATATGACCGTGGTGAAATTAACAGGTGAAGCGTAGTAAAGCCAGACAGAACGTAAGGAGAACCAATGGTAAAAGCAGTAATATTTGATATGGACGGAACACTCATAGATACCGAGAAATATTATCGTATTTTCTGGCCGATGGCACTTAAGCAATTCGGCTATGAGATGACAGATGAGCAGGCGCTTTCAATGCGAAGCCTCGGGCAGCCGTATGCACCGCAGCATCTTAAGGATATGTTTCATGATCCGGATATGGATTATAATAAAATCAGGGCATATCGGAGAAAAATCATGGAGGAGCATCTGGAAAAGGTGGGTATTGAGCTTAAGCCCGGTGCAATCGAGATACTTACATATTTGAAGGAAAAAGGCATTCACAGAGCGATTTCCACAGCGAATGATATAGAAAGAGCTGAGAAATATCTTAAAAAGATAGGGCTCTACGGATATTTTGACAAGATCATCTGTGCACCTATGGTGGAGCATGGAAAGCCGGCACCTGATGTGTATGAGTTTGCATGCAGCGAGCTTAAGCTGGCACCTGAGGAGTGCATGGCGGTAGAGGATTCACCAAATGGTGTCAAAAGTGCATATTCTGCAGGCTGTAAGGTTGTCATGGTGCCTGATTTGACACAGCCTGATGAGGAACTGAAAAAGATGCTTTTTGCCTGTGTTGACAGGATAGATGAGATTAAAAGTATAGTATAATCACAGCATATATAAGTCGTGGAGGCATGATGGGCACAGAAAATGATTTACCGGGAATTTCATTAAAAGACGAGCAGAGACAGCTTCAAAATATCATAGGGATTGCACAGGATAATCTGGACCGTGCAAAGGAATCGGTAAAAAAGCTGACAGATGATTTAGATGATTTAAGAGATGTCTACGAGGCGCAGGACAAGGAGGGACTTGCCCTGTGGAACAATGCGACAGCGCAGCTTCATGAGAACGAGAGAAATATTGTAAGATGTGAAAAGGCGCGGAAAAAGCCGTATTTTGGCAGAATAGATTTTAAGGATCCGCGTCAGAAGTCACAGGAGTCCTACTATATAGGTAGAGTTGGTATTGCAAAGAATGCATCAGAGCCTGTGGTCATTGACTGGAGAGCACCGATTGCATCCGTATATTATGAGAGCAGTCTTGGACCATGTAAGTACACGGTGAGCTCAGAGGGTACTTTTGAGATTGATTTAAACAGAAAGCGCACCTATGAGATTGCAGAGGATAAGCTCATCGACTTTTTTGATTCAGATGTCGTAGCAAATGATGAGCTTCTGACAAAGTATCTGGCTAAGAATAAAAAGGCAGTGCTCGGAGAGATTATCGCGACAATCCAAAAGGAGCAAAACCTTATTATCCGCCGTTCGCCAAAGACGAATATCATTGTGCAGGGAGTTGCAGGCTCAGGAAAGACAACGGTTGCAATGCACAGGATATCGTACATTTTATATAATTATGCTGATGATTTCAGACCGGAGGATTTCTACATTATAGGCAGTAACCACATTTTGTTGAACTATATTACAAGCGTGCTTCCGGAGCTTGATGTGTACGGCATAAAACAGATGACTATGGAGCAGCTTTTTACAAGGCTTTTGTACGAGGATTGGGATGACAAAAAGTACAGCATACATGAAGTCAGCAAAAATGACAGTAGAAACAGCATAAAGGGCAGTAAAGAATGGTTTGAAGCTCTTGAAAAATTCTGTTGGGATTACGAGGAAAAGTGTATTCCAAGAGATGAGGTCTACATGGAAAAAACAGGCAATCTGCTTGTGGGAAAGGTGCTGATAGACACTTATCTGCATGATAATCCGCTTCTTTCCATGCAGAGTAAAATCCTCATGTTAAATGAGATAATTTACTCGAAGTATGAAAATGAGGTTCTCGGTAAGGAAGTGAAGTTCCCTGCAAAGGAGCGCAGGGTGCTTGATAAAAAATACAAAACATATTTCGGTAAGGATGACTGGAAAGGCTCTGTGTATGATTTTTACAGGGATTTTCTGCTTAGTCAGAAGGAGAAGGAATATGATATAGATATTCCAAAGGACTCATTTGATGTGTATGATCTGGCAGCACTTGCGTATATTTATAAGCGCATCAAGGAGACGGATCCGGTTCGTGAGGCGAGTCATGTGGTTATTGATGAGGCACAGGATTTTGGCATTATGGCATACTGCTGTCTGCATTACTGCCTCAGAAACTGCACATACACTATCATGGGTGATACCTCGCAGAATATCCATTTTGAGTATGGCTTAAATGATTGGGAGGACTTGAAAAAGCTGATACTCACAGGCACATATGATGCCTTCGGGCTGCTTCGAAAGAGCTACAGAAACACTGTTGAGATTTCAGAATTTGCAACAGAGATACTGCGCCATGGAGATTTTGCAATCTATCCGGTGGAGCCTATTATCAGGCATGGGAACGCAGTGCGCATAGAGGAGTATGCCAATGTGCGCTCACTGATTTCGGCATCGGTTGACACGATAAAAGGCTGGCAGAGTGAAGGCTATGAGACGATAGCTGTCGTGTGCCGTGATGAGGCAGAGGCTCTCAAGGTGTCTGCTGAGCTTAAAAAACATATAGAAATAGCAGATGATGATATTGAAACTGCACAGTTCGGTGCAGGAGTCATGGTACTTCCGGTCGCGTATACAAAGGGACTTGAGTTTGATGCTGTATTGCTGTTTGACCCATCAGAGAGAAAATATCCGGCTGATGATAGTCATGTGAAGCTTTTGTACGTTGCGGCTACCCGTGCACTTCATGAGCTTGCTGTATTCCACCGGGGCAGACTGACACCGCTTATTGCAGACCCTGCTCCTTCCAACAGGCATCAGAAGGAGTTTTCTGCAGAGCCGCTTACTAAGGCAAAGGAATATGAAAAGCAGCAACTGACAGAAAAAGAGATAGAAGAGCAAAAGCGTGTTGATGGCAGACGCGATATGGATGAAAGAGAGTATTTTGGTCCGTCGCGCATTGTATTAAAGCCTGAGCAGGTGACAAATAAGGCTGAAAATGAGAAGCTTGATTTATCTGCATTTGTAAAAAAAGACAGGGAAAATCAAACACAATGTACTGCTACAGATATGGCAAATAAAATTAAGATTAAGGAAGTAAGTAAGGCTGCAAAAAAGAGCAGCCTCCCTCTCAATCCCTCCCCATACGCATACGGCTCAATCCCGGACAACGATATACTTCGTGTAAAGGGACATTCAAAGGGCAAGTTTGCAGTAAAATGGCTCAAAAAAGGTAAATCACATGTTGAAATCGCCACAGCGGACGGCACACTTTATGTGATACCAATAACACCGGAGATAGTACGCGTAATCTTTGTAAAAGGAATTGGAGCAAAGCCGCACAAAAACTATTGGAAGCAAAAGGCCGATACAGCCTTCAAATGGGTGGCAAAGGAATCCAAATCGCTTATTGAAATTCAAACGGAGAAGCTGATACTTAGGATAGAAAAGAAAAACGGAGCCATACAGTATTTTGATGCCGACAGAAATCTCCTTGTAAGTGAAAATGCCACAGAGCCAAGGCTTTTTAATAATGGCGAGTGCTACACATTTTTTGACTGGGATAAATCGGAAAAGCTCAAATCCAAGGGAATACTTGCGACAGACCTTACTGATTTGACAAACAAAGCCAGATATATTTCGTTCGGAGGCAGACAGCAGAGGCTGCCGCTTGTCGTGTCAAACAAGGGATATGGAATCGCTACTGCATCAAGCCGCACAGCACTCTTTTGCAATATAAAGATGTACGGACAGTATATCTTTGCAGACGGTGACACTCAAAGCGACTATTATTTTATAGGTGTGGGCAGTGTAGGCCATACACTTGAGCTGTACGGCACATTATAAAATGTAAGTTGCCCAAAGCAAAATTATCTGATAAAATATCGGCATGAGTATAAACGGAGGATAACAGATGAAATTCAGGACAGAAAACGAGTTTACACATTTCAAATTTTCAGATGTACATGTAAGTGATATTATGATGAGCTTTGGCACCTTCAAAATATGCCTTGATAACGTCATAATAAAATCAGAAAATTCCTGCAACAGGGATATCCGTGATATGAGGACAAACGGACTTATATTAAAGCTTTCAGATGCAAATATTATTTCATTCATACGTGAGGGCTTTAAGACATATGATGCCGATGGCAATCTAAAGAGCACCACGGCTGACGAGGAGATAGAGGAGGCAGATTATATTGACACCTTCAACAATTTTCTTGACGGATACGCATATTTAATCGAGAAGGAGAATGAAAATTATACCTTCGTATTCGATGGAACAGATGAGCGCTCGTACACCTTGATTGTATCGGCATCAAAGGACGAGTGCGAGTGGGACAGATTCATGAATATTGAGGCATAGAGTATGCCATGGTGCATTTTTAGACAAGTCCAAGATGCACCATGGCATTTTTAAGCCCATCCTCTTTGATATCGTCTGTCACTATATCGGCAACAGCCTTGACTTCATCGCTGGAATTGCCCATGGCAACACCGACATCACAGTAGCGCAGCATATCAAAATCATTCTGGCCATCGCCAAAGCCTATTGTATCAGCTTGACTCATGTGAAGAAACTCTACCACATCACGTATGCCGGTTGCCTTGTTGACACCGCGCAATGTAATCTCACCGCTGTAAGGTTCAGGCTCTTTAAAGCTGCTCAGAGTTACTACAAATTCATCGCCGAGGAGCTTTCTTAAATCATCAATGTGGTAGTTGCAATTGCAGTAGATGGTGCTTTCAACATCAGCGTATCGATTAGAAAAGCTTGATAATTCATCATCAATCACGATATCCTTAAATGTCGGGTTGTCCTGTATCACATGCATGTCAAACTGCTTTGAGAATGCTGATATGAATTTGTCGGCCCACTTGTGGTTGGTGATGCTTTTATCCTTTGTCTGGAAGATAAGTCCTGTGTTGTTGTCACCAACAGTGTCAAGAACCTTCTGTAACAGATTCTGTCCATAGACATGATGTGCAATTACCTTATCACCCACAGTGACATAGCCGCCGGCAGCAGCTACCACGCCGTCAAAATCAAAGGCTTTTAATGATGGATAAATCTGATTGTAACTACGTCCTGTGCAAAGAAAAATCATGTGACCGTTTTGTTTTGCGTTTATTAGAGCATCAGCGGTTGATGGGCTCATTGTGCTATTGCCGAAATCAACGAGAGTGCCGTCTATATCAAAAAATAATAGTTTTTTCATTAAGTGTTACCTGCCTCATTATTATTAATTACATATACCAGATATACTCTACAATACGAATTCAATAAAGGCAATAGGGAATGACCTAAATTTATTTAATAATTGTTGCAAAAGAGGGCTCTGTTATAACCACAATTAAGAAAAACTATAATATATTCCTATACTTTATTTTCTTAAGTTTTGGCTATGATGGGTTGAAATAATAAGTTTATTGTGTTATAACGTTAAACAACAAAAGAACAATAAATGCGTTGAAGGAGACTTGGATCACCAGACACCGACAGGAATACAGCGTCACCGACTGAGAGCGCTGTTTGGAAGAGTTGATTGCAGGAACACTACCGGAGCAGATCTGTTGAACGATTGATATGGTTTATTTCAAAAGTAGGCAGATACGATTCATCCACGTTACGGATAAGAGTGGAGAAACAGGAACAGTCCTTTTTCTCAAAGCGGGTGGTACCGCGGAATATTTTAGAATTTTCGCCCCGGAGCATTTCATTAATCTGATATGCTCCGGGGTTTTTTGGCGTATATAGCCCAGTTTAGACAGAGGCGCAGCACGTAGCAATTCGTGGGCTATATACAATACTACATAAATTTATATTCCGTCCCGCTTAAAAAATCAAAGGAGCACAAAAATATGGAATTCTTAACAGGAGCAGTTCAAAAGGAAGACCTTGGTATCGCAGAAATTCTTGCAGGCGACTACGAGGGCAAAAACATCAAGGTAAAGGGTGCGATTCACACCATAAGAGATATGGGCGAGGTTGCATTCATCGTTTTAAGACGCAGGGACGGACTCATACAGTGTGTATACGAGCCGGGCAAATCCCAGTTTAGCGTCGATGATCTAAAGGAAGCAGATACCGTGGAGGTATGCGGCACATACAAGAGTGATGACCGTTCTCCAAACGGATTCGAGCTTCGTCTTGACACTATCACAATTTTATCTGAGCCGGCGGAGCCAATGCCGCTTCAGATCAACAAATGGAAACTGAATACATCGCTTGAGGCAAAGCTCAATAACAGGGCAGTGGCACTCAGAAATCCAAGAGAGCGTGCTACGTTCCGTATACAGGAGGGTATCACAAGAGGCTTTAGGGATTTCCTTTATAATAATGGATTTACAGAGATTCATACGCCAAAGCTTGGTGCAAAGTCAGCCGAGGGAGGCGCCAACCTCTTCAAGCTTGAATATTTCCACAGACCGGCTATATTACAGCAGAGCCCGCAGTTTTACAAGCAGATGATGGTAGGTGTCTTTGACAGGGTATTTGAGACTGCACCTGTTTTCAGAGCAGAAAAGCACAATACAAAGAGACATCTGAATGAGTATACATCACTCGATTTCGAGATGGGCTACATTGACGGCTTCGAGGATATCATGGAGATGGAGACCGGCTTTTTGCAGTACACCATGGAGCTTTTAAAGACCTTATATGCCAAGGAGCTTGAGCTTTTAAAGATTAAGCTGCCTGACGTGACAAGCATACCAAGAGTCAGATTTGACGAGGCAAAGCAGCGTGTCGCAGAAAAATATAACAGACAGTTCAGAAATCCATTCGACTTAGAGCCGGAGGAGGAGGTACTTATCGGACAGTACTTCAAGGAAGAGTATGGCAGTGATTTTGTATTTGTCACACATTATCCTTCAAAGAAGAGACCTTTCTATGCCATGGATGATCCGGCAGACGAGACATACACCTTAAGCTTTGACCTGCTTTTCAGAGGTCTTGAAATCACAACAGGCGGCCAGCGAATCCACGACTACAACAAGCTTATGGAAAAAATCGCAAAGCGTGGCATGGAGACAGAGGGTATGGAGAGCTATCTTTCAGCCTTTAAGCACGGCATGCCGCCACATGGAGGTCTTGGAATAGGACTTGAGAGACTTACAATGCAGCTTATCGGAGAGGATAATGTGCGTGAGGCTACACTGTTTCCTCGTGATCTCAGCAGATTGGAGCCATAGAATTTAGCTTCTAGGGGTGTGACGGGTGCGCTGTAAGGCCTTGAGGTTGCATGTGTGTATATATTTTGTTCAGAAAATTTTTAAGCTTGTTCCGACATTTCCTGCGGATAGGTTATTGTCAGGACGTATGCTGTGAGGTATTACAGGCTGTGAACGTCGGAACTGTTAAAAATTTGTCTTCGCAATATATATACACCCATGCGTTGCAGAGTGTTTAGCGCACCCTGGGCAGATATTGGTACATTTCCCAAAAAATAAAATATCAGGAAAGAGAGAAAGGATATCGTATGAATCATATAGGAACAAGAGAAATCGCCACAGAGCGGCTTACTCTTCGAAGATTTGAAATAGAAGATGCGGAAAATGTTTTTTACAACTGGTTTTCCGATGAGCAGACAGTTAAGTATCTTACATGGCCTGTTTACAAGAGTGTTGATGAGGCAGAGGATATGATAAAGAGCTGGATTGCACAGTATGACAATACAGAGTATTACAATTGGGCTATTGAGCTTAATGACCTTGAGCAGCCTATCGGCAATATTTCGGTTGTGAGCATTGATGAAAAGACGGAGAGCATTGAGCTTGGATATTGCTTAGGAAGTCAGTTTTTTAATAAAGGTTATATGACTGAGGCGGTGACTGCTATCATCAGATTTTTCATTAATGAGGTTGGTGCCGGACGTGTATGGGCCAGACATGATACTGAAAATCCAAATTCCGGCAAGGTGATGGCTGCCGCAGGCATGGATTATGAAGGTACTTTACGCCATGCAGGCTTCAACAATCAGGGTATATGCGATGAAGCGGTATATGCAAAGGTCAGAAGTGCTGCGCTTGACGAGGAGCCTGATGAGGAGACTCCTGAGCAGCAGGCTGTTACCACAAAGGTGATGGGCGAGGATGGAGTCATGAGAAACGTAATCTCTGACGAGACTATGGAGTATGTCGGAATCCTTGCAAAGCTTGAGCTTTCACCAGAGGAGGCAGAGGCTGCAAAGAAGGATATGGCAGATATGCTTGATTATATCGATAAGCTTGAGGAGCTTGATACTTCGGGAATTGAGCCAATGAGCCATGTATTCCCTGTAAACAATGTATTCAGAGATGATGTTGTCACAAACGGTGACGGAAGTGAAGCAACACTTGCCAATGCACCGGTCAAGAAGGACGGCGGATTCAAGGTACCAAAGACAATCGGCGAATAACGGCAAGGAGGAGAAAAATGAATTTAATGTCTTTAACTGCCGTGGAACTCGGCAAGAAAATACAGGCAAAGGAAGTTACAGTGGAAGAGGCTGTAAAGGCTGCCATTGCTTCTATAAAAGCAAAAGAAGAAAAGATAAACAGCTTTGTCACAATAGACGAAGAGGGTGCACTTAAAAAAGCAGCAGAGGTTCAGGCAAAAATTGATGCGGGAGAGCTAAAAGGAGCGCTTGCGGGTGTGCCTGTAGCTATAAAGGATAACATGTGTACAGAAGGGCTTCTTACCACATGTTCATCAAAGATACTCTACAATTTCATCCCGACCTACACAGCGGAGGCTGTTAAGCGCCTTGAGGATGCAGGCTGTGTCATCGTGGGAAAAACCAACATGGATGAGTTTGCCATGGGAAGCACCACAGAGACATCTGCCTTTGGAGCAACCAAAAACCCATGGAATACAGAGCACGTACCGGGCGGTTCATCAGGAGGAAGCTGTGCAGCAGTTGCAGCAGAGGAGGTACCGTTTGCACTCGGTTCAGATACAGGCGGATCAATCAGACAGCCAAGCTCCTTCTGTGGTGTGACAGGAATCAAGCCAACCTACGGCACAGTTTCACGATATGGACTCATTGCCTATGGCTCATCGCTTGACCAGATTGGACCTATCGCAAAGGATGTCACAGACTGTGCTACTATACTTGAGGCAATCGCTTCATATGATACGAAGGATTCGACATCAGTAAACAGAGACGATTTAAAGTTTACAGAGGCTCTTGTCGATGACGTAAAGGGTATGAAGATTGGTATTCCAAAGGATTATCTCGGAGATGGACTTGACCCGGAGGTAAAATCGGCAATCCTTGCAGCGGCAGATGAATTAAAGAAAAAAGGTGCTGTTGTGGAGGAATTTGACCTCGGACTTGTAGAGTATGCCATCCCGGCTTACTATGTAATCGCCTGCGCAGAGGCAAGCTCAAACCTTGCCAGATTCGACGGTGTCAAATACGGATATCGTACAAAGGAGTACACAGACCTTCACAACATGTACAAGAAATCGCGTTCTGAGGGCTTTGGACCTGAGGTAAAGAGAAGAATCATGCTCGGCTCTTTCGTGCTTTCATCAGGATATTATGATGCATATTACTTAAAGGCCTTAAGAGTAAAAGCACTTATCAAAAAAGCCTTTGATGATGCCTTTGCCAAATATGATGTGATACTCGGACCGGCAGCACCAACCACAGCTCCAAAGCTTGGAGAGAGCTTAAGTGATCCAATCCAGATGTACCTCGGTGATATCTACACCATATCTGTAAACCTTGCAGGTCTTCCGGGAATATCGCTTCCGTGCGGCATGGACAAAAACGGACTTCCAATCGGATTACAGCTCATCGGAGACTGCTTTAAGGAGAAGAATATCATCCGCGCAGCCTACAGCTTTGAAAAAACAAGGCAGCTTAAGCGAAGTGCTATTGCAGAGGAATACAGTAACAAAAATACAGCAGACACAAGTAAATCTGCTGGTGCACAGTAGGAAGGAGGCAAAAAGGATATGAAAAACTATGAGACAGTCATCGGACTTGAGGTCCATGTAGAGTTAGCTACAAAAACAAAGATCTTTTGCGCCTGCTCCACAGCATTCGGAGGCGCACCAAATACACATACATGTCCTGTCTGCACAGGACAGCCGGGCTCACTTCCTGTTTTAAACAAGCAGGTTGTAGAGTACGCAGTGGCAGTAGGACTTGCCACCAACTGTACTATCACACAGTACAGCAAATTTGACAGAAAGAACTATTTTTATCCGGATAACCCACAGAACTATCAGATATCACAGCTTTATCTGCCAATCTGCCGCAACGGTTCAGTGGAAATTGAGACAGCAAACGGAAAGAAAAACGTCAGAATCCATGAAATCCACATGGAGGAGGATGCCGGAAAGCTCGTACATGACGAGTGGGAGGACGTATCTATCGTAGATTACAACCGTTCCGGAGTACCTCTTATAGAGATAGTATCAGAGCCTGATATGCGCTCCGCTGAGGAGGTTATCGCATACCTTGAGACTCTGCGTCAGACCATCCAGTATCTCGGAGCATCTGACTGTAAATTGAATGAGGGCTCAATGCGTGCCGATGTCAACATCTCAGTCAGAGAGGTGGGCGCAAAGAAGTTTGGTACACGTACTGAGATGAAAAACCTTAACTCCTTCAAGGCTATTGCACATGCCATAGAAGGCGAGCGTGAGCGTCAGATAGAGCTTCTTGAGATGGGCAGAAAGGTAGTACAGGAGACACGTAGATGGGATGACAACAAGGAATCATCACATGCCATGCGTTCAAAAGAGGATGCACAGGACTACAGATATTTCCCTGAGCCTGACCTCGTGCCAATCGTTGTATCCGATGAATGGATTGCACAGATAAAGGCAAAGCAGCCTGAGCTTTGTCCACAGAAGCTTGCACGCTACAAGAAGGAATACGACATCCCTGAGTATGATGCAAAGATTCTCACAGAGTCAAAGCATATGGCAGACATATTTGAGGCTGCCACAAAGCTCTGCGGCAAGCCGAAGAAGGTTTCAAACTGGCTGATGGTTGAGACAATGCGACTGTTAAAGGATAATGAGATGGATGCAGATGAGATAAACTTCTCACCTGTAAACCTTGCAAAGCTTGTAGATCTGGTAGATGCAGGCACAATCAACTCATCTGTTGCCAAGGAAGTATTTGAGAAAATATTTTCTGAGGATATCGATCCTGAGCAGTATGTCGAGGAGAACGGTCTTAAGAGCATGAATGATGAGGGTGAGCTTAAAGCCACAATCCAGGCTGTCATCGATGCAAATCCACAGGCAGTGGAGGATTACCACAATGGCAAGAAGAAAGCCATCGGAGCACTTGTAGGTCAGACCATGAAGGCCACAAAGGGCAAGGCAAATCCTGCTGTTGTCAATAAGCTTCTTATGGAGCTGTTATAATAGATATTAAGAAAATGGATCCGGCAGGTCTTTTGATCTGTCGGTCCTTTTTTTTCAAAAGCGCCTCAGCTTGCTTGCACGCATTTATTCAGTAGTGTATAATAGTTAAATGGCTGATAAAGCAGCTAAATGATACAAAGGCGGTAATTCACCTATGAATAATGATGATTTCAAGGAAGTACCTGACAATATTCAGGATAATAATGAAGAAACTACAAATAACATAGATAATACAAACGATAACAAGTCAAACGACTACGAGGATGTCTGCTATATCTGCCGTAGACCGGAGAGCATGGCTGGCAAGATGATACATATCCAGCCGAACCTGTGCATCTGCAACGATTGTATGCAAAAGACCTTTGACTCCATGAGCAACGGTAATTTTGGCAACCTCGGAAATCTGGGAAATATAAGCAATATGGATTTTGGCAATATGCCCAATATCAGCATGATAAATTTGTCAGATCTGACAGGAGGCATACCAAACAGCCAGAAGCTTAAGAAGAAAAAACCAAAGGAAGAGAAAAAGGTCGAGCCGATTCTTGACATTCACTCAATTCCTGCACCGCATAGGATTAAGGCGAGTCTTGATGATTATGTGGTAGGTCAGGAGCATGCAAAGAAGGTCATGTCGGTTGCAGTATATAACCACTACAAGCGTGTCATGGCTGACAATAAGCATAAGGCGCAGGAAGAGAATACCACTGCAAAGCAGGCTTCAAATAAATTTGACGGTGTGGAGATTGAGAAATCAAACATGCTCATGATCGGACCTACAGGTTCAGGAAAGACATATCTCGTAAAGACTCTTGCAAAGCTTTTAGATGTGCCACTTGCCATAACAGATGCCACATCACTTACTGAGGCCGGATATATCGGTGACGATATCGAAAGTGTGGTAAGTAAGCTTCTTGCGGCTGCAGATAATGACGTGGAGAGAGCTGAGCACGGTATCATTTTTATAGATGAGATAGACAAGCTTGCAAAGAAGAGAAATGCCAACCAGCGTGATGTGAGCGGAGAGTCAGTGCAGCAGGGTATGCTTAAGCTTTTAGAGGGCTCAGAGGTTGAGGTGCCGGTTGGCGCCAGCAGCAAGAATGCCATGGTTCCGATGACCACAGTTGACACGAGAAATATTCTCTTTATATGCGGAGGTGCTTTCCCGGGACTTGAGGATATCATAAAGGAGCGCCTGAACAAGGAGGCTTCTATAGGCTTCAAGGCTGATTTAAAGGACAAGTATGATGGGGATGAGAACCTGCTCATGCAGGCAACTGTTGATGATATCCGCAAATTCGGAATGATTCCTGAGTTTATCGGACGACTTCCAATCATGTTCTCACTTGAGGCTCTCACCGAGGATATGCTTGTAAAGATATTGAAGGAGCCAAAGAATGCCATAATCAAGCAGTATCAGAAGCTCCTTGAGATGGATGAGGTAAGGCTTGAGTTCGATGATGATGCACTCTATGCCATCGCCAAGATGGCAAAGGAGAAGAAGGTCGGAGCCAGAGCCCTTCGTGCGATTATAGAGGATTTCATGCTCGATATCATGTATGAGATACCAAAGGATGACAATATCGGCACGGTTACGATCACTAAAGATTACGTTGAGAAGAAGGGCGGCCCGCTCATTCAGATGAGAGGTACACCTGAGCTTGCAGACAGTCAGCACGTTTAATTGTTAAATGATTATGAAATTGTGAATTGGCTGTAAATGATGCAACCAGGCTATGCGTAATGAATCTATGTGTAGTCTGTAATGATTTATAAACGTTCATATATCAAGAGGAATTGGAAAAATGAAAATTATCCACTGTGCAGACCTGCATCTGGATTCGAAGATGACCTCGAATCTGTCAAAGGAGCAGGCAAAAGAGAGAAAAATGGAAATACTGCGTACATATTCAAGGATGATAGAGTACGCCAAAAATAATGATGTAAAGGCGATTATCATAGCAGGCGATTTATTTGACACGAGAAATGTGTCAGCGACTGCCAGAAATCTGGTAAAGGATTCGATTACGTCAAATCCGGATATCGATTTCTATTATCTTAAGGGTAATCACGACTCGGACAATTTCATATCGAAGCTCGATGAAATCCCTGAAAACCTTAAGCTTTTTTCTAATCAGTGGACCTCATACAGCTATGGAAATATCACAATAACAGGTCTTGAGATAGACAAGTCTAACCAGGCTTCCATGTACAATTCTCTTGTGCTCGACAATGACAATTACAACGTTGTCACTCTCCACGGACAGCTCGGTGATGAGATTTCCACAGGCGACCTTAAGAATAAGGGCATTGATTATCTCGCACTCGGTCATGTGCATGAGTATCAGAGCGGACAGCTTGACAACCGTGGCATGTACTGCTATAGCGGCTGCTTAGAGGGAAGAGGCTTTGATGAGTGCGGACAAAAAGGCTTTGTGGTGCTTGATATAGATGATGAGAAGCTCACGGCAGGCTTTAGCTTTGTACCGTTTGCGTACAGGAGCCTCTACACGCTGTATGTGGATGTGACAGGAGCTATGACCACACAGGATGTGGCTGTGAAGATGGAAAAGGCCATTTCGGACAGTGAATATTCATCGAGAAGCATGGTAAAGTTCGTGCTTGTAGGTGAGGTGGACGTGGATTGTGAGATAAACACAGATTTCCTCAAGGATATGTTCGAGGAATATTTCTACTATGAAAAGGTGTATGATGAGACAAGACTTCTCATCAATTACAGTGAATACGAAAAGGATGCATCACTTAAGGGTGAGTTCATACGGATGGTGCTTGGCTCAGATATGACCGAGGAGCAGAAGTCTGAGGTCATCAGGTGTGGTATATCGGCGCTTAGCGGGGAGGAGATTTAGAAATTGAAGTTAATAGCTTGTCACATAAACAACTTCGGAAAGCTGTCCGATCTTAATATCAATTTCAATGATGGAGTCAATGTCATAAACCAGCCAAACGGCTGGGGCAAGAGTACACTTGCGGCTTTTTTGAAGGCTATGCTGTACGGCTTTGATACGAAAAAGGAGCCGGGCGCCTTTGAGAGGGAAAGAAAGCTCTATAAGCCATGGCAGGGCGGCACTTATGGTGGAGAGCTTGATTTTGAGGCCGATGGAGTGGAGTACAGACTTGTAAGGACCTTTGGCCTCACAGAAAAGCAGGATGATTTTCACTTATACAGGCTTGCAACCATGGTTGAGTGTGATGATTTTTCACCACTGCTTGGAGAGGAGCTTTTTGACCTCGACCGCAGCTCGTTCAAGAGAACGATATACATAGCACAGGCAGACTGCATGTTTTCGTCATCAGACAGCATCAGCGCAAAGCTTGGCAATATGGCGGAAAATACAAATGATATCAACAACTTCGAGTCGGCGACAGCGGACATTAAGGACATGATGAACAAGATGTCCCCAAACCGTATCACAGGCTCTATCAAAAAGCGTGTAAATACACTCACAGCCTTGGAACAGGAGCTTAAGAAGTATCAGGCAGCGGATGAGGCGGCAGCACAGCTTTCACAGAAAATAGATGAGAAAACTGCCCAGAAGAAGGAGCTTACCGGTATAAGAGCCGAGTACGGCAGGGCGCTTCAGGTGGCATCTGAGGACAGCAGAAAGCAGGCACTTCGTGAAAACTACGAGCAGCTTTGTGCTGTTGCAAAGGAGAAAGAGAGCATTTACAATGCTGCAATGGCAGTCTTTGGAGACAAAGCACCGGATGAGGCAGAGCTTTTGGAAAAGACAAAGCAGGCCGGAGAGCTAGAAAGCTTAAAGGCTGTAGAAGATAATCTGAGCTTTACGCCTGAGGAGGAGCAGTATTTAGATACACTTTCAGGTATGTTTAAGGATGGTGTGCCATCTGATGATGGTCTTGATGAGATGCAAAAGAAGATTGCAAACATCCAGAGTGTCAAGAATGAGTACAGCCACATGGAGCTCAAGCTCTCGCAGATGACCTCACTTGCAAAGATGGCAGATGATGAGGAGGAACCGGAGACACCTGAGAAGACTAAGCTTGTACCTGCAGGTATTGTGCTTATGGTTATCGGCCTTTTGGCAGCGGCTGTTGCCACGGTATTCAGTCTGAATGAGAAGTACAATGTGAAGGAAATCATGTTTCTTGTGGTAGGCATAGCTGGAGTCGCTATGGCGCTTTGCGGTGTTGTCATGATGGTCTATGGAATCCGTCTGAACAACAAAAAGCAGAGAGCATACATCAGGCTTATGGCTGAGCGTGAGGAAAATATAAAGCAAAAGGAGATACCGATTCAGGAATTAAAGGAGCAGCTTGAGCAGATTCAAAGCGGCATTACATCAATGGAGCATGAGGTATCACAGTTTTTTGACAGCTTTTCGATTGAAGCAGATGAATCGCAGTATCAGGAGAAGCTTTATGAGCTTCGAACAAAGGCTCATGACTACAGCCGTTTCAACGAGCAGATAGGAAAGCGCGCCAAGACAAAGGCTGACTATGAGAAGGCAAAGGCTTCGCTTGATGAGTATTTAAGTCTCTATGGATATGACAGTGCTGCAGAATATACACAGACACTTTCACAGATGAAAAAGCAGCTCGCAGAGGCCGGCTTTGCAAAGGAAAATATGGACAGTGCTCTTCAGAAGAAAACGCAGTTTGAGAATGACAACGATATGGACAAGCTTCTTGCACCAAATGAGTGTCCGTATACACTTGATGAGCTCAATGAGATGATTTCAAAGGTCGAAGGCAGCCTCGATGAAATCAGGGCATCCTTAGTGCAGTACGGCAGACAGATGGATGATCTGCAGGAGCAGCTTGATATGAGGGATGAAAAGGAGCAGGAGTATCGCAACTGCAAGCAGATACAGGCTGAGGAAAAGCATAAGTACGAGATACTTGGGCTTACATCAGACTATCTGACCAGGGCAAGGGAGCAGTTTACTGCCAGATACATGGCGCCTATTTCCAATGGCTTCCAGAAGTACTTCGGTATCCTGACAGAAAATACAGACAGAGACTGGCAGGTGGATGCAAATATTTCAATAAGGATGAAGGAGCAGGGGCAGCTTCGTGATGTGAGAACCATGTCGGCAGGCTACAAGGACCTGATAGGCATATGTATGCGTTTTGCGCTTGTGGATGCGATGTATCCGGGCGAGAAGCCGTTCCTCATACTTGACGATCCGTTTGTGAATCTGGATGATGAGAAGCTTGCTCGAGGCAGAAGGTTGCTTGCGGTGCTTTCGCAGGATTACCAGGTGATTTATTTTACATGTCATGGAAGCCGCGAGTAATTTTGGTCGAAGCTTTGTTTATATTAGATAAATATGGTAGCATATTTTTATTTATAGAATATAATTATATGAGGGTCAAAATATCTTTTGACCCTCATATCTAAATATTATATCATATGAGGTAAAATATGCAGTTCATAGTATCAAAAAAGGAGTTCATTCCACCGGTAATAGCTCCTGATATCATAGAGACATTGGGCGATGATTACGAGATATGGACATATGAGGATTACGAAAGACTCCCACCACTTCTGGTGGGAGTTTATTCGTATTCGGCTATTCCAAAGTGTCTTGCTCCTTTATCCACGCAGGGACTTGTAAAGAGCGGTGTGTTCAGACTTCAAAGGGAGTTTGTTCCGGGACTATACGGAAATGGTGTGTATGTGGTGGTTATTGACACAGGTGTGAATTATGCGCAGGAGGCTTTTATGACACCTGAGGGTAAGACGAAGATTGCAGTGCTCTGGGATCAGAATACGGATACGGTTTATTCTGAGGATGAGATAAATGCTGCTATTTTATCGGAAAATCCATATGAGAGTATACCGGGCGATGAGGATGGGCATGGTACGTTTGTGGCGAGCGTGATATGTGGCAATGACAGACCGCAGGATGATTTTGCAGGGGTGGCACCACAGGCTAAGCTTATTGTCGTAAAGCTGAAAAGGGCACCTCAAAAGCTGTATGATTTCTACTTTATTCCGGATCGTAAAATAGTGTACTCGGAGGTTGATGTGATGAGAGCAGTGCATTTTGCAGATGAGTTTGCAGGTCAAAAGGGAGCACCGGCTGTCTTTTGCATGGCGCTTGGCTGCAATAACGGAAGCCACACGGGAGCTGAGGATCTTTCAGAGTATCTGGACTATATCACGGCAAAAAGAGGCAGGGCCGTGGTTGCGGCAGCGGGCAATGAGGCGAACAGCAGGCATCATTATAAAGGGCGCATAACAGATACAGTCGATGATATTGAGATAAATGTTGAGCAGGATATGGATGGGTTTTATCTGGAATGCTGGGCACTTTCACCTGAGCTATTTACGCTTTCTGTCATATCACCGAGTGGTCAGTCGAATCCGGCAGGGGTACCAATGCGAATAGACAGCGGTGAATACTCATTTCTGCTTGAAGGAACACAGGTGACTATTGACTACAGGCAGACCGGCAGACAGACGAGGGATTTGCTTATATTTATCCGCTTTGAAAAGGTGGTGAAGGGAGTGTGGACCATCAGGGTATTTCCACTTAGTACTATTGGAGGTGTTTTTAATATGTGGCTCCCGATGACAGGACTTCTTGATGCTGATGTGAGCTTTATTGTCTCGGAGCCTGATACCACGCTGACCATGCCTTCGGATGCTAAGCTTGTGATAACGGCGGGAGGCTATAATTCCCTAAATGATGCAATACTTTTAGAGTCGGGAAGGGGCTTTGACGCAGACGGTGGAATAAAGCCGGATCTCGTAGCACCGGCTGTGGATATCACAGGGGCAAATCTAAGAGGAATGTATATAGCACTAAGTGGCACATCGGCGGCTGCTGCAATCACTGCAGCGGTGGCGGCTCTCATCATGGAGTGGATGATAGTGAGAGGCAATGTTTTGCTCGCAAACGGAGTGGATATAAAAAATGTCATGGTAAGAAACTGCCGCAGAAAAGAAAAAACTGACTACCCAAATAAAATTTTTGGCTACGGATTCATGAATGGGTTTGCCAATTTCTAAGAAAACGGATATAATATATTCTAAAAGATAAAAAGGAAGGGTGAATGGATGACAAAAAGCAATAATTTATTAGCGGATTACGCTGCAAAAAAACAGGATATCTGTATTAAAAATGACACAATTTCAGATAGTCTTTTCAGGGAATATGGTGTCAACAGAGGACTTAGGGATGTAAACGGAAAGGGAGTTCTGACAGGTCTTACGAATATTTCGGAGATTGTTTCATTTAAGACGGGCGAGGATGGCAGCAGCGTGCCATGTGACGGACAATTGTGGTACAGGGGCTACAATGTAAAGACACTTACGAACAACTTAAGGCCCGGTGAGTTTGGTTTTGAAAAAATTGCTTATCTGCTGCTTTTCGGGCAGCTGCCATCTGAGAGTGAATTGGCTGAGTTTACAGAGGTTTTAGGAAGAAGCAGAACCCTTCCTACCAACTTTACGAGGGATGTCATCATGAAGGCTCCGTCAAAGGATATCATGAATTCCATGACGAGAAGTATACTGACACTGGCTTCATATGATCCTCTTGTAGCAAAGGCGGGCATCGACAACAATATCAGACAGTGCTTATCACTTGTTGCAATATTCCCGATGCTTGCAGTTTACGGTTATCATGCGTATAATCATTATGAAAATGATCAGAGCATGTATATTCACAGGCCGGATCCAAAGCTTTCGACAGCTGAAAACTTCCTTAGGATGCTCAGAGCTGACAATCAATATACAGAGCTTGAAGCAAGGGTGCTTGATATGGCACTTATTCTTCATATGGAGCACGGCGGTGGAAACAACTCTACATTTACCACCCGTGTGGTTACATCGGCAGGTAC